>Ga0114951_10000031_pt1 | contig 188952 bp, 177 predicted proteins | sample AM7aDNAmetaG_FD_88677 | JGI IMG/M metagenome (GOLD analysis project Ga0114951, IMG submission 88677) | Freshwater microbial communities from Finland to study Microbial Dark Matter (Phase II) - AM7a DNA metaG | ecosystem: Environmental > Aquatic > Freshwater > Lake | place: Finland: Lake... | reverse complement strand
TGCTGAGCGCTGATATCGCCCGCCCAGCATAACTGTTCCCATAAAAATGTAATGACCAGTATGCTGGATAATATTCTGTAGAGATATTTAAGTTTTGCCGGCCAGATCATACACATTCCTATTTGGGGACTGTTACGAAATGCAACTTCCGTCATTCTGAAGGAGGCCATCGGCCGACCGAAGAATCTAAGCATTCAGATCCTTCACCCGCCACTAAAGCTCCGACGGGTTCAGGATGACGAACAATAGTATTCGTCGTCAGATTTCGCAACATTCCTATTCGTTTAAATTCCGAATGTTAAAGCATACAGAAAATAATGCGCTGAACCTACGGGACAGCATTCTACAACGACAACTTTTGTTGACCTAATCACTCTAATGAATAACTAACTTTCTCATATTCAATAATGAGGAGGTATATTTACATATTTCGCTTCTTTTGTCAATACTATTTTACTTTATGTCAACCAATTTATTCAAGGTCGCCGGACAAAAGGGGGCAGCTCACCCCACGCCTATATTCACCGGACCTATTTTACAATATCCCAGCTAGCATTGTCCTTAGAAAGAATCAGATCGGCCTCAATCGTCGAAAGATTATGCCTATCCACTATCTTGACAAGGCTTCCTTTGGAAAAAGCTGTCATGATGGCCAGCTCGTTCAACTTTTCGCTGACGAGACCCCTGACCTCCTTTATCAGCGCCCTATTATTAATGCCAACGAGAAACCACTGTCTGGGTCTATTTTCCACCACTATCAAAATTTTCATCAACTTTTGCCCTCCATTTTACTCTAAGTCAATATATCACAAATTGTGATAATGTCAACTACTATTTTATTATCACATTGCGTGTTGACTTCGCTGGAACTTATGATAGACTTACCGTATATGAACTTCGGTGAAAATTTAAAGAAGATACGCGAAGATAATAGCCTCTCCCAGAAAGAACTGGCCAAGAAGCTTGAAGTCGCCCAGTCGACCATTGCTATGTGGGAGGCAAGTAACCGCACGCCTAAACTCAGCGAGCTTAACCGCCTGGCGAGGGTGCTCAATATCACTGTCAACCGCCTTCTCGGCCAGCCAAAAGATAAGAAAGTTGAAGTCATTAAGAACGAGATATATGTAGACGGAGAGAAGGTAAGCGACCTGGATGCGACCGATGTTGATGGTGTCATCGCATATATTGAAGCTATAAAGCAAAAGAAGAGCATGTTCCCCCAAACCCCTCCTCCCAAGATTCCCCCTTCAGTCAAAAAGGTGTTGATCATAGACGATGAGCAGGAGATCGGCGAGATGCTCTATTCCTTCCTCGTGCCACATAATTACAAAGTCTTCCTTGCATTCAACGGGCAGATGGGACTGGAATACTTTGAAGAGATAAAACCGGATATAGTACTCCTAGACCTTAAGATGCCCGACATAGACGGTTTAGAGGTATTAAAGATAATTCGAAAAGTTAGCGAAACACCTGTCGTAATCATCACGGGGCATCCGCAGGATGTGTCCGATATACATCTGGCGGATTTAAAGATAGAAGGCTATATAGAAAAACCTATAAGTCTTCAGGCCGTAATTAACACATTGAAATATCTAATAGGTGAATAGATGAAAGAGCAACGAGGGATAAAAAGGGTGAAGAAATACTTTGCTATCAATATAGTGGCATGCGATGTAAAGGGTAAGCATTTACAGTTCGATAAGATCAAGACAAATCCAAAGTTTTATGATGAGTCAGGCCTTGACTTCACTCCGGAAGGTATAAAGATTATGTGTTCTAAAACTCTTCCCGAAGAGTCCAAGATACAGATGAAGATGCTCATACCCGACGAAGAGAGTTTGAACCTTATCAGGGCTACAGGCACGATAAAATGGTTCAAGCAAGTCAAAGACAAATACAAGAAATACTTCCTTATAGGTGTTCACTTCAAAGACCTGCCTGATGATGAAAAACAGAAACTGATAAGGCTCTGGAAAAAGTACAAGTAATACCCGCCAATTAACGACAAAAGTGCCACCCTTGAAGACTAATTACAAATAAATGGTACGCTCACATAATAAATTATTTATACTCTGGAGGGTGGCGCCTGTGAGCATGGCACTTATTTTACGTAACTGATTACAGGGATCGAAGAACTGCCGCCTCGCGCTCGTGGAACTCCGATATTTCCTGAGTATTCACAGGACGAATTCTGATCAATAACAAGCCTGACGCCAGAAGCTCCTGTGCATTATCCACGATCTTTTTGGCTATCTCTTCAAAATTATAGGTTCCTGATAGCGCCGCTATACCCTTAGCTATAAGAGTTATGGCTTCGCCCATATCGGCTCCCGGCCTATCCTTCAGGTCGTAGTAGTTTAATATAGCCAGGGCTGTGATACTGCACGTTCCTATGGGTGTTAATGTGCACCCTTCTTCTCCGGTCATGTATACGGTATATGATTTACCCTCTAAGCCGGCATTGCGCTTTCCTGTTTCATCTTTATACGCAAAGGTGATAACCCGTTTACTCTCCTGACCAAATTCATCTATTCTCTTATTTAATTCGTCGCGGCCCTTTTCATCGTCTCTGTATAGATTAAGAGTTATATCTCCTATTCTGAACCTTTGTAATATCGCCCTACTGGCCTCTTCTTTTACTTCCATAGCATATCGATGATATTGCGCAAACACTGCGTCAGCCATCTTTTCGCTGATCGGTATATTGACCATGCCCGGCCTATCCTGCTTAGCCATCTTATTCAAAATCTCTCTGTCGGCATCTGCCATGATACCCATCCACCCAAGCCAGTCATTATCATCCCCCTTACTTACAGGTTTAAGGTTTGGCACTTCTACTACTATCTGGCCCAAAGCATTTGTAGTTACCCTTGGCGTAACACTGCGTGCTATAGACCGCGCTGTGATGATCCACGGCCTGTCCGTCATACTATTAAGATACTCTCTGAGACTGATATCTTTTCGTTCTATATTCTCTACTGAATCATATCGGCTTCCATTCCGATACTTCCAATCCTCAAACTTTTCAAATTTATCTTCATACTTCAATTCCCATCGAGCAAGAGTATTGTTTTCATTAAGGGTCAAATACAAATTTCCAACGGGTAATATTGTGCCATAGCCCGCTTCATCAAGCTCGCTGTAGAAAACTCTATACGTGACTTTTCTTGCGCCTGAGTCCGTGGCATGGAAATCTATAAGAGTAAATCCTCTCTTATCGCCATTACTAAATTCCAGCCTTGACTGTCCATTTGATATTAATATTTTTGGAGCCGTCGTAGACGGTAGTCCGGATGCAGGTGTAGTTAAAGTCGACTCCGTTGTCGCACGGTTGGTCATAGAAAAGTCGGGAGTTTTGTTCGAAGCTTCAGTAAGAAAGCTTGCCGATAATTTAATTCCATTTACTTCAACATCGATACCGGGAACACCTGCGCCCCTTTTCTTAGCTGAGAATACTACACTTCCCCAGTCTGTCCTGACGACGAAGTCGCTATCGGGGTTTGAATACAATTTCGTCAGAAGCTGTAATTTTAGCTCTACCATACCGGCATCTTCCTGACTTACGCCCATCTGAGAAAATAAAGTCTCCACTGCGATGTTTGAGATACCGGGTTTATTATTAATTGCATCCGATAGTATAGAGTCTGTAGCAGATCTGGTGCCCGAGAGTAACCTGAAATAAGGATTGGGCACATCGGTCTTATCAAACTTCGGTATCACTTCTATGTAGGAGTATCCTTTTTCTTTAAACTGCCTCGACAGATTATCCGCGTGGAAGCCTCCCGTGACCAGGATCATAACATCCACATTTTCATTTTTGAACTTCTTCTCGATATTCTTTATGAAAGCGCTATCTCTCTTCAGAGAACAATTATAGAACTTCTCCATATCCTCTATATATATGTCCATCTTCTCTATACCGCTATTCAGTTTAAAGCTGAATCCATATAACGGGGCTTTTGTATTTACAAAATCTATAAATCTCTTCATGCGAAAAGAGTCTCTGTTGGCTATATAGTAGTCAAACTCTTCCTTCATTAAAGATATATTGAACATGCCTTTGATTATCGTTAAATCATTATCGACCGAGCAGATCGCCTTCTGATCTTCGGTCTTGGCCGACTTATTTATAAGAGCACGCTCAAGGCCTTTAATTTCTATAAATATTGCCGCCTTATCTACGGCCTCATATCTGTTAACATATTCGGAGTATTTCACAAGATTGGGAAAAGTTCCGAAGTCCACGCCGCTGAATCTGGCCTTCTTAAATAGATATGAATAGAACTCTTCGCTCGTAATTCCTCCCATCTTAAACCGCGCCGACTTACCGATGAGTTCCTCTAAATTTGCCTTAGATATATTCCGGCTTATAATATCTATAAGTTTATTGCGTTCACGATCCGCTTCTGTAAAATTTATGGCCTTCTCATCCCGGAGGATAGCTATAAGGCTAAGCATATTTTTATAGTTATTGAAATCTATCTTGGCGGCTTCTGCCATATCGTCGAGGTCTTTGATGTATTTTTTAAAATCTATCTTATTATCATGATAAGCTCGCACTTTCTCATCGAGGGCTTTAAGTTCGGGTGAATATATCTTAATTTTCAGGTTCGCAATAGCTGTGGAAAGAGTATTTAAATATTTACCGGCTTCCTCTTTGTTTAACAGAGAGTTACGATAGGCATCGAGGTTCTCTTTATACAATTCCTCGTCCTCGATTCCGAAGAGTTTGACCTTATCGGGATTATTGATGGCGAAGAATTCCGATCCGTTAATACGTCCTTCTTTAACAAAGTAATCGCTAACCTTCCGGCGTATTATGGGATCTTTAATCTTAGTGAATATGGATAAGTCATAATTACCCTTACCGCCCTCGAGAGCGACTAACTTAATATCATAGGTATTTGCCAGATGCTTTATGATGGCTTCGATAGATTTCTGAGCCGCATAGTTACAGTGCGCATCCTGGATGTGAATAATGGTCCTGCCGCTTGATCCTATGAAGGTATTTTTTATCTCTCCGGAACCCAGCGGCACAGATAGATTTTTAGGCTCAATAGAAACGCCTGAGACGCCGGAAGTTGCATTAGAAGGTTCCGCGGAAGTTGTAGCGGCCAATATATAATCCGTAGTGATTATGCTAAATAAGAAAGACCAAAATGTGATCCCATTTATTATAAACCGCAGTGATCTGCTGCGGGCAATTATGCCAAGTCCAGCGCTTGCCGACGTCATCCTCTTCTCCCTTTCTAACCTGACAAATCTAACCAGGTTAGGATAACAGTTATCTAAAAAAGGGGCACATCCTTTTGGGATATGCCCCCAGACCATCAACCATAAACTATAAACTAATTACAACCCCTTCTTTATCATATACTCGATCAGGTCCACTACTCTATTAGAATAACCCCACTCGTTATCATACCATGCGATAACCTTAGCGAAATTATCGCCGATTACTTTCGTCAGCTTCGAGTCAACTGTAGATGAGGCCGGATAGTGATTGAAATCAACGGATACGACATCGTCCGATGTATAATCAAGCACACCCTTCATCTTGCCTTCCGAAGCTTCCTTCAGCGCATTATTGATCTCTTCCGCCGTAGCGGGCTTCTTAAGCGTACATGTAAAATCGACGACCGATACGTTCGGAATCGGAACTCTTATAGCAAAACCATCGAGCTTACCTTTTAATTCGGGTATAACCAATGCGATCGCTTTAGCCGCACCCGTAGATGTCGGGATCATTGAAACTGCAGCTGCGCGCGCTCTCCTGGGATCGGAGTGCGGAAGATCCTGCACTCTCTGGTCGTTGGTGTAAGCATGTATGGTCGTCATAAGGCCTTTTTCGATGCCCCATGTATCATTCAACACCTTAGCTACGGGCCCGAGACAGTTTGTCGTGCATGACGCATTAGAAACGACCGAATGATTCTTTGGATCATACTTATCTTCGTTGACACCCATAACGATGGTGAGATCTTCACCTTCGGCCGGTGCGGATATGATAACCTTCTTCGCGCCACCTTTAGTAATGTGGCTGACGGCGCCTCTGACCTCTTTGCCTTTTTTATTTACTCCGTCGTTCTTAATGGTAAATAAGCCGGTCGACTCTACCACTATCTCGACGCCCAGCTCTTTCCATGGCAATTCAGCGGGATCTTTCTTGGCCAAAACTTTTATCGCCTTGCCGTTCACTACTATAGAATCCCCTTCGGCCCTTACGTCACCGCCGGGAAAACGGCCGTGGACGGAATCATACTTCAAAAGAGCCGCCAGCGTCTTTGCGTCAGTGATGTCATTGACGGCAACAAGCTCAATGTTTTTAGAATTCTTCTCGAGAATAGCCCTGGCGACCATCCTTCCTATTCGGCCAAAGCCGTTGATACCAATCTTTACTGCCATATACCCCTCCTTGTGAATTTTGGTTTTGGAGCAATTATTTGTGAAAAGGTAATATACAACAAAACCAACTGCATTTCCACAACTTTTATTTATTTATTTATGCGCTCTTGGTTCTTAAGAATATGAGGAAGTCGGCCGGATTAATAACGCCCAGGATATTTCCAAATTCATCCTTTACTATAATTAACTCCCCCTTCCTCGCTTCCACTTTGCTTAGCGCGGACTTGAGCGAAGTATGCGGCCCTACCGTTATGAACTTCCTCTGCATAACCTTTGTAACGGACGAATCGAGTTCGTGTAAAAGCGCTTCGGGGATCTTAAATACCACTTCCTTATTTATTGTGCTTAATTTATCTCTGACAAAATCATATAACACCGTGACCATTATCCTCTTATAACTTATAGCCATCGGCATGAACGGTTTTCCTTCGATGAAATTCAAGTGTGTCTCGAAGCTGGATTGGCCGGTCTCCGAATCTATCGCCAGAAGGTACCTGAGCGAGCTATCGGGTATGGTGTCGGACTTATTCTCGGGTATCGCCGCCAGATAGGCAAGCTCGTATACGTCTTTCTCATCCAGATCGAGAAAGGGATAATTATCTTTTATAAAAAATGCGATCTCTTTATCCTGGTCCCTGAAATTCGTCACATACTTCTCGAGGGTATCAACGGCATCCGCCAGAAATACCCCCAGGGCAACATCCACGTTATACAGAATCCCACTGGCCACCATGGCCGCATCATCGGATTGACCGGGCCCTACATGATGCCGGATGTACATATATTTAACGCGCTTGGAGGCGCTACGTTTCATATTCATCGGGTCCACTATAAGGCCGGAAGACTTATAGTAATTAAGCCGGTCTTCATGTTCCTGATGTGCGAGTATTTCGCCGTCAAGCCCCATATCTCCCATGATCTTTGTATTTATGAGATAGCATTTTCCGTAACCGATCTTTATGCCATATAGTTCCTGAGTCTTCTTCCTTATTTCGGGATTATCTCTAAGCCCTCCGAGATACAGGCCTTTAAGAATATCGTGATAATTTACGGTCCTGTCTTTGAATTGTGGAATTCCCAGAATTGGACGTCCACTCTTAGTCACAAGCCGTTCGCGAGGATCATCTTCGATCGCGCTTTGGACAAATTCGAATATTTCGTCGATAAGCTCCTGGCGTTTAGCCTTTATTACTTTTGGCGATCTTCCGAGGGCGCTTACGACATCATCAACTGTAGTATTTACATAGAAACGTTTGTTGAACGCACCTGCGCCGTTATGGGCGCGCCCTTCTATGGACTGCATGAAGATGAGGTCTTCTATTCGGGGGATCGTGTAGAGACGTTCCGAGGTCTTAAGATTGCGGAAATCCTGCTGGATCAGTTCTGCTAATGCTATCTTTTTCGGCATGATTGGATGAATTATATCACAGTGCGTGTTTTATGCAAGGACATAGTCTATTTGAAGACGTCGCCGACAACAAATTTATGGCCACGAAGGAAAGAATCGGCGTCGAGGGCTTTTCCGCCTTCAAGCTGAAGGTATCGAATCACGATAGCGCCGGAGCCTGTATTTACTACCATCCCCTTACCTTTAATTATATCCATTATTTCGCCCGCTTCTGCGCGGGTTACGGCAGGATGTGAAATCAATTCCGTATTCAATATCTTCAATGTCTTGCCGAGACCGTTTGTATATGCTCCGGGCCACGGCAATAGCCCCCTGACTCTGCCATGGATTACGACGGCAGGCTTGGTCCAGTCGATAAGACCGTCTTCCTTTTTCAGCTTCGGAGCCGGCGTTACGAGCGTAGAATCCTGCTTCTCAAAAACCGTCTTACCTTGCTCAATCAGAGCTATTGCCTCCATTAATGTTTTCGCGCCGAGTGCCGAGAGCGTCTCGTTTAATGTAATATTCGTATCTTCGGCGTCTATCGGGACTTCGCGCTTCAAAATAATATCGCCCTCGTCCATGCGTTCGTTCATCCTGATAATGGTAACGCCGCTTGTCTTATCACCGTTGATTATCGCCCAGTTGGTCGGAGCAGCGCCGCGATATCTCGGAAGCAGGGAAGCGTGCAGATTTATTGCAAATAGCTTCGGGATAACAAGCGCTTCCTTTTTCAATATCTGTCCGAACGCAATAACGACAAATAAGTCGGCGTTAAGGCTCTTCAGATATTCGATAGATTCCTCACTCGATGCATCCGCAGGTTGGTAGACTGGAATGCCGTGAGCCTCGGCCACGACCTTAGTCGGAGTAGGCGAAAGCTTCAGGTTGCGTCCCCGCTTCCTGTCAGGCTGTGTCACGAGCGCCAATACCTTGTGCCCGGACGCTAATAACTCTCTGAACGCAGGTATGGCAAACTCTGCCGTGCCGAAAAATACAATATTCATATCTTCTCCTCGAACCCTAATTTTATTCCACTACGAGATTTTTAGCTCACATACTTATCGGATCGACGTCCACTGCGACCAGGACGCCGTGCGGTTTACGATGAACGGATAAGACTTTTTTCAATAGCGCGCACATCGCCTTCTTATCCCTGCCCTTAAGCAGAATATTGTATCTGTAGTAGCCGCGCACCCTTGCCATCGGCGCCGGTGCCGGACCTGCGATCATTGCATCTCTGTCTTTTGCCCTAAGCGCCTCAGCCAGGGCTTGGGCCGCCTGACGCGTAAGATCGTCATTCCTTGCCCTCACTACGACTTTGACGAGATTAGTGAATGGCGGGAATAAGAGCTCTTTGCGGGAGATTATCTCCTCGTTGTAAAACTTATCATAATCATGTTTTGCCGCGGCCAGTATCGAGTAATGGTCGGGCGCGTAAGTTTGCACTATAACCTCGCCCCCATCCTCGCCACGCCCCGCCCTGCCTCCGACCTGAGTCAGCAAATTGAACGTCCTCTCGCTCGACCGGAAATCCGGGATATTCAGTGTAACGTCCGCAGACACTACGCCGACCAGCGTGACCTGCGGAAAGTCGAGCCCCTTGGCAATCATCTGAGTGCCGACAAGCACATTCACAGCGCCTGAGCGAAACTTTTCCAGTATCCTATCATGAGACCCTTTTTTAACAGTTGTATCCGAATCCATCCTCGCGATCTTAATGTTCGGGAACATACGGCTAAGCTCAGACTCGACCTTCTCAGTGCCAAGACCGAAATATTTTATGTAACCGGATTTGCACTTCGGGCATATATCCGGAGGCGCCTGATGATAGTTGCAATAATGGCATACCAGCCTCTTCTCCTCATAATGATAAACCATTGTAACATCACACCGCTTACATTTTATTACGAGCCCGCACTTCTTACAGTTTATGAATGTCGAAAAGCCGCGCCGGTTTAAAAATATTATCACCTGCTTACCTGCATTAAGCGCTTTCTCCATGGCATCGAGTAAGACTTTAGAAAATATTGTTATCTTCTTTCTCGTCGCCAGATCCATCCTCATATCGACTATCTTCATTTTAGGAAGAAGCCTGTCCTCGATACGCTTAGTAATGCGTATCAGCTTATAATCGCCGTGTTTAGCCTTATAATATGACTCCAGCGACGGCGTCGCGCTTCCTAATATAAGAGGGCATTTATTCATCCTTGCCCTCTCCTCGGCGACGTCGCGCGCATTATAACGCGGCACGTCATCCTGCTTATATGTCGTCTCATGCTCCTCGTCGATTATGATAAGCCCGAGCTTCGACATGGGACTGAATATTGCCGATCGCGCGCCGACCACTATATCGGCCTTGCCGTCTTTAATCTTCTTCCATTCCAGGAATCTCTTTGCGGGAGTAAGATGCGAATGTATTACCGCGACCCTGTGGCCGAATCTCGATACGAAACGCTCGATCGTCTGCGGTGTCAGCGCGATCTCCGGGACCAGCATGATCGCCTGCTTGCCTTTCTGCAATACTATATCGATGGCCTGGAGATAAACCTCCGTCTTGCCGCTGGCGGTAATACCGTGAAGCAGATATGTGCGGAATTCATTTTTATCGATAGACCTAACGATCTCGTCCAGCGCCCACTTCTGCTCCTCCATGAGAACGTGAGGATCCGTCATAATGAGATCTTCAGGCCTTACCTCCGGAATCTTAATCCTGGAGCCAATGCTCTCCTTGCCCTTTTTAATCCCGCCGGGTATCGTCGCTCCGATCGCCTCTCCCCATGAACAGAAATAATTCTCGCTGATCCACTTGGCCAGACTCAGCATCTCATCATTAACGACAGGCTGTTTATCGATAACATTCTTTATCTCTTTAATATTGGCCACCTCGGCCGAGTCATTCAAACCGACGACGTAACCTACGATAGTCCTCGGCCCGAACGGCACAAAGACCCTCACGCCGATCTTTACATCATTATAAAGCTCTTCCGGTATCTTATACTGGAAGAGCTTGTCGATCGGAAGGGCCACGGCGATTTCGGCAAATTTTGTCATCTTATTATAATAATTTCCTGATCTTCTTCATGTCCTGCCACACCAATTTTTTATCATCAGGGTTTCTTAGCAGATATGCCGGATGGAACGTCGGCATCACTTTTATACCTTTATATTCAAAAAAATTCCCGCGCAGCTGGCTTATCGTGGTCTCCGTATTAAGCATGGTCTGGCTCGCGAATTTTCCGAGCGTGCATATGATCCTGGGTTTAATAATATTTATCTGCCGACGGACCATATCACGACATGCCTCTATCTCTTCGGGTGAAGGCGGGCGGTTATCCGGTGGCCGGCACTTCAATATATTGGCAATATACACATCCTCCCGCTTTAAGCCCATCGCCTCTATTATCTTTGTCAAAAGCTGTCCGGCCCGTCCCACAAACGGAAGCCCCTGCAGGTCTTCCTCGGATCCGGGAGCCTCTCCTATAAACATCAGGCGTGCCTCAGGGCTCCCTGCGCCGAAGACCACATTGGTCCTGGTCTTAGACAACGAGCAACGTTTACAAGACATGATATTTTTCTTTAGCGCCTCTAATTCTTTCTCTGCGTTAGATGGCGCTACGGCAGGCTTGGAGGATATTGACTCCTCCATGCCGGATTCTCTTTCGAGCTCGATATACGACTTAACCGTCCTTATTATTTCCATCAGTTCGTTATTCATTTATTTTACGCTCATCTCAATCGCCAGTTTAGCCACATCGTAACAGGCCGACGGCTTCTTTATCTTCTGTATCCGGGCTCTCATCTCGACTAATCTCTCGGGATGGGCGGTTAATTTCTCCAGCGCCTCTTTCAATCCGTCTATCCTGTCCACTTTAATCGCAGTGCCATGCTTAACGATGAACGAGCAATTACGCGTCTCCTGGCCGATGATCGGGGCTATAACCACCATTGGCAGTTCCTTCGCAAGGCTCTCGCTTACAGTTATACCACCAGACTTCGATATCAGGAGATCTGCGATCTCCATATATTCGTACACATTATTAACAAATCCCATCACTATCATCTTATCTTTAAATCCTGCTTTAAGCTCCTCGAGCTTCTTAACGAGCTCCTCGTTATGACCGCAAATCGCGATTATCTGCAAAGGCCGCGATATACTGTCTATCGTCTTCACTATCGCCTCGATCGGCCCGACACCGAATCCTCCGCCTATCACGAGAATCGTCAGGCGGTCATCCAATAGCCCCGCTTTATCCAGGATCGCTTTGCCGTCCACCGGCTTCGAAAATACAGGCTCCACCGGTATGCCGAGAACCTTTATTCTCGACTCCTCCACATTCCATCTTATAAGGTCGGCCTTCGTATCTTCGCTCGCGACTACATACACATCCGTCTTATCCGCGATCCACCATGAGTGGGATCTGTAATCAGTGACCACCGTAATCAGTTTGGAGCCGAGATTGTCCCGCTTCTTCATATCGCCGACCACTTCGCTGGCGAAGAAATGCGTCGATATGATCACGTCCGGCTTCCACGACTCGATCAGTTCGATAAGCTTCTTAGAATTGATCCAATTATTGAGCCTTCTGAACTTCGATATCAGCAGGTTCGCTATCGGATTATCTGTAACAAAGTACGATAAACCCCAGAGTGTGGGCGTCTTATTTACCATGAATAGGTATAATTGAAGATAAGACCACTTAAAGAACGGGCTCGTATAGTCAAGGGCGTCTATTAATTTGATCTCCACGTCATTAAGCGCCATTTCGTCGAGCGCCGCCTTCACGGCAAGGGCCGCCTTCTTATGGCCTATGCCGGCCGTCGCGTAAGCTATCAATATTTTTTTCATCGCTTCTTGCCTTTCTTTTCTCTTCTAATCGACCGCTCAAATTTCCTCTTCTCCTTAAGCAGTATCCAATTAACCGCCTCGAGCAGATCCTTAAAAATATAATCCGGCTTAATCTTCCACTTCTTCATCTCCTCCATATCATTCTTCCCGGATAAAACAAATATAGTGCTCAAACCGGCGGCATTGCCTGCCAAAATGTCGACCTCACTATCGCCTATCATATGGCTTTCACGGGGGGTCACGTTATATTTCTTTATCGCCGCCTCGAGCATACCGGGCTTCGGCTTCCGGCAGTTACAGTTGTCTTCATTCCTGTGGATGCAATAACAAACCTCCGTCACCTTACCGTGATTCTTTTTAATCTCCGCGAGCATCATAGCCGTTATCTCATCGAGCCGCTTCTTTGTGAAGTGCCCCTTACTGACACCGGCTTGATTAGAAATCATGATCACCTGCATCCGATTTCTATTTAATAACCTGAGCGCATCGAGCGCACCCGGCAGAAAATGAAAGTCTTTAAACTCCGTCACATATTCGTGCTTGGTCCAGCCGCCCGGATCTTTATTGATAACACCGTCCCTATCTATAAATATCGTCTTCATATCTTCACATCCTCTTTTAGTATATACGCTAACCAGAGAACCAGTAGCGGCAGGAAATGCAGCAAAAACCTGGCCCACGTCTTTGACGCAAAGAATACCACATCCACATATGATATCATATAAAATAGGATGTAACCTAAGAACGCCAGAATAATAGATACCGATATATATCCCCGGATCCCCTTAAAGAGCTTCCTGTAATTCAATGCCGCGGCAAATATTACCACCGGCCAGAGCAGTATCCATTTCTTCGGGCCGAAGAGCTGCTTCTGAAGCTCATAGAATATGGGGACTAGTTTATGTATCTGATTAAAGAGATATACAGGGTTGAGGTTAGCGAGATTTATCTCATCGTTAGCGATGCCAAATTTATGCTTGATCCATATCCATGGCAGGAGCAGAAGTCCTACTATAACAATATAAGCTATCGGCGCAAATAAGGTCTTCCATGTCATATCTTTCCGGATCGTCCGCATCGAGAAAAATAATACAAGCACAGTGTTTATAGCGCAGTACATCAGCCCCTCGTTCTTCGTCCACCCTGCGAGCGCAACCATTATTGCGGATAATACCAAAGGCCGGAGAGACTTCTTATCTTCTATCCATGAGAATAATAATAGGGCGCTGGAAAAATAGTAGAACGACAGCGGAAGCTCCTGGTAGGCATTGGCCGCATAGGCATTAAAATGCGGAATGCTGGCAAGCAGGAATGTAAATAGAAGCGCGTATGTGCGGCTGGCAAATCGTCTTATTGCATAATATAAAAGGATCAGGATTCCCAGGAAAAATAGCGGAAATATAATCTTGACCAGTTGGTCGTTAAGACTGCCCATGGCGATATAAAAGAAGGTTTCCGAAAGCGGGATGTTCAGAGGATAGTCAGGATGTGGAAACCCATGGATTAGGATGGGAAAATATGTTTCGGGTATAGCCTTTGCGATAAAGAATATCTTGGACTTAATGGCATATATGGCCACGGCATCGTATGACTCTATGGGCTTTATCAGCGCTCTGAAGAATGCATACACGGCTTCGAGCGATATGCCGGAGATAAGGAAGATATTTAAGAATTTATATCGCTCTTCACTTTCTGTCGTCCGAGTTTCTATGACGATCTTATCCCTATGCGCCACATACCTGATCGCATTAACGGCAATTAATACGACCCATGGTATCAATAAACCGTAAACCGTGAACTTCACACCGAAAAGATAAAATATAAGCATCTCGAGGCTTATAAATCCGAGGCCTATCCCGTATGAGATAAAAATTGTTTCCAGAGGAAATAGGGGCAGACATCTATTTTCCTTAGAGCTGCCCATGACCATATGTAAGACATTGAGCCCGATGAATATAAGTGCTATTATGCCGCCCGAGAGCGCGACTATCTCCACTTAACCTACTCCTTCGCTTTCTTGATCATAAGTTGCGCCATATCTATAATAAAATCGGGATCCTTACCTTCAACTCTAGGATATAGATAATAGACGGCTCTCCTGCGATCCAGAGACCCCTCTTCTATATTTACAAATTTATATTTAGCAATCTCAGGCATTATCTCTTTGCAGTGAGAAAGAAATCCGTACAATTTATCGCCCGTAACGTAGGCATGTTTGCCTTCGAGGGTCCTGGATATTAAGGCTTCATAGTCGCGGATATTATTCTTTATAAAGAGCTCGCGCACAAAGAATGCCATCCATAACCCCACCCACACAGCAAATAGTATCTTCAGAATTCTGTATATCATTTAACTCGCAACTATCCAGCGCATGAAGCGCTTAGTCAGAAACCCGAAATGCTTCAACGACTGAATCGATTTCATCTGGTAAAACATTATGTGCAGACGCAGATAGAACTTCGCAAATGCCAGCCTGTGCAAAGACTTTAATTCATTCCTTGATATTCCTCTCGGCACATACGCGGCATTGGTAAAATAGAACTTCTCCCAATTCACGTCTTTAAGCTCGCCATTCGCCAAAAGCTTTTCGTAGCTCTCGGTTCCGGGAAACGGCAGATATGTAAAAAAGTTAGCCCTTTTAAGCGGCAGCTCCGATGCAAAATCTATTGTCTTCTTAATAGTCTCCACGGTTTCGCCGGGAAAACCGAGTATGAAAAAACCGGCCATGTCTATGCCGGCCTTATCGATCATATTGACGCATTCTCTTATCTTACTGACGGTGATACCTTTCCTCATCGACGTTAAAACCTCGTCCGAGCCCGACTCTATTCCCAGCGATACCATATATAAGCCCGTCTCTTTCATAAGGCGCAATAGTTCTTCGTCGAGCGTATCCATCCTAACACCGTTTGGCACAGCCCATGTCATGCCGAGATTGAGGGCCTTAAGCCTTCTTAAAAACTCCTTTGCATAATTCCTGTCCATAGTGAAGTTGTCATCGACTATGTGAAATTCCTTTATGCCGAAATCTTTATTAAGCATCTTGATCTCGCTAAGCACGCTCTCTATAGACCTTCGCCTGACTTTTTTACCGGATACGATGCTTCCGGCGCAAAATGTGCATGGATACGGACAACCCCTGGTAACCATTATAGGCGCAATCGGAAACTGCTTAAAGAATGCGCCATGCTGCGATTCCGGATAACTCTCCGGATGGATAAGGTCCCACGCCGGAAGGCCTAAACTATCCAGGTCTTCCGTAACAATTCTTGGGTTCGATTTAATGGAACCGCCGCTATGATAGACGAGGCCGGGTATTAATGACAGGTCTGGGTGGGGCTTATTAATTGCGTTCAATAGTCCGGGGAGGCCTATCTCCGCTTCTCCTACAAACAGATAGTCGAGGTCCGGTTCCTTACGCATCATATCTTCAGAGCAAGCAGATGGATGTGGCCCACCGACAATAGTAATGATGCTACTATTAACTTCTTTAGCCATCCTTAATGCCTGCCTTATATAGGGCAGATCGAACGTATAACATTGCAGGCCTAATACATCCGGCTGGCGTTCCTTCAATATGTTTGTAAGCTTATCTATCGTGATCCCATCCTTTATACAATCTAGGATGTTAACCTCATATCCGCTATTCCTGAGCGAATTTGCCAGATACCCCAGGCCTATTGATGGTTGTATGTGATCGCTTAGATTGTAAGGTTTTACCAGTAGTACTTTCATTAATTCACAAACCTGTATTTAAATATCGACCAGAGGGCTCCAAAACCGTGCTTCCACGATATCTTCTTCCCTTCCGCATAGCTTCTGCCATAATATGATATTGGAACCTCATATATCCTTAGTCTCTTATCTTTTAATATCTTCGCGGTGAGTTCGGGCTCGACCGAAAAGTCATTCGACCTGATCTCTATGCCGTCTATAACTTTCCTGCGGAACATCTTATAGCAAGTCTCTATATCGGAAAGTGTGGAGTTAAAAATTAAGTTCATTGTGAATGTTATAACCGTATTGCCCATCTTGTGCCAAAACATATGCACGCGCTGCGGTTTGCCCCCGGATAATCTGGATCCATAAACAACGTCGGCCACTCCATCCTCTATCGGACGTATCATCTCGATAAATTCATTAGGATCGTACTCGAGATCCGCATCCTGCACGGTAACTATCTCGCCGGTGACGGCTTTGAACCCTGTCCTGAGAGCGGCGCCCTTACCGCTGTTACGCTCGTGCAATATGACCTTAACGCGCGAGTCGAGTGCCGAAGCCTTAAGAATCTCCCGTGTACCATCCGTCGACCCGTCATCAACTATTATCAGCTCTTTTACGATATTGAGTTTCAGGACCTTATCAATTATCTTTAATATCGTATTTTTTTCATTATAGACCGGCATCACAACCGACAGTATCTTCTCTGGCATAGTAATATCCCTTCGTTCTTAATTCTAACCTGGCTAGATATATAGACGAGTATCTGTATTGCTCCAGCCTAGAAAATCTTAGACTTCTCCTCCAGAAGCTTCAGCACAGCTTCCGTGTCCGGATCGATTATGACGTCTGCTCTGTGTAAAGACTTCGTCATATTTAGCATCTCCCCGAATAATTTATTATCAGTGAGCAAGATCTCTAATTTTTTCTTTTTCTTGCGTTTCAATATCTTACAGATCGATGTCAGATTAAAGAATAACGGGCCAAGATCGACTCGCCTGATGTCGAAGTGATCTATAACTACGGGCCATTCCAGGGGCTTCCTTAAAAATACCGCTATCTGATGTCCATTCCTGGCTACGTTTGTAGCAATATTATCAACCTTTCCAGCGGATGATGGCCTGTCGACAAAGTAGCCAACTCTAACATGCCTTCCCCACCGTTTGAAAAATATCCTCTCATTGTCACTGAATAGATCTTTATTGTTCTTCAACGTCTTGAAGCTAACGTTCTCCCTATGATAGACGTATGATGCCTTCGCACGTGCTGTCTTATATCCCAGTTTCTGCGCCCTTTTACAATAATCGGTATCGTCGAAATATCCCACGCGGTATATCTCATCGAGGAGTCCGACACGTTTTATCACGTCCCTGGTAACGATCATGCAGAAACCGCGGCAGGTATAGAGTTCCTGTATTTGTCCCCTACACTGCTTAAGCGTCTCTGCATAATCCTCGATCGACCTATTCACGGGGAACTGCCCCGACGTATTACTCGATGGATTCAGCAGCCCGATAGACGGATTGGTTTCCATTACCTTTATCATCTCGCCGAGCCATCCCGAGGCGGCTATAGTGTCATTGTTCATGATGCATAGATAGGGCGCATCGGAGGCAGCTATACCCTGATTGACCGCTTTAACAAACCCGAGATTCTTGTCGTTACGTATTAATAGCAGGTCAAGCCCGCTATGGCCTTCGAGACTAAGCAGGTAACCTCTAGTGGGCTCATCGCTGGCGTTATCTATAATGATAAGTTTGTACGGGTAATCTGTGTTCTTCAGTATCGAATCGACGCACTCACGCGTCACTTCGAGCTGGTTCCATACCGGTATTATGATATCGCATTTACTCATCTTTTTTTACTAACTCCCAATACTTAGCCCACTTTAGAAAGTTTATCATCGCAAATAGCATGCCAAATGCCAGGCCATAAACGCCGTCTTTATACCCCTGCTTTTTCACATATGATTTCCAGAATACTTTAAAGGTCCTGCCGATCATGCCTTTTCGTATCTGGCGTTCGCTAAGTACGCCGTCAGTCTCGAGCATCCTCTTCGCGGCGATGCCGGCATACCTGCTCTGTCTTTGTATAAATTGGTCGACCGAGTCAAACGGATAGTGGTTAATATCGGCGTCGATCACGCCCATCTCGCCCTCAAATACCGGGACCTCATGGACGTCGCCTTTGTATTTTACATATTTCCTGTTAACCAGGTTTGGTATGTAATGGTGGAACCCGCCGTAGTCCATGGAGTGCCCGAGGAAGAAGTTGCGCCGCCTGAATTTATATATTACTTCATCGCTTCCGCGGGCCAGGATCGTCTGCAACTTATCCCTGAAGTCTTCCGTAACTATATCATCGGCATCGATATGTAGCACCCAGTCGTTCTTCGCACGCTCATTGCCAACATTACGCTCATCGGCGAACGATCCGCTGAATTTATGTTCAATTACATTCGCGCCCATCGACCTGGCGATCTCGGAGGTCTTATCGGTGCTAAATCCATCCACGATCACAACTTCATCCGCCCAGCCAACGCTCTCAAGGCACTTAGCGATATGCCTCTCTTCATTCTTAGTTATAACCGATACGGTGACCTTAATCTTTTCCATGACAGCAACTGCATCCCTCTTTCTTAGGCTCGCTAGCAAGCATCTCTTTATACTTCACATAACTCATGAACTGGTATAATCCGCCCGCCCATGAAATAGTGAATCCCAAAAGGCCGTCCTTGTATCCGCCCTTCTGGACGTAAGCTTTTAAAAACCTGCTCAAAGATTTGCGATACATCTTAATAAAGTTTATATTACGCCTCTCTTTAAACCATTTCTTGGCCTCGAGCGTTGTCTGATTATTTATGCTTACAAAGAAGTCATGCCAGTCGCGATACGAGTAATGGACAATATCTTTTGTGAGATGGCCGCATGAACCATCAATGAATACTCTCGGATGGACTTCCGCCTCTTCATATTTAAAAGATCTCTTATCGAATAGCCTCACCTTGCCTGCCGGATACCAGCCGGCATGTTTTATCCATCTTTTACCCATATATGACCTTATAGGTATCGTATAAGCTTTGTCCTTCATCTGGCCCTTAAGTAGATTCGTAACCTCTTCTGCAAGCTCCGGACTGATGCGCTCATCTGCATCCAGGCTAAGAACCCAATTATTCTTAGCCAGGCTGTATGCGTAATTTCTGTGCCTGCCTTCTATGTCCATCTTACGACTGAACACCTTATCGGTAAACTTTTTCGCAATATCTACGGTCTTATCGGTACTCCCGTCATCGAGTACGACGATCTCGTCCGCCCACGAAGCGCTCGTTAAACAATCCGCGATATTATCTTCCTCATTCCTGGTTATTACAACGATCGAAACTGGCGCCTTGTCTGCCATTTTAGTAGTACCTCACTTTCGCTTTATGTATGAATGTCATAGCCTCTAAGAACCTTCCAAACCTCTCCTGCCCTACAAATATCTCGCTGAACTTCTTCTTTTTTTTCAATATCCTGAATGTTGTTTTAAGAAAAAAATTTCTATCCCCTAACGCTACATTGGTTATATTGGAATGGGCAGGCAGTCTTAACGCGCCCCGGGCAAAGAACCATATCCAATTACCGCTTCTGGCAAGCTTCAGTGAATCCGCCTCCAGCCTCCTCAATATATTAGAGTCATACGCGTCTAAAACATAAGCTATCCGCTTAGGCCGGCCCCACCTGAATTCGAATATCTCTTTATTCCTGTTAAAGTCTTCGTTAAATGTTTTGATCTTTCCGAAGGAAGAATTCTCCCTGTGATAGACATAAGCGCCGCACGCCCTGACACATCGGTAGCCTGCATTGACGGCCTTACGTGAAAAATCGGTATCCTCGAAATTCCCCATGCCGTATATCTCATCAAACAAACCGATCTTATTTATCACTTCTTTCTTGATCATCATGCAGAACCCTACAGCCGCGCCCAGCTCGACACATTGTCCTGCGAGATGCCTGATCTTATCAGCGTATAGCTCGAGAGGTTCTCCGGCGGCGGGCTTCTGACCCAGATTATTACTCGATGGATTTACGATGCCGATATCACCGGAGCTATTGGCAATCACCTCCATCTCTTCTAACCAACCTTTAGTCACTAAAGTATCGTTATTCAATAAACATACCAGCGGCGCAAGCGAAAGAGAGATGCCCTGATTAACTGCCTTCACGAAACCCAAATTCTCGTTATTCCTTATCAATGTGAGAGGAAGTTCACCGGAAGACTTCAGAGATTCGAGATAAACCCTCGTCTGGTCATCGCTGGCATTGTCTACTATTATCAACCTGTACTCAACCGACGTGTTATTTTTTATAGATTCTATGCAATCCTTCGTGAAGGCCAGATGGTTCCATACGGGTATTATTATATCGCATCTCATCTTAAGTCCTCGACTTAGTATCTATCATTTTCAATATTTTGTCCGCATCCGTATCAATATTGACATACTCTATCCGTCCGGTTTTTTTGGATAAGAAATCGGCCATATCCCGATCGTCTGAAAAGAGAAGGCTGTATTGTTTATCGGGAGACTTATTCATATTGACGCCGAGAAGCGCTGCGAATAACGTGGAGGAAAATAATTTCGGAAATCTTCTCTGTCTTACGTTGCTATGCTCAACGCTTAGGGACGGTGTCAGGTTCCACAAGTATACTATATGCTGTCTTCGTGCAATCATCAGCAGTAGATCTTTAAGCCTGGGTCTGTCCGGAGTTTTGGTAATAATGAATAGGACTCTGAGTCTCTTTCCCCACTTTGAATAAAATAGCTGTTTGTTCTTTTCGTGAAGCTCCCTTCGCGCTGAATCCGTAAATACAGTGGAGAAGGTCGAATCCTTAACATGTTCAACAAAGACGTCGCTCGCTCTCACACACCTGAACCCGGCACGTATTGCGCGCATAGAGAAGTCGTCATCGTCGTAGTATCCGAGACCATAGGCTTCGTCCAGCGCACCCACCCTTTCTATGACCGATCGTTTTATTAATATGCAGTAGCCACGGCAAAAATCTACCTCTATATAAGGCTTCGACCTGTCGACGCTCGTCTTTATCTCAAATCGGGGATTTACCAATCCGATATCAATGCCGCACTCCACGACCGTTACCAATTTCAAAAGCCAGCCATTTGTTCTGACTATGGTATCATTATTCATGATGCAAATGTACGGCCCTTCAGAGAGCTTTATCCCCTGATTCACCGCCTTCACCCATCCAACGTTCAATTCGTTACGGACCAGTGCAGTGTTTTTATGTCTTCCGGCAAAATCCTCCAAAAATCTCTTAGTTTCGTCTGAGCTCGCATTATCGATCAATATCAATCTATACGACGAATCCGTATTTACGATTATACTTTCCAGACAGTTTTTAGTTAGCTCGATTTCGTTGTATATCGGTATAATTATATCTGTACTCTTATTTTCCATCTCTACCCTCTTTGATCACGATGGCACTCTTACGCCCCTCCGATATACCATCGCACTGCTCCTGGCATAGCGGGTGTTTCGCATAGGATGCCTTCATCAGCCTTGCCGCGCATCCCGTCATAAAATATGCGGCATCGTCAAAAGATATTATTGCATCGAACCGCTTATCCTTCATTCGCCTACGAATCCTCTCGACTATCTTACCGGATATTATAAGATCAAATAATAATCTGGGAAGATTAAAATAGTCCACCCTGATATTCTGATGAGGCGAAAGATCCCTATCCTTCATCGCGCCATTTAATAATTTGTCTATAACTTTCGCGTCTTCTGTTGAATTGATCCAGACATGAACCCATGCCCATTCCCTTGCCAAACCATATATGTATTCTGCCAGGCCGGTTATTTTAGCTGTATCCGGATGACTTAGTGAAATCATCACGCCTATGCGAAGGTGCTTACCCCATTTTTCGTAATAAATCTTCCTATTCCTGTCGACAACCTCTTCTCTATTACCGGCCTTATCGAATGAGGCATGGATCCGATGAAATACATAAGCATCTCGAATCGAGACGCACCTGTATCCTGCCTTATGGGCCCTGATAGAATAGTCTGTATCGTCATAGCCGCCTACCCCGAACGCCTCGTCCAGAAAACCTACCTTATCAATGAGCTCTCTCTTGACCAGCATACAGAAACCCTGACACTGGTTCATCTCCATGTACTCGCCTTTATTGCGCGCAAGCATCTCGGCATGGCTATCTACGGTATCACCGCTATGTCCCTGGCACTGAGGATTTATAAGGCCGACGTCCGGATGCGTGACTGCAAAGTCGACCATCCTCTCAAGCCATCCGGGTGATGGCAGAGTGTCGTTATTCATCATACAGACGTATTCCGCGCTGGAGGCTTTCAACCCCTGATTAATGGCTTTTATATACCCCAGATTCTCTTCGTTTCTAATAAGAAGCGTCTTATCCTTATGCTCCGCTGCAAAGTTGCACAGGTAATCCTTCGTCTCATCATCGCTGGCGTTGTCCACAAGTATCATCCTGTAGGGATATTTCGTATTCTTCAGAATGTGCCCGAGGCAATCTCTCGTGTAAGAGAACTGGTTCCATATGGGTATTATTATGTCGCACTTCATATTCGCGGCCTTACTCATTTTTTAAGTGACAGTTTAGCCGTAAGAAGCCCGCGCATCTCTGTCATCCTGAGACCGAAGGGCGAAGGATCTCGTTTTTTAGATTCTTCGTCGCTTCGCTCCTCCAGAATGACAAATTAGAGCTCCTTTACGCTAAACGGTTACTTTTTTAAGCAAAATAACACGCTGCTCGACCCCTGTCCTTCTCGTCTTATAGATATCCCATGAAGCATTGTATCCCAGCGAACTTAAATTATCTACCATATCCATCCCAAATTCAGTAAATACAGGCGCGCCTTCCTTGCGAAGCGGATCGGAATGGTAGGCCTGCTTATCCAGATATACAATCTTTCCACTATCCATTTTAGCTATAGTTTTCGTCTTAATTATCCTTCTATCTAACGGGACGGTAATAATCCCCACGCCTGATGGTTTCAGCGCTCTCCTAACCTCAGCGAATGCCTTCAGTGGATCGGATATGTGCTCAAACACATCGAGCGCTATCACCACATCAAAAGCATTATCGCTAAATGTCAAATCCTGTAAATCTTCTGATCTGACACCATCTTTGCATCGTCCCCTCTCAATATTATCAAAATACTCGGACCTGACTACGTTATTAACACTTCTGAGGCCGGTGAATATACCGTCATTTGCCGTAGTCTCAAGCGCATGCCAATTAGCGTCTATTCTACCCTCAGAAATCCCGTTTAACAATTCAGCGACAGAAATTATTTTACCTTTCCAGAAATACTTTAACATCGATTCGGCTGCGCACCGCACCCTAAACTTTGAAGCGCAATATCTGCACTTCAACGTATTGGTTATATTTATCTCTTCCGTAAATTGCTTGTCCCAACCACACGACACGGCAATTTCGGACTCCGGACGCACGACCAGGCCATGCTTAAACCGGCCATAATTACCGCATATAGAACACCTTCCGAATTCGTCATCTTTGCAATACTCCGGGTTCCAAAATGCATAGGCGCTTTGAGCGATATATTTAATCGTACTGATAGGGTGCATTAGCAATACCCACTGCAATTCCTGCACAATTCTATCTTATCTCTCCTGCCTCTTAAAAGATTATATCTCATCTCCCTCCTGGGCCTGGAGGCATATATTCGAAACATATCTTTTTCGTTTAAATTTCCAATAACGCCTTTCTTACCATTCAAGTCGCCGCAGCATACTGCCACATCACCGTTTGGCAAAAGCACCAAACTATGAAAAAGGAACTTACAGTAATTCTTGAAGACCTTCTCATATCCCTCCACCTGAACATCGCCCATCCAATCATGAGGATATCTAAGTTCAACGTGGCCTACCAGGCTACACAAATCTTTAAACTCATCAGACATCCATCCGGTATCCTTCGGCTTGTCACTTTCGATAATACAGATTATGCCTGTTTTTATCTTGCCATTATTAACTTTTATAAAATCTCTCACATTCTTTGATGTGACATCCCACTTTGCACCCTTTCGAAGCTCCTCATACTTCTCAGCGGATCCGCCGTCAACGCTGAATCTGATCGTATCTATCACGTCCAGGTCGACAAGTTTCCCGGAAAGCTCTGCGTTTAGAACCGTGCCATTAGTCAAAAAATCCATTTTCGGAAAGATAAGCCCTTTATCAATAAAAGACCGCTTATACTCCTTAATGATATTTAACATGCTTTCCAGATAAGGATGCAGCAGTATCTCGCCTCCATTGAAAAGATTAATAACTTTCACGCTTCTGAATCTTCTGTCAAATAACAGGTTATCAAAGAACTTGCGAAGCAGGCTCCCCGTCATTACAGATCTTTTTTGCATATGATCGAGAGAACACCACTTGCATCTCAAATTACAATAGTTCACAAATTCCAAATCTACTTCGGTTATAGTCGTCATCCCCGAGATGGTAGTGAGCAGCATCTCAACAGTATGCGCCTTATCCAAACTTAAAGTTTTTTTCGCGTACTTTATGACTTTATTAAAATATTTGTCCATCTGCGTTTCCCGAGTAATTTACATAATGGCAAAAAAACCAGCATCCAGTATATATTGCTTCTTACAACAGAAGATCTTCCATTAAGCACTATCGAATAAAGCTCATAGTTCTTTATATTCTTCTCCATAAAAGTTTGCGGCTTCCTTGCCGAAAGAAAAACTCCCGGCTCTAAGGCCGAGTCGTTATTTATTACATCAATATCAAAATCGGAGAATATATGTTTCATATCGGAGATCTCGTATCGCCAAAAATCAAAAGGATAACCATGATACCCGAATCCCGCAGATCTGGTGGTAATGAGCAGCTTGCCGCATGGTTTCAAAATTTGCTTTAGATTATGTATCGCCTCTCTCCAATCTTTGACGTGCTCCAATACTTCGGTACATATCACCACGTCGAACTTCTCACAGCCGAATTCCTTTATAAGATTTTCGATCTTGCATATCTTGTCAACCCCCCGGCCCATGGCAATATCGACTCCAATATAACTGGAAGGCCCGAAGAATTCTACGACAGGCCTCAACGACCCATTGACATCGAGAGCTCCTACCTCTATGACGGATCTGCCCCTTATATCATCTTCCTTAAAATTGTCTTTGCCAAAATCAATACACGCTTTATTGCACATACCGAACTCCTGTTTTAAGCAGCTTATTTACGGCCTCTAATACTTCTTCGGGTTTTATGGAAGTAAGGCACGTTCTGTTTTCGCAAATCTTATATTTGAATTTTTTATAGCAAGGTCTGCAGGCAAGTCCGCTCCTCGATATCACGGCGTGGCATTCACCCATCGGATACGGCCCGTAGATCTTTTCATCGACCGGACCGAATATAGAGACTGTGCTTAGGCCCAACCCTACAGCCATGTGGAGCGGACCGCCATCATTGGTTATCACGAGCCTACATCTATTAATTATACCCAGAAAATTCCTGAGATTCGTCTTTCCACAGGCCATTATGGCTTTAGTCCTCATCCTGAACTGAATATCATCACCTATCTCGCACTCATTCCGGTCTCCCAGGAGCACTACTCTGGCGCCAAAGCGCTCGACCAGGCCATCGCAAACCTTAGCGAAACCATCGCGGCCCCAGCGTCTGTGCCGGGCATCCACTCCCCAGCTGGCACCGCATCCCGGTATCACACCTATCAATAGATCTCTCTCGCCAAGACCATTACTTTTTAAAAAATCCTGAGCCCATGCAATATCTTCTTCGGTAATATACACCTTCGGACTTAGCTTCAGGCCTTTTGTATCTATGCCGAGGAAGCTTAATATCTCTCCGTAATACTCGATCACATGCTTATCACTGAAACCGTCTATATCTATTTTACCGGTGAGAAACCTACCGCGCTTTCTATAATTAAATCCATATCTCTTTCTGATGCCGATAAGGCTTAAAAGCAGGCTGTATTGATACCCGAGGGAAAGATCGATCGCTATACCAAATCTCTCTTTCCTTACGGTCATTAAGAATTTCCAGATCAACTTGAGGAACTCAAGTTTGGATTTCTCCCAGGCAACCCTGAAATCATCCTTCTCATATATGAAGAATTTATCGATCTTCGGGTTAGACCGTATAACCTCATATGCCCTCTTATTGCATACATATCCTATGAAACAATCCGGATATTTGTCTTTTAAGACTTCGATAAGCGGCGTAGAAAATATCACATCACCGATCCCGAAAGGATTTATTATAAGTATCTTGAGATTCTTCATAGGCCTGTGGTCTTAGCGGCATTGATAATGGCGAGACTAGTGCCGACGTAGAACCAGAATAGAGTTGCGAGATTTAGGGAGTATAGATTGGTATCGAATAAGCTGTGGGCCAGGAATGCAAATACACCTATCGAGATACCCCAAAGTGCCGTTCTGTAGAAATTATCCTTAATATTCCTTAGTGCACATATTACCACGCGAAAATATGCGCCGATCAGGAACATAAAGCCTGCCAGGCCGATGATCCCCGTATCGGCCGCCATCTGCAGATAACAATTATGGGCATAGCTACCCTTCTTGTCTTTCCACTGGTCATTCCTATATTTCATAAAATTGACAAAGAAGGTGTTTAATCCGTTACCTATTATCGGATGGTTCATGAATATCTGCCAAGACGTGCCCAGCATGCCGACCCTATCGCCAAAGCTACCGGTTGAGAATATATTATTAGTCATCTCAGTCTTGATAAGGACCGAGCCAGCGAAGACGATTATAATCAGGAGAACGATCCATATCTTACGCTTTGAAATAGCGATATATCCCATTGAAATGCCAAGGGCAAGCCAGGCGCTCCTGACCTTAGCCAATAAGAATAGATAAAAAAGTGCAATAGATGTGGCGCCGGTCAAATATCTGTATCCGTTTTTTTTCATACCGAAGATAGCTACGCACGAAAGCGGCAGAAGCACCAGAAGAATCCAGGCCGATAGATCATTCGGGAAAGGAAAAGATGCTGTGGGAAAGCCTTTAAAGAAACCCCCGGCATTACTATCCGATGGAAAATCCCAGAACAACCCCGAAGGGATTTCCGGAAGCCTCATCTTAAAAGATCTGTATCCGTGTAGAGCGTCGAAGCTGGTATAATATTGGATTATGCCATCCACGGTTATAACTACAATGGAAAGAAACGCCACTATAAAAAGATCCCTAAGCCTCTCCCTGGTAGTTACCACGTCCGATATGATTATGCATAAGAATACATATTTGAGTACTTTGGTAAAAAACGCTTTTATGCTGAGTTCGGGATAAGCGGTATTAAAGAATGAGGGGATGATGGTGATCACGTATACGCTCAACGCTATGCCCAGCGCGATCTTCGCAAAATTCAGGTCTTTATTCAATATCTTTTGGGTCGCCCAGGCAGCTATAGCGATCGTGATCCCTATTTCCGATATAGATTTCGAAAAAGGCGCGGCAAAGACTATGGAATAAAGACACCATTTGATAGTCTCGGTGAATATTATATTCAGGCGGTCTTTATTCAATCTCTTTACCCCCTTTACTCCTGCCAAACCTGCCGGTATCCACCATTGCAAGCCTTATCCCCAGTAAAAGCATTAAAAAAATCACTACACATATAAGCACGATAGCCTGTTTTAGCGCCAGCACTTGCATTAAGAGAGCTGATAATCCCAAGGCTATGCATATGCCATATATCGCCAAAACGGCTCTCTTCTTTTTAAAACCGAGTAGCGCCATCCTGTGTGATGAGTGATCCCTACCACCCTGAAAAACTGACCGCTTCTCTATTAACCTCATTACCGTGACAAGTATCGTATCAAATATAGGATAAGCAAGTATCAATATCGGCATGGCAAGAGACGTGGTGAGAAATTTAGTACTCCAGCTACCCATGACAGCAAGGGTTGCCAGAACATACCCTAAAACCAAACTCCCGGTATCACCCATGAATATATTTGCCTTAGGGAAATTATGCCTTAAGAATCCCAGGCCGGCGCCGGCAAGCGCAAACGCCATTATCGCTACCGCTAACTGGCCGGTGTTGCACATCACTATCCCGAAGAATATTGATGCTATTACCGCTATCCCTGCAGAAAGGCCGTTCATGTTATCCAGGAGATTGAAGGCATTGGTGATCCCGACTATCCATACATACGTAAATATCACGTTGAAATAGTAGTTATGCAAAAAATCCACTCTAACACCTGATTTGATAGCTATCATAGCCGCCAAAAATTGCCCGAGCAGTTTCACCTCAGGCATCATCCCCATCCTGTCGTCCACCAAGCCGACTATTAGAAGAAATGTGCATCCGACTATAATGCTAACTAATTTTGGATCTTGAGTAAATCCAACGACAGTAAGTATCCCGACTATGAATGATACATATATAGCGGCTCCCCCCAGAAGTGCGGTAGGATGTGCGTGGACTTTATTGGTCTTAGGATGGTCTAAATAATTAAGTTTAATAGCTATGCTCCTTACAACAGGAGTAATAATATAAGAGATCACCGTTGTAAGTATAAATGCTTCGTACACATTTTTTATTCGCAGCATGCCTTCACCTTAAGCCCTATTTATCGTCGTCATTGCGAGATGCCAAAGGCGGCGAAGCAATCTCGTTTCTGGGATTGCTTCGTCGGGCTTCGCCCTCCTCGCAATGACACAAGTTGTACTCATTTTTCAAAATACTTGATGATATTCGCCAGCATCTCGTCCAGGTCCACCTTAGGCTGGAACCCGATCAGATCTTTTATCTTCGTGATATCCGGCTCTCGATGCCTCATATCCTCAAAGCCTTTTTCATAAGCCTTTTCATACGGAATATGTACTATAGGCGAATCGGATTTAGTAAGCTTCTTTATCTTTTCGGCAAGCTCTTGGATGGATATGGCATTAGGATTACCTATATTAAATATCTCACCTACGGCCTTCCGGTTATTGGCAAGACCTGTTATGGCGCGAACAGCGTCAGCCACATATGTGAAACTTCTCGTCTGCTTTCCGTCCCCATATATCGTTATAGGCTGATTTAACAGAGCGTGCTTAACGAAACGCGGCACTACCATACCATACATCCCGCTCTGACGCGGGCCCACGGTATTAAAGAATCTTACTATAACCACCGGCAACTTCTTCTCGCGCCAGTATGCCAGCGACAGGAACTCGTCCATTGCCTTAGCGCACGAATAGCTCCATCTCGAAATGGTTGTGGGCCCAAGAACCCTGTCATCGTCTTCTTTAAAAACTTTCTTGCCGGGCCTGTCTTTACCGTATATTTCGGAAGTAGATGCTACTACAACCTTCTTCTTCCCGAGAGAATTAGCAAGCTCGAGAACTATCTCCGTCCCTTTAACATTCGTCTGCATCGATTCGAGCGGATTATCTATTATGTACTTAACTCCGACCGCAGCAGCCAGATGATATACGACGTCGCAATTCTTTATGAGCCGCTTCATCAGATCTTCGTTCATTATCGTGTCGATATGGAATGAAAATTTAGGATTCGACTTAAGGTGCTCGATATTCTCCATATTACCGGTCGAAAGATTATCTATTACCACCACATCTTCCTTTCGCTTCAATAATTCCTCGGCCAGATGTGAGCCTATGAACCCCGCACCACCAGTGATAAGATTTTTCATTATTATTTACTTCCTCCTGTGTTTGAAAAATAGGGACTGTCCCAAACGCGCTATTTCATAGGTAATGGGACTGTCCCATTTTTCAATTTTAAACAGTCCTCATATAAAGCTTCGATATCTTTTATCAGGCGCTCTTTCGAATATTTCGACCTCACAGCCTCTCTCCCGCATAACCCGAACCGCAGCCTCTTATCCTTATCGACGGCCAGTTCATAAATTTTATCTGAGAAGTCTTTGACATTGTTGCTTTCGGCTAATAAGCCATTCTCTCCATGAGTAATGACATCCCTTACTCCGCCGACGTCTGTGGCTACCACCGGTTTTGCGCATGCCATAGCCTCGATTATTGAAACCGGCGTGCCCTCATTAAGCGAAGTAAGCGCTACTATATCGAGATCGGCATAAACATCTGCCAGATTCTTCTTCCAGCCAGTAAAGATAACGTACTTTTCGAGACATAGTTTCGCAACCTCTTGCCTTAATTCCGCGGCGCATTCACCGTCACCTATTATAGCAAACTTTATCGCCGTGTCCTTAATTTTATTAACGATATCTTTTGCCGAGGACAGGAACATTTTATGGTTCTTTATAGGAACCAATCTTCCTACTATTCCCACCAGAACCACATCCCGCTCTACATTAAGCTCTTCCCTAAATACCCCTATATGCTTTTCGCATCCCAAAAACTTATCGAGATCGAACCCCAACGGCACTACGACGCACTTTGAGGCCTCGACTATCTTTAATTTATTCACGATCTCGTCCTTGACTAATGAGCTCACCGTTACTACTTTGTCGGTAAACTTAGCGAGAAACTTTTCTATGAAAATAAATACTTTGGCCTTCATCGGGCTAAAGTATCCATCAAATACATGCCCATGGAAGGTATGGACTTTTATCGGAACGCCGGCACAGATCGCCGCAAGCCTGCCCAGCGTGCCCGCCTTCGCCGTATGGGTATGGACGATATCGGGTCTCTCACGCCTGATAATCGAGTATATCGCCGTAAAGGCCTTAAAATCTTTAAGGAGAGATATCTCCCTGCCAAGATCGGGAACGATTATCGGCAAAACGTTATTCTCTTTAGCCAGATACATCATATCGCCCTCCGAATCGTTAACGTGGCCGCAAACTAATGTATCCTTATAACCACGCTTATTCAATTCGCTGGAGAGTAAGACCGTGTGTATGGCCGGACCGCCGATATTAAGCCTGGCGATGATCCTTACTATCTTTTTCGAACACTTTATATCCAACCGTTCCACCAATAGTAAATTATACTCAAATACTCATGAACTATTCCGCCGATCTGGCGCAAACTGATCTTTTGGGAGAATACGCCACGAGTGTCGTGAGCATAAAAAGAACTCTTTGGTATAGGAACATAGGAGACGGCCAAACCGCCATCTATTTTTGCAAATACTTTCGAAGCCCGTAGCATATGATACGGCGAGCTTAGCAGGATCATATTGCTCCAACGTTCCTTTTGAACTATTGAATCGGTGACTAATACACTCTCGTAGGTATTACTGGCCCTGTTCTCCAGCATTACGGCATTTTCGGGTACGCCCTGGGATACGGCCAACGCCTTCATTACAAGCGTCTCTTCAAATATATACGTATATCCCGACAAGAATAATATACGTTTGGCATATCCTTTTTTATATAGCTCCACGGCGTATTCAGCCCTCTCCTCATACCCCTGTCCCGCCTTACCCGACTCGCCGACACCCCCGCCGAGAACCACAATCGCATCGACTTTTTTAGGCGCATCGGATATAACAAGCGGACGGGCCAGAAACCAGACAATAGGCGTATAGAATATGAACAGATACAATGCCAGTGCAACCGCGAGCGTTTTAATCACGGTGTGCCTGGTCTTCATGTAAATCTTCAGGAACTTATCCTGCCAATTAGCGGGTGAGCCATCCTTCTTACGTTCTATCGCCGCCTCCATAAGCAGACTCATATTCTCTATCCGCTCGCTCCAACTATTCTTTCTTGCCACGGACGTCCTCTCAGATAACATCTGACCGCTATCGGAAATAAGCGCTTTTTCTATAAGCTTCACAAACTCCGCATGCGTTCCGGCTATAAGGGTTATATTGTTATTCTCCCTGTTCATGGCCTCCACCTCAGGCAGGGCTGTGGAAACAACCGGTTTACCCATTATGTAATACTCGTTAAGTTTGGTCGGGTAAACAGTCTTGGTATAATCGGATACCAGATACGGTATAGTGCAAACGTCAAATTGGTTTATGTATGCTGGCAGATCTCCAAATTCTTTCTTTCCCAGGGCAAATACGTTAGGTATCACATCCAGCTCTCTGGTATCCACCTGCTTAGGCCCGACCAATACGACTGACCATTCGGGATGGCATTTGGCTATATAACCTATCAGCGGCAGATCGACGTGTTTATGTATCCCTCCCACGTACCCGATTATTGGCCGCTTAAAACCTGAGATGTCCGGAGGATCTTCTTTTTTAGCGCTCGATAAGAAATCATCAAATACTTTTATGTTAACACCGAAAGGGAATATATGCACATTTGAATTCAATTTTTTGCATTTATCGGCTATTGCCTCGCCTTGCGCGAATATAAGATCGCATTTTTTAATCAACAGGTCTTCCATCTCCCGCAGCTTCCTGGGATTATCGGTCAACACGTCAAAATCGGCGATATCGTAATATACCAGAAGCCTCCTGTCGTCAAATTCATTTATTATGTCGAGAGCGATATTGGTCGGGAGAAAAGTCCATATTATGGGGTCATGGAAGGACATGGCCTTCATCCAACGTTTCAAAGGCTCTATCAGCAATCGCCTGTTAATCCAGCAGGCGATCTTTGAATACGGAAAAGGCAGCACAACCGGCGAATACACGAAAAGATTCTCGGACTCTTTCCTGAAACCCTTAGTACTCTTAAGCCAGTTCGAGATCCGTTTCTTAAGCCTGCCGACATCGCGTAGCTTCGGGGTCCTGACTCCGGTGTTCTCTATAAAGAGCACCCTGTTGCCGTTCTTCGCAAACGCCGACATGATCTCCTGATGGCCCTGCCATATAAAGTCCCAGTCTATGGAGGAGATACATATTATATTTTCATTTTTAAGCATCAGATTTTACGTCCCCATGCTACCCAGCCCGCCGTGTCATGCAGCCTGGTGATATGAATATCGGAAAAACCACATTCGATAAACAGGTCGCTCATATCTTTTCTGCTGAACCTGTATTCGACCGGGGCTCCAAACCTGTCATAGAGATCCCCGGTTAAGGAAAAAGGGCCTGTTCCAAAATTAAACGGCATATTTGACGCGATATTCTTTGTAGCCTTAAAATTCTTCATTACCTTCGACGGCAACGTAAAGACGACATAAACGAGCGGCGAGAGCGCCCACGAAAGGGCAAAAAGGACTTTTTTTGGCATACAAGTGGTGACCCGCCTTACACCGGTTACGAGTTTCAGCGAAACGTGTTTTATCGCATTCTCGGAATGGTCTTCGTACAGATAAATAAACGCGGGAGATCCTTTTTTTAAGACTCTCGAAATCTCCATCAACCCTTTTTTCGGGTCCGGAGTGTGGTGCAGCACCCCGAATGAATAGGCAAAGTCGAGAGTGGACGACTTGACAGCTATTTCAAGCGCAGAGCACTTCATGGCCATTACATTACCCAGGCCCTTAGTGATCCGGCCTGTATTGAAAATACCATCGCTTATATCGATGCTTATGAACCTTACGGAGGGATTTCCCTTTGCCATTATGTAAGTATCATATCCGCATCCCGAACCGATCTCTATGCCAATTCTGCCCCGCACGATAGACTCAGGAATGACCTCCTGCATGGCATTATAATGCCATCTTTGAGGAATGGAAGCACCACTCTCTCTCCAGAGCAGACTATATGTATCTTTAGTGTCTTTAACAGTATCCATAATTATAAGGTACCAATTATATTATAATGATAGGTTATATGCAAGACTATAAGGGGGGTTCTGCGTAAGGAACAGTCCTACTGCATATCGAGCTTGCTAAGATCAAAACTGAAAATATATGAACTGATGCGCGGTGAAATTACCACTTAAAAAAATGAATATTACGATAAGCGAATAAAAAAATATTTTAAAATTACCTGTTTCGGCGATAAAATACAAATTTTTTTTCTTATACTGTATTACCTGAAAAACGATCAGAAACACTATATAGAATAATAACTCGTTTATGCCCGGGTAGGCCCTTTTGATCAAAAACCCATTAGAAATCACGGACATCATTTCTTTCAGGTGAGCGAACGATTCGGCCCTAAAAATCAGCCAACCGAAACTTACCAAACAAAACGTGGCCACTACACCTATCGGCGCCCAAACTCTTATCTTATTCTCGGCGATACGATGACCGACAAGCGCAAGGCCATGATAACCTCCCCATATAACAAAAGTCCAGTTTGCGCCATGCCAAAGGCCGCCCAATAACATTGTAATCATAAGATTGCAGTATGTATTATGATTACCGTTCCGGTTCCCTCCCAGCGGTATATATAAATAATCCCTGAGCCAGGTAGATAAGCTTATGTGCCATCTTTGCCAGAATTCGGATATATTACGAGCAAGATAGGGTAAGTTAAAATTAATATCTATCTTAAATCCCATTAAACGGCCAAGGCCTATTGCCATATCCGAATATCCGGAGAAGTCGCAGTAGATCTGGAAAGTAAACAGTAATGTGCCGATAATGATATCCCCGCCGCCGGCCACAGCACCTTTTTTAAATATCGCATCTGCTATTATCGCACAATTATCGGCTATCACAATTTTCTTAAAAAGGCCCCATATTATCAGCCAGAATCCCAGATTATAATCATACCGGCTTACAACTCTTGGCTTTTGAAATTGAGGCAGTAAGTCAGCCGCCCGTAATATAGGGCCAGCCACAAGCTGCGGGAAGAAAGAGACGAAAAGAGCATACTCAAATATCGAATTGGCCGGTTTTATCTTGCCACGATATACGTCGATAACGTAATTTAAAGAATGAAATGTATAGAATGAAATACCGATCGGAAGCAGGATGTTCAATGTGTCGAAATTAGAGCTTAGTCCTATGTTTTGCAGCAGGGTGACAAAGCTTTGTGTAAAGAAATTATAATATTTAAAAAAACCAAGCAGCCCTAAATTTACAAGAATACTTAGGGCGAGGAAAAGCTTTCGTTTAGCCGGCAGTTTTTCAGAATCTATAAATACGGCAGCAAAATAATCAAAAATAATTGAAAAAGATATAAGAAATAAAAATTTCCAGTTCCAGCATCCGTAAAAAATATAACTGGCTATGAGCAACAAATAATTTTGTAACTTATAATATTTGCTCAGCGCATTATAAAGCGTTAGAACAATAATAAAAAAAACCGCAAATGTAAGGGAGTTAAATAACATGCTTAATTTTTGGTAATGGCTTTGAGCGCTTCACGTATATAAATAGCCGCTTTTTTAGCCCCGTTTTTATTTAAGTGAAAATCGTCCTCATAATCTTCCCGGCCGAAATTTTTGTTATATAAAGTGTATATATCCAGGTAGGGAATTGAATATTTGTCGACCAGGGTACGCAGCGCAGTTGTTGCCATATCTGCGACTTCCCCGCAATGTACTCCAAAAGCTTTTTGCCCATTTTCCAAAAAACGATTTGGAAAGTTCACAAGAAGGATCTTTGCATCTGATTTCTGAATATTCTTAAAAGTTTCTTCATATACAGGCAAGCTCTCTTCGATAAATTCCTGCTTAGATTTTGCAGAAAAAGAAACTGCACCGGTCATTTTTTCACTTAGTATTAAAAAAAATACCGAGTTTTGATATAGGTTTGTATATAATGGCGTCCCTAAAAACTTTTTAATGCCGTTTCTAATACCAAAGAAATCATTATATATTGCCGGCAAAATCATAGTTTCCATAATTATTACTGAATTGTCTCCGTATTCGACTTCAATCGATTGCTGCTTAGCGCCGATTGAGTTGAATTCGTGCCATCCATCTTTTATCAGCAAAGCTTTCAAGTCATCTGAGATTCTCGCTATAACAGAAGTACCGATCATTATTACTTTTCTATTTTTATTATCACCTTTTTTGAACCTGATCGGCTGTAACCAATGTTTAATATCATTAACGGGCTGAGTTTTGACCATGCCCGCATAGTAGATAAGGTATCTATAATTGTTTGTTTGCAGTGATAACTTAACTCTGGCGGCAATCTCGACTAGTAATAGCATAGAGATCAGGATCACAATAGTCATTAATATTTTCTTTACCATAGCTTTACTCCGTGGCCATTTATATAACCGTTCTAATATTAATCTCGAGAACCACCTACTTCGTTTGTTAATAATATAAAAGATAAAGATAGCGGGTAGTTACTTGAACTTGCGATCTTAGAGCTGGGCATCTTGGCGCTATGCGATAAACTGCTGAAAATATCACGCACGATCGCGGATCTGGTCAAAAAAAAGTTACACAACCGCATCATATCTCTGAGGCCATCTCATGCAGAAGCCTGGACAGGAATCTGCGAGGGTGACCTGAGGATACCTACGTCTTCCAAAGAAATCTATACCACAAAGACACATAATGGAAAAATTCTTTTCTAAGGGAAAGGAAAGGGTAAAATATAAACTTCATATTATATCCGTACCAAAAATAGAAGAGCATGACATATAGAAAAGTTAATGGCAGGACGCATAAAAAATCAGTGTATTTCCGAAGAAACGGTAAACGCACGATCAAGCCGAACAATTTATGAAGATTAGTAATTTTTTTCTTTTCCGTGTCAGAAAATTTAAACACTGAAGCGCGTTTATTCGTCTCTAGAATAGGTGTCTTTTCTGATAATAAGCCATTATCTCTCGCGTAAGATTCGATAGGCGTACCCGGATAAGGATAGAGGATTGAAGACAACGCAAATGTAGGTTTAATTTTAATATTCAGGTCGAGCGTTTCCAGATCAACCGAATAACTGTCTTGCACCGGAAGGCCTATGAGACTCAGAGTCATGAGTTTTATATTATATTTTTTTATAATACTGCATGCATTAATAATCTGTTCGTTAGTAAGATTGCGCTTCAGGACGGAGTTGGCTATTTCTTGGTTGCCGCATTCTATCCCGATCAATGCTGAAGTCAGGCCGCCATCTTTCAGCAGGGAGATGATCTCCTCATTTACCAGATTAGCCCGTACATTAATACTGAACGGCGGTTTTACCTTTTCTTTATAAAGTTTTACAAATCGAACAAACCATTCTTTTGGCTTTGCTATAAAAGTATCGTCAACTATCGAAACTACATTAACCGGATAGTTCTCTATAACGGCACAGATCTCGGCAATTAAGTTCTCGGGAGAACGATAACGCACCACCGAGCCCTTATTTTTATACAGATCATTATACTTGCTGTTAAAACAATATGTACAATGATAAGGACATCCTCGAGATGAAGTAAATATCTTGCCGCCCCCATTATATAGAGCGCGATCCGCCCGATACATGATATCCCTGTCAGGAAGCGGCAGGGTATCTAAATTTTCAACCAATGGCAGGACCTCGTTCTCAATAACTTTCCCACCATGTTTAACTAAAAAATTTGGCGCACTCCAAAAGTCTTTGCCCTCTGAGACTCTTTTACAGAATTCCGTAAACGCCACATCACCCTCACCTACGCAAATTGCGTCTACACCATCTTCATTAATTAAATCCGGAAAAAAAGTTGCATGGGGACCGCCAAACACCGAAATAAATTTAAATTCTTTCTTAAGGATCCTATTGACCTCTAACAATTTAATATGTTCACCGGTCATTACGCTATACCCTACGACTTCCGGCTTATATTCGTTTATCAATTCCTTGATTTTTTTAATACCTAAAGTATCGCATATTGCAAGCCTCGTCTTAAAGCCTTGAGCTTTTAGCGAGGCGCTTAAACACATTATGCCTAGCCGCTCATTCATCACAGATTCTTTTAGAATGAATAAAATTTTCATATTTTAAATATATTCCCTTAAGCTACTAAAATACACACTTGTTTATGAGCATACCATCTTCGATATATTATTTGCACAGATTTTAACATAGCCAAATTGGAAAAGCAACGTATATTGGGTGTTCGCATTGGGTGTTCACATCGGAAGGTAAGCAACGGCTGCATTATATGTTATTTCAGTATTTCTACCATTTCTTTCGCAGTTACGAAATTCACGTTTTTTGAAGCTTTTATAAACTTTATTAAACTGACATTATGCTGAGATATTTTCTTGGCGTCCTTATTATGGAGAAATATATATCTCAATATAAACCCGTCTTTCTTAGAGGGTAATAAATGCCTCCATTGGAATTTGTATGCATATTTCTTATCGCGAGGATAGATCTCTTCCGGATGCGTCATATAAACGATCGGGTTCTTTCTAAGGCGCGATTCAGCCAAAAGAAGTTTGAAGAATAATTTAATAAAGAATCCACCGAAAGCCATTATAAGGTTTGATGAGAAGAGAAGAATAAGGGAGGACTGCGGTATCTCCCAAAGAGTTGACTCTCCTTTTTTAAATGGGTTACGATGATCCGGATGATAGGGACTCCTGGGTGAATATAGCCACCCTAAATTCGAAACCTCTGAGCTCAATATGCCGAGCCTTTGGGACGTGACCGATAGATCCGCCTTAAAACCCGTATTCTCCAGCGCCATTATCGTGTCACCATTAAGCTTGAACGCCGGTGCCCTGAAAGATACAATCTCCTGGCCTGTCACTGCTTCTATCCTACTTTTCGCTTCGCTAAGAAAGGCCTTTTGTCTCTCATAGGGTAGCAAATTATACTCTTCATCGGGCCCGTGGGTCATGCCGTGGCATCCTACCTCATGGCCCCTCCCTACTATCATCCGCACCTCTTCGGGTATCTGCTCGGCAAAGACAGCCGGGATAAAGAATGTGGCTTTTATAGAAAGTGATTCAAGGAAATACAGGGTTTCTCTGACCCAGAGCCGCACGTCAGCGACAGCACCTGCTGCTGCGTGGATATCAAACGTTATCAATACCCGAACGGGCAATGTCAAGATTTTACGCCTTTACAGAAAATAATGGCAGCGAGTTCTTTGAGCACGGGAGTGCGCTCACCGACGAAATCGATGGCTTTGAATGTCGCAAGTAATCTTGGGCTGAATTTGTAATGGGTATACAATATATTCCGAGTCTCAATGACAGTAAAGCCAACGGCGGCAAATAATCTGCGCAGCTCCCCTGCTGAATAGAAGTTATCGTAGATATGGTTGTTCACTCCGAATTTATTCTTCAGGATGTTAAACCAGGGACAGTGCTTGTTAGGGAAATCCAGTGCTACCGTTCCGCCTTTCTTAGTGACCCTGTATATCTCGCCTAGCGCTTTCTTCAAATCGGGGACGTAGCGTAATGTTGAAAATGACACGACACCATCAAAGGTATTGTCCTTAAACAGACTCATATCTTCGGCATCAGAGGTGAAATATTCGACATTCTTAAGATTCGAAAGCTCGGCGTTTCTTCTGGCCACTACCAACGCCTTGTCGGAAAGGTCGATCCCGGTCATTGCAAAACCTTTTTCAACTAAAATGGTGGTATATTGACCGGCATTTGAGCCAACTTCCAGAAGATTAGCTCCGCTGGCAAACTTTCCCATGCCGAGCGCAGTCTCGACTTTTCTGCTGCGATAGTACCTCATTACGGGAGAGATATCTGTATGGATATCCTTGATATTTGTTGCATCATTATATCTATATTCTGCATACCCATCGTAAAGATCTTTTATCTCCTGCTTCTTATCCATCGTCTTTCTCCTGATAATATGTTTAATTAAATAAAACTACCTGAAAGATTCCATCTCCTTGAATATGCCATATCTGGTTCTAATCCCGTTAAACGCTTTAACGAGCTTCCATTCTACGGGGAAAATAAAGAAATTATTATTCACCCTGAAAAGCGATAGTTTATGCAATATAAGATACACCAGCCCTAATAAATTCTCATTAAATTTTTTCTTTAAAGCCGGGGACGGAAACGCAAGCGGGTAATAACACTTGGAATACATATTAACGGTATCGAGATATTTCTCATCTACCCATGGTGTATTAATGGAGAGTATATTCCATCGTACCCAATCTTCCAATTTGTCAGGTATCTTAAGGCCGTGTTCCACGGCCAAACCCAGGAGCGGTGTCCCGGGATACGGAGTATAAATATATGTCGAAAACTGATGATCAGGATAACGGGATTTAATGCCTTTTATAAGCTCGAGCGTTTTCGCTAAATCCTTCTTCGGGGCGTTCGGGAACCCGACTATAACGAAGAACTCCGATATGATCTTATACTTATCCAGCATCTCAGCGGCCTTATAAGTATCTTCCACTCTTATCATCTTATTTATCAGGGTAAGGACATCCTGGTCACCCGACTCCGCACCTACGTATAATTTAACGCAACCGCTCTCTTTTAATAGACGCATCATATCGTCCGAAAAATGTATGATCTTATCGACACGGACGTCGGAGGCCCACTTAAGCTTTATCTTATTTATTATCAGGAGTTCGCATAACGTTTCGACCCTTTTGATATCTACGAAAAAATTATCCTCTGCAAACGTAACGCTGTCTATCTTGTATTTATCGACTAGGGTCGAGAGCTGGCCTATAAGGGTTTCCGCCTTTAGTCCGGTCCATCGCCTGTGGTACACAGCTGGCGTACTGCAGAAGCCGCATCCGTAAGGGCATCCCTGAGAAGAATTCCAGAAGATCGATCGATTGCCAAGAGCGCTTCGGAAAATGTATCTCTCTATATCGAGGACATCGAACCTTAAGGGATGGAGAGTATTAACGTCCTGCGGTTCCCGCCGTTTATTAATGACTATGCTTCCGCCCTTCTTGTATGAAAGCCCGTCGATCCCTTCGAGCGGCCCTCCCTTTTTTAGGGTACCGGCCAATTCGCATAGGGTCCTCTCCCCCTGCCCCATGACCACAATATCGATGTTAGCATTTTCCAGTGTTTCCCGCGGTAATATCGACGGGTGCCAGCCGCCCCACACTATCGGCACATTCTTGTTGATCTTCCTGACAAATTCAGATGCCGACAGGCCGCTCTGTATCTGATATCCGGTCATAACGCTGACGCCGAAACAGATTGCTTTATCTAGAACTTCAGATAGACGGTGTTGATACTGCTCTTCAAATCTCTCATCTATGATAGCAAGGTCATACCCCTCACCCTTAAGCTCGGATCCCAGCTTCAGTATGGCAAATGGTAAGTTCTTATTAACGCTCTCTTTTTCCGTCTTAGGATAGAAAAGCGCAATCGTATTTTTTTTCATATTGCAAGAATTTCTCCTGACGCTATTTATAGACTACGCTGACCCTTAGTACAGACATCACGAGCCCGATAAACGCCTTAAAGCTAAACGGATACTCGCTGAGCGCCTTTAAATACCACTCTCTACTATCCTCAAATTTATGCAGATGATTGTACATCCTGCCGGCCCCGCACATCGCAGAAGCTCTGCGCCGCATCCATATCTTCCGTATATTCTTGCCCGTCGTATCCAGCTTTGCGAAATGAGTGTCCAGAAGCAGGAGCAAATTCATGGCATTTCCATCGGTATCTTTAGAAAATGCTCCGCAGTCCGTAGCTGTGTAATATCCGAGCACGTCGGGAATGAAATAAAACCGGTGTTTGCGCGATAGCTGCATCCAGTACTCATAATCCTCCAGCGCAAAGAGCGACTTATCCTCATTGAACCTGAAGCCGTCATCAAAGAAGACTTCTCTTCGTATAACAACAGCCGAAGGGCCGAGGCAATTACCTTCAAATAATAACTTATCGTACATACGCTTTACGTACGGCCCGAACTTAACTATCCTCAGGGCCTTGCCTTTGTACATAAAAGCTATATTATGGCTCACCAGGCTGACCTCCGGCATCTTGTCCAGCACCTCTTTACATCTCATCAGCTTATCTTTATGCCAATAATCGTCTCCGTCAAGAAGTGCGATATATCTGCCTCGCGAAAGATCCATGCCTTTATTCCTCGCCGCTGCGGGAAGGCCGCTATTATCCTGGTGCACGTACTTTATACGGCTGTCATCGAATGACAGAATGGCGTCTCTGCTACCGTCCGTAGATCCATCATCCACCACTATCACTTCAAAGTCCTGAAAGGTCTGGCTTAGCACAGACTCTATCACGCGGGCTATATACTTTTCCTTATTATAGACCGTTATGACTACGCTAAATTCCGAGCGAACCGGATCTTTCGGGTTTATCGATTCCAAGACACTATCCTTTTATATTGCATCTATTTAAAGCTCGAACGCATCGACGATCGCACTTTCCGTAGGCCGGGAAAAGAACATATCTTTATATTTTGCTGCTACATCCCTTATTATCACAGCTCTCGTAGCAAGCTTCTCCTCGAATGCTTTTATCTGTTCATTCAGGCTTACGGCGTCAAGCGCATAATCCCATATTATTCCCCGGCCGTATTCCGGCATAGGATTATTAATATCCAGTCCATCATGGCTTTTAATAGCAATGACCGGAATACCCACGCTCGCAGCTTCTATCATAGTACCGCTCGCAGCACCGATAAGTATCTTAGTCGTCCTAAAAAGTTTGAATATATCATCTCTCACTATCATCGCACTCGCAGGCAGAAGACCCTTAAACCTTGAAAGCGGTGTAGCCGGATGCGCTTTAATAAAAAACTTTCTTCGAGACATCGCCGCGCTTGCTAGCGTCTTTAATATTTTCTCCGCGTCTTTAATAAAATATGGCAATAAGATCAGGATATTGGTACGGTCGGTTTGATTTACATCCATTGCGAAAATGCCTGCGTATCTGAGCGAAGGCCCTACAACGTGATTGAGGCGTGTCCCATTCTGAATATAATACGGCCCATTAGCCAGTATCTTATCCGGCAAAACCCCAAAATCGAGCTCATCTTCATGAGGGACGAAACAGGGCGTTTTTTTTGAATAGAGAAATAGCTGTGCGCCGTAGATTCTGATATGCGCCGAGTGCGAACCATCCCTTAATCCTTTGTAAAGATTTTTATCGGTTGGACGGTTCTCATACCAGCTTATAACTTTTATGCCTGCGTAACGCATCCGCGCTATCCGCCTTCCTAAGAGAAGGCGTGAATAATTATAAAAAGTCGCCTGGTCAAGAGTATCCATCAATTCATATTTTACGGCCTTTCCTTCTTCTGTATCATCCTGTATCTTGTCTGCACACCTTATCACGTGAAACGGGTAGGTCAATATAAAGAAAATGAGCTTGAAAATATCGCTCAAGCTGAACATCTGATATTCGGTTATTAGCGGTATCTTAAATCTCTTCAATATTCTTAGGGCGCGCAGAAGCTCTAACGGCCTCTTGTGATTCTGCTGGCTGTAAAATAGCGGCAGATAGGCGTATTGCCTCCCTCTCTTCTTCAGAATATCCTCCAGGCCTGGAAGGTACCGATCACGAAAAGCTGATGACTTCGCAATATCCTCCAGCAAAAACGGAACGTCTATAAGCACGAGTTCTTTGCCGCCGCTTGATAAATCGAACTTAAACCCCGATACAACGAACTCAAAAAACCTGATGAGATACATTCCAAAATACAGCGTGCTCTTAATATAATACAGCAAAAGCTTATATACCTTAGCGCAAAACGGATACTTGCCGATAGCTTCTTTGCGTGAATACCTTTTAAATAAATTATTATTGAAAGGGTTTTTATTCAACACTGAGTTGGATATCATGAACACGTCCCTATAAGCTTCCTTATTCACTTTAGCTATCGCATCAAATATCCTCATAAGACTGTCTGCTTCATCGCTCATGAGTTCTTTCCACCATCCAAACGAGCTTTGAGATATGTTAAATCCTGGACAACAATAACATTTTTTACATCGCAATAATGCTTCCATCCATCAAATTCAGTATACCCGGACATGAATATAAAATCTGCGCCTATCTTTTGCGCGCACTCGTGATCATATTGCGTGTCACCAATAAATATCGAGGGCGATGCTATCATGCCCGCCTTTTGCTCCCTCTTCAGTATTACCTCTTTAGCATCTGGGCTGCCATATATATCATTAAAATATACGCTGAGTCCACGCTTTGCAAAAATATCCCGTAGTTCATTTTCCATGCCTCCCGAGACGACTATCTTGCGGATTTTTTCCGGTATCAGGCCCAAGAACGATCTTAAACCCTGTGATTCCGGACATCCTATCATCTTCTTGCTGACAAGCGATCCATATTTTTCCAACGCTCGCGCAAATTCATTGTCAAAAACTTTCATCTTTAGGATATCCTTAAAGAAATAATCGAATTTTCTAAAACGCGACATCCCGCCGTATTCTTTGTGGTACTTCACCAGAGCTGCGGCGTTATCCTTTCCATACGGTAGCGCCACTTCATAAAATGCTTCTGTCTTAATACCATTGGAATCCAAAATAACACCATCGCAATCGAATATCCAAGTCTTATATTTGTTTATTGAGATCATCTGGCCCTCAGTAAAGTCTCTACCGCACGGACATCCTCGGGCACATCGACTGCCTTTGAGCCGCTGGTGACTTTCACCATTCGAACTGGGATACTCAATTCAAGGAAGCGCAATATTTCTATATCTTCAATGCGCTCCAGATTGCCCTTACGTCCAAACCCGCTAAACGCGTTTAACTCGTCCCCCGAGAATGCATAAATGCAGACTTGCCTCCAAAATGTCTTAGGATAATTATCTATAGACTTCGACCCCGGAACCGGCAGACGCGATATGTAAACAAGGCGTTCATCTTCAGTCGTAATGACCTTCGGTATGTTAGGATTGGATGGGTCCTCGTCACTTCCAAGGACGCACATGCAGTTAATGACTGCTTTCGGAAATTTCTTCTTTGCGGCCACTGCCTTTTTTATATCATCCGGATCAAGCAAAGGTTCGTCACCCTGAATATTAATATAAATATCGGCGTCTATTGTTCGCGCCGCCTCCGCTATTCGATCGGTGCCGGTCATTGCCTTCTCTGATGTCAAAATGGACTTAAAGCCGCTCCTTCTTACCGTGTCCGATATACGCTTGTCATCGGTAGCGACATAGGTGTTTTCTTTTCCGAGAGCCTTAGCAGTGACTTCCGCCACCCAGATTATCATTGGCTTACCGCAGAGTTCTATAATGGGTTTGCCCGGAAACCTTGAAGATTCATATCGAGCCGGAATGATTCCTACCGTTTTGATAATACACCTCCGTTAAATAACACCTTATTTTGATATATAATTCTCAATGCCTTTATAATACTTAGTGTAGTTGGTAGGCGTTATAATATGGATACCTTCTTTTCCGTGAGAGCACATATACTCATCTATCTGTTCAAGGTAGCGTAAATTACTCATATGTTTTTCCATTAGCACATTCCTATCTTCCGTCTCATCCTTCTCATTATAGAAATGAATCTGCCCCTTCTTATTTATGCCGGTATACCCATCCAAGCCTGCAACAAAAATACGCCTAGCGCCCATAACAATAGCTACGCCCAGCAATAAAAGCGCCACGGTTCTGCAATGTGAGCTGATGACGCCATCATTGATAGTGAATTGCGCATCGGTATTTTCATAATAAATGGTTTCGTGATCCCGGTCAGTGTATTCCCGTATCATCTGAGGCGATATAAACTGACTTATAAGAAGCCGAGAACTCTTATCGACCGTGTCAATATAATCTATCAATCTTCGTTTATTGCTAAAAGCATGATAGTGGGGCTTAAAAAGTCCTCCCAGATAATTTGAAGCCAGGACGATCGGCTGATATTTGCTTATAAAAGCAGCTAACTGCTTATGGTTGCTTTTCAGGCTCGGGCCGTTTGCAAGAACAAGAAAATCGGCGTTTCTGTGCCTGCCACGATAGCTGACAGAGGTCTTCTTGCGCTTACTGGTATTCGCTTTCGAAGCTACTCCCGATGCGGCGGGTTTTTTTGAAAAGAGTCCATTTCTTATTATGCCTTCAAGGAGCTCCTTATTAAATCCGACCGGCGCACTTAACCGTACGGCATTTAATATCTTCCATATATCTTCTATATCGTATTCTTTTCTATTGATCAGGTTTTTTGGATAATCTGGATGGCAATCATGTATTCCCGAAAGCATAAAGGGCAGGTTATACCCCCATGGTGACGCATCGTACAATTTTGTAAAATAACGATCGACCAGGCTTAAAACCGGTATTGCGTTATATTTCTCCGGCTTTAAAAGGTGCATATATGCCAGGATGATCTCCGTAGGCAGGTTGCCGGCACCTCGCCCCATACCGAATACCGAACTATCAATTATATGGGCACCGGCTGCCATAGCGCTGAGAGTATTGGCAAAAGCCATTTGAAGATTATTGTGAGCATGGAACCCCCATCGAATATGCCTTATGCCGAAAAGGGGTCCGCAAATATCCCCTATCTGGTTCGGGAAGAAGGATCCGTGACTGTCAACCAAATAAGCGTAATCAATCGGCGCGTCGCGAAATAGCAACGCGACCTTTTTTCGCTCTTTCGGCGTGTAGAGCGTAAATCCCATAAGGTTAACGGCAACAAGAAACCCCATTCGTCGTATTCCGGCAGCAGCATGGATCGCCTTTTTTATAGAATGCCTGTGAACGGCTATGCGTATCAGCCGGACTGGGGTATCTTTATATTGAGCAAGCTCTTCTACATCAAATTTGCCGTAATCAACCATCACCGCAACTTTTGCACCCGCAATATTGTTGCATACAAATCGTATGTCCTCCGCGAGAGATAACCTGAAGGCACCATATTGTTTCTTATCGAACCATTTCTGGCTTCCATGATAGCCGAGCTCGATATAGTCGACCCCTCCTTTCGATAGCGCCCGATAGGTTTCTCGCACGAGTCGCTTATCGAAATCCCAGTTATTTACATACCCGCCATCCCGTATCGTGCAGTCTAGTATCTCGACATTCATATTATTTCGTATAGGCCTCATGCTTTCCCATACATTTGTTTTTAGGCCCTGTTCCATAGATACCTCATTTTGGCGCGCTTGATATGCGCAAATACATTCTTGCTAGGCATAAGGCGCGTCGCCTCTAACAGATCAGATAGTTTGGCAAATCGGCCCAATGTCATAAAGTACACTATATATAGCAAAGCGAGGCGCTTAAGGTCGGTTACAAGCTGCCTATACTGTTTTCTTCGTGCATGCTTCTTAATATCCAGCTCTGTAAGCCCGCGGTAAACATAGTTCCTGAGTTGGCTGACGGATCTTAATTCAGAAAGATTTATCAGATATTTGTCCTGACTGGTAACCTTTATAAGATAGCTTTCCTCGTCATGTATAATACCTTTTGCCAGCGCCATCTCCCACATCGGAGACCCCGGATATGCAGTAGCGAACCATACCTGGATATGGTCTTCAATCACCCCATATCTTTCCTGTAATTTATATAGACCGTCGATAAAATCCAATGTCTCCCGAATTGTCTTCTTATCTTCGCCGGGATGGCCGAATACAAAGTTTGCTCTACTTATCATGCCATACTTTAGCGTCAACGCAAGTGCGTTAAAATTGCCTTCCACCGTCACCTCTTTACGCATCAATTTGAGTATCTTTGAACTGCCGGATTCTACTCCATAACCGATGCGTCTGAAGCCTGTTCGCTTCATAGCTGCCATAATATCTTCCGTCACCATGCTGGGCTTGCCACCGCCGCATGAAAATTTTATTCCAACCCCGGACGCCAGAATCGCATCACACGCCGAAACAAACCACCCCCTGTCGACAAAGACCAGCTCGTCGTTCAGGGCTATGCCACCTATACCATACCTATCCTTTAAAACCTTTAAGTGCGCGACGATATTTTCCGCTGAATGATGCCGCCATCTGCGTATCAGTCTATAACAGAAAGAGCACGAGAACGGGCAGCCTCTCGAAAATACCATCGGCATGACCCGCGGCACTTTTCCGCAGTCGGCGAGTTCAGTTCCGAATATCGACGTAGCATAATCTATATAAAAATCCATATCAACGAGGTCATAAGCCGGTAGCGGTAAGGCATCTAGGTCCTCAGCGTATACCCCTTGCTTCCGGGACATCCTGAACGATCCCTCAACCCTGTAATGGAGATTTGGCACATCGGCCCATCTTCTTTCGCCTTTAAGCTCATCCAGAAACTTTATCGCCATATCTTCACCTTCACCCGCACAGACAAAATCGATCGGTGTGTATGACTCTATGATCCCAAGAGCGCTCTGACCCACGGACCCGCCTAAAAGCTGTGGAATGGAAGGAAAAGTTAGCCTCAGATATTGACTCAGCCCTTTAAGCCTATAGTATGTCGTTATGATGCCACTGAAAGCTATCAGATCTGGGTCAATCCTCTTGATGACAGCGGCGACTTCAGCGTCATCCATCGGATGCCGCACGAGATCTACAAATTCTAATTCATGCCCGGCACTACGTATGCTAGAGGCAACATAGAGAGCACCGAGATTAAGAAAAGCGTGGTCGCTTCTGGTCCTCAGATTTATAAGCGACACCTTCATTGAGCTGATGCCTTTTTATTCATATTGTCTTTCTCGTGTAATATCTTATTGAATAAGTCAGAATTGTCATGCAGCTCTTTAAAGCTGCCCTTTGCACCGACTTTTCCATGGTCCATAATGCATACAAGATCCGCGTTAGAGATCGTGCTTAAACGGTGGGCCACTAGAATGACTGCCATACCGGCATCTTTCATTTTTTTTATGGCTCCCATCACCTCTGCCTCGCTATTGCCGTCAAGAGCGGACGTAGCTTCATCCAGTATCAGAACCTCCGGATTACGATATAGCGCCCTGGCTATCCCTATACGCTGTCGCTGGCCACCGGAAAGCCTTACACCTCTTTCACCTGTCGGTGTGTCTATCCCTTTTGGCAACGCACCGATAAATGATTCAAGATTAGATAGGCGAACGGCTTGATCGATCAGTTTATGGTCCACAGCCTCCTCCGCCTTTCCGAAAGCTATGTTCGCCTTGATAGTATCATCAATAAGAAATATATTCTGGGGGACATACCCTATCTTTTTGCGCACTTCATGAAGATTTCTCGCATTTACAACCGTACCCCTGTAGTACAGGGTTCCCTGTGTCGGCGTCAAAAGACCGGTAAATATATCAATTAAGGTGCTCTTGCCAGCTCCGGAAGCGCCCACAATCGCCGTAGTGGAAAAAAATGGAATATCAAGATCTAAGCCGTCGAGAACGGACGGTCCACCCTCTTTATAGGAGAATCCGGCGCCCGCGAGCCTGAATGCTGAAGTACCGTCTTTTGCTCCATCAGCCGCGCGTTCGCCCGCATCGAGTTCAGTCTGGGGCGAAACGACATCCTTAAGGATCGAATAAACAACATCCAGGCTATTAGCAAAATAATTAATGGAATTGTAGCTCAGATATATCTTGTTGATCGACGGTAGAAGCTTTATAGCCGCCGCTCCCATAACCGTCAACATAGGCACCAATTCTGAGGGAGGCCTGTGAAGGTGAAGGCTGATAAGCAATGCCGCCAGCATAATGAAGAAGACCGCGCTCTCCATGATATAACGCGGCAAGTTGGAAAGAACACTGAATTTCGTGAAGCTATCCTGGTATTTCCTAGTAGCGGTCGAAAATCTTTTAATAAAATAGTCTTGTACGCTGTTAACCTGGATCTCTTTAATGCCACTGAGAGCCTCATTCGCCATCACATATATGGCTTCACTATACGTTTCCCTCTCTCTGGAATAATCCTTTATTTTACGGTTAACAAATAAGTTGAAGGAAAGCATCATCATAAATAACATAGCGGCAAGAGCGATTGTCATTACCGGATATACGTACATTAATAGCGTTAGAATGGCGATAAACACCAGGGATTCGGAAGCTATGATGATGGCCGGCGACAGAAACCCGGAGGTGAATTGACCTACCTCACCTATCATGTTCTTGAATAATACAGAAGAATTGCTATTGAGATGAAAAGAATATGGGCTATAGAGATATGAGGACATGACCTTACCGGTCAAACGACAGTAAATGCCACTCGTGAAGTCGTATTGACTGCGGAGCATAAATACGGAATAGACGGATTTAAAAAGAAATATCACCATCGTCACGGCTATAAGAACGGTCAGGAAAACAGTTCTGTCATGAAGCCCCGTAATCCCCTGCAGCCATCCGATCGCTTTGGACGACCCCACCGGGCCATCCGACATAAACAGGCTGGTTATAGGGATTATCAGTCCTATGCTGACGGTCTCGGATAATGCGAGTAGAACCGAACCAATAGCCAGACCCGCCAGGCCTTTTTTTTCATTCCTTGTTAATACAAAAGATATCTTATTTAACATTCATGCCCGCCTGACATTCCGTGAATATCTCACTATTCCAGATATCTTCATGTTCATAAAAATCGTCACCGACTTTATTTTCATTCAGGTACTTCTTTACCGCAAAATCCAGAGAATGCTCAGGTTTACCAGTTGACATGTTCTCTTTCATATAGTCCGTCAAAAAACCGGCTATACGGTTAATTCCAGCAACATCTTCAAAATGATTTATGCACTTCTTCCATCGGCTGTAATCCCCTATAGTCTTATCGCCCCTGCTAAACTTCAAAATAGCTTCTTCGAGCTCATCCAAAGTGCTGAAGACAAGCTTCTGATCCGAGTGCTTATAGAATGGATGCTTCCTAAACCCTGCGCAATCCCAACAAATAGCAGCCGAGCCACATATTATCGCCGAGATAGTACACGCTGAATTTACGCTATAGCCTACGGATAGGTCTGAATGCGTCGCCGCGACAACCGGTGAAACGGAAGAATCAAGTATCGTCAACCTCTTTTGTATCCTTAGGGCTTCGGCCCTTTTTTTGATCTCTTTCCCTGAGGGAATCGACATGAGCACTCGATCGAGCGGATTCTTGCTTTTTATTATACAGCCAAACCTTGGGTTGTTTTCAGCTATACTCAGGATCCTTAGATAGAAGTCAGCCAACGAGCCCGGAGATTGGAATACGTTGTAGCTTACAGAATCATCAAAAACGGTTATAATAAAATTGACATTATCGCTAAAAAGATCTCCAGCCTGATGGCCCTTATCACCTGGGACGATCCATATTCCGGATGGCAGCACGTAACGACACGCGCTACCCTTCTTACTGAGTAATTCACCCATGTATTTACCCCATACAAAATAAACATGTTGGGGGAAAAAATGTGCAGGCACCAGACAGAAAGCATAAACAGACCAGTGATACCCCACCATGATCCCGCCGGAACGCTCTATCGCCAGGGCCTGCGATTCCTGTTTCCAGAGGGCTTCCTGGTGTTGCAATAACACCTTCACCTTGTGACGAGAAAATATCGCTTCATATGCCACTGATAGATAATAGTGCTCATATCGGAATATTCCCAACCACACAGGCTTAGAAAGATAGACATGAAACAGTTTTTTGAACATCTCCATAATAACTGACCATCGTAGTCTGCCCATCTTAAGCACCGACAAAGGATGCGCGTCAACCCATTTCAATCCCCGGCCCTCTATCTCATCCGTTATCTCTTTTGTTGTTGGCGTATCAGGGCGGTCTATATAATATACAATATCGAAGTCCCCTGATTTAATATGGTCTACCCAAAAAGAATGAAGATATCCTGGACTATATTCAACCCATACGGCTGGCTTAATGTCTGTGATATTATTACGTACTTTGAAACTGAAAATTTTGCATAATAAAACGCCAGCCAAATAAAAGAAAGGTCTAAGATAAAAGGTTAAACCGCTTAACGATAGGAACGGCATGCTAACAGTAAATTCGCGGTCACTATAATAATTACGAATCAGGTGATTGAATGGACTCCTGGAAAGATGTATGAGATTGCCTTGGCCTTCAGGCAGTTTTTTTGAGTAGATTTCATGATCTACCATAGCGATAAAAGTAAATTTGCCTATTATGTATCCAGCCAGATAGGACTTAAGCATATCCTTAAAGCGCTTCGACTCGCGTGAAATATGCCGCGCAAAAAAATCCTCTATGCAGCCTTCGATATCATTATTGACCTTATAGAATAAAGCGAACCCTTCCCGGTCAACTCCATGAAGCGATAGTTTTACGGCGCAAAAGCAATCACCTATCCGTAATTTTTCTAATAACCTGAGAAACTTACGAGCCGATGGACGCACCTGATTCTGGTCGTAATTTACCTTTATATCAGCAAAACAGCTATGGATCAAAAAAAAGAGAATGTCCGGAACGGTCAGTTTTTCAACCCAGCAAACTGATTTATTATTTATATTTAGAATATCCGCCATATCACGACTTCCCATAGTTTGTAATTCCGGGTTAGCGCCCTGTCGGCACGCCCCAAAACTTGCAGTAGCTACATAAGGGCATCTTATCCCTCTGCCCCTTGATGTGAAGACCTAACCATCTTCTCCTAGTGGAGCTATTCCATATATCTATGAGTTTCTCTTTTGAAGCGTCTCCTATGACTCCTAATCCGAGAGGATCGAACCTGACGCACGTCGAAACTTTACCATCCCTTTTTATGACCATGTGACTGAGAAAATCCAGGCATATGCCTATCTCGGGGACAGCGGGATCTTTCTTTACATAATTAAAGCTCCCCAATGGCGAATGAAGTATTCTCGTAGCGATGATGCAACCCAGCTTTTTGTACTTAGCCAGCTTGACATCTCCAAGGCAACGTATAATAACATTCGGATTTCTATCCCCCTTTAACTTAAGGAACTTCTTTATAAGAGCGTACTGCTCATCGGATTCCTCATCATTTTCAAATATCGATACCGTCAAAGTATCGAGATTACCGATTATCTCGTCAGCCTTCTCCACGATCAGCTTACCGTTCGTGTCCATGCATCTGATCTGTTTTTTAAACAAACTGGCTGCATTCTTAAAATGGGGGTAAAGCAATGGCTCGCCGTTATTATGAAGCTGGACGACTATTCTTTCCGGCAGCTGCTTTGCTATGGACCTTGCCAGGCCAAGATCCATATCCCCGTATTTCATGAGTAACTCCGGGTGCTCACGGTCTACCTTTCTTCGTCCGCACATCCAGCAGTTTTTGTTACATCTGGAAGTCAATTCAATGTTAACTGTCGTGAGTCCATTAAAACACTTCATCGAATTATTTTACTCCCGTTCCCAGGATCATCAACTCTACAGACCAGCGAATGAACTTTATGCTAGATTTTGTTGTAACAGGTACAAAAAACCTTATAATACGGCTCACCGTTTTCAGCGCCGGATATTTCCATATAATCGGCAGTTGATAAAATATTTCGGATCCGGAGTCTTTGAAATTGAAAATATTCAACAAGTCTTTAACCGCGCAGACAGTGTATGGCTGGCGATGCGTATAATCATCGAAGAATATTTTCATGAGACTTCCCCAGTCTGGAGTCATTATTATAATCCTTCCCCCGGGCTTCAGGACCCTGTGGCACTCCTGCATGAAGTTACCCGGATCGATAAGATGCTCGATCAGCGACTTGGAAAAAACCACATCGAACGTGCCATCCCCATATGGGAACTTTTCTTTTTCGACATCCCGATATTGCAATTCTATCCCGTTCAACTGTTCAGATACGGTCTTTTCACGATCTAGGCCATACGCGTCCAGCCCTAGTTCTTTAAATCCTTTTAGAAAATCTCCCCGTCCGCAACCCACCTCCAATACCTTATCACCCTTCTTCATGCCGAACCTGCCAAATAGATATCCGCATAACTGTGAAGGATATTTCGTAAATGGTCTCAATTTTTCGCTATAAATCGTATCAATATATTTCGGCATTCTATTCCCTCTTTAAAAAATATTCTACTTTATCTGCTCTACTAATTCTATAAAATTACCTTCGGGGTCACTACAAAATGCAACCTTTGCCTTGCCATCCGGAGATATCTGGGGACTGGAAACAAATTTTATGCCTCTACTTATGAGCTGCCTGTATATGGAATTTATGTTGTCTACAGTAAAAGCTATATGTGAGTATCCCGGAGCACGGATATCTCTTCTTCTAGCCTTAAATGAACCTGCCTTATAGCAAAGAAGCTCTACGAGGCTGCCGCTTCCGCAGGACATCTTTACCGTCCTTACGCTGCAATTATTAATCCCCAGGACAGTACCGATATATCTTCCGGACTCCTGAGCGTCCGTTGCTATCCTCAGGCCTAAAATATCCCCATAAAAACGGATGGCCTTCTTCATATCCTTTACCACAATCCCAACATGCCGTACGCTCATCATATATTTTTATCTCTCTATCTCCGCGAAACACTCCTCCAGCACGCTTATGCCTTCCAGGAGCGCATCATTCGATATTGTCAGCGGCGGGCCTATCTTAATGGACTCTCGGCCGGTATGCACAAGGAGAAGGCCTTTCTGCATGGCTTTTTCGCAAATTATGCTGGCCAGGCGCCCATCCGGCTTATGAGTGACCGGATCGGTCACTATTAATGCTGCCACCATACCCTTACCTATTACACGAGCTATATTATCGGGAAACTTAGCCTTAAGCTTTTTCAGTCTCTGATGAAGCAGTGCGCCTTTTCTAGCGGATACCCGGGTCAGGTCCAGTCTCTCTATCTCCTCAAGATTCGCCAAACCGGCGGCACAGCATATCGGATTCGCAGAATGGGTACTGCTCATTGAGCCGACATCCGGCAGGTCTAGGATGCTCTTTCTGCCGATAACTGCTGAGAGAGGCAGGCCTCCGCTTAACCCCTTCCCGAGACAAAGTAAGTCCGGCTCGACGCCGTAGTGCTGATATGCAAATAGTTTTCCCGTTCGACACATACCGCTCTGGATCTCATCGAAGGTGACTAGTATATTATATTTTCGGGCAAAGATGAAAAGTTCCCGGATATATTCCTTTGGGTAGAAGACAGCCCCCCAACCCTGGTAAGATTCGATCATAATGCCGCATATATCTTCGAACCGTACGCCATTATTTTTTAGATCAGCGATATCTTTCTTAAAACGGCTTTTCCAGAAAACCCCGGCATCTTTTCGACCATCAGCAAGCCACGGATAAGGAAAAGGCATATGAAATATATTCGGATCCTTATACCCTATCCATTCGGAGGACTTATCATCTCCTTTAAGCATCTCGACAGCCATTGTCCTTCCATGCATACAACCCCGAAAAGAGATAATGCCGGTCTTTGATCTGGCAATCGTTTGTCCGCGCATCTTCATAAGCTTTAGCGCGCATTCAGTAGCTTCCGTTCCTGAAGAAAGAAGAAATGCTTTCTCGCAGAAAGACGGTGTCATGTCGACCAGCTTCTTCAGAAAACGCGCTCTTATCTTGCTTACAAAAGTGTAGGTATGAATCAGCCTTCTGTCCAGTGTTTCCCTGATATATTTAATTACGCGTCGATTAGAATGGCCGGAATTAGCGACAAATATGGTCGAAGTAAAATCGATCCAGCAGTTACCATAACCGTCATAAACTTGGAAATCCTCCGCTCTATCCCAGACTACCGGCATCTGACCATGCATCGAACGAGATTCATACCGCTCCAGTTCTTTAAAAAGTTTAGCGCTTGCAGGCACTGGCAGCCTGGTGACGATCTTACGATACTTGGTATTTACTTTCGGCACTTTAGTCGGATCAGCATTGAAATTCCAGCCCGCCATGCTTAAATCTCCTTTGGAAAATTTGCCTTTAAATACATGTAAACAGCGTTACAGCCTTTCTGTATCTCCAGTTCCAGAAACGCGAACTCTTCAGCACTATCAACTTCGACGCAGAACGGCGAAATAAAGCCGATCATCTTGTCCCCGTGAAGGGTATTTGAACCGATTATAAAGGGTGTCTTTAATACGTCCACATAACCGTCGGGAATATATACGATGGGAAAGGACTGCCTTGGTAAATTGATAAAATCATTGGAGTACTCAGGCAAAATCCCTTTGAAATAACCATGCGCATCGCGCAGGAACCACTTGAACGGCGACTCAGGTGCCGGATGACCGGAGCGCAATGAAGTTGCGTCACCGCTACTCTTCATCTCTTTGATCGCCCGATCTATTATAGCCGGGTCTCTTAAAGGAGTCGTCGGCCTAAGATGAACGAAGTATTCCGGGACTTTTTTTTCATTCTGTTGAAACCAATTTATCGCATGCAGGATGAAATCAATATCTGGCGATCTATCCCCGGCCAATATCGCCGGCCGTAAAAAAGGTACCTCCGCCCCGTATTTTTTTGCGATATCTGCGATCTCCGCGGAATCTGTTGAAACTATAGTCCTGGAGATGGACCCAGCCATTTTAGACGCCGCTATAGAGTAAGCGATCAGCGGATATCCGCCTAATAGCTTTATATTCTTGCCCGGTACACCCTTGGACCCGCCCCGGGCCGGCACAATTCCATAAACCATAAGGTCATCCTGACTGTTATAGGTCTTATAACTGATTAGACGCGAGCATCGCTCCAGGGGATATGCGAGCGTAACTTAAGAGCTATCGGCACCTCTTTTGGCTGCACATAAATTTTACCATCACCAATAGCTTTTTCGATTTTACGCACAGCCCCAACCAATAAGTAAAATCCCATAGGCTCCACAGAGGCCGCTTGATCGGAACCATACATCGCCCTATCCAGAGTTATATGCCTTTCCAGGGATGTTATACCTAGGGCAGTGGCTGCGTAAGATACTGCTAACCCAACCTCATGCCCGCTATATCCGATTTTGCATCCATAGCGCTCCCTCAACGTATTTATAGAAGCGAGATTCGCATCCTCGTCATCCATGGGATAGGTTGACTTGCAATGCATTAGCTCAAACGGACATCCTGCCTTACGGAATATCTCTACCGCTCCATCGATCTGCTCCAGCGTGCTCATTCCGGTCGAAATAAAAGTGTATTTCTTTTCCTCAGCTATCATATTTAATAGATTTATATGCGTAAGCATTGCCGATGCTACCTTATTATACTTTAAATCATATTGCCTCAGAAAGAGCTGGCTATCTATATCCCATGCGGAAGCAAACCATGGCATCTTCTTCTCTTTGCAGTATCTGTCGATCTCATCGTATCCTTTTCTGCCGAATTCCAGGCCTATTTTCTGGTCACGATTGGTCTTCCCCCACGGGCTTTCCCTGGGACGATCGAGCTCCTCTTTGCTGTATACTTTATCTATTGTTCGTTTCTGGAATTTTACTGCATCGCAACCGGCGAAAACCCCCACATCTATCAGTTTTTTAGCAATAGCCAAGTCTCCGTTATGATTAATCCCTATCTCCGCAATGATAAATACAGCCATACTACCTCTCCTTTCGTGCTTTGCGAAAGCATCTCTTTAATTATCTATGGAACACGCTTCTTTCGATTTCTGTACCTGTCGATTGTATCTATGATCCTCGCCTTTTCATCTTTTACTTTTGATTGTGCAGCAAGTGCTGAAATATGCTTTGTCAAATTATTAACGAAATCTCTATCTTCGTCATTATTATGCTGCACCACGATATTGTGATGATCTGCGTTCAAGCGATCGTTAAGATCCCTCTCTTTGATCTTACCAGCCTCTAATGCCATTTCAGTTATTTTAGTATTTGGAAAATATTTAAGCGAAAATAAATTTACAGAAAACGGTTCGGGAAAATCCAATAACAGGCTAATACTTTCCAATGATTCCTCAAACGTCTCAAATGGATTATCGAAAATAAAATCATACTTAACGGGTATGCCGTATTTATGAAAAATATTAACCTGTTCCCTAACAACGGAGTTCGAGTAGTTTCTTTTAAATACTTCCCTTCTTACCCTTTCGGAACCGGATTGAATGCCAAGCCAAACTCCGGCCAATAATGATGATTTTAATAACTTTGCCATATCATCACTGCATGTTCCCGGATAGAACATACAATAGAACGGCAACGCTATCTCCTCTTTATATTTGTAGACAAATTCTTTAGCCCAATCCATCTTTGGTAAAAATACTTCGTCGTAAAAATTAATACGCTCTAGCTTTGGCAGATTCTTTTTCGCACCTCTTAATTCAAGCATTACGTGGTCAACGCTTCTATAGCGCATCCTGGACCAATGGCCGGGGTAAATATGCTCAGCCATAAAGGAATTAGAGCAATAGGTGCAACTATAGGGGCAGCCCCTTCCTATCATTGTACCGTAGCGAGTATTATCAAAATATGGATCCTTCTGAACGATTTCATCACTCTCAATAAAGTAAGCTACGCTATTATTAAAAACATGCACGGGATATAAGCTGAGGTCCTGGACGAGGGGGCGGACTGGATTTTTTATGATCTTCCCGTCAGCTTTAAAGCATAAATTCTTTACGTTATTGATGGGCTGGGCGCTATATAGCAGTTCTATAGTCTCGGAGAGAGTATCTTCCCCTTCCCCTATGCATACTATATCCGCGTATTCTAAGCTATTCTCGGGATTCAGCGTTGCTTGCCAGCCACCAAGTATTATCTTAAAGTTTCCAAGCGCGCGAATCCTTTTAAAAATTCTTTTATACAATGAGAAATTGGAAGATACCAGGCTGAATCCAATTACATCTGGTTTAAATTTTATAATAAAGTCGGCCAAGAGCGATTCTTCTTTAGGTGTCACATTATTCAATTGGCCTGTAAAACAATCCTGGATTCTGTTCTTAGCAAACAACATTCTCGCATCGTAACCTCGATTAGACAGGATAGCGTGCAGCTGTCTTAATCCGTACGCTTCATCATTGTAAAATGAAACCAATAGGATTTTATAATTATCTCTATCCATAGTTACTGTCCTTTCATTTCATCTACTTGATTTACTCACCACTGCCATTAATGTGTCACAAGCATCGATCTTAGCCAACTGACATTCATATTTACGAGTCAATTCTTTATCGTCCATAAAATTCCATATCTTATGCCCGCCCGGCTTGCCCTTAGAAAGCCAGTAAAGATGATTGGAAAGAGGATATCTTTGGATCTGCACAATGGAGTTTACATGTAAACCGGCCTTACGGAGCAGCCTCCGTAAGTTTGAATCATTGAACAGATAAAGGTGGCATTTCCAGAAAGTAAATTCTGAGAAAGCCTTGCTCTTATACAAGGATAATAACGCATCATTTGAATTCGGCACTTCTATGATGATCTTTCCGTTCTTATTTAATAATTTGGCCAGGCCAATCAAGACACCCTTAGGATCCTTAAAGTGCTCCAGCACATGGAACAGAGTTATAATATCGAATTTTTCATCGACTTCTGCAATATCGGGGTAAGTCCTGATACTAAAGTGCCTTTGTATCGCTCGTCTTAAACTGTCGTCTTTTTCGACTCCCGCGCATTTTTTTGTAAACCTCTTGGCTCGCGACAGGAACCCGCCTGCGCCACAGCCAAGATCAAGGAGAGACTTGCTGGTAGCCACCGGCCTTATCCACCGGGAGCGCCGCGCATCATCATTGGCACAGTCTTTTAAATACAGCTTCCAGTTAGCGATCGGCGATCTATCCCTCATCATCGACTCTTCGTAAAATCGATCGTCTATGTGATCGAAATTCGCAAGAAATACCAGGCCACACTCCTTACATCTCAGGATCGGTATATCAGGCAAATCCCGAACTTTTCCGACCACACAGTCGATCTTGCTCGCACCGCACAAATAACATTTTTTCATATTAACATATTCCGTAACGTTAAAAATGGACTACTTTAGCTTAAGCCTATCGGCCAGGATCTGCCAGAATGGTAATTCTGCCGAACCCTCTTTTTTTATGTGATCGTTCCTGTATTTGCTGTACGCCGGCTCATTAACTTTCATCTCTTCCTCCAGCTTTACATTAATAGGGTCATCGAGATTATGCACTCTTTTTCCGAAATAGCCGGCAAGCCATTTCACTGAAGGCTCCTCATAAACCTGACTGGCGTTATACTGATTCGTAGTAACGAAGATGATAGGCTTTTTAAAAAGGACGGCATAATTAATTGCGAGAGAATTATGCATGATTACAAGATCGCTTTCCCTCACCAGCTGCGCTGTCCTGCCACGTACGATCTCCCGGCCGCCAAAACAATCACCGTGTTTTTCATAATGTGAACGCGGGTGCGCTGCAATTATGCTCCTAACACCAAATGCGCTCTGAATATGATCAAAAAATCGGCGAAGCGACAAATGGTATTCATCGGGATCGGCATTCAATGATAGCCCGTAATTAATGAAATCCGGATGAAATGGGAAATAGACGTCTAAGAAAACCCAAACTTTAGGGTTAGCTATACCGGCAGAGCCTTTCATCTTCATATAGATATCGTAGTCGAAACTATGCGACCAGACCACCTCAGTCTCTTTCCTCACCGGGTAAGTATTCGCAAAATATCTCTCTCCCATGGCCATTATAATATCCGGCGCCATTACCGAATAATATTTCAATGGTTTGATCTCAGTGATCTTACGAAGCAGTTTTCTAAAAGTGAAGTTCTTAATCTGCTTCACGACCGCTTCTTCCTGCCTCGAGCTTTTTGGCGTACTGTCACCCAGTACGCAATAAGGCGTCATTTTATTTTTAATGGCCTTATACAGATAAAACGTCTTACTATAACAACGGACCAGCGAAACAATATATACCGACCGGTCCAAACTCAGGAGAGCGTCTACAGCCTGTTTTTTGGTTTCGAAGAGAGTCCATTTATTCCATTTTATCGGATCTGGAGGTCTTACTTTGCCGAATTTGGATGAAGCTAAGATCGACGTAAAATCCCAGACTTCAACATCGAAGCCGTTCCTAATCAGTATATCGATACCGAAACGCTCGTGGTCTCGTTTGTTGTAGCAAGACTCTATGAGAAACACAATTTTTTTTATTCTTCCCATAAAGCTAATTTCTCCGGACAAAGTCCCTATAGATCTCCAAACCTTCTATGCCGCTACGCTCCGGATGGAACTGGCAGCCGTATAAATTATTCTGCTGCAGGCAAGAGCAAAATGTCGCTCCACCATACTTTGTCTGAGCTATACAGGCCGAGCCATCTTCGGGCACAACCACAAATGAGTGGGCAAAATATGCAAAGAAACCATTGGGGAGGCTCTTAAGAACGCCCTCCGTCCACCCATCCGGCATCTCCGCACAACTGCTTTCCCTCCGTATTACCCTGCTCCATCCTACATGCGGAACCTTGAATCGCTCCTTGCCTGGAAGCGCTGGGTCTAACCGGACTACCTTGCCCTTGACCATGTTGAGTCCATCGTATCTGCCAAATTCCTCACTTTCACTCATCAGTAGCTGCATGCCCAGACAGATGCCGAGCAATGGTCGGCCCGACCTGACATATTCCTGCAGCGGACCTACCAGGCCACGTTCAGACAATCCTCGCATACCGTTCTTGAAAGCGCCGACTCCCGGCAAAATTATGCGTTCGGCACCAGCTATCTTTTCCGGAGTGCTTACCACTTCGGCTTGAACGCCTATGAAATCCAATGCCCGCTCTATGCTATAAAGGTTTCCGGCTCCATAATCTACGATCACGATGCGATGTGTCATAAAATATTCTCGGCATTAGGCTCTATCAGTATATGAGCGCTCATCACCGGACGGATCGGCAGCCCTTTCCCGACCAAATATGACTTCAGGCCCTTGACGCTGAATGTCTCTATCGCGCCAAAACTGGCACCATCACTCGAAAGGCTCTTCGCAAGATGATCCAGATTGCTCTTTAAATTAAATTTTTGCGGCACCGACTGTGTCTTGACTAGATGGTAATGGAATACCGAAGCGGCCGATATCGCATCAGCACTTCCGCTCACAACCGCGTCTTCAAAATCACCCATTTTACCCGCGCCACCGCAGGAGATCACCGGGATATCCACAATAGCCGACATCTTTCTTATTAGATCGATATCAAACCCCTTACCGGTGCCTTCATTATCGATAGAAGTGATAAGGATCTCACCTGCGCCGAGTTCCGCTCCCCTAAGCGCCCATTTAAAGATATCGAGGCCCGTTCGCTCTCTGCCGTTATCGGTATACGCTTCATAAGTTCCGTCTCCGGTACGCTTTGCTTCAATCGAAAGGACGATACACTGGGAACCGAATGCGTTAGCTGCCTCGCTAATAAACTCCGGTCTTTTTACGACTGCAGTATTTATCGCGACCTTATCCGCGCCGGCGCGCAACATCATCCTTATATCGTCTACAGATCTTATCCCTCCACCTACCGTTAGTGGGATAAATATATTCGCGGCCGTGCGGCGAACTATATCGATAAGATTATTCCTGCCGTAAAGGCTTGCCACGATATCGATGTAGAGTAATTCATCCGCTCCTCCGGCGCAGTACTCATAAGCAAAGTCCTCTGGCTTGCCAAGGACGCGCAGCCCTTCCAGATGAATACCCTTAACGAGATTTTCCCCTTTTATATCAAGCCTGGGTATTATGCGAATATTCTTACACATGGACTTATGATCACTTTATGTAATGGCGGGCGCCTCTGAATTTTATATTCTTGCCCAGGTAGAGGTCCTGAAAATCCTTTATCATCTTTGAAGCCGCTGCCATATCTCCTGTAGTATTTTCATAATGGTCGGTTATAAGATACTTGTTCGCTTCGAAAAGTGCGGAGCAATATATGTCATCGGGAATATCCGTAAAATTTACGGTGAGAAGATCGGAATTGCTGAATTTCCGGAAAAAATCTTCGGCGTCTTTGAGCTTATTTCTCTTTATAGCCTCGTAATAAAGATCGCATCCAGGATAAGGCGTGACAGGTCTTATCGTCCGCAGCTGGTCATATGTATTATATTTTTTGATTAGCATCACGTTGTTTTTAAGAGATTCCTCGGTATCGCCTATATTCCCCCATATAAAATTCAATCCGAGCCCTATCTCGGCCTTCTTGGTTATCTCCGCAGCTTTTATGTTCTGCTCTACAGTGGTCCGCTTCTTCATAGCATCCAGGACTGTCTGATCCGAAGACTCCATCCCCAGGTTCAGGAACTGACATCCGCAATCTTTCAGAAGCCCGGCCAGTTCCTCGTCAAAAAGATCCACCCTGGCATTACATGAGAATTTTATCTTCAATCCCCGCTCAGTCAGCGCGTTCTTGAAATCACGTATTCTTTTCTTGGAAAAAACGAATAGCTCATCGTACATTACAAAATAATTTACCGCATAGGTCTTGTATAGGTACTCTATCTCTTCGACCACATTCTTTACGCTCCGAGTGCGAATACCGTCTTCCATACGATAGCAAAAGTTACACCGGTTGACGCAACCGCGGCTTGTAACCATACCAAATACCACGTCCTTCTCATTCGCCCTGAATGGCTTTAGGCACCTGATATACTTTTCCATGGGAAATAACGACCATTCGGGGAAGGGTATCAAGTCGAGATCTTTTACGGGGTTACGTCTCTCATTTATCCTGGCTTCGACGCCATCCATGTAGGCTATACCTTTTATCCCGGATAAGCCGGCATTTGCGATCTTACCGCTGATCAGCTCCATCATAGTGTCTTCAGCCTCACCCATAACTACAATATCGGCACCTGTCGTCTTAAGCATATAGTCGGGTATGGGAGAAGGGCCTGGCCCGCCCAATACAAGCCAAGCTCCTTTTTTATGATGATTGATCACTTTACAAAGCGGGTCTATTGTCTCGGCGAACCTGGCCGCCAAGAAACCGACGCCGATCACGTCAAACTCATTTCTATCCAGGTAGCGAGCCAATTCATCGCTTGAGTAATGGAATACATCCTGGCAATATATCTCGACATCAACACCATTGCGCCTCATTATGGCAGCCAGATACGCCGGACCTAATGGGAAATGGTTATCTTCCTGATAGAGGTCATGTATGATGAATAGAACCCGTGGCCTTTTAGCCATTTTGCGCCCTCAGTAAGATCTCCGATAGCAGCATATCCGTCTTGTGGTCTATGTCTACGGAGCGTTCAAACGGCATTACATATGCAAATGTTTTCTCTCCAAAAAAACAGTTCAACTTATATAAATATTCAACATCGGAGGCATATATAGCTCCGTTAAGCCTGTAGAACTTAGGCAGCTCCTGCCTGTTCTTGTTCATAATATCTTTTCGGACAAAGTCCTTCATACACCCATCGGGAGGGAGTGTATTGGACCAATACGGCGGATGTTCTGTTTCGCATACAGAAATAACCGAACCTGCACCCTTCTCGAACATGGCTTTTATTGATCCATCTATGTCTTCGGCCTTTCGAAGCGGCGATGTCGGCTGTAACAGGACCATGATGTCATATGCCTCACCGCATTTTTTAAAGAAATCTAACGCATGAAGAATAACATCTATCATAGGAGTCTTATCGCCTGCCAGCTCTTTTGGCCTGATAAAAGGTATGACTGCGCCATATTTACGCGCTATATCGGCTATTTCTTGATCATCAGTAGTGACAATAGTCTTATCAAGAAACGCGCTCTTAAGCGCGCTCTCTATGGTCCAGGCGATAGCGGGTTTGCCAAAGATCTCCATTATATTCTTTCCCGGGAGACCCTTAGATCCTCCTCTAGCCGGAACTATAGCCAATATCTTCTTGTCTTTATACATTGTCGTGAAGGCCTTTTTGGTATTATTGCACCTGGTGTCTAAGTTGCCACGTTCCGTCATCCATGCTGCGCCATAGATGCTCTGAGCGCGCACCATCTATTATTTTCCAAAAACCATCCTCTGGTATATCCATATATTCCAGAAAATCTTTAAAATACTTCCTGGGAAACTCACCGTCATATTTTTTGACCAGAGCCACTCCCTCTTCTCTTGTGATATGGCCGCGTCGGATCTCCTGAGACGCATCATACGAAGCCCGGCCCAGACCAAATTTAATATAAGTAGTGAAGTAATGAAACCCATCTATCTTATCGTCCAGGCTCGCATATTTTGAATACGTCCCTTCGGTCCGCTCGGGATTCACTTTAAACCCCACATTCTCCGCGGCATAGTAAAAATTTGCCTGCGGATCCCACTTAACATAATAGCTCAAATAATGAGCCTCTGTCCTGTTTTCAACCACTCTCTGAATATCAACCGGAAGATATAGATTCAGATCAGCCCTGCTTATGCCATATGACTCAAGCTCCTGTAAGCTGACACCCCCCAGGCGCACATCCTTTAAGTCTTCCTGCGAGATAGCATAGTGTTCACGGTCCATGATCGGCGAAGAATTATTTCCGACCGTTGAATTTGCCTCGGCGGGATTCTCCCCATATATGATCAGACTGACGCTCTTCTCGATAGACAGCCTCGGCGCTACATTTTTCTGTCCGATTATAAACGGCTGAAATGGATGCACCAGGTTCTTAAAGGCCAGTTTAGTGAGGGTGCGATGAACTCTTCCGTTCGGCGTTATAAGAACATTATCGAATCCGGCATGTATAAGGTTCTGAAAATTTTGCCAACCGATCTCAGTGTAGATATGCGGTGCCCACGTAACCGTCAACGGATGCATTCCATACTTATGCTTAAGCATATGCGCAGCAAATGAGCTATCCTTCCCCCCGCTCGATGGCACAATAACATCATAATGCCCATCGTTCCTTCGATGCATATCCAGGAGATCCTGCAACTCCTTTTCCCGTTCAGACCAGTTTATTGAGTCTTTCATCTCTGCCCAGCGGCACGCGTGGCAGATACCGTCTTCATCAAAAGTAAGAGTTGGCTTCTTATCCGTATTCTTATGTCTTGTTTCTATGACAGCTGAGGGCACCTGATTCGACATAACGCATTTCTTGCAAAACTGAACCTCTTCCGGAAGCCCCCACTTTACGCTATATCTGTTGCTGGTCTGGCTGGATCCCATAAATCACCGGATCTCTATGAACGAAACCGCGCCCGAATACGGTAGTTTCTGTATTCGAATGCTCCTGCCTGAGAAATACTCATCTATTGCCTTGGTCGCACCGGCAAACTTATTGTAATCATCCAATATCACTATACCGCCTTTTGTCATCATCGGATAAAGACCTTCAAGGCAGGCCTTCGTCGCTTCATAAAGATCTACGTCAATATGCAGAAGGGATATCTTGAGCTGCTTATTTTTTTTCTTATATTCATCGATCGTCAGGAGCACATCCCCCTCTATCAGCTCGATGTTTTCATAAAGATCCAGCTTCTTTAAAATATCGGCAAGCTCCTCCTTGGATATGCTGTTGGGGCCGCCTTCTTCTATGAATTGATCTCTCTTCGCTTTATCAGGTTCATAATGCGCCTCTGGAAATGCGCCAAACGTGTCAAAGGCGATTATCTTCTTGCTAAAAGGATTTTCAAATACGGCTCTAAACTTTATGAACCTGGATAACGACGCGCCCTTATATACGCCGCATTCAACTATTTCACCCGCTACATCGGATACTTTCCTGAAAAGCTCCAGATGGGCGGCAAACTTACCTATCCGTTGCTGCTGGGAGGCCAGATAAAAACCATTTTCATAGTCAAACGCTTTTGAAATATCTATCTGCATGACAATTTCACGCTCCTTTGATTATGGTTTACCCTGCCAGGCAAATTACATAGATCGTGATCATACACGATCGATAATACTATCGCTCAATCCGGCCTTGTGCCTCAAATCATTATATTTAAGCTCACTGCATTCTATGGCATCCTTAAAAAACAATCTGGCCAATATCTCACGATTATTTACGCCTATATCATCGATACCGAATCCCAGTCCCGATGCTTGATATTTGATCAATAATTCGGCCACGTCAGTGGGGCAAGTGATCGTATTGGCCCATCTTATATTGACAAGATAATAACCATCTTCTTTCCGGAATCGCAGACGCCTGGGAACGGTAAAGACCGCTCCCTGATTAACTTTCTGATAAAAAGACGGGTCGTACACAAGCTTGTAAGGCTCGATGAACTTGTCTTTACCCTCCATCAGTTGATCTTTTCCATCAAGTGACCCGAAATACGCGTGGGCCGATAACCTGCATCCTGTTTCACATATTTGGATGTATTCACATCCTGCGCACTCTTTGTAATAGTAACTTTTATCATGCCACTTGATCATGTTCTGATATGCCTGTTTTATGCCTATCTCAAAGACATTTCCGTACCCCTGAGCTTCATGTACGCATGCATGCGTCTCTCCGTTAGCATTGATACTGATCACATGCCCTGACTGAGCCGGGCAACCCCGCCCGACAAAATCAGCGTATTTTTCCAGATCGCCGAGCAGACATAGCGGATAACTGACAAGCGTACCGATCATGATCCCAGTATCCTTCTTTACCCTGACGAGCTGATCAAGTGTGTGACGGGCGTCTTCTTTGATCAATCTGAACTCAGTCTCATCGGCATGTTCCAGATTGATCGATGGCACCGTACGTGTGCCGAACAATTTCTGGCATCCCAATCTGTGGCAGAGCCTACCGGTCTCATAAACATGGTTTCTATTCTTCTGTGCCACGATCATATTCACGCTGACTCTGATCCTGTTACACACGGCCGCTTCAATGCCGCTCACGATCTTATCAAATGCACCATCGAGCCTGACCATATAATCGTTAGTTTCGCGATCGTACGAATTCAGGCTTGTCAGGATGTGATCAAGGCCCGCGTCTGAAAGACGCGCCAGATTGTCATCCGTAGCGAGAAGAAGATTAGAATTGCAGCTGACCGACATGCCAAGAGATAACGCCCTCTTTATCCCATACTCTAGAATATCGAATCTAGTCATCGGTTCACCACCGCTGAAGACGACATGAAAGACCTTCGCTTCCACAAAAATATCCAATAATCCGTCGAGCTGGTCTCTGGAGAGCGATACTGTTGCGCTTCCTTCCTCCCTCCAGAAGTTATAACAATGGCGGCACTTCAGGTTGCACGCATCGGTTATTTCCAGATTTACTGCTGTAGGCGCAGAGAAGATATTCTTCATATTTTTAGACCCTGTCCATAAAAAACTTCTGTATAGTAACATTCCACGTTTGATCTTCACGGAGAACCTTTAAGAACTTCTCGCTACTTTTGCCGTCACCAAAATGATTGGAACTGACCCCCTTCACCTTTTTAACCCTTCCAACGGCCGCAAGTATGGCCTCGGCGGAGTCGTCAACATCAATTATAGTTTCGTATGAAAAACGCCCTTTCTGACGGCTGCCGACATTGATGGTGGGCACAGCATAGAATGGTGCCTCCCGTATTCCGGCGCTTGAATTTCCAATTATGAATTCACAATTCTTCAACAGCGTAAGGAAATACTCAAATCTGATAGACGGAAATATCCTTAATTGACTGTTATTTTTGAGCATAGCATACTCTTCCAAGATAATGTCCGCTCCGGGATCATTATTCGGATAGATCACCACATAATTCTCCCCGGAATCAATCACAGCCTTCAGAAGCTCACGTGTGTTCTTTATTAACGCGTGGAGGCTCGTAGTGACCGGGTGATAGGCAAGAATAGCGTACCGCTTGAAAGGTATGTCATAATGTCTCTTTACTTCCGATATGCTAATCAAGTCGGGTGATAACATCAGATCTATATCCGGTGAACCGATAACGTAAATGTTGCGCTCAGACTCACCCATCTGAAGAAGCCTCTTCTTCGCCTGGTTATTGGATACAAAGTGGAGATGCGCCAGCTTAGATACAGCGTGACGGATCGACTCATCGATTGTACCCGAGATCTCACCGCCCTCTATATGCGCAACTATGATATTATTAAGCGCGCCGACTATAGCGCCCGCAAGCGCTTCGACGCGGTCGCCATGGATCACGACCATATCAGGCTTTTGAATTACAAGGTAATTGCTTAAACCCAGGATAGTGTTAGCGAGGATAGTGTCCATGCTATCGTTCGGCTTCTGGTTTATATAGTTAAAGATATTTTTAAAACCGCACCCCGCAACCTCTTCGCCCGTAAAACCGTACTTGGGATACATGTGCATCCCCGTAACAAAGATATACGGCTCAAGCTCCTTATCGTTCTGCATGGCTTTTATAAGCGGTTTCAGCTTACCAAAATCAGCCCTCGTACCCGTTATGAAGAATATTCTCCTGATCAACTACACACCTCCGTCAATTCTTTAAGTTCAACAGGAAGCATACTGCTCCAACAATTCTTTTAGTCGCGGCCATCCCCGTTCTGTCTCAAGATCGATACTATCCAGTTTGGGCCATTCCGCCTCATCCATCTTGACGTATAGATTAAAAATATAAAGAAACTTCATTATTTCCTTGTTTGATAAATTAGGATTGAAGATGCTAGGGGTGTAACATGTCGTATCAGCTATCTTGGCAGGATCATAATACCCTTTCTCAATAACATGATTATAAAGAGCTGTCCCTTTGTATGGCTGGTATATAGCTAATCCCAAGCCCGAAGCCTTGAGAAGCTTGACTAACCTAATCGAGTCGAATATTAGCTCACGCGTTTCGTCCGGAAGGCCGATCATCACATTCGCCGACGTCTTGAGATCATATTTTCTCAGAATCTCAAATACTTTTATAAGAAGCGCGTTCGAATGCTTACGGTTGAGACGTTCCCTCCGGTATGACTCATTCCCGCATTCTACTCCGACGCTTACCCTCTCTAGTCCTACTTCCTTCAGTCGCATTATCCTGTCTTCACTTATAGTTTCGGGCCTGGTATTCATCCAGAACGGTACTTTAAATTTACCGTACATCCTTATAAATCTGTCAAAATAATCATCTTTCATCGCTAAAAATGTTTCCGAGATAACAAAGAAATACTCCGGACGATAGAGCTTCACATACGCCCCTATGGCCTCTTCTATGCTCTCTATGCTCTTAAAGCGGTTCCAGTTGCCTTGAAGCTTAAACTTGGAAGCCATGCCCGACGATCCGCAATAGGTACAGTTATACATGCAACCGCGGCTTACCTCAAGAGGAAGCATCCGCCTCACTGCACCGCTTATCGGGCGCAAGAGCCTCTTAGCAGGATACAGATCAAACTTAAGCGGTGGAGTCTTATCAATAGCAGTCAGCTCTGACATCGCATTTTTGTGAATCTTGCCATCCGGATCCTTGGCCCATATGCCTTTTGTATCGATAGGATTATCGTCGGATGCGCTGCGCATGCAATACTCCTCAAGGATCGTTTCTCCTTCGCCAAGCGCGACCATATCCACACTTTCCTGTGCGATCGCTATGTCCGGCGCAAGTATCGCAAAAGCGCCTCCAAGCATTGTCTTAATATTAGGGTGGCATTCTTTAATTTTTTTGAAATAGGCAATGGCGTTATAAAATGTAGCCTCAGTCGACGACGCTCCTATCAGATCGGGCTTGAACTCTTTCACCATGGCAAGTAGATCTGAAAATCGTTTGTCGTAATCGAGCCGGTAAAGCTGCATTGAATCGGTTTTTTGAACAGACAATATCAGCTCGCGAGGGTCAGTTTTCACATCGGCAATATCCAACATATAGGGCCCATCATCAAACACCCTGGTCTCGATTCCTTTTGATAATAGATGGGTCGCTATTGACGTAACCCCCAGCGATGGGGATGACGGTTCGGGACAGGCACAGGATATTAAGAGAATTTTAATGCTCATCTTTATAGCTCCTTCAACATAAACCGACTACTTAAATAGTATCTGCTTAGCCATCTATTTTGCTCCACACGATTTGCTCGTTCTTCTTTATCTCTGACCTGGCTCTCTTATTCAGAACTCTGTTATAGTGTTCTGCCTTTATCTGCCCGGTGCCAGGCCGTTTAACCCAAATATTGTCAGCGCTGAAACGCTCCCCGGCCGCAATATCGCGCGTAGCTACTACGCAGGCATAGGCAAAATCTATTGTGGGCTGCTCCTCTTTCAGTATATTCTTGGACCCGCCAAGGCTTTCGTGAATTGCCCTACTGCCCTCGATAAGCTCCCTTAGCTCTTTCGGATCCATTGAAATTGGAATATCGGGTCCAGGCCATCTCTTATCGGATGTAAAATGCCTTTCAATAAGGCTAGCCCCTAGAGCCACAGCCGCAAGACAGGGATAGTTAGATAGCGAGTGATCGGATAGCCCCACCACCGCTATCGGGAACGCAGCTTTAAGCTCGGCGATAGCTCCCAGACGGATCTTATTGTAAGGGGTAGGGTACATACTTGTGCAGTGCATGATAGCAAGCGGAACATCGGCATCATTCAATATCCTTACGGATCTCCCTATGCTTTTAATATTATTCATTCCTGTCGAAAGGATCACCGGTTTGCCATATCGGGATATGTGTTCGACCAGCGGGTAATTATTGCACTCTCCAGATCCTATCTTATAGGCAGCAAGTCCGATCCTTTTCAATCTCTCTGCCGCGGCCCTGGAAAAAGGCGTACTTAAGAATATCATCCCTTTTGATTCGGTATATTCTTTCAGCTTGGCCTCTTCATTCTCCGACAGGGCACAACGATCCATTATCTCCCATATCGATTCTTTCGCGTTTGCCGGGATAACCCGATTCGGGATCATCTCATCATCAATAATATGAGACTGGAACTTAACGCACTCGCACCCTACCCTGGCAGCGTCGTCTATCATCTTGACGGCCTTTTCGAATACTCCCTCGTGATTAATGCCTATCTCGGCGATCACTAGCGGAGGATAGGCGGCACCGACTTGTCTCTTGCCTATTCTTATTTCATTCTGCTTACATGTTTTTCTCGTCTTTTTCATACGCACTTATAATAATTTATCGGCCAGCATAAGCGCTTTGTCGGCCAGGCTCTTCATATTTTCAATATTCTTCAGTTTTTCATGATACGTTTTTACTATCATCTTATCTTCGTCACCCATTTCATCATTACCGGAGTTTATCAATTCTTTAAACTCATCCATCATATCCGTAACCTGCCCTATCCTTTTCTGGACCCCGGACCTGATCTTCTTAAGAACAAATTTCTTAATATCGGGGTCCGCTTCATAATAGTCCTTGCGTGAGCCTTTAACCCAAATGTTCTTAACGCCTCCCCACTTTTCAAGCTCCCTTATATTGAGGCTTATATTGCCTTTGCTTGCTTTTAGACGTTCAACTAGATCATCCAGGGATAAAGGCCTATCACTTAGATATAGAACTGCGTATAACTGGGCGATAAAGCGGCTAACGCCAACACTTTCCGCCAGCTTACCTATGCCCTCCATAAACTTATCTTGTGCCATTTCAAGCTTATTATGCATAATTTATCCTTATTATCGTTTATAACGTTCTAAACGATAATACTATCTGCCGATAACTTTGTCAATATAATAATGTCTTTTGACTGCAAATATTTGCCGGGAAGCAAGTTAAGGACTATTCGAGGAAAACGCTTGTAAGATATGCTCAGACTGGATTGATGACTCATTATTCAATAATGCCAGTACCTTATTCTGGTCATTTTCAATGTATCTTATCTGCTCCAAGAGCCTATTGCCTTCTTCCCGCTCACCGGCAATATAGCTTAAATATGCCGCGTAAACAATGCATCTAATATACTCGTCTATCTCATCGTTAATAAGAGCTGAGTTACTCATCGCTTTCTTTTCATTACCACCGGTGGTCTCATAATAATTCACTATAACTTTAACCCAGCTTTTTAGGTCACGTTCGCCAGTAATACATTTCAGCTCTTTCAAGTCGTTCTTGGATAATATATAATTCAGCAAAAATGGCCTCATCCCAATGGCTTTCCTGAACAGCACATAGGCCTTTTTGTAATCGCCAAGCCTCAGCTCTCGCATAGCATCGTCAAAACACGAGCTAAATCTGTCAATATTTAAGCCTTTTGAATCGTATATCCTGGGCCCACTAATATTAAATAACAATTTTCCTTTCATATCGCCCGGCTTACCCATATTGACACTTACATGAAGCACTGATCTATTGTCAAGCGTCTGGGCTAAGACATATCTGAATGGATCATATTTCAAATGGTCCTCCAGCTCAAGGGTGTAAAGCTCGTTAAAAATGAACGGCATGGGCTGAACACCCTCAATAAATATATTTTCCGGACTAATGAGCCTTATGGAGCCCGAAGTATTAATATCGTTGTTTATAATATAGGCTGCTCTGATATCATCATACGAAAGAAAATTATTTACGAATTTACTTCTATATAATTCTGTCTTTATAGCAAAGATATTCGGTATGCAAAGCCCGATAAATATAAGAGCCAAAATGAACTCCTGAAAGATCGTTTTTAATCTGGTCTTTTTAATGATAAGGTCGTACATATACATAAATGAAGAGCAGAAAACGATACAGAACAGAGGCGTCACATAAATAAAATATCGCGACCGGATAACAGAGGTCTCAATTCGCATATAGCGAAGCGCGATGATATAAAACATCATTATCACTATAAGGCCTTTGTGCCTGAAGAAAAACTTCTTCATGAAAATAACGCACATAAATACGGCTGACGATAAGGCGATGGCGCCACTATGCCTAGACATGACATTGAATATTACGGTTGAATCCGTAGAAAACGCCGCTTTAATAGGAAAAATAAAATCTTCGAGCATCACCGCCATGGGTCGAAAGATATTAAGCGGGGACAGCCAATCAAATAATTTTACCTTGCTCGGCGTTATCAGATCGTTTCTGCCCAATACGATAATAAAAGCGACGATATAAGACACGATCGCCGACACACAAAGAATCTTCAATATCCTGCCAAAATGATACTTACAGGACAACTTTAAAATATATCTAAGAACAGAAAGCAAACCGATACCTGACAGAAAAAGCAATAAATACAATGAATGCCCTCCGGGGGCATCACCTTGTCTATGAAGAAATACCTTAAGATGCGGAAACGTCGTGTAAGCGGTTCTCAAGAGAGGGTAACCTAAATAAGTTATAAATAAAGGAATCCAGATATCGTATTTTTTTAATCTATCCGCCACGTCATTTGAAGATATTAGAATGTGCGACAGAATGCCGATAGGTAAAATAAGGATCGTTATCTGGCAAAAAGACGCCAGGAAGTTAGCGGAGATCGTGAGCCAAAACAAATACCTCCAATTACGATCTTCGTCGATTTTTTTCATCGTACTAAAATAAAGGTACATGATCAGTAAACTAAAGAAGATCACGAAGACATGATGGGTTGCCATGGGAAAGAAATAATAACCGAAATGAATAAATAACGTTAAATACACGAGGCTCGAAAAAAAGGCAACTCTGAAATCAAAATCTATCATTCGTAGGACAAGATACAAAAATAGAGCGCATAAAAAGTGGAGCGCTATAGACGTAAAAATGTAGTACTTTGTTTGAAATCCAAAAACGGCTAACACCACTGACAAATAAGTATTCATCCATGGGTCACCGAAAACCATCGTGTACGGATTATAAAGAAATACTTTTATACTTTCAAAAAAAGACTGGCCCGCCGGGATGGAAGACATGACAGGCATCATAAATAGGAGATCGTGCTCGTGAAACGCGGCTTGTATAGGACGATAAAGCAGGGCTATAAATACGCTTATCAATAGAACGGCTGTGCATACATAAATTGTCTTGATCCGGTTCGGGATCCCGACCGATTCAGCTCTGTCAGAGATTCTATCCATAATATCTTACGTCACCTTATTTTATCTGACAAAAAATCCGCTACAGACTTGAGGAAGTAATCCAGCTCCCTCTGTTTCAGATCCTGATGGACACCTATATGAAATCCGTTATTGCCTATATACTCGGCATTCGGAAAATCACCCAATTCGTAACCCAAAAATTTGTAGCCGGGGCACTGGGTAGGCATAGACGAAAATAATGTTCTCGTCTCAACGCCATTTTTTTCCAGATAAGCGGTCATATCTTCCCTGGTGAACGGAGCACACTCCTGGATTATCACCGGAAACGCGTGCGGCCCTATTTTTTCTTTGGCACCAGCCTCGATCGTCAGCAAGTAAGGAGCGAATCTTTTAAACTTATCGGTAAGATAACCCAGGTTCTTTCTCCTACGAGCTAATATGCTGTGGTAGTCGCTCAGGTTGCCAAGGCCTATTGCGGCCTCCAATTCGTTCATTTTACTTGAATATCCTATGCGCTCAAAAACAAACCTTATATCATTACTGGATCCGTATTTAAATCTCTTGGCACAATATGCTGAAGCGGTATTGAGCACGCACTTATCGCATTTACATGCCCGGCCATGCGACCGAAGCGACCTTAATATCTCCGCATAATCTTTGCGGTTGGTTGTGACTATGCCGCCTTCGATCGACGTTATGATGTGCGCCACATAAAGGCTGAAGGCCGCCATGTCACCGAGCGTGCCGGCATTACGTCCTTTGTATTCCGCCCCATGCGCCTCTGCAGCGTCTTCGATAACTATGAGCTTATGCCTTTTAGCTATCCTATTTATCGCGTCCATGGCTGCGGGTTTACCGATCAAGTGCACCGGCATCAGGGCCCTGGTCTTATTAGTGATCGCCGCTTCGATCTTTAAAGGGTCTATATTTAGTGTATTTCTCTCAATGTCGACAAAGACAGAAGTAAAACCGGCTTGCAGCACCGCGTTGCCCGTTGCTACGAACGACAGGGCCGGAACTATGACCTCGTCCCCTCGATGCGCGCCGAAGTCGTATAGCACCGCCAGGGCAAGCGCGTCTGCGTCCGTGCCTGAGCTTAGCGCAACTGCTTCTTTAGCACCGACCAGCTCGGCAAACCTCTTCTCGAACTCTCTGACATATTTTCCGCAAGAGACCCTATTGGAGTCGAGAACCTTATTCACCAGAGCCCTGGACTTACCATTAATCGACAAAGTCCCAAAAGGCACTGTGACCGGTCGCTTTCCGTTCTTCTTTTCAGCCACGCTCATCTCTCCTGTTATTTCCTTACCGATAACCGATCAAAAATAATCATTTAAAACATATCTTTGCTTTCCTGTACCTGCCAGGCGTGCCTATGTCCGTCAATCTTTCATCCGTTACGAATCCGTAGATTTTTTTGTTCAATATTTTTGGTATGACCTCATATTCCAGGGATATTTTCTTTCCTGGCGGTATTAACTTAAGGGCTTTCTTAGAAAATAAGTATATTCCGGTATTCACGTATCTATCTTTATCGGTGCGATTCTTTTCGTTAAAACTGGTGATCTTTCGCGAACGATCCAGACGAACAAAGCCGCAATCTTCATTTTCAACGGATCTGGTTAAAGCCATCGAAAGAACATTCTTCTTTTTTATATGGAAATCTATGAAACGCTGCAGATTTATGGAGCAGTATGAATCACCATTCATGACGAGAAACGGATCGCTGCCTATCAGTGCCTCCGCATTCTTAATCGCCCCTGCCGTGCCCAGAGGAAATGCTTCCGCAGAAAAAAGTATCTCTATTTTGCTGTGCCTTCCTGAATAATACTTACGGATCACGTCGGCCTTGTAGCCCAGGCACAATACCACCCGCTTAAAGCCGTAGTCCGACAAATGATCTATAACCATGTCAAGGAATGGCCGTCCGTTAATATCGGCCATCGGCTTCGGCCTATCTTTAACTATCCGCTTAAGACGTTCGCCTCTACCTCCGCAGAGGATTACGGCATCGATCCTGCCGGGATCATTTTCGCTTCTCATCTAGCTGTCGAACTCTCTCATCTTAACGGCCTTTTCGGCTTCCTTCCGCCAATAAGAAAGAAGATACTCGAGGCTCTCTTCCATCGTGTACCTCGGCTTCCATCCAGTCTGGCTTACAAATTTATCTACACATGGTATCTGCAGAGTTACATCCGCCGGACGCAGAAGGGCGGGATCCAACCGTGTCGGTATAGCCTGATCACTCATTGATATTAAGCGCTTCAGGACCTCTCCGACCGTCGTAGAGACCGTGCCGCCTATATTATATGTTTCACCGAATTTGCAAAACATTATCGCGTCCCAATATGCTCGCATTCCGTCCCGCGGATCGACTATCGTGCGCACAGAGTCCAGGTTGCCGTGCAATAGCTCCTTCTGCATGCCTTTCTCGATCCAGGCGATCTGCTTTGCGAATGATGTGGCGAAAAGATCTGTTCTGCGGGGATTTATATACGTGAACATGCGGGTGCGGATAATACGCATACCGTAACTTTTAAAGTAACTGAACCCCAATAGGTCCTGGGTTGCCTTTGATACTGAATACGGATTGACCGGCCGTATCGGTGCACCTTCTTTGATCGGGACGTCTTTTGGATCGACCTGCCCGTACACTTCAGAAGTACTGCAAAGCTGGATCATAGGATCCAGTTTTGCCAGCCTGACAGCATCAAACAGGTTAACGGTCCCAAGGATGTTATTGCTCATGACGCTATATGGCGTGATGAATGAGGCCCTCACGTTTGCGTAAGCCGCCAAATGAAAGATAACGTCCGGCTTCACGCTCTCCATTACGTTTAGGACGGAACCGAGATCCATAAGATCTGCTTCATGGATCGACAGCTTATCACGGATCGCTTCTATATTCTTAATCTGCGCAGTGCTATGCCAACGTGCTATCCCATGGACTTCTACCTTCGGATGGTTCTGAACTATGTATTCCGCCAGGTAACTGGCGCCTGAACCGTAGATGCCGGTTATCAGTACGCGTGAAACATCTCTCTTGTCGGTCATATCCTACCCGCCCTTAATTAGTTCTAAACAGGACTTGTTAAAGAGTCTCCGGGACTGTAAAAGATTATCTGGCTACCCAGATCTTCAAACCGAAAGGGCACGTATAAAAGTTTTTTTAGTTTCTCTCTTATCTCATGCTGATTCTCGGGCTTAGCAAATATTAACATAAATCCTCCGCCGCCGGCACCAAGAAGTTTGCCCCCTGAGGCGCCCGCCCTTATAGCGGTTGAATACATTCGGTCAATAGCGGTTGTCGAGATCTTATGGGACAAGCTTCGCTTGATCAGCCAATTTTCATGCAACAGTTTCCCGAACTCTGACAGTCGGGAATTACCATTTAGGATCTCTATGGCGTCATTTACGAATCCATGCATCATATGCAGCTCTTTCTTCTTGTAGGGGGTGCATCTTATCTGCTCAGCCGCTATTTCCGAAGCGGTCCTGGAAAGACCCGTATAAAAAAGCATCAGGTGAGAGTGAAAATGCGCCAATCTATCAGGATTTATGGTCATCGGCCTGACCATAATATGGTCCTTTCCGCCAAATTCTATCAGATTAAATCCGCCAAAGGCGGCTTGTGCCTGGTCCTGGGAGCCGACGTTCTCCTTCATCACTTCCTGTTCTAGGTGAATGGCATCAAGCGCCAATTGCCTCTTAGTGGGCATGATACCTTTTAACGCATAAAGCGCATGAAGTAATCCGACCGTAAAAGAAGAACTCGAGCCCATTCCAGTCCTGGCAGGCAGATCACCGTCATGATGTATCTCCACACCTTTCTTGATGTCCATAAATCGCAAACATTCCCTGGCCGATGGATGACGAATCTCGGATATGCCTTTCACGTATTCTATTTCAGACCAGATGATCCGGGACTTATGCTTAAAAAACGGCGGAAGATAACGGCAGGTCAGATAACAATACTTGTTTATTGAGACCGTCAATACCGCACCGCGATTATCTTTATACCACACAGGATAATCCGTCCCCCCTCCAAAGAAAGATATACGAAAAGGCGTTCTGCTTATAACCATATGTCTAGTCCTTAACCATCCTTTCGCCTGATCTGTTTAACGAAATCTGAAGAACTCATCTACGATCAGGGCTATACACGCAAAGCCGACCCTGAAATGTCTTATCCTGCTGGATGGCAGCATCCGCAGTCCCACCTTGCTCTCGTCTTCTATTCTTTTAGGCTCGTCTCCCGGGATCTCGGCGATCTTTAATCTTCTCTTTGCGCAGCGGATAGATAATTGAGGCTCCCAGCTTACATATCTTCCTATGTGCTTTTCATAGAAGTCGGATCGCGGCTTAAGGATGCCCAGCTCATCCACTATCTCTCTCCTGTACGCCCTATATATGACTAGCGCGTCCGTGTACTTATACCCGAAAAGTAAGCCGATGGTTTTTTTGAAGAATTTGTTTGCCAATCCGCTAATAAAAGTATCATCGTAACTTTTGGCACCATCCAGATATCTGGAGACTATGACCATGTCATAGCCCTCTCTGATCTTGGCAATTAGCGCGGGTATTAATTCCGGGACAGAGTTACCGTCGGGGCTGAAGGTGATCATTATATCGCCTTTGACGTTCTTATAATTTTCAATGAACGCTTTCCTTAACCCTACAGCTTTTTGAAAAGCGACTTCATAACCACGCTCCCTCAGATACTCGACAGTCCCGTCGGTCGAACCGCCGTCAAGGGCTATAAGTTGATCGTACCATTCGGGTTTTATCCTCGGCATGATAACGCGCACGCCATCTATCTCATTCAGCGTAGGGATTATCAGGGTTACTTTATCTGCCATATTTATATTAGACATTGGAATATTGGTTCCTTCTGATGATCTTATATCCCTTTATCAGTTCCAGAATACCTTCATGCATTGACATGCTCGTACTGAATCCGGTCTTCTCTATCTTTTGGTTGCTGACGATATAGTCCCTCTTATCCGGATCCTCCCCGATATTCGCCTCTATGAAATAGAAGTCAGGGACCTGTTCCCTGATCTTTTCGCACAGCTCCCATTTACTGAGATTGGCATCGCTTAAACCGACATTATACGGCTCATCCTTCATCCGATCGAACTTATTCAGGCAGTGAATAAAGGCCTTCGCTACATCGCGGACGTGTATATAATTTCTCTTTGCATGAGCTTCGAAGAGCACTAAGAACCGATCGTTTACGGCGCGATAGGTGAAGTCATTTACCAGGAGGTCCAGCCTCATCCTCGGGCTGATCCCAAATGCCGTAGCGAGCCTTAAAGTAACGCAGTTGCCCACATCCAGCAGAGCCTTCTCAGCCTCAACCTTCAGCTTACCATACAGAGATACGGGTTTTAAAGGAGTCTTTTCGGTACAGTATATTCCCTTCTGGCCTATCCCATAACCGCTATTTGTGGTGGGATATATGATGATCTGTTCTTTACTGCGCAGATCCAGCATCATCTTTATCGCGTCCAAAATCACACTCTTAGCTTCGAATGGATTGATCTGGCAAAGAGGAGCTCCTGTAAAGCATGCTAACGGGATGATGACATCGGCATCTTTCAAACATCTAGAAACCACTCCCTTGTCCCGCACATCTGCGCGGATTATGGTCAGATTCTTATTATTACAGCAATCCAGTAATGACGCCTGATTATACATGAAATTATCTAACGCGATGACCTGAAATCCCTCTTTCAACAATTCGGGAACCAAAACAGACCCTATGTATCCTGCCGCCCCAGTAACTAATATCTTCATATATTTACCAGATCCTTTACTAATCTTATAATATCGTCTTTACCCGGGTAAAAAGCCTCTTCCAGGACATAGCTACCCGGAACCGGCACATCCGGCCAGGCTACTATCTTTACCGGTGCCTTAAGATATTTAAAACCCTTTTGCGCTACCATCGAGGCGATCTCGGATGCAGCACCGCCGGTCTTCCAGTCCGTATCGGCTATCACGAGATGCCCGGTCTTCTTTACTGATTCAAGGATAATCTCTTCATCAAGCGGCCTCAGCGTCCTGGGATCGATAATCTCCGCATCAAACCCCTCACCTTTAAGCTCCTCCGCCGCCCTCAATGCCTCTATCACCATATAGGATATACCTACTATCGTCACATCTTTTCCTTTACGGCGCACCAGGCCCTTTCCCAGTGGGATCGTATACAGCTCCTCAGGAACATAACTCCTGTGTTTAAACAGCCAGCGATGCTCAATAAAGATGACCGGGTTCCCATCAGCAATGCTGGCGGCCAATAACCCTTTCGCGTCGTATGCCGTGCTGGGCATGACGAGGCGCAAGCCAGGTATGTGCATAAATAACCCGTGCAGAGACTGCGAATGCTGCGCGGCGGAACCCCACCCTCTCCCTATTATCGCGACTATTACTAACGGGATCCTTACTCTACCTCCGAACATGTAACTATATTTGGCTGCATGGTTGACGATCTGATCCATCGCTAAAAGCAGAAAGTCAGGCCTGTTATGAAAATACACGGGTTTGGACCCGGTAAGAGCCGCCCCCACGCCTATACCCGTCAGCGCATTCTCTGACAAAGGCGTATCAAATACTCTCTCCTTACCATATTTCTCCTGAAGGCCCAGCGTCATCCCGAACATGCCCGAAGGATCGTCAACTCCCTGACCCATTACGAAGACTTGCTTATCTATCGCAAGCGCCCGGTCCAGCGTCTCTCTTATGGCCTCAGGTACGGTCAATTTCCGATCGGATCCACCTGCGTGCTCATCGTAGCCCGGTTCTTGTTTTTCAATGATAAATTTTGTCCAGGGCATATTATTTAACCATATAGATATTTTTCAAGCTCTCTTCTGTCCGGCAATGGGGAATTTTTGGCAAATTCAAAAGCTTCTGAAATATCCTCATCGATCTTACATCTGATATTTTTTATGCACGCGTCATCCAAAATATCGCTTTTCGTTAAAGAGTCCTCAAACTTCTTAAGAGGGTCTTTCTTCATCCATTCTACCCATTCTTTCTGCTCTCTATAGGAATCCTTCTGCGGATCCCCGGGACCCACGTGGCCCCTCCAGCGATATGCGCGGCATTCTAAAAAAGACGGACCCTTGCCGGATCGCGCTTTATCGATGGCCTTTTTTGACTCTGCATATACTTCCATGACTTCCGAGCCGTCGACTTTACAGGAAGATATATCGAAAGCTTTTGGCCTCATTGATATGTCGCAGTTTGCCTGTCTGGCGGTTTGGTGAGAGCAAACAGAGTAAAAATTATTTTCGCAGATATAGACGATGGGTAAATTTTTTAAGGCTGCGAAGTTCATACTTTCGAACAGAACGCCTTCTTCGGAGGCCGCATCACCGAAGAAGACTACTGACACCCTGCCATCCTTGCACAGAAGTGAGTTCAGGGCCGCGCCTGTCGCTATCGGTATGCTGCCGCCTACTATCGAAGAGCATCCCATGAAGCCTACCGACGTATCGATTAGGTGCATCGATCCGCCCCTGCCCCTTGAACACCCCGTCTCCTTACAGTAGAGCTCCGCGACCATAGCTCTCAGATCGCCGCCCTTTGCTATGTAGTGGCCATGTCCTCTATGATTACTGAATACATAGTCTGCCTTATTTAGATTTGCGCATACTCCGGCTGCTATCGCCTCCTGTCCTACACACAGATGAATCGGCGTCCTCATCTCATCTTGCGCATATAGTTCCTCGATCTTAAGCTCCACCAGCCTGATCCGCATCATAATATTGTAGAGCTCGATCGATACGTCTTTAGATATGGCATTCATCTTATTTGGAATAACCCTTGTAGAAAAGTTTCGCCCTTATGAATCTTATGATCATGAGATCCCATGAAAAATTATACCATTTTCGCTCAAGCCTGAGACGATAAAACAGACTAATGGGCGTATAAAATGCTTTCGCCACCATCCTTAATAGCACATTCTCTATGCTGTCAATGGCATTGCGAAACCCGTTAGCCAGGATGCTTAAATAGCATATATTCCCTATCTTTCTTCTTGCATCAAGATCGAACCACGGGATCCTCTCTCCCTCCAGGTCATAATCGATAAAATTCCAGTTAATCCATCCCTCCAAACTATCAGGCGGTTTCAAACCGTTCTTAAGAGCCAGATCGTACATCGGGGTTCCCGGCAATGCGGTATAGGTCGCTATGGCCTCAAATTGCGCGCTGGGGTTATCTCTCTTAAGCCTGAACATAAGCTCAATGGTAGCATCTATCTCTTCGAACGTCTGAGTGGGAAAGCCTATCATCAAAGAAAAAGCCGGAGTTATGCCATGTTTCTTTGCCTTAAGGTTGGCCCTGATAGTATCTTCGACTTTTATGCCCTTCTCTATCATCTTAAGGATCCTGTCTGAGCCGGATTCGGCCCCATATTTCAGAACGTACGCGCCGCTCTTCTTTAGCAGGGACGTCTGCTCATCGGATGCCTTATTAAATACATCGACTCTCGTTCCTGATGTATACCAGCTTATGCTTAGCTTCTCTCTTATTATCCCCTCGCATATCCGTGAAGCTCTTTCTCTGTCAATATAGAACTCGTCATCCCTTATCCAGATACCGTTAAGCTTAAATCTCCTGATCGGATCCACGATCGCCTGCAGGCTTCGCTCTACTGACATCGCGCGCCATTTCCTCATTCTCAGGCTGGCGCTGCAGCAGAAACCGCAGCTGAAAGGGCAACCCCTGCTCGTCTGCCCTATATCTAAAGTTCGGGAGCTTTCTTTAAGATACATATCCGGATGAATATACTTTTCCACGTCGATCAGTTCCCATGGTACGGGCAGTAGCTTTTCCACGTCGATCAATGGAGCAGGAGAATTCACTACTGCTTTATTGCCATCCTTAAACGCAATTCCCTTTACTCCCGACAGGTCCCCACCTTTCTCGAGGACCTTTACAAGTTCATTAAATGTGATATCCCCTTCACCGACACATACTATATCCACGTAATCGCTATTAAGTGTCTGCTCCGGCAATATGGACGGATGCGGGCCTCCCCACACAATAGGCACCGCGCGATTCTTGGTTAATGACCTGACGATCCTGGCCGCTTCAACAGCAAAATGTATATGCATACCAGTCATAGAGGATATCCCGATACATATAGGGTCAAGCATCAGCTCATCGGCCAGATGTTTATTCCAGTCTCTGTCCACTCTTTGATCTATTATCTTTACTCGATAGCCTTCGCTGTGCAATGGAGCAGCAATAGTCAATAGCGAATGGGGCGGGGCGACAGTCGATCCGAAATCCATACCGGTTTTCGGATATATCAGGATAACGCTCTTATGTTCAGCCATAAATCATGCTCCGGTTAATTAAATTACCTGTGCCGGATGTAAACCAGCGCAATCATAAATTATACACTGCCGCGACTAACTATGTCTATAGTCAAAACGATTTACAGCCTGACAAGCTTTCTCACATGCTCGGCCATCGCCAGTGAAGCAGTCAGCCCCGGAGATTCTATCCCTACCATATTGATAAATCCGGGAAGTCCGGCCGGGGCCTCTTCCTTTACGATAAAATCGCGATAGCCGTTTGCGTCATCGCGTAATTCGGGCCTTATTCCTGCTGTATCGGTAAAGACATCTCTTTCTTCAATGAAAGGCAGGAACTTGCTGACAGATGCGCAGAAATCCTTCTTTCTCGACTCATCCACTGAATAATCCTTAATACGCCCCTTCATCTTTTCATGGTCGGGGCCTAATCGGAGTCCTCCGGCAAGGTCAGGGGTGGCGTGTATACCAAGCCCGCCGGATACCGGATTTGGCACGGGATACACTAACATCTTTACGCGCCCGGCCTTCTTTCTATTAAGACGAAAATACTGCCCCTTACAGTATTGCAGCTCATATTTACGTTCTTTTATATCGAGCCCCGTCATAGCGGCTACCAGGTCTGAATCGAGGCCGGCGCAATTGACCACGACCCTTGCCGATAAGGCCGTCGTCTCATTCCCGCCCTTTACCGTAACGTTATAAATATCTTTGTCTTTTCTTATAGCCGTGACCTCGGATTCAAAAACCACCGAAACGCCTTTAGCTTTAGCCCTGTCCAGCAGCCGCTGCATGAGACTATGGGAATCGACTATCCCCGTTTCAGGGGAATACAGCGCCTCTATTCCGCGAACCTCCGGTTCCATAACACTGATCTCTTCCCGGCCGATGATCCTCAAGCCCTTAACCCCGTTCTGACGCGCATTGCTGAAGAGTGATGCAATCGAGCCGACCTCCTCCTTCTCTGTAGCGACTATAAGCTTACCCGTCTTCTTATTAGGCACTTTGTTATTCGCGCAGAATTCATACAAGAGCTCCCTGCCCCGTACGCACATTAAGGCTTTAAGGCTGCCGGGCATATAATATATCCCGCCATGAATGACTTCGCTATTCCTGGAGCTTGTCTCACGGCCAAAACTATCGTTCTTTTCCAGAACAACTATATCTTTAGACAGATCGCTAAGTTCATTCGCGACAGCCAATCCGATAACGCCGGCCCCTATTATCACAATGTCTGTTTTATACATACCATATCCGCGTTTTACTTGTTCATCACCTGTTTAATCGGCTGAAAATCTTTATCTTCAAATCCCATTATCCTTCGCAGCGGATGACTGGCCGCTCTGTTTCCGTAAATTATCTGATCTTTCGACGCATGAGCTGCCGCATCGCAAGCCTCAGCGCCCAGCCCGGAATTTTCAATTTCATCATTAAGGTATAATCGTCCGTCATGATAAGACGCCATTATCAGATTTCTTGGATACAGCTTCTGTATTCCTTTGTACGACTCAAACTCGATCTCTGCCTTATCTCTAATATTTACGTACGATTGCTCAGAGCCGGCATTCATGGCATCTTCGAAGGTATCCGCAAAATGACTATTCACGTCATCTTTACTTCTTGAGGCGGCGTAAATCAGGTTTAGCGGCGCCGAGAATTCAAAAGTACCCCGCCACTCGCCTAAAAACATATGCTCATTGCGCGGCATATCAACGATAAGATACGTGTTCTTCTTTATTTCTGGAACCTTTTTGACGAACCCGGCCCAAAAAGCTTTTTGCTGCTGCCAGTCATCACTATACGCCTTAACGGCGACGTTGCAGTTAAAGACGCCGAGAAATATTACCCCCGCGAATAGAATATAATAGAAAGCCTTTCTTATATGAACGCTGTGATAGAGCCAAAGAAGAGCTGATGCTAAAAATATTGAAAAACCAATACTAGCCAAGATCGCGTGCTTGCTTCCGATGCCGAATGACAAGGCTCCGCGCACTACCATGTAAGGGAACAGCCCCAGAATGGTAAGAATGGCCCCGATGATAACCCAGGACCTGGCCTCCATCGCGATATCGCTATGGTCTTCACGGCTTATCTTAGAGTTATCGATCCTGAAGAGTGTAAAAATCATAAGTATCGCTGACAGTAAGGCTGTGAACGATATATAAATATAGTCCTTGGCGAGGATGGACTTATTGAAGAACAAATGAAAATTAAACTCAAATAACCGGACGATAGACACAGCATATGCTTTAATAACGATCATCAGGTACTTGCCCAGTGACACATGATATAGAGTGTAAGCATCGGCATAGACACCTGAACGCGGTCTTATGACTCCCATATTAAACAATAATATAAATGACCCTAAAATAAAAAAAGGCATGCAATATATCACGGTTTTACCGGTATTTTTCAGAGAACTGTCTCTCCGGTCTTTATTAAACAAATAAAATATAAGAGCCGGTCGGGCAAGCTCAAAGAAGAAGAAACTCTCGATGCCGCAAATGGAAATTACCGAAAGGATCGCCGCCGATATATAATATGTTATCCTGATACCGCTCTTACGCACTGACAGCATCGATAGCAATATCGAAACAAGGAAGGCGAAGATATAAACCCGTCGGCCAAGCTCGACCGTGCAAAGATTATGGACGATCGGAGAAGTTAAATAGATCGCAGCTATTGTTGCCGGTAATATGGAGCGGTTCTTCATCAAGCCCCTCAATATCAGATAGAGGAGGATCGGATTAGTAATGAAAAATATGAACTTCCAGATATTCCATATGTTATCCGCCTGCGCCGGAATGATATCCAGCAGTTTAAAATTCGCGTAAAATAACAGACCATCCAAGGGATGACGCAGACTCGATAGTGGTGCGATAAATTCGGATAAGCTGCCGGTACTGAAATAGTGCCATATCCAAGCCCAGTCATCCACCCATATGCCTCTCAGGAATAAAAGTCTTCCCCAGCATAAAAATGACAGCACCAGCATTGAAAATATAAACTTATTTTTTTTAACAATCCCTGTGATATGCTCCACGCTGACTCATTCCTTTTAGCTCATCACACCCTATGGGCTCTGCGGCAGATCGATTATAATAGCCACAGAATCGACAGGCCCAAAAGACAGGTGAACGCTATGTGTTATTTTTAATTTACATTGTTCCAGCAGTCCGTATAATCTGTCAACGGACCTTACATATTCGCCTCTTTCCCCCATTGCCAGGAATCGCCCTAAGAGGCCTCTCGTATCTATTGCCACGGGATCGAAAATGATGATATGGCGCCTGGCTATGCGCTTCACATTATTCAGGATATTTAAACATTGATCATCAGGTATATGATGCAGAAAATCAACCATTAACGCTATATCGAACCCCTGCCCCTCAGGCGATATCGATGCAGCATCCGCAGATTGAAACGAGCAGTTCGGAAAGCAATTCCGCTTCCTCGCATAATCAATGTATCTGCCTTCTAGGTCCACACCAAAGTATTTCCCGCGGGTTACGGAGGAATAGCAGCCGATTCCGCATCCTATATCAATGATGGATAAATCACTGTTCAGTAAACCATGATCGAGCAGGAATTTAAAACGTTTGCGGCAAACTCCGAACGCGCAATTAGCTAAAATTCTGTACGATTCCCAAATTATAGGATTATTAAGCAGATTTGTATTTTTCATAGGCCACGGATTATTCTATTCTCATCTTTTAATAAGACGCTTATAATTTCTTAAGGTAAAATACAGCGTCCGCCAAAAACTTCTATTTTCAGATCTTACATAAACGACAAAATATACAAACCCGAACCACATAGTAAATATCATATTTTGAGGAAGTTTTATCAGCTGTCTGACTAGACCGAGCGTCCATGGCCAAAGAACTACCGTCTGGAAGAAATTCTGCAGGTTCTGGATCTGTCTGATCTGCGGATGATTACTCAGGCTGGACTTAGAGTAGAAACTCTTCGAAAGATCGGCGATCGTATAATCTTTCGGCAGATACCCTTTCTCCTTCGCGTATTCGGTAAGCTTTGTGCCAGGAAAAGGCATGAACATCGAGCACCATGGATAGTCGGTCTTCATATCGATATTCATCTGAAGCGTTTGGAACGCGTCCTCCAGGGTTTCGCCTGGTAGTCCCATGATATTGAACGTTCTGAACTTTACGCCCGCCTTATGCAGCCGGTCAGCGGCCTCATAAAGTGACTTGTCGGAAACATTTTTATTAAGGATGGTATTGCGCATATTCTCATCGCCTGACTCTATTCCGAAACAGGCCGACATGCATCCATAGTCGGCCAGATACTCCGCATATTTCTCGTTCCTGCATACAACATCGGCCCTGACCAGGCATATGAAAGGAAGGGCGACCTTCTCTTTAAATTTGGGCAGAAATTCGAACATCCACTCGCTGTCCAGGCCAAATACATCGTCCACGAAGTATATCGTCTTCGTATCTGTGACATCGCGCAGGAGCCTCGCCTCTTCGGTCACCTTATCGACGCTCCGGATCCGGACATACTTCCCTTTGTCTTTATAGAGAGCCTGCATCGTATCGTTAAAACAGAAAGTGCAGTGCCAGGGGCAGCCCCTCGAAGCTATTACATTACGGACGCTCAGGTCTACCTTGCCCTTCAGGTCGGAGTAAAGCTCACGATCGGGAAAGGGGTACTTATCCAGGTCTTCGCAAAGAGCCCTTACCTCGTTTTTATGTATCTGGCCGCTTCGCGAAACCCATATATTCTTCACATCCAGGAAATCTTCTTTCCTGTCAAAGCGGTCCATCAGCTCGAGGCAGGCCTCCTCGCCCTCGCCCCTGACTATGATATCGACGTCTTTCTCTTCTATGAACTCGGGAAAGTAGGTAGGGTGCGGTCCGCCGAAGATATTGGCTATACCATACTCTTTTTTAACCTGTCGCGCCATATCAAGAGCCCAGTGATGGCTGCCGCTCATGATCGAGAACGCCACGAAGTCCGGATTAAAGTCGGCTATCGTCGACCTGAAATCATCGATACGTCCGCCTATGCGCATAATAACTTTGTGAGAGTGTTCCTTCAGGATCGAGGAAATGTACATCGGCCCTAAAAATTCATACTCCAGGTCCTGTAAAAATAGCACCTTAGCCATTAATCGGTCCCTTATCGAATTCGCTTCCTTTGCCGAGAAATATATATTTGATCAATATAACGCTGCGCGCAATGAACAATACGACGGGCTTACCGATAAAATATCTCCCATCTCTGCATATCAGCTGCCCATTGGCAACGAGACGCCCCACCCTCTTCTTCACTATCTCGGTGGCATTATAGCGCTGTAATATCTCCTCCAGGGATAGGCTGTTCTTAGAACCATATATCTCTATCAGCATCCTGATCCTGCGCGCGGTCTCACCCAGGCCGACAAAATGAAAATAGGCGTAGCCGAGCGCAAAGTAAATGATCATGTTTGAGATACTGGAAAGAGTGAGATCCCTAAATAGTTGCGGAGCGAAGACCAAATACGCGATATCGATCATAGCAAGGCCGCAGAGACCCGCAAAAAAACCCAGATAGATAGATCTCAGTAATCCAACCCCGGGATTAGAGCGGCAGCTGAAGATCTGGACCAGCGCGTCTATCTTTAGCCCGATCAACGGTGTTAATACAAATATCAATATCGCCGCACTCTTCACTTCAGGTCACCCGCCCTTTCCGAGCCGCATAAAGTCCCTGTAGATCGAAAAGACCCGGGCCATTATAAGGCCTTTTCCGGTCAGCTTATATTTCCCGTCGATTAGATATACCATCTTATCGGATAACATATCTTTAACGCGGGGAATAATCAGCAGGTCATTATTCACTAACTCCTTCAGCCTGTCCTTTTCTATTCCATTACGACCTGCATCCGAAACGGCCTTTATTATTATGAGCGTCGGGCTATCGACTTCGACAGCCGGATATGAGAGTATGTAGCCGACTGCGATCGAAGTAAAGAACAGGACAAACTGCGCGATCTCAAAGAGATTGCCTGCAGGAAGGATATTCCAGCTTATGGATCCGGAAAACCTGAACAGAATGAAGGTCCCTAGCGAAAGAGTGAATACAAATATCCCGAACAATGCGTTTGTCTGTCTTTTCGGTATTCGTATCTTCCATATGGCGAGATGTAATACGGATGCGAATACGACTAACAGGATGCTATATAGCAATACGTTCATTATACTTAAGATCCCTTATTGTTTATCTTCGTATGCTTTATAGCGTTTCGAGGATATTGATCCTTCATTAAATTGACTTTTATCATTAGCGTAATCTGCCGATAGATAGATAGCTTTGATAAGATTAAAATAGCCCTTGGCGACGCGATAGAGTGATGGGTAATTAACCGCTGTTGATGACCCGAATTTTCTTCTCTGCAAATAATACGGTACTTCGGCGAAAAGGTATCCTTTTTTGATCAATTTTATAAGGCTCTCCGCCTGATAAAAAAAGCCATTACTGTAATGGGATAATTTAGATAGCACGGACTTTCGATAAATAACCGTACCGTTGGTATAATTCAGGTTAACGCGGAAAGTTACGTTAATAATGAATATGAATACGCTTGATAGAAAATTACGAAACGGGTTTCTGACCTCCCTGTTATAAACAAACGGTATCACGATATCTACATGCTGCATAAGCGGAAAGTAGCGCAAGGCCTCCTCGGAATCGACCTCGTTGTCTCCCGGTATCAACACAACAGCGTCTCCGTCGGAAATTTTTACACCGTCCCAGAATGACGCGCCAATTCCCCTTGGGATCTCGTGCCTTACCATCCTGACGCGGTTCTCGCCTTGCATCATGCCGGAGGCTAACTCTTCCGTCTTATCGGAACTGCCGTCATTGACAATGATGATCTCGCCATTAATATGCAGACTTTCGAAGGCCTTTAAAGTCGAATCGATAGCGGATATAATATTCTGTTCTTCGTTGAGTGCCGGCATCACTACGGTAAGATCTAATATTTTTTTGTCCATATGTTTCAGATCCTCAAGTAACCTGCTTTATCATCAGCTATCCATTCCTTGACCAGTTTATGAAAACCCTTCTTATCGGTATAAGGATCGTAAACCTTCATCTTGATCAGCTTCATTAGCTTAATGTCATCCTGGGCGCAACAATGCGAGGGCCCGAGAAACTTAAAGTAATCATCCGCACCTGTAGAGATAAATTTAACATTTAATTTCTGCAGTACGACATCGTTCCGCATCTGCTCCAGCGCCCTGTAAACAAGAAAATTCACTATCGAATAGACTATGGGAACTAAACCGCTCATGCTCATACCCGCAGCGATCCCGACCGTTCCCTGTTCCATGATACCGCAGTTAATGACTCTTCCCGGGAACTGTTTATTGATCCGATCGACAACCCCGAACCCCATATCGCATACTAAAAGATGGAGCCGTTTATCTTTTTTAAAATAAGGCAGAAGGCTATCGCCTATATCTTTTCTAAAATTAATATCCGCAGCCATAGCTTCTTCCCAAACATATCTCTTCTTCTGTAGGAATACGAAAATGGAACTTAGGCACATCCTCCATGCATTTCAGGCCGAAACCTTTTGTCGTTTGTGCTATAAGTACCTTGGGAACTCTGCCGGATGGCCTGCGGGCGAGCCTGATGGCACCTGCCAATTTGACAACATCATGCCCCGGGCATACTATGGGCAACAGGCCAAAACCTTTTAATTTACGTATCTTATCATTTACCCCGATATCCATGATATTAGTAATAAAATCCATGGCTTGAATACGGTTCTCGTCGATTATTATGGTTAAATTATTCAACTCATGCTTAACCGCAAACTGAATAGCTTCCCATGTGGTGCCTTCCTGCATTTCTCCGTCCCCGATAATACAGAAAGTGTGATATTTCTTCTTCTGTAATTTTGCGGCTAACGCATTGCCGACAGCCATGGGTAATCCATGACCCAGAGAACCACAGCTTGCCTCGATACCATACTCGGGCCTGTTTTCTGCGCAGCCGGAGAGCGTGCTGTCGCAGGTATAAAACTTTTTCCACTCCTCTTTCGGCATATTACCTATATCAGCTAATATCGCGTACAGTGTGTAGCAGCCATGTGCCTTAGAGAATATAAGCCTGTCCCTGCCGTCCCAAGCGGGATATCCCGGCCTGTAGGACATCGAGCCATAATAGAGCGCTACGAGTATATCGATGCAGGACAGAGAAGGCGCGATGTGCCCGGCACCGTTCCGTACCGCGACATCTATAACTTCCGCCCTTATCCGGTCTGCTTTTTTTCTGATATCTTTTGCATTAAGCACCGTATTTGTCACGCTCACCTTTTCACTTTTCCGAAATCGTTAACACGATCGATTATGACGTCAGTGTTTATCTTTTCCATGCATTTTTTACCGGATACGCACTCCAGTTTATAGCACGGCATATTTTTACATTTCACATTTGACCGGATGATCTTGCCGTCACCGTAGAAATATATCTCTTTCGAATCGGTCGGGCCAAATAACCCTATCACCTTCTTTTTAAGGGCAAACGCTATGTGAAGGCCGAGGCTGTCGTTCGACACTATTATTCTGCAGGAATTCAACCAATCCATATACGCATATAAGTCGTCGACGCCCTCTTGCCAGGATACCTTATACCCCTCTGCGACAAGCTTCTTTTCCAGTTCCCGCCATTTCTCGACAGGCATCGCTTTGTGCGGCCATTTCGAGCCGACAGTATAGTTCAGCCCTACGTCGTGGATCTCTTTCGACTTAGGCTTATGGCCGATTATATATTCCTGGCCTTTCCATTCGGAGCCCATCATCTTTATCAGGATCTTCTGCCAGCAGTCTCTGGACTTGCCCACTTTTTTCTTCTCAATATAGTCGATAAAATCCAGGCCGCGTTCGTAGGCATGGTATGTGCCGTTAATTCCGTCGAACCTGAAACCATACTTCACCCACGCGTCTATCATATCCGATAGAGCACAGACGCCCGCTATCTTTTCAAGGTTTATCAGTATGTCAAATTTTTCCTTCATAAGCTGAAACGGCACAAACTCGTCCCAGATCAGTATACGGTCGATAAGATGATTGCCGCGCAAGAGCGGTTCAGCCTGTTTATCGACAAGCCATGTGACATTAGAATCCGGATATTTTTCCTTTAGGGCCCACAATATCGGCGTGGTCCTTAAAACATCCCCGAGACTTGGGATCCTGGTAATCTCCGAGTCGAGCGTCTCCGAATATCCCAGCTTCACGATAAGTATCTTTGTGGACATAATTAACTCCTATACGAAATTGATATGTTCAGGCCTATTCTCTAAAAACTCCAAAAATTCGTTTACTCTCGCCATCCTGCAATTAACCCTGCATTCTTTACCGACAGACAATTTCCTGGCCGCATAGGCTATAGATCGCGCACGATCTTTACCTAATAATATTTTAGCCATACTATCCTTGTGGACGTTACCGGCTCTGAATCTCTTATCTCCGATAAACACACTACAGGTATAAAAATCTCCCCTTGATGATACATACCCCCAGAAAGGCAGGGCCCGGCAATGCCCGAACTGCTTCTTTTTACCAACGTACTTTTCCATTGCATCATCCCTGAATATTATTTCCATCTTTGATGTCTTCCTGAATTTATCTACAAGCGCACGGACATTTCCGGCTATCCGTTTTGTGTAGAATATATCACGCTTATGCACCATTTGCGGATGGAGAGAATAAGGCTTTAAGCTGAAATAGTCCACTCTGGACTTGGAAAATAGTTTAAGGGCATCCTCCAGGCTCTTTAAATTCTCTTCTATCATCAGGAATTGGACGCCTATCGTCACATCTAAGCGAAGGTCCTTCTTAACTTTTACCGCATCCTCTATGCTCTTTATCGTTTTGTGGAAGACGCTCCCGGCAACCTTATGCACTCTGGCATAACTTTCGGCGTTCCCGGCATCAACACTGAATCTTATCCAGGTGAGATACGGCAGGAGCTTCTTCCATATATTATAATTGCCGAGGCTGCCGTTCGTAGTGATCGACACATCCATGCCGGCATTTTTCGCCGTCTTCACGAATGTCTCCAGGCCATTATGCAGTAAGGGCTCGCCTTCTCCGGCAAACATCACACTTTTAACGCCGAGCTTGCCCATCTCTTTAAGCCTCTTACGGAGAAGCTCCGTATCGAGCTTAAAATCAACATCGCGCACAAAATCTATGCCGCAAAATATGCATCTGTGATTACATAGTGACACCGGACTGATCTCTATATAGATCGGTGTTACCGGCTTTCCTTTCTGCCAGTCGGACACTTTGTCCATGTGCCAGAATAATTTATGGCCGTCTATAAGATATTTATCCGCCATCATGCCTCTTAATATTTCTTATCTCGACGCTTGTGTGCCCGAATATCTGAAACCTGTTGGTTTTAACTTTAACATCGCAAGGATTGCAGTCACCATATTTATCGCAAGGCCTGAACTCCCGGAGGGATTCGCCGTTAAAATCTTCATCCAATATATGCTCTATAGGAGACCTGCCCTTGTATAGGTCGGCGTGGCATTTATAGACATGGCCGGCTGGATCTACGATGAGCTCTGTGGTCCTGCATTCGCACCATCTCGTATCTCTCCCCATGACAGAACCATCATATTTGAACATTCCGTGCAGTTTTCCATCCCACTCTCCTAGGAACTCTTTATATCTGAAATCTATACCATCTTTCAGGCATCTGGCCCGCACCGCCTCTACATGTTCCTTAGTCTTTACATCGGGGCTCGATAACGAATAGATACCTACCCTGAAACCCGCATCCTGCAGCTTAAAAGTCTTCTTAATAAGCTCATCTATGTTATTCTGTCCCGGATGATAGGAAGCTCTAATGGACGCATACGGCGCCTTCCGGGTAAACCGCCAGACAGGCACATTTTTTATAAATTCGTCAGTATCGAAATGCATGTTGGTCAATAGGTCCATCTTTATAGACTCTTTGACCTTATTCACTATGTCGTAAAAGCCTTTATGTAATGTCGGCTCGCCTCCCTGAAGAGTCAATGGCAGGTCGTCCCTCAGCACGAGGCGGTCGGCGGCCTTTATCCATTCATCGGCAGTCAGGTGGCGTCTCTCAATAGATGCCTTTTTCGGTCCACCGTTATGCATGTTAATGCAATACGGGCAGCGAAGATTACATGCCAACGTAAGAAAATAGGCTACGTAATTTTGATCCGGCCGTGCTTTTATGCAGCTTAGTTTATTCATATCAGTGTATATTCTATCATATATTGGCTAGATATTGCGTAAATGCTCGACCATATCGTTCAAAACGTTTTAAACGATTTTATCTATTATTGTCCATCCTGTCAAGCTACGAATAGGCGCTGAATAAAGGGCAGATCGACCCAGTCGTAGGCCCCCCTCAGCTTCATCTTCAGCTTCATAGGGCCATCTTCGCTATATATTCGTACTCTTCGAAGCCCAAAACCTTCCTCTTTGCCGTAATTATTGCTTCCCATCATGTTTGTATAGGCAAATTTATACCCTACCTCCTTCGCAACCTCCGTTACCATAGGGTTAAATGAGCCGCCGTAGCCCGAAGGATATGCCAGGCCATATATCTTATGACCGAGCAATTCCTCGATACGCTCTTTTGAGCCCATAAGCTCCTCCCTGACAGCATCGCGGGATAAAGAGGATAGTTTTGGATGAGATTTTGTATGAGAACCGAATATAATGCCCGCCCTATCCATAGCTTTTATCTCATCCCAGGTAAGGGGCCTCAATGATAGGCCTCTTCCGCCAAATTTCTGAGATACGATCTTACCATCTATAAAATCGGTTATCAGGAATATAGTAGCTGTCAGGCCATACTTCTCCAATAACGGAAATACGCTATCGTAATTATTCCCATATCCGTCATCGAACGAGATCTTCACTGCATCCCTGGATTTTGAGATTATCTTCAGATGCTCCTCAAATCTTTCGGGAATGATACTCAGCCTGTACGGGTCCTGCGATGGGTCCACCCTGCCTACGGAGTGGTAGACCAGCGTAACCGGACGCCTCTTACTCATCCAGGCCAAGAAGATGTACATGATAAAGCTTATGCAGTCCTGAAGACAGTGCATTAAATATTTAATTAAATTTTTCATAATTGTGTCAGAATAGGTCGAGATCCGAGTCACTATATGTCAAATGCCAATTGCGCTTAACCGGAGGCACCGTTATAGGATATATGAGAAACCTGTTATTGGATCTAATTTCCATAAAACCGGCTGCGCTGATTATACTACCCATCTTTTTATCGAGAATATCGCACCTGATAATATCGACTTTATTACCGAAGAATGATACCGCAGCACTCAATAAAAGCCTTCCGGTATTCATATCTTTCGGATCAAATAAGATATCTGAGATAACACCGGTCTTTAGTCCGTCCAGTCTGCCGGTCAGCACCTTCCCTTCCCTCACCGCTACATAGCCGATGATAGCATCTCCGGATTTAGCTGCCAATATCGTATACTTTTGATATGGCTGTTCATCGAACCGCCACCTCAAAGCCTTCGTGCCCCTTTTCACTATGGCCGGATAATGTTCAGATACTTTATCCCAAAAACCATTAAAACTCTCATCGAATCGACCTATCGTGACTATCTTTATCCCGATGTTTGAATTCAAATTGCCGGGCTTTGCGCGAGGATGTAAGAAAAAGCGCATTCCCATCCAGATAAATTTGCGCAACATAGCGCTGGAGGTAAGCTTATCGGAGATATTTTGGGAATTCACGATCCTGACATGGCGGCTAAAGAAGCCTGTGTCAATAAAACCCAGCTGTTTAAATACGGAATAGGAGGCTTTGTTTGTTCCAGCGACCAATAATATGTCGAGATATTTTTCGGATTCTTTTATAGCATATTGGACCAGCAAACGGCCAAGCCCCCTGCCCCTATACTCACCCGACACTATAAAGTCCTGCGCCCATGCACCATTATATATCTTATCGACTATCTTTATCTTAACCGGCATCAGGCAGAACTGTCCGACGTACTTATTCCCAATCTTCGCTACCCATATAAGGGGATCATCTTTCCCGTATTCCGGATTATTCAGATACTCCCAGGCCAGGTTTCTTCCTATCTCCGCTCTATCCCTGAATTTGTAACTATTAAATCTATCTTTATATACGTTGATCAAAAAATCGATATAGCCACATGATCTTATCTCATCGGAAGATATCTTTGAATGTTCGATTTTGTCATTGTTTATCAAAATGTTTTTCATTCCTAAAGACATTATCTGCACCATATTCTTGGTTTAAATTGCATAGTCTAATCGCGGCATGAGCTTCAAAATTATCTGATTCATACGTTTAAGATCGAGGAACTGCACCCAGTGGCGCTTATCGGAAGGCAATGACTCTATATAGCTTTTTATAGATCCGGCATCCACCCTTAGAAGCTCATTCTTCTCTGAATCGTAGACGTTTATATAACCATCTACTTTTATCCTGTTATTATATTTGGGGTCTATTAAGTAACCATCTTCATATTTAAATCTCTTATTTATAGTACCCGTCGGCAGCAATCTTCCGAATAAAAGTCTACAAATGTGCGTGGGAACCCAGTTTTCCGAAAAGAATTCGATATTGCTGATGGGGCCGTATTTGCTGAACTGGTTACCAGACACAAATATCACCCTGATATCGTTATTTCCCGCGGTATACTTATAGTTCCTGAGACCTTTATTCTCCCTGATGTTAGAGATGACCGCCTGTTGATGGCAGCTCCAGCTCTTCCAGTGGTCAGAACCGCCTACTATGGTAAATAAAAGAAGGCTCAATAACACTGCCCGGTTTTTCTTAGGCCCGGGCATCAGAACTATCAGATACGCGAATAATAAAGCTCCATATATGGACACTCTATTGCCTAAACCAAAGCATAGTTGCGGATAGCGGCCGGTCACGGCGAACATAAATAAAGATGTAATCAATAATACAGCGAGGCTTATGACCAGCCTGGGGTCGTATCGCGCTGAATATCGCCTGATTATCCCATAACAACCAATAACGACAAAGATACCTATTATAAAAGATAGCAATGAGAGCTGAGAGAATGAATAGAATATCTTAAGCCACATCGATGGACCGCACGTCGCGTCAAGAAATGTTGCAACCTGCAGCACGAATTGTTTTACTAAAGTCGAAGCATTCAGGGTCTCCAATACTCTTGGATGCCCTATTTTAGCTATAGTTGTGATGATAATAAAGAATGAAGAGTATATTATGTTCGGGACCACGATAATTGCGGCCTGCTTGTACTTTTTACTCAGGACGAAAAGTAGACAAAGCGATAGAGCTATGGGCGTGCTTCCATATGACATAAAAGAGGCTATCATCCCTGATAAAAATGCAAACAATAACTTACCACGATGCGCAAGGTAATACGCGTAAAGATAGAAAGCGAATGAAAGGGTAAGGTACTGGTTCATAAACATATAAACGGTTGAATCGTGCGATGGAAAAAATATGAAGATAAATGAGATTAAAAGCGCAAGAGGCTCCTTTACGAATATCTTAAAAAATTGCGCGCTTAAACAGAAAGCCAATAAGATATAAGATATCTTAAGAACGTTGATAATTGTCTGATTATCAATGCTGATAAATCTGTACCACAGATAATGAGTGTAATTCAAGACCGGTGTATCTGCGTAATAAAAATTGCCGCTCGGAATCAGGATGTTCCTAAAATCTTCGGATTTAGCCCTGACCATCGCTTCATAATCATCAGAGAATATACCGGTATTCATAACAAGATATACGATGAGAAGAAAAAATAGCAGATAAAGCAGATGTATTTTTTTTATATTTCCGCTGGGGATGCTCATGAAACCTTTTCCGCCAAAACGAAGACCGATACTCCGAATGGCATGCTTCCAAAAATCTTGATAATAGCCAGCTCGCATGACATTATGAATTTAAGAAGCTCATTAACTACACGGTGCGGCCTGCGTAATTCATTCGATGCTGATTTAAAACGGATTAGGCCCGAGCGCTGAAGCGCAGTTATTGCCACTAACGGCAGAAAGCTCAGACTGTTAAAATAGGTTATTTTTACTATGCGAAACCCTGCTTTTGTCAAGATATCGCGAATCCCTGTTTTTGTATATCGGCGAGCACCAAAACAGATCTTGTCATTATCGCGATAGAGGAATCCATACGCGGGTTCGTTCAAGACAATAAATCCTCCGGGCTTTACAATATCAGCCGCTTTTTTTAATACCTGGACATCATCCGCGATCCACTTATGATATAGCACATTGAAAAAGGTGGCCAGATCAAAAGCCTGGCCTTTAAAAATATTATCGAGATCATTTGCCGAACCTATCTTTATCTTTGCCGAAGGGTGCTTCTTAAGCAATAGACTTAACGCATATTCCGATATCTCTAATCCTGTAATATCTCCGTATTTTTCCAGCACATTGAGCATACCGCCGGTCCCGCACCCGACATCGAGTATTTGGGCGCAGCTGGGTAGAGCGTCTTTAACGCTGTCGAGATAATACTCCAATAGCCTTCGACGGCTTTCATGATACCAGTGTGTATCTTCAACGCGCGCGAGTTCGTCATAGGCCTGGTTCTCCAATTCTATGCCCCTCTTTTATCAAGCCCTATCTTCTTAAGATAGTGTGCAGCTGCATCTCTCGGCAGCATGGAGACAATATCTCTATCCCCTGCCAGCCCCTCCAATAATTCTTTATATGAGCTGACCATTGAATCATTGCCGCCGTAAAAAGGATCGGGGTGGGTGACTACGGTAATGCATCCCATATTTTCTTTGATCTTTGAAATCTTCTCTTTCCAAAAAGCATTCAGATCGGAAGGCTTCACTCCGCATTGAACAGGAAACTCATAGGGCAGAGTGGTCGGGAGCTCGACCAATCTGCCTCTCATATACGGAAAAACGGAACAACATCCTCCTATGCCTGCGGGAGATAAATAGTCTACATCCGGCACGCTGCAGTCGTATAAAAAATATTCCTGCAGCACATTAAAGAGCCGCTCACTCCGAAGCCATGACGGAGACCTGAAACCGGCTATGTTATATAACTTGATAAGATCTCTGCTTGCCTCCAGCCTATTTCTCATACTTTCTTCGCTCAAATAAGCCAATTTATTATCATGATTATAACCATGCAGACCTATCTCGAAGCCGTTTTGCGCAAGCCAGTCCAGCACAGCATAATCGATTTTGTATAGCTTTGGGACTACATTCCATGATGATCTGAAACCTAATTCTTTTTCCATGGACGCGATTTTACGCACCCACTTCCAGTTCGTATCGCTTTCGATATCATGTGTAAGTATAAGCGCACAACGTTTATTTTCCGGCCAACTGATGGGTTTAATGAAACGGTCGTACTCTATTCCAGATGACCTTCCGGCAAAAACTTTACGAAGACGTTCCAGCGAACCCTCATAAGGCCATGACGGAAACGCCATGGTCAGTCGGTTATCTCGCTTAAAAAGCTTTTGCCCATAATATCTGGCCGCAGGCGGAATCCGCTGATAATTGAACGGGCTAAATGTGTAAAAAGGCCGGCGCAGGTCCGCATATTTTTCATAAACAACATTCTCAAACACTTTTTCGGCATAAGAATCCTGGAGCGCTCCGACAGCATCCGGTCCTGGAGCAAGCTCCTTACCTTCATAATACGCCGATAACTTTTCAAGGTCATCTTTATAGGATGCGTACTTAAGCTGGCTATTTTTATTGAACTTATTTGCAACAACCTTTAGCGCCACAGAAAAGAACCGGAAATTCAGGAATAGAACCAACCGGAGAAGGTTCCATACTTTTTCCGGAGAAAGGTACCACCTTTCGGACATCTTTATCACGTTACCACCGGCAAACGATGACCTAAGAAGCCTTCCGATGCCTTTTATGCTGAGATAGAACGATAGGTTCGCAAACATAGTATCAAACATCAGCTCATATTTATCATTGCCTTTGGGGACATACGGCAGGTCGTCACCCTCCCACATATATTGAACAGCGAAATTTTCCCAATCTTTTTCCACTACCAGCTCTCCCCGGCGCTTTAACATCTCATAAACAGGGGTTCCCGGATACGGCGTAAGGGTATTGAACCGGATGCTCGATAGCGGCATATCATCGACCAGCCTGATCGCATCCCATCTGTCCCTGGACACTTCCCCGGGAAGGCCGAAGATTATTGTTGTAGCGGCAGCTATACCCTTCCTATGGGTCAGCTTTACCGCATCCACAACCTGTTTCACCGTCTCACCTTTACCGATCAGCTTCATAAGTGACTCTGAACTCGTTTCCATGCCGAAGGCTATCATCTTAAAATTAGCGGCCTTCGCCCTATCAAGTATCTCTTCGCTTATATTGTCAGCACGCATGGAACCGTGAAAATTTATATCCTCGGATAAACCTGCCGCCTTTATAGAATCGAGTAGCTCAATGAAGCGCCGGCTATTACCAGCTATATTATCATCCATTAACCATATCGTCTTTTGTCCGTATCTCTCGATAAGGACTTTGATCTCGGACATTACCCTCTGGATGCTGAAATACCTGTATCTTTTCCCCGAAATGCTTCGGGAAGAACAGAATATACAGTTATACGGGCATCCTCTTGACGTAAATATGCCGCCGAATGACGGATACCTGTCTTTATCTTTTTCAAAAAGATGATAGGGAAATGACGGTATCTCGTCGAGGTCCTCGATCAAAGGCCTATCGGCATTATGGACGATCCCACCATTACGTTTAAATGATACACCGGAGATGCCGCTATAATCACTGCCTTTAATTATCGAATGCGATAGCTCCTCAAATGTCCTTTCCCCCTCTCCCCTGACAACTATATCTATGCCTGCATTGGAAAGCGCCTCATCGGGTAATACAGTGGGATGTATACCGCCGGCTACGATAACGCAATCCGTGTCTATTTTCTTTATTTTAGCTCCCAGCTCATAAGCCCTCTTGGAATTTATGGTCAATACGCTAAGGCCTACTATACGCGGCTTCTCTAGGGAATTAATTAAAAAGGCAAGGTCTTCGTTTTTAATAAAATCCAGCTGTTCATCGATTATGCGAACGGGAGAGATGCCATGCGCTATTAAATAGCCGGCGATGGCACCGAGGCTGGTAGGAAAAGTTGTATTTATCGCAGAGCTTACGATCTTATTCTGTGATGAAGAATTTACGGCCGGATTAATGAGAAGTATGTTATTGCCCATATCTGCGAGTAAACGCTACCTTATTGTTTCGTCGTTAGACGTGGATGTTTCCACAAAATATAGAGGCCTCTTTCTGGATTCATCCAGGTTGCGCCAAAGATACTCGCCTATCACGCCTAGCATCATCATCTGAAGGCCTCCTAGAACAAATATAGCTACCATTATCGACGACCATCCAGGTGCAGGTTTGCCCACAATAGCATGTATTATGAGAAACGCCCCATAAATAAACCCGGCGGTGGCCACTACCGCGCCCATGATTGACATTATTTTAAGCGGCAGACCGGAAAACGCAATAATCCAATCCCTTGCCAGGCGCAGGCGCCGTTTGAAACTCCATTTGGTCTTGCCTCTGACGCGCGGCTTTCTATCATATTCGACGAAGTCACTGCGGAAACCCAGCCACCCTATAAGGCCGAAGAGAGAGGTATTTTTCTCGGGGCAGGCATTTATCGCTTTTACCACCGTACGGTCCAACATGAAGAAATCAGCCCTTGAAAAATCTATGTTCTGCTCCTGAGTCTCATCCAATAAAAGCAGTATGCGATAAAATAACTGTGCGGCTTTACGCATATGCCACGCCTCCGCTTTCCTGTCTTTTTTCAAAGCCCATATGACTTTTGCACCAGCAAGCCGTTTTTTTATCATCTCGGGCAATACTCCGATATCCTCTTGCCCATCCGCCGCGATACACAAAACAGCATCTCCTCGGGAATTGGCCAGGCCAGCACGGAGCGCGGTATGGCTTCCGCTTCTCCTGCTCAACCTTATGCAATTAATATTATCTGCGCCGAATTTTTTAACGGCCTCGAATGTATTATCGTCGGAATGGTCGTCTACAACTATTATCTCATAATCTCTTATACCCACGCGCGCCACCAAATCCTTAACGCTTAATATGGCGTTAGCGATATTCGGCTCTTCATTGTAAGCAGGGATAACTATTGATATATTCATATCTGAGCTCTCCTTATACCACGCGCCGGATTCCCGACCGCTACAACGCCTTCTTCAATGTCGGAAATAACATTCGCGCCGAGCCCTATCAAGGCCCCCTTACCTATCGAGATCAGCTCTCTCACGCTAACGCCGGATCCTACATAGCACATAGGGCCGATAACAACAAAACCGGAAATCGAAACATTCGAACCTATGCTGCAATAATCTCCTACGGAACTGTCGTGTGAAATCACGGTATTCGGCAGGACCACGCAATGGTCTCCTACCACAGCTCCGCAGCTCACAAAAACATTGCGCATCAAAATGGTATTACAACCGACTTTAGCGTCAGGTGAAACGGCTGCCGACGGGTCTATTATCGTCACGAAGCGCTTTTTATCGATCCCAAGGCTCTCTATAATCTCCCGTCGTTTCAGATGGATACCGGCATTGCCCGGCACAGCCAGGATCTTTGAATCGGGGAACCGTTTCAGGATCTCTCTGCCGCCCAGAACTTTTACGCCCAAACAATCTTTTCCATGTAAAGCAGGATCATCATCTATGAAACCAGTAACATCCCATACCCGTTCATTCCGATTGATCGCCATTATAGATAAAAGCGTTTCTCTGGCATTCCCTCCGAACGGGAATATGATAAGCTTTTCAGGCATCTTTAATAATCCTCGCTATTGTTTTGATCTCTGCATCCTTCAACCCGTTATATATCGGCAGCAGCAGCACCGAACCACGCGCCGCTTCCGAATGTCGCAGAGCTTCACGATGTTTGCTATACGGCGGCTGCCTATGCGCATTCATAACGCCCATACGGGTGGAAATTCCATTGTCCAGAAGATACTGCATCAGTCTGTTTCGGCCGCAGGGTGATCCCTTTAATATCCTTACCGGATAGCTCTGCCAGTTCGTCCTGGCGTAATCCGGCTCAACTGGCAATCCAAGCCACGGGATGCCGGAAAGCTTCTCTTTATACCTTAAGGCAATGCACCTTCTTTTAGCGATCATCCCTTTCAATCTATTCAATTGTTCGATTCCAACCGCGGCCTGAATATCCGTCATCCTGTAATTGTACCCCGTAGTTAAATATTCTTCAGCCGCTATATTCCTGGACAGATGCCTCGCCCTGTCCGATACGCTCATGCCATGCTGTCTCAATAATCGGAAATTCCGGTCATGCCGGGGATCGTTTGTTGTTAGCATCCCCCCGTCACCGGTCGTAATAACTTTTCTGGGATGAAAGCTAAAGCATGCTATATCACCATGCGGTTTACCGATCTTTTCCCATGAACGGCCTGCAGTCATAGATATTTCGCTTCCTATGGCACACGCAGCATCTTCCACCACCGGAATATCGAACTTGCGCGCGATTGGCAGAATGCGCCCCAAGTCACAAGGCATCCCAAGCTGATGAACCACAAGAATAGCACCCACGCGTCCAAAATATTTTCCACGCCTATCGACTACGGCGAGCGGAGACTCGCCTGCCGCTATCCAACCGGCATTTTTATAATAGATCTTCCCGGCGCGCTTATCGCACTTATCTATTAAGAGCTCTTCGAGTCTGTCAGGCGACATATTATAAGTTTCAGGCTCTATATCGATAAAGACGGGTTCCGCCATGCAGTGACGTACGGCGTTCGCGGTTGCTATAAATGAATGGCTTACGGTCAATACGACATTGCCTGCCCTCACGCCTACCGACATAAGTGCAACGTGAAGAGCTGCAGTGCAGCTCGATACCGCGCACGCGTATGTCGAACCGACATAGGAGGCAAACATCTCCTCGAAGCGTCTGACCATAGGCCCTTGGGTCGCCCAGCCTGAGAGTATCGCTCGACTGGCTGCAGCGCACTCTTCTTTTCCCATGAACGGCCTGGCTATCGGAATGGTCCTTTTCATCTCCAATTAATTCCTTTTTCCTGGTGTAAAAGCGATGATATGCCGGCGGGTCTTGCCGCAAACCATTCCGTAGTCTTCCTCAAACCTTCCTCGAGCGATATACGAGGCGACCAGCCTGTCATTGAACGAAATAGGGACGAATCCGAGTATAAGCGCAGCACATCGCCGGGCCTGCCAGGCCCATGCTTTACAGCAGACTGAGGCCTCCCCGTAATCTTTGAGATCGAAGCCGTAAGTTTATTTATAGAAACTTCTGAACCGTTCCCTATATTAAGAGTTTTGCCTATGGCCTTAGGGCATAAAGAAGCTGCTATAATGGCCCTAGCCATATCCTCGACATACGTAAAATCGCGTGTTTGCCATCCATCTCCGAATATTAGGATCGATCGCCCGCCTAAAGATCTCACAATAGATTTGGGGATAACCTCTCCTGCGTCCCCTTCATGGTGAGATCTCGGCCCGTACGTGTTAAAGGGGCGCAACATCACCGTATTCAACCCATAGGTTTTATAATAAGCTCTGGCATACGACTCGCCGGCGAGCTTGCTAGCTCCGTAAACGGTGCACGGCTTTGTTGGATGGGCCTCATCCATGGGTACATATTCTGCCGTGCCATAAACTTCTGAGGATGAACAATAGACCAACTTCTTAATCCTGGCTTCCAGGGATTTTTGAAGGACGTTAAGCGTGCCTTCGGCATTAACCCTATGATTTTCGAATGGATCTTTTATCGAATGTCTGACTCCCAGACATGCAAGATGAAAGACCGTGTCCATATCCTTGACGGCCTTTTTCACATCCCGGGAACTTGTCACATCTCCCGCAGATAACTCTAAAGACCCCGCGGAAAGATGATGCGCGATGTTTTCACGCTTGCCGTTGATAAAATTATCTATAACGCGCACATAGTAACCGTGAGCAATAAGAGCATCCACCAAATGGGAACCGATAAAGCCGGCTCCGCCGGTCACCAGAACCCGGATTTTTTTTGATCTTATAGCGCGCATACTAGATCCTATTTCTTGCGCGACATCTTGATGGGCTTAGCGGGGTTTCCGGCCCATACCTGATCCGGCCCCACACTCTTGGTAACAACGCTGCCTGCGCCGATAACCGAATTGCGGCCGATAGTGATGTTACCCAGGATGGTCGCGTTACTGCCTATGGATACATTATCCTCGATATGCGTCCTGACAAGCCTGGAGGCCCAGTCGCTTTCGGACTCCAGGCCGCCATTTGCATTCACCGCCCTTGGATGGTTATCGTTAATGAACATAACCCCGTGGCCTATAAAACAATTATCACTTATCGTTACGCCTTCGCATATAAACGTATGCGATGATATTTTACAGTTCTTGCCAATATGCGAATTCTTCTGCACTTCAACAAAGGCGCCAACTTTAGTGTTATCACCTACGCTACAGCCGTATAGATTTATAAATTTCGAAAGAATTAAATTGTTCCCTAATTTAACATCTTCAGATATGCACTGGTATTTGTTCATAGTTTTATAAGCTTACCTTTCGCTCTTAGAGATGCATCAGATGCCTCTAGCATCTCCACTATCCTGAGGCCGGCCTTACCATCATTTATCGGATTCTTGTTCTTATTGATGCAATCGATGAAGTATGCTAATTCCAATTTTAACGCTTCAGTATGATCCACGCGAGGCGCCCACATATCTCCTGAGCGGTATTCAACCAAAAGGTTGTAAACGCTTTCCGTATTTTTAACGCTGACGCCCTTATCATAAATCTTTATCTTCTCATCGGTTTCCAGATCGTTCCATACAAGCATCCTCTTCTCTCCGCCAATGAGCGTCATCCTTATCTTGACAGGCGAAAGCCAGTTCAGATTAAAGTGGGCAATAAGGTTACTCTTAAAATATACCGTTATATATGCTATATTTGCCAGGTTTCTGCCAAAGTGGTCTATGCCGGTCGCGGTAATCGCAATCGGCTTCTCCTTAATTACGTAGTCCATCACTGAAAGATCATGAGGAGCCAGGTCCCATATAACATTGACATCATGCTGAAAGAGGCCCAAATTAACCCTCGTGGAATCGTAGTAGTAAAGCTCTCCCAATTTACGATCGTCCACCATCTCCTTTATCTTCTTAACAGCTCCGGTAAACAGAAACGTGTGATCAACCGCGATCTTTAAGCTATTCTTATCGGCCAGCTCTATCAGCTTCGTTGCCTCCATGACGTTTGCAGTAAACGGTTTTTCCACAAATATATGCTTGCCATTTTTAAGGGCATCTTTGGCAAGCTGAAAGTGGGTCGAAACAGGCGTTACTATGGCAACGACGTCGATACTATTGGACCTGGTGATATCGCGATAGTCCGTAAAAATATCCACATTCGGATGAGCCTTCTTCGCGCGGGTTAACGCATCCTGCCTATTGTCGCATATTGCGGCAACCTTAACTCCTTCTACAGCGCTAAAATTACGCGCTATATTCGGCCCCCAATATCCGTATCCTACAATACCTATGTTCAACATTGGCGTCTCCTTAGAGTTATATTATTGCATATGTCTTCGGAATAGGCAATATTCGCAAGTATAATCGGCCTGAGCGGTAATTTTATTCATCTTTCTCTATTTTAAATGCCTTTTTGATCTCATACAATATCCGCTGAAACGGCATCTGCCTATACGGGCGAAGAGTCGACCCGTTTCTAGCTGTGCTCAAATCTAGAGTATAGTAAAAATCTGAATAGGGAATACCGTTGATTACGATAGCATCCACGCCATTACCCTTTATCAGAGAATGATCTTTGAGAATATCTTCCACTGCTGCTATATCGCCGTTACTGCTCTTAAAATATTTCCCATAATAGGCATCGAAGACCCGCCATTTCCCATGCAGCTTAACGAAAGAAAGGTTATACTTGTTATTATGCTGTCTGTCGTACGCTTTTCCAAAAAAAGCCGGTAGCCCGGCATACGCGCACAATGTTGTAAATATGTCCTGAAACTGCCCCGGCATGCCATAACCTCTTATAATTATGTATAGAGTGTGGTCATCACATACCGGCATGCCCGCCGGCACATTTCTCAAATTACTCTTGGTCCATCTAAGTATAGCGAGCACCTTCTCTTCTTCAGTCCTGCAACCAGCCGTTATCTGCCTTGCAAGTCTTTCGTACTCATAGTGTCGGGCCAAAAACTGCGTCCACTTTACATAGAGCGGCATATGTATCTGCCTGAAATATCCGTTCACACCGACATGAATAGACGTGGGAAGATTCGCTACCCATATAACTGCCGCTAGCACGATCAGTGATAATAATACCCGTCTTATGTTACGACTCATTCTCTTTTACTTTCGTATTGTCCAGAAATCCGCGGCGAGCTCTTCGAGATATGTGAACGGCATTGTGAAATATCCATCCATACCCCAATCTTCACCCCAGGAGTTACGTACCAAAAAGCGTTTCTTCGTCTTATCGTAGCCCACGGCCATTACCGCGTGACCGCCTATCATGCTCTCGCTTTTCTTTGGCATATTCACTATACCTGTCCGTTTTACAGTATCTGACTCAAAACTATCATATATGGAGAAACCGAAAACGAACGGATACCCCTCCGCAAGGCAGGTGAGCATCTCGGAAAGTGTATCGATCCTGTGATAGGACACAATAATATGGTTCTTAGCATCGGAATAACACGCGGCCGGCGGCTTCACGGCAAATCGCTTGACCACGTAAGGCCACATATCTTCGGAGCAGGATCCATAGTTCTTTAATGTCTTAATACCGTCCCGCAGATATGCTCCGGAGTCGTATGATACATCACCGGAGAGCAGGCGTTCATTGTAATATATGAACAATCGGCTTACATCTGTATACTCAGAATCTATAATGTTGTCCAGGTATTCGAGATTCCCTGCCAGCGCCTGAGCGGTACAGCTTCCAAGGCTGCCCTGATTCTCTATAGCTGAACAACCGGTCCTTAAGTCAACTTTGTCCGGCAGACGCATAACAGGCCTTATGGCCTTATATAACAGATCCCTCCTATCAGGTATATCCGGAATCCAGCCGTATATTCGTTTCATATCGCTCCTTTTCATGTAAAAATGCTTCGGCTTTAACTATGTTTATTGCGATTCCGCTGATGATAATACTTTGTATATCTCAGCATATTTAATTATCGCTTCGTCTTTTGAAAGATGCTTCTTGGCCGTATCTCTGCAGCGAGCGCGTAAATTCTCCCCTTCTTTTTTTAAGTTCAGTAATTCGTCTACCGCGAGCTTGAAATCTTTCTCATCAAATTTATTTACAACCACCCCTACGCGATTTACGCGCACCAGCTCTTCAGTGTCTCCGACGCCCGGATTAATAATGACCGGCACCCCTGAAGCCAAAAACTCACCCATCTTTATCGGCGAAGACCCGAACTTATTATACGGATTGATGAAAAATATCCCAGTGTCTGCGAGGCGCATATAAGACGGCATTTTATCAAATGCTACGTTTGTCTTTATAAATACCTTATCTTTCGGGATATTTAAGGCTTCCGTTCTGTCTATTACGATTTTCGGGTCATCATTAGTCACTACAAATAATACCGCTTCAGGGATCATCTTTATCATACTGCCGAAAAAAGCTATCATCTCATCGATATAATAAAATGACCCCAGTTTGCCGGGATACATTAAAACAAATTTATTCTTTAGTCCAATGCTATCCCTTAGGCCGATCCCGGAACTTTCTTCGTAATCGAACTTTGTCGTATCGACACAGCACGGTATGACTTCCATGGGAATATTTCGCTTCTCCAGATAATCGAGAGATCTATTAAGATCGAAATGTTTTTGAGTAAGGACCGTGACAGCATCCGCAATGGTAAGAAGCTTTTTTTCAGCTCTCTTCACGAGTCTGAACTGAAGGCTGTCCGTTTTCCACATGCCTCCTCCGACATACTCCTCAGCGAGGAGCCCTCTCATATCAAAAAGAATCTTAACCCGAAGCAGTTTCGAAAGCATGATCATGATAACACCAGGAGTTACACCCCTGACATGCACTATCTTAACGTGAGCGGATTTTATTAAAAAAAATGTTTTCAGACTTCCGACTATCAGATCGAATATTGTGGATAATACGGGTGGGCTCTTATGATACCGCAAATGATACCATTCGATACCGTCTTGCTTAAGGCCTTCTTTTAATTCTTTGATAGCGGCGGCACCTACCCTGTCGAGATCTTTTTTCTTTTCATAAGTCAGGAGTATAAATTCATAGTCCGAACCGGTCAGACCTTTCAAATAAGGTAAGGCTTGAGAGGGCAAGATCGGCTCAAGCAAGCCGTTATATGATAAGAATAGCACTTTCATGCAGGGTCTTTCGCCTTCTTATTCATGAAGATAAGCCTTACGCTCATACGCACTGCTTTGACAAGAACACCGCTGAACTGAGTAAGCGCAATACTGATAAGCCTTAGAGGATGCTTAGCGTTATCCTTAATGAAATTTTTAAGATTTATCGGTAATATGACTTTAAGCCTGGCCTCGAGATAGAGCCTTTCAAACATGCCCTCCGGCATATCAGCATAACTGGCCTGAGAAGCCTCCTGGTCTCCGACGTCTTCCCAATTGGGTAGGGGTTTTCCCTCACGCTTCAACTGCTCGTAGCTCGGAGTGCCCGGCAACGGCATGAAGATATTAAAGCCTATCATGTTCGGACGAATTGTTTTTATAAACTTAAGTGTTTGCCTGAAATCCTCGGCAGTTTCGCCCGGATAGCCGGTTATGATATTCGCCTGGAACCGCAGATGCGCCTTCCTCGTCAGCTGAGCCGCCCTTAAACTCTCCTCTATCTTCTGCTTCTTGTTCATTAGATCAAGGACCCTCTGCGATCCGGACTCAAAACCGTATTCCACGCCGACGCATCCCGCCTCTTTCATGAGGCGTAGCAGATCTTCCGTGACGATACTTGCCTTAGCCTGCGCTATCCATTTTATTCTTTTGGATATTCCTTTTTCGACGAAAAGTCCGAGCAGCTCCTCCGCCCTTTTCCTGGAGCTCAAAAACATATCCTCGGCGAAATAGAGCGCCTCTATGTCATATTTCGATATTAGTTCCTCTATCTCCTTTGCCACACGATCCATGGAATGAAAACGGACTTTACCTTTGAATACCAAAGGACCGGCGCAAAAATTGCACCTGTAAGGACAACCCCTGGCCGTAAAGATCGATGTTGTCCTTAGATTAAGGTTCCGGCTCGTGAACCTGGACGGCCTTGTGTAAGATTTCATATCCAGTAGATGCCTTGCCGGCAAAGGAAGCGTGTCAATATCGGCAATAAGCGGCCTGTCGGGATTAGTGATAATACCCCCGTCTTTTCTATAGATTATACCGCTTATGGAAGAACAGCTTTTACCGGAGGCAAGTTCCAACATAGTCAATTCCCCTTCGCCCCCGACCGCAACATCTACAGATCCCGCTTCTTTAAGAGTAAGAAGCGGCTCACCTGAAACATGGGGGCCGCCTACGACTACTGCTATATTCGGGAAATATTGCTTAATAAGATTCGAAATATGAATAACGTCCGGCATGTTTGGAGTAGTAACGCTGATCCCGACAATTTCCGAATTAAAAGATCTTATATGCTCCAGCGTATCCAGGTCTGTCTTATCGAAATCAAGGCCATTCTTGCGTAATGATAAGTCCCTATCTATTATTTCGACATTATGGGACTCCTTTTCAAGTACAGCGGCTATATAGGCCAACCCGAGCGGCGGCCAGAACTGCTTATTTTCGTCTACCCTCGCGCGCTTTCTGGAAAGCAAAGGGTATATCAGGGTTACCTTCATAATGCGCTTCACCCTCTTAGTTTAAAGACATCTATCCTGGGACCTTTTATGTAATCTTTAAGATTGTCCCATTTCACAGATCTCAGCGCAACATAGTCCAGGTCCGACATGTGAGGCACCCACGCCGTCATTTGGTAAGAAGGCGCAAATGACTTGATAAGCTCATATCGCGAAAGGACAATATTCATCATTTTTTCACGCTCTTCATAATAATTTTTTGGCATAGAATAATTGAATTCGGGCCCAGTAGGATTATCATTATCACCCGATATTATGATATACGAGGCGCTGGTGCTTTTTGCCTCATCAGCCGATATCGCGTACTTCTTAAACATATCATATAACTTACTCCCGGCATACAGCCGGTCGAAGTTCTCCATTCTCATCTTTAATGGAATACCGCTCCCGCCTGCCAAGACCGCGGAGTCAAGGTCCCTTCTGAGGGTTTTCAAATTATCCGTCAGCACCGGCCCGTGTATCGGAATAGCGGAGATATAGCCTTCTTCGAGTATTTCTGCGCCCGCCGGAATATTCTTCTCTATCCAGACCTTCGCTATGGTTCTGGTGTCCGGGCCGGAGATCACTTTCATGAACTTCACCGAATCGCAAGCTGTCGGAATAACGATCATTATACAAGCGCATACAAATACAGGCGTCACAAATTTTGGAAATAATTTATTAATAACGGAATATAGGAGCCTTGCCGACAGGATGAACATAAAGGGTATTACCGGAAGCAGGTGATACGCAAATCCGGTAGAATGCATGAAAAGGATGTAATGCGCGATCGGAGTGGAGACAAGAAGTATATCCCATTTTGAACGCTTATACATAGCATAAAGGATACCGCATACTGATAAAATTCCGAGCGGCACGCCTAAGCCATTTCGTATGTGATTGGTGAAATAAAAGAGCCAGATGTTTTCATTTGTATTTGTAAGAATATACGCGCCGCTATTACTAAGGATCGCCTCCTGGTAAAATCTATCCAGATTCAATAAAAAGAAAGGCATGCCTATAAAAGAGCCTAGAAATACGAAAAAAGAGCCGCACATTATGAGCCGTAAGATACCTTTTGCCCTGTGCTCGAGATGCTGACCCTTGATAAATGCAGCTACATATAACGGAGCAATGCCGAATACGGTGAAATATTTGCATGCGGCGGCCAGGCCGATGAGAACTGCCGCGGCATAATAGAACCTAACCTCTCCCGGCTTTTCAATGCTGTATACGATAGATATGAAGGATAACATTAAAATAAATACTGATGGCACATCCGCTAGCGCCAGAGAAGACATCTGAACCATCAATAAGGAGAACCCGGCGAAAAGTCCGGCTGCGAGGCCGATATTTCTGCCATAGATCTTTCTTCCTACCAGATAAGTCAGGTATACGGTTCCGACACCGCATATAACGGTAATACCTCTTGCTATCAGAAATAAACTGGTCGGATCCTTCAGGTATCCCAAATATAGATCGATCGGAGAATGGAAAAAACCCGCAATCTTTCCGAAAACATAATAGCCCGAATATCCTAAAAACAGGACGATTTGATACAGGGCGCCATGCGTTAAGGTTATTAATTCAAGGTTTCCCGTGCCGAAACGAAGAGCGTTATCGATATAATTGTTCTCATCGTGCCAATACATAAGAGGAAGATTGGCATAGATTGAGTACAGCCTGATCGCTAAGGCGGAAATGATTATGGATAATAAAGCCAGGTTCTGTTTGATCTTTTTCATGATTTTAACCCTTTATAATTTGCAGCATCTGGCGCAAGCCGGGAGAAGGCCTTTTTTTAAAACTCGCCTGAATTCCCTGTACTTTGGCCCGTTCCATACCTTAGAAAAACCGTCTTCGAACACATTTCCCATCTTATAGCTGATCGACTCGCATGGATAGGCATCCCCGTTCGGGCGTACAAAAAGTCCTCTCCACATGAAGAGGCAATTTCTTCCTGATCTGAAGTCCGGGGAGTACCATGCCGCCAGTTCTTTTTCGCCCAACTCAGGTGTAAACGAGATCCTGCCGCCGAATTCAGCCTTTAACTGCTTTATCTTCTCAAGATATATTATTTCCTTGCCCCGGATATCATATATGTAGCTTGTCGCTTTTATCTGTTTGGAGTCTTTAAATACGGACTTCAAGCATTCGTTCGAGCGCCTTTCCTCAGCGGTAGAAAAGAAAGTCGGGTGCCCGAACCTGACGAGATCAACCCCGAGGCCTAATGCCGTCCTGGCCACTTCACTTAGGCAATTTAAATTATATTCGCATATAGTGGTATGCGTGATAACGCTGGTGCCTCTGGGCTTAATAGATGTGAAGGCCCTTATATTATTTATCATCTTGTCGTAAGCGCCGGGAACGGAGAGTATAGAGTCGTGTATATCCCTGTTCCCCTGCAGCGAAAACGCTATGTGGCCCAATCCGGATTCGATCAATTTTTTGATCAACTCTACATTAAGTAACGTGCCGTTTGTAAATATACCTGATGTTAGCCCTCTCTCATTGACTAAGCGCACTATGTCCGGAATATCTTTTCTTACGAAAGGCTCTCCTCCAAAGAGTATTATGCTCGGCTTGTAGCGCGCAATATCATCCAGAAATGATGCTATCTTTTCGAGTGATATGTCAGTGTTGCCGCTGTCATTCAATATGTCGGTTATATTGCACATAGCGCAGCGAGCATTGCACCTTGTCGTAACAAAGAGCGCCACGTTCAATAGGCCGGAGCTTTTACCGGAGCCCGACATAAGGTCTTTCGGGAAGAGAAAGATCTCTTTTAATAGCGTGGGAACGGAGTAGGCTTTGAAGACATTTATATAATTGTACTGTTTCTTTATTAACCCTTTTAGCTCTTGAAGCATTGTTAAACCTTCCTCATCGAGACTACCGACTTAAATGCTGTCCAGTAGCGAAGTATATCTTCCGCGTTCTTTATAGAAAACAATTGCCGCAGTATATAGCCCGGCCTGAAATAGTAGGTCCTGTAGGCTTCAACTATCGCGTTCTTCATCTGGATCTCAGTGATGCCTTCGGGTACGTAATGCAGATGGGTCTCTTCCGTATCTATGAGTGACGTATATTCGTCGTAATTCTCATGAAGTATCTTCCCCGCCTTTTTGGCCATGGAGTAAAGCTCGTTGCCCGGGAATAGTATCACGGTAAAAAAATTCACCACATCGAGATTCATCCTCTTTGCGAAATTAACCGTATTTTTTATGGTATCGAGAGTCTCTCCGGGAAGGCCAAATACGAATGTCGCCCTGACATTAAGCCCCGCTCTCTTCGCAAGCTTGATACCCGTTTCATTCTGTTCTACGGTAACGCCTTTCTTAATGATATCAAGCATCCGCTGGTCACCCGCCTCTATACCGTATATTACCTGCCAGCACCCCGCCTTCTTCATCTTCTTAAGGATCTCCAGGTTTACGGTATTAACGCGCGTAAGGCACGTCCACGGGACTTTAATTCTTCTCTTTAGTATCTCATCGCATATCTCATCCACTCTTTTTATGTCGAGAGTAAAAGTATCATCCATGAAACGTATTTCGCGGGCACCGTGCACATTGATCACGTTCTCCATCTCATCCACGACATATTTTGGAGAATGAGCCCTGAACTTATTTCCGAATACTTTCCTGTCGCAAAATATGCATTGATATGGACATCCCCTCGACGATATCATAAGGCCAACCGGTTTCTTTATGTATGAAGCGGGTACCGGATTATATTTATGGAGGGGGGGGTAGAGATGCCGGGCCGGAGGAGGTAAGAGGTCCAGATCTTCGATATAAGGCCTGGGCGCTGTGAAGACAAGCTTTCCATCCTTCTTGATTATAAGCCCTCTTATACCGCTAAAATCCTTTACGCCGGACTTGATCGCATTGGAGAGCTCAAGCATCGTCTCTTCCCCCTCTCCGACCACTCCGATATCGTAAGGACCGGAACTCATCGTCTTTTCGGGAGCCGAGCATAACTGCGGCCCGCCGATAATAATCGGTATACCCGGAAACCTGTTCCTGATCTCTTCTGCAAGCTCATTCGAGGTTGAGATGGTAAGGATGGTAGCCGTTATGCCTATTATGTCCGGGGATGCATCCGATATGTCCTTGAGCATATCCTCGAGGATCTTGGGCTCCCCGATGTAATCAAATATGCGCACACCTATTCCATGCCTTTCCAGCAGGGACGCTATATAGCCTATTCCCATGGTTGGCAGGACATTAGCTATGCCCTTCAGGCTGCCCGCCTGCTTAGCCACCGACAATGGAGGGCTGATCAATAAGACTTTAAAACCGGCTCTATCATAATTATTCATTTAATTGGCTCTTCTAACCAAACATTTTATCGCAGGTTTTACACACCGAGGGAAATCTCTTTTCCAGGTGCCGCCGCCTGAGCGACAAAGCCTCCGGACCGTTAAATATCTCTTTCAGCGTATTTTTCTTCGCGTCACCTATCGCGAGGCTGCTATTCATATCTATGCAGCACGGGAATACAATACCATCCCATCGTATTACCGCGTTCCTCCATAAAGTGCGGCAGCTTCTGTCTCTGGGGGATGATTTGGTGCCTATTAACGGTTCTGTTTCCACATAAGTCACCTTATCGCCCCACTCCCGCCTTACCGCATCGAGCCTGCGATCAATACCATCTAAACCTGCGACATTGATCCCTATCTTAATATCCGATCCGGCCGTTTCTTTTTTCCGGATCAGATGCTCCATACTATCCTTTAACTTTTCGTATTGGAACCCTCTGTTCTTCTCATAATCTTCACCGGTACCTTCCAGAGAAAAGAATATCTCGTCGAGGCCGCTTGACAGTATCATATCGCTCATCTTCTCCGAGAGCAACGTGCCGTTCGTGTATAAGAAGACGTATATGCCCTTTCTTTTGGCATAGGTGATCATATCAAAGATCCTGGGATGGAGCAACGGTTCACCGTACCTGCTTAGCATCAAACAGGTGATCTGGGGGTTTGAATCGATAATATGTGTATAAAAATCATACTCCATAAACCCCCTCTTCTCTTCGTTGATCCGCGCGCTGCAGTGTTCGCACTTAAGGTTGCAGGAATTCGTGGGCTCCAATATAACGCCTTGTGGCTGGAAGGACCTGGGCATTCCCATGAGCCTGAAAAACTGGTTCAGTAATTCTCCGAAAAAAGATCTATATGTCGGGAAATAATCGGGCAGCCTTTTGGCGATCCGGCCATCCTGCCTGAAAATGATTCCCACGATCCTGTATATAAGGAGAAGCGGATATTTCATGGCTGGAACGCGCGGCTTTTTCATCCGTCAATCACCTTGTTTTTTTGCACGACGAAAGTAACTACGAGAGGCCTGTCAAACTTATTTCCCAGGGCATAGAACAGTTTGAATAACATTTTACTGAAATGACTTCCAGGGAAGAATTTTTCGGGATATTTCGTTGGCACCACGGCCTTAATCTTCATGCCGCATTGTTCCAGCGCCTTCCGCATTGTCTGTCTGGAAAAAAATGTCGAGTGATGGACAGGATGCCCTCTCATGACCGGAAGCTTGATAAGTCCAAATGATAACCGGTAAATATAGTTGCATATCGTATATACCAGGCTATCCTCCATGGTCGTTTCTACGAACATGTAGCCGTTCTTTTTCAGGAGAGAGGCTGCATCCTTCAGGAATTTTATCGGATCTTCCGCATGGTCCACTACATCCCACATCGTTATCACATCAAACTTATCTTCCTCGGAAAATTTTTCAGCGTCGAATTCTCCGCAAATTACATCCAGTCCGTAATTATCCCTGGCGTATCCGGAGGCATATTCCGAAGTCTCTATCCCTCTGGTCTCCCATCCACATTCTCTGGCAATCTTCAGGAAAGTCCCTATAGCACAGCCGATGTCTAGCATATTTCTGCCTTCCGGCTCGTAAGGCTCAAGCATCTGTATGCGGGACCGGAAGATATCCTCTTTCTCTTTCGGATAATTGAAGAAGTAGTCGGCCTGCTCGTTCGTAAAATAGTCTCCTGAGTACAGCTGTTTCGCAAACTCGGCCGACAGGATAATATCTCTGAAGATAAGGCCGCAGCCATCACACCTTACGATGTTAAACTCATCCAGCTTATACAATATCTCCCGACCCTTTTTTTTGCACAGGGGACACTCTCTTTTAGGATAACTCATATTTTCATTTTTTATCATTATCATGGCTCAAAATATGGCGTATGACATATTGCGGGGTCTGGTTATTTGTCATGAATAGCTTTCCCAAGTATTCTCCCATCATGCCGAGCATCAACATCTGTACACCGGCAAATGTCAACGTAGAAGTCAATATCGCAGCCACTCCGACCGGCATGTTGGGATGGACTATTTTATCGATAACAAAAAATACCGTAAGACATGCTCCCAGTATCGAAAATAGTACTCCCAGCAGTGTACTCATTCTTAACGGATAGATTGAAAAATTAACAAACATATTGACCCATAGCCGGACCAGCTTCCTTAGAGTGTATCCGGACCTGCCCCTCTGCCTCTTTTCGTGTCTGACTAGCACTTTACCGATATTTTTGGTGCTTCGCAGTATCAGGCCGTCTATGTATGGAAATGGCCCGTTATATTTTATAACTTCTGAAACAATAAATCTGCTCATACATTTGAAACTCGAAAGATAAAGATCTCCCGGCTTATTAAGCAGGCAATTAGCCACTGCATTATTGAAGCCCGATCCGATATTCCTGAATAAGGAATGCTTCTTTTTCTCATAATAACCGTAAACGACATCAAGTCCGGAGCTCACAGCTTTTTCGACAAGCTTGTCTATCTCTTCAGGAGGATTCTGGAAATCATCATCGATGATAACGGTGTAATCACCAGTGACATTGTTCAACCCCGCCAGCACCGCATTATGCTCTCCGAAATTTTTGGCAAGGCATATGTACTTAACAATAGACGGATATTTCTTGAAGAGCTTGCGGCACTCCTCATCGCTGTTATCCGTGCTTCCGTCATTAACCAGCACAACTTCAAGTATATATGATTTTAAATGCGCCACCAGCTCATCCGTAAGTGTACCTATGGTCCTCGCACCCTGATACACGGGAATAACAACGCTGATTTTCATATAAATCTCCTATTTATCCTTAGCCTTGCTGAAACCGACTCGGGCAAGAATCGATGGCAGGTTCTTTCCTACACCGATCAGCCAGCTGGGATTTCTGATCATAAAACATGCCAGTCTGAAAATGGTTTCCGGCCTCATGTAAAATCTCTTCGATGCGTGCGTAGCGAGGTCTTCTATCTCCTTGCTGGATAATTCACATATCTTTTTATCCTTATAAAGCGTCTCCATATCAGATCCTCTGAGAACGAAGAGCATGAAATAGTTAGCCACCGATGAACCACACTCCAGCGAATAATCTATCGTAGCCTGTACCGTCTCCCTGGTATCGCCAGGCAATCCGAATATGTACGCGACAGCCGTCACAAAACCCAGCCGTTTGGCGATCTTAAGCAGGTGCGCAAGCGCGTCAGGCTCACCGGGATCGCGATTTGTATTTTTTAGTACCGCAGAATGGGCAGATTGCAGACCGAACGAAAGGGTGTCACATCCGGCCTTTTTCATAAGCCGCAAGATCCTTTCCGTGTCCGTTCTTAAATTAAACGGATGCAATATCGCCATCCATTTTATTCTGTAAGGCTTCTTGATCAATTTATTACTGAAATCTTCGATCCAATCGTTTGTCATACCGAAAATATCATCCTGGAAAGCGATATATTTTGCGCCATACTTGCTGATTGCATCATCTATCTCCGCAATGACATTATCGACACTTCTTCTCCTGTATTTACGGCCCCATATTTTAAAAGAGGTGCAGAAATAGCACTTATGTGCGCAGCCTCGCGAGGCTATTACTGTTATATAGGGCTTTCTCATCCCAAATAAGAAGTAATCATGGTATGCATTAATATCTACTTTCGACCTGTCAGGAAAAGGTATTTTGTCCAGATCCTGTATCAGGTCCTGAGGCGGCGCAGTCACTATATTATTCTCGTTTTTATACGAAATGCCTTTTACCTCTTTAATGTCTTTACTTCCATTAAAATAGTCGACCAGGTCTCCGATAGTTGTCTCGGCCTCTCCATGTACGACTACGTCACATCCATGGTCCAAAAAGGTCGCGTTATTAAGCGTACATGGCCCTCCGACAAGTAAAGGGATATCCATAATTTCTTTCAAGCGCTTGCACCATATCTTCACCTTCTCTTCCTGAGGATCGGAGCAATAGAATCCCGCCATATCGTACTCTTTTAGCTTTTCTGCCAACTGGTCGAAGCTGAAAGGCGTGACTGTCTGATCGAAAATATTTGTGCCAATACCCCTCTTCTCGAGAACAGCGCAGAGATACTGCAAGCCAAGCTGGGGACGCCTCTGAACGCTATATCCTACATCGTTTCCAAGGTAGTAGACTTCGGAGGTCTGCGTGAGATAAATAAATGCTGCTTTTTTTATCCCGGATTTTTTTGCTGTTTCGGTCATTTGCTGATAATTCCTATTATACTGATTCTAATTCTGTTCGTTTTTTACCAGGCTATCTTCTTCTATTTTTTTACACACCGTAGTAGTACTGCTGCTATCGGGTACCTCTTGTCTAACCTTCTTATCTCTACTTTAAAACCTGCCCTTTCCAGTATATTCCCGAGCTCCCCACTCGACCTGTAATAAAGATTCCCCGCATTGCCCTGGAGCATATCTGCCCAGTAAGCGAACAAGTATTTTAAAAAAGGTCTTTTATCTATATCCTGTATAAGGAGCAACCCGCCCTGACTGAGCATTGAATATATATGTTCTAAAAAAATCTCCTGAGCCGAAAATGGAATATGATGAATTAGATCACATGCAACGACCACGTCCGGTGAGTCCAATATTAAATTTAGCGCATCTGCCTTTTCAAACCGTATATTTTTTCTGGCAAGGATTGTTCTTTTCGCTAAGGCTATCTTCTCTTCAGATAAGTCGATGCCTGTTACGTCCCTGCTACCGGATCTCATCGCCATCGTATTTGACAAGAGACCTGCCCCGCAGCCTATATCATACACCCTACCTTCTTTTGGAACCAGTTCTTCTACGGCACTTATCGGACTGACTATCCATCTGGCTTTTAAATAAAAGATCTCCTTTTGTGACAATCCGGCATAAAGCCCCAGCAGATCTTTCGGTATGCTCATACAGTTTGCAGAGTTTTTTTAACTCCGCCTGTGGTCAAAATATTTGCGTCGTGCGTAAGCCGGTCCTTTAAGGCGGCATATATTATTTCAGCCAAAACATCATTCCCCTCCGGTTTAAAATGAAGCCCATCGGTGTAAAGCGCTTCATGACCCGGAATATTATTCATTACCCGAGCGGCATCAATAAATATCGCGTTATTCTTTATTGCAACTTCCTCCATAATATCGTACATCTTATTATAGACAGGGTCCATTCCCTTCCCCAGTAGCAAATAAGCCTCATTCTTAAAAACGCAAGCCTCGGTAATCAATACAGGCGTTATATGATTTTCCCTGCAAGTAGCTACGAACTTTTCCAAACCTCTCTTGTATGACTCAAATACCTCAGGCGTATCAAGAAATGCCTTCGCCAGGCGCTTGGAATCATTGGTCGGAATATATATATCGCTGAGAGCATACCTGCGGGGCTTAAATAAAATATTGAACTTTTCCCATACCGTTAGGAATAAAAGGCTCTTCGTCGAAAGCCACTCTTTAAAATGAAATATTTTATAATGAAAATCCCTGGGAACATTTACAGAGCTACGGAACATGTAAAGATGGTTAAAGGTCGAGTAGAGCGTTACCATATCGGGCTTATACCCTATCAACTCTTTCTCGAGAAGATAGTTTATATAAGGCAGCTCTTGCTCGCCAAGGCCTGCGTTTATTACTTCATATCTTTTCGCGTCGCGATTAAGTTTTTTTTCTAAAATAGCAGGGTACGTATGCTCTATATCACTCTCGTAACCGGCAGTGGTCGAACCGCCGGTAGCTATTATCCTGTACGTGTTCGGATCTTTTCTTGGTTCGAATTCATGCGACCTGAATCCTAAAGAATTTACCAAATTTTTATATTCAGGGTAATCAGGATTATGTTTTTTTATACCGTTCGGAAATTCCTTAGACCATATCTGTATCTCTTGAATATTCGTATTCTGGCCGGACATCTTATTCATCGCTATTTTCGTTAACTGCTGGTCAAAATCTTTAGGCCTTGGTACAAAGCCGTATTTAAGCCAGTAAACTGATCTACTGCTCTTGAAATACCATCTTATCCTCTGTGTCAGCTCCAGCGCGGAAAAGAAGATAAGCGGTATCAGGATGGCAACAATTATTGATTTCGTAAGTTCCGTGAGCTTCATTAACAAAAACCTTATTTATAGATCATATACCTTTATAAAATTCCGCTATATATCCGCATATTTTAATTACTTCGGCATCCTTCAATTCCGGAAATATCGGCAGGCTCAATATCTCCCTGGAGAGCTTCTCGGCAACAGGGAAATCGCCTTTACCGTACCCCAGATGCTTGAATGCCTTTTGCAAATGAAGCGATATCGGATAATGTATTTGAGTTTCGATCCCATTCTTAGCGAGCGATTCTTTTAAATCGTTGCGGCGTGAACATCTGATAACATACAGATGAAATGAATGCCGTGAATTTTTTGCCGCTGAGGGACACTTAATTTCTGAAATACCTTTTAAGCATTTTTCATATAAGGCGGCGATCTCTATCCTTCTGACTATAGAACGGCTGAGATATTGTAATTTGACCCTCAGTATTGCGGCCTGGATTTCATCGAGCCTGCTGTTAATTCCCTCTATATCGCAAACATATCTGGTCGGCTGTCCATAATTTCTCAGCAATCCTATTTTCTTGGATAAGACTTTGCTATCAGTAACTACTGCGCCGCCGTCGCCGTAGCATCCCAGATTTTTAGTGGGATAAAAACTATATGTGCCTACATCTCCAAAGGTCCCTACCATCTTGTTCTTATACTTAGCGCCGTGTGCCTGAGCGCAGTCCTCGACAACAGCTATCCGATGTTTTCTGGATACATTCAACACCTCATCGATATTACATGGGTTGCCATACAGGTGGACCGGAATTATCGCCTTGGTTCTTCTAGTTATTGCTTCGGCAAGCGCATCCGTATTTATATTCGCGGTTCCCTCATCTACATCTACAAACCTGGGCCTGGCACCCGCTGATATTATGGCCATAGCAGTGGGGATAGCTGTATTTACGGCCGTTATAACCTCGTCACCTCTTCCTATCGACAATGACATAAGCGCCAACTGGATGGCTTCGGTACCTGACGCGACACCGACCGCGTACCGTGAACCATTATAACGGGCAAATTCGTTCTCGAACGCCTCAAGCTCGTAGCCCAGAATATACCAGCCGCTATTGAGGACCCGAAGTACTGCCTTATCTATCTCGCGACTTTGCGCACGGTAAGACCTCTTCAGATCCGAGACGAGGATCCTACTACCAATAGTATTTTTTGTTATTCTCATAGAATCCAACAGTCTTTTTAAGCCCCTCTTCAAAACCCATCTTCGGTGCCCATCCGGTAGCTTTACTAAGTTTTGAATGGTCAGCAAAGTAGTCGCCGATCTCTATCTTCTTTTTTTCCTCCGGAAAAGGGATTACCTTATATGACCCTCTCTTCGCGATTTTAATAACAGCCTTAAGGGAATCCAGTACACTTATAGGCGCCCCGGATCCGACATTGTATACTTGACCATTAGTTTCATCTGTCGCTGCGGCGGCCAGAAGAGCATCGACCACATCGTCCACATAATTAAAGTCTCTTCTTTGAGCCCCGTCGCCATAGATGGGTATCTCCATGCCTTCCATGGCAAGCCTCACAAACCAATTAAGATAACCCTGTTTCGAATGTTTCATCTGGTGGCGAGGCCCATAAGTATTGGTAAGCCGAAGCGACGTCGCGCGTATTCCGTAAACATTATTATAAAGAATATGGTACCATTCCCCGGCCATATTATTGATACCGTTGACATCAGTGGGACACATCGGATGCTTCTCATCGACCGGCAGGTACTGTGCCTTACCGTACTGTCCCCTTGTCCCGGAGAATACTATTTTTACTTCGGGGTTATTCTTTCTGCATGCTTCAAGTATGGTCAACTGGCTTTTGCAGTTAATCTCCAGATCAGTATATGGATCCTTCATGCTGTCGATGTGACTCAACGTGCCGGCCAGATTAAAGATATAATCGTGCCCTTTAACGAGATAAAGCATACTGGATTCATCCCTAACATCGGATATATTAACTTTCACACGGCTCTCGATGCCGGTTATGTTAAATAAGTTACCTCCATAGTCGGGAAGCAACGAATCGACAAGCATGATTTCGGAGGCATGCCCGACCAGTCGGTTCGCCAGTGTACTGCCGATGAAGCCGAGGCCGCCGGTTATCATAACCTTCTTGTTTTTAAAGACTTTTCCCACATCAACTATCATGATAAGCCCCTCTATTGTCTTGAAATGCACGCAAATATCATATGAAATTCGGGTGCTGTTTATCCTGATCTTTTGCGAGCATGAATTTTAAAAATAGTACGCCTGTATTAAAAAAATCACGCGGATTCTCTACCATTATCCTAAACAACGAGAATAGCGTATTAGGGCGCCAGTAAAATGCCCTGTATAATTCTTTCTCTATAGCTATCATTCTATTTTCGTAGGCCATGTCCTTAAAAAAATTATGATATGGAAACAGCGTAAATTCCATACTGTCCTTTAATCGTTCGAAGAGCGGCGTGCCGGAATACGGCGTCAGCTTGCTCACAATCACAAAATCCAGTTTGGACCTGCGTAATCCGTCCTTATTCTCGGTGATATCATCAGCCGTCTCTACCGGAGCGCCTATCATCATGAAGCCCGACGACTGAATACCGACCTCTCTCACCCACTCTATACGCTCGAGAATATCAGATGCTTTGATGCCCTTCTCATAGTAGTCCAGCACCTTTTGCGAAAAGCTTTCTATTCCTATGTAAATCCTTTTGCACCCGGCTTTCTTCATGAGCGCCAGAAGGCCGCGGTCAAGCGAATCAACGCGACTTAAGCATGTCCATTTTATCCTTAGCTTCTTACGGGTGATCAATTCGCACATCTTTTCCACTCTGGCCTTGCTCATGATAAATGTGTCATCCGTGAAACGAAATTCCCTGAAGCCTTTCTCCACCAGAAATTCTATCTCCGCCAATATATTCTCCGGCGATCTCATCACCACTTTCCTGCCGTACGACGTAACGCAATAGTTACAGCTGAACGGGCAGCCTCTGGCGGATTGAATGAGCGCGATCGGGCCGCGCATCAGCATCTCCTTATAATTATTTGTGGCAAGCATTGACGGGTCCGGAAATGGTAATTGGTCCAAGTCCATCATACGTTCAGGAGGCACGCTTTTACCGTCTCCCCTCTGTATAAGCCCCGGTACGGCACTTAGCTCAGTGCCTTCCTCCATTGCCTTCACCAATTTGGATAAGCATAATTCGGGCTCACCTTGGACAATGTAATCAATGTTGGTATTTTTAAAAACTTCACGGGAAAACATTGATGGATAGTATCCGAATACCGTCATCTTTGCGCCCGGATTGCTGCTTTTTATGCTCGTAACCACCTTTATATCGTCGGAAAAACATTCCATCCCGATCATAGTAACCACCATGTCAGGATTCTTCTGCCTAATGAAGTCGATGGTCGAGTCCAGATCTCTCTTTTCGGCAATGGCATCCACTACAAATACTTCCGCCTTATTCCAGCTTTTTAAAGCAGCTGCACAGGATAACAACTCCTGCGGCGGAAAAAGAAAAGACGGAGAGTTATAGGATCCGCAGAACCGCCTTACTATCCTATCCTTGTTAGGAAGGTTTACACACAATACTTTCATGATAGATCATCCCTTATGCTATCAGATTTCAATTAAATTATTTCCTGCAAATAAAGTGAAATTCCATCTCTTCGAATCCGCCCACCAGGAAACACCACAACCTAGAGCATATAAATGGCGATAGATTAGCAAAGAAGTCCATGGCTGTCCCAAAGATAACCCCAAAATAGTAAGCAAAAGATGGAAGCGTTTCTTTCTTAAGATATGGCTGGGCGAACCATCGCAACTTTACTTTATCGCAGGCAAACTCCGATCCGCAATATCCGCCTTTAAATGACGGATCAAAATAGTACGGAAAGGAGACGTCAAACCCGCGCTTGTGCTCAGGATGCGTAAACCCCCGGCTGAAATGAGGTACCTTCACTGCCAGTACCCCGCCGGGCTTCATTATACGCCTCAGCTCTTTCATTACACCAAATACATCTTCGAGATGTTCGAGAACATGATCCGCCTCAATAAGCTCAAAATTATTATCCGGAAATGGATATGGGATGCTATTAAGATTGTGAGCAATATCTGGCTTTAGATGACCATAACAATCTAAATTTACATATCCTTCTTTCTTGAACGCACCGCAGCCTAAATTTAGTTTAGTTAATTTTTTCGGTTCTTTAGACTGCATATTCTTCCTATTTGGTCATGCTTTACATACAATAACATATGATATTGGAATAAAATGTACCATTCGGGAGGTGTAATTATATCATTTTCTCGAAGACAAGTCAATTTCCTCTTGATAGAAAAATACCGAAATTGCCAATATGAGGTATAATGGTATCAGCGGCACAGCATACCTGCCTATGGCGTCCAGAAATGAATAAACAAGGTTAAAGTATATAATTATAGTCGATAAAGTTAACCATCTATCCCATATTTTCAGGTATTTTATGGCAACTATAAGTGATAGGATCAGTATTGGATACGCTATAAATCTCATAACACCTTTAATGCAGGACAGGATCATAGTGCCATCCCTGATAGCAATGAAATGGTTACGCACCACCGGCTCGTTCAATATAGGCAGATAAGTAAATGCCGACATCTTAATGGCTTCTACAAAAGTATAGGAGATGTATTTAAGCGGTGATTTGGATATTTTACTAACAGCTTCTCTCCTGAATATCTCCTCTATCTGGGGATCCGACAGGCCTTGCGCGGTGTATTCTCTGCGCAAGCCTTCAGCTCTCTCAAAATCTTTGAACAGGTATCTCTCCGGCTTTTCAGTCAATCCCGGAAAGATTTTGTTTCCCAGATATTCCGAAACACTGTAGCAGGCGGTGGCAAGGATCTTGTTATTAGAATCATCCAATTTTTGGGCCCTGGACCACAATGCTTCGCCGCCTCTTAATGTCAAAGAAGATATATTAAAAACTGCCTTATTACGATTAACCCAGCCTGACACCAATAAAGAATCCAGCGATATGAATAGCAAAAAGCATATCAGGAGCTTTTTCATACTTAACTTCTTCATTATAATCATAAAGATTGTCGCAGCCCCAAGAGCGATCGGCAAGAAGAGCGATGCCACCTTGGTAAGCGACATGATACCGAATATGCCTCCCGAAGCGATCGCCCACATAATACTTCCCTTCTTGATAAACCTGTTATAGGTGTATAGCCCTAAACACAACAAGAAAGTGAAGAAGGTCTCACTTAAGAGATATGCCGTCATATTTGCAAGTGTAGGGAATACTGCGACTATAGCCCCGGAGAAAAGCGCCGTTCTGGCACAGAAGATCTCTTTCGCTATTATATACGCCAGGATCGCCGTCAATGCATGAAGCAACATTTGAATAATAAGCGCTGCCGCTATATTATGCCCGAAGATCAAAAATATTATCGCTAAGAAAACCGGATATCCGGGTTCCCTGAACATGGTAGGCGAATAAGGTGCGTGAGCCTCGAGCGAGAAGCCCCTCCCGCACGCTAAATTAAATCCCAGCCGATCGTATTGGATCGAGTCTGCGCCGGATATAGCAAAGTTAAATGAGAATACAAATATCCCCGAAGCTATTATGCCTAAAAAAGCTATTAGAATAATTTCTTTGTATTTCATCTTATCTGTCGTCTTGAGCCTTTAACGATCGCATAAGTTGCCATACCAAAAGCCATAAATAACATGGAGGCGATAAGCGATATGACGGCCGATATCCCATAGAATATATCATGTATCTTAAAAATGTAAAAACCCGTAGAGATAACAAAGATAAAAAGAGAAACTAATGAAAAAGGCAGAAACGCTTTAATGGGATTATAGTATGTGATCGTATGCAATAATATCTGCATCGTCCTTGCCGTGTCGTGCAGATGCCGGACTTTCGATTTTCCTGTACGTGACATATAATCGATCGGTACAAATTTTATCAGGTATCTGTTCGAAAACAGTATTATGGTGATCGTGGTGGTGAAAGAGAATCCGCTGCAGAAATCTTCCTCGAACTGCATCACGACATCCTTTTTAAATATCCTTAATCCGGAATTGGCATCCGGTATCTTTTCGCCGGTTACATACCCCAGTAGAACGTAAAAAACCATTCTGGAGAAACGCTTCAATAAGGAACCGTGAAAGTGCTTACCCTGCCTGGCACCGACCACCATATCATATTCATCTACGTACGGCAGGAGCTTCTTTACATCTTTAACAGGATAGCTCTCGTCGGCATCCATGATAAGTATATTGTTATACCTGGCTTTTTTTAGCCCGGTGGTCAGTGAAGCTCCGTATCCCCTGTTAATTGGGTGAGACATGACAGTTACTCCCTGCGCCTTAGCCGAATCGGCCGTAAAGTCCGTCGAGCAATCGTCAACTACTATGATCTCATGCTCTATCTTTTCGAGCGACATGAAGCTCTTCACGTGTTCTATTACTTTAGAGATGCCCTCAACTTCGTTGTAAGCCGGTATTATTATACTTATAGGTGTCATGATTATTTCCTTTCGCGCTATTTTTTTGCCGTTACGCAATAACTATATGAAAAATATTTTAAGGAAGACTTGGCGATCAGGCAATGCAGCGATAATAACGCCGAATACGCCCTCGCGATCGATCGGGTAGAAAATACTTCCATTACGTTGAATGGAAGAAATAAAAATGCCAAAGAATCTACGGTTCGCGCTCCACACTTTTTGGCAAGCGTTGTCCACTTCCAGGGAAACTGCTGGCTTAATTCCTGGAAAATATTATTATAACTTCCGTGCGGTTCGGGTAGCGGAAATGAGGGATGGCTTTTCCTGAAACTGCCGATTATCGTCGATCCGGCCCGGGAACCGTCATCGGCTTTAGGCAAAAGCACCTTATCTGTTTTTGAGGGCATGCCAAACACTTTAGTATACGCTACCTCCAGAATACGCTTCGTCGTGTATAGATACAGATGCAAAAAAGCAAAAATGCTCTGGACGTAGGTCGGGACAATAAAAATTACAGTTCCGCCGGGCTTGACGACGCGCAGCATCTCTTTCAACGCCTTCTCTTTATTATCAATATGCTCCAGGACGGATGAGGAGAAGACCAGGTCAAAAGTATTATCACAAAACGGCAACCCTTCACCGGAGCAGGATACAAGATCCACATTTTTAACGCCGAGCCTGTTCAGAAGTCCGCTGGCGACAGTCATCCCCAGACTGTGCGTAGCACCGTTATAATAAGGCAGATCAGTGGAGACGATGTGCCTGGCTATGCAGCTGAAGAACGCGGAGTTAACTCCGGAACCGCATCCGACCTCCAGGACCATGTCTGCGCCATTAACATCCAATAATCTGGTGATCATCTCCATCCCGGTCTTTTTTAACAGAAAATCGCCGGGCACAGGTTCGTAATCTTTTAAACCGTTTATCTTCCGATATATCTGCCCGAAACGGTCATACATCCCTGAGAAGCCTCCAGCTGACAAGTATGTTCCTAAACCGTTTTATCTCGGATGCATTAAAGAAGCCTGTGAAATATAAGGCGACAAATAAGAAAGCGATCAGCGCCGTCTTCAGCATTACGGTCATAATCATGCTCGGTATATTGACCAATCTGCTTAAAAAATAGATCACTACAGCGCACACGGCTACTTTAGCTATCCTGACCCACTCTATATTGATAGGGTATAACTTCTGTGAAAATACCGTGGTGAATACCGCGACGATAAGATAGCTGACAACGGTAGCGTACGCCGCACCCATCATTCCGAACTTCGGTATGAGCACTATATTCAACCCTATGTTAACCAATGCTGATAAAAATAATATAACCGGCTGCAGATACACATTTTTTGAAATAATAAAGCCGGACAGCATAAAGATGTAGATTCCCGACAAAAGATACGCGAAAGCGACCCATGGCACTACCGCCGCGGCGCCGTAATACGCCGGAGAAGTAAAAATCCTGATTATCTCCGAGCTGAATACGGATATTGATAATGCGAGAATAAATATGGCAACGCTGAAATATGTGAAGACTCCCCCGAATATATGCTGGGCCTTATCTTTATGCTGCTGGTATATGGAGAGCATAAGGGGTATCCACGCTATAAGGAAAGTCTTCTCGACCATATACATGACCTGGCCGAGTTTATAGCCAACCGAATATAACCCGACTTCCTGCAGAGTGGACAGTCTGCCGAGAAGATAACGATCTGAAAAGTCTATCATCCACGAAAAGAAAAGCACTGGCAGGTAAGGCACTCCGAACTTCAACATACCTTTAAGCTCAGTCAATGAAAACTCGATCGCGTAGTTCTGATGTGTCTTAAGATATAGAAATACACCGACAAATATATACGCTATTATATATGCCTCATATATCCCGCCTATCCCTCTACCCATGGACAGAAAAAGATAATTTGCAATAACCATTACTATCATACCCAAGACAGTAATGGACGTAAAGGTAAGCACCTTCTCCTTTATCCTAAGCAAGGAAAGCGGTACCCAAGTAAGAGATTGTAGGAAAACTCCCAGCAGCATTAATCTTATGAATGGCGCAAATTTATCGCTATGAAGAACAACTCTTGAAAGGAAAGGCGCAAAGACCCATAATAATATGGTGAAGAAAAGAGCAAGGCCAAATAAGAACAACAGTGCAGTGCTGATGACACGCCTGCGTAAGTGTGATTGATCCGGAGAATACTGGTAATACCAGCGAAATACCGCGTTGATCATTCCGAAATCGTATAAGAAAAAAAGCAGACTGGCTATTATGCTTATCAGGGAATATATTCCGTAGTCAGCCGGTGTTAGGGACTTCGTATATAACGGTACAAGTAATATGCTCGATATCGCTGTAAAAGACATGCCCATTCCGTAAATAAGAGAATGCGCGCCGGCCTTCTTCAGTGTATTAAATAAAAGCCCTCTGTCGTGCATATTATCGGCCTTTTTTATTACTATGCGACCAGGCTCTTAGGATCAAAGCATAGCGTGGTAACTTTATTATCTCTATTTTTATGTTTATAGCCGCATCTTTTAAATGCTATCTTTGAAGCTACATTATTATTTTTGATCCTGGCGATTATCGGAATAGCGATCTTTTTAAACACTTTTTCGGAAGATAAAGTGATGATCTTTCTACCTATACCAACCCCCCTGAAGTCGGGGTTTACATTTATACTTATTTCTACGGAGTCCTCCTGTACATTAAATCTTAAAAAGCCGACTTTTCTGTTGCGCGATATCGCCATATACATTATGGCGCTGGGATCTTTTAATTTTTCGTTGAACCATCTCTTATGTTCACTCAGAGTGACCTTCCTCGGACCGAGAATTGAATTCCCTCTCATGACACGATCGTTTCTCCATCTGAATATATCCAAGCAATCGGATCTGTTCGCTTTTCTAATTATTATTGAGGATAATAAATTACTCTGAGATGCGTTCATCACACAGCCCTAACGCCAATTTTTATTGTACAAATCTATATATTGCTGCGCCAGCTTTATAGCATTATGATACTCTTCTATATATTTACGGCTCTTTATGCCGAGGTTTTCCCTCATATTTTTATCTTCGATCAGTTTTTTGAGCGTATCTTTAATTGTATCGAGGTTGGCGTTAACGATAGGATTGTCTTTTGGCATCAATCGTAGCGCATCTTTATTAAGATAACATACTACCGGCCTTCCCATGGCCATGGCCTCTACCGAAACGCCGCTATAGGTACCCATCAACAATTGAACTACCACAATATCCGCCTGCTGATAATAGTATTTCATGGACTCAAAGGGAACATTGTCAACAAATACAAACTCGATCTTGTGTCCTTCATCCCTTAATTCATCTGCCGCCTTCTTAATAAACTTAGTCCCCTTCTGATCGCCTCTGGTCTTGGCGTTCTCGAACGGGTGCAATATCCTGATGCTTCCTTTAGGATCGGGCAGAAGATGTTCGGATGGAATTTTATCAACCGGACGCCAATAGTCCAGATCTATCGCGATTGGTACGTATAAAGCATCCGGAACTATTCTTATAGTATCCGATCCGCCATACACTCTGAAATCGGCATACTTAAGATGCGTCAGGTTATCTCTTAGCTTGCGCGAATTCTGGCAAGTGCGTATACAATCATCGCAAGTGCTGTGTTCTTCGGACAACTGAGACATAGTCTTAAGACGTATGTCGCAGCCCCAATACTGAAATACGATCTTTTTGCGAAATAGTCTTAAGATCATGAGATCCAGAGAGGACCTGCTGCCAAAAAATGTTTCCGAATGAAAATGAAAGACGTCATATTTAAATAATGCCGAAATGAAAAAAGCGGAAAACCTGATAAGAAACTTTAAAGTCTTTAATATGTTCTTAGGATTAAAGGATATGCTACTGCGGTCAAAATGAAAGTTATAGTCACAGCTCCTGACGCGAAGCTCTTTGCGATCGGCGTTAAAGGTCATGCAGTCGCTCTTATATCCCAGCTGCCTCTGGGCCCTGGATATAACCCACTGCTGGTTTATCACCAGGACGGGCGCATGCAATATTCGAGGATGTTTTGTCTTCATCGACTGATCCGTGACGTTATTACCGTAAGTCTTTTCCGCAACGTTTTTTGTCCTCCACGTACTCCTTTATGTAATAATCTATGGTCTTCGAAAGGGCAGAATCCGTACCGTACTTTGGAGTCCAGCCAAGCAGGGCCTTAGCCTTCTTTATGGACGGAACCCTGAAGGTGACATCCTGGTAGCCCTCACCATAGAACTTCTCCTGACTGACATTCTCGATTTTCACTTTCTTCTGCACTATTTTGGATTTCACCAGAGGATGTTGTTCGAATATCCTCTTTATCTTGGCGGCCAGCTCTTTTATGGTAATATTGTTGTCAGGATTACCGATATTAATTATCTCTTTGTCGCATACCCCGCCTTTATTCTCGATTATCCTTAAGAGGCAGTCTATGCCATCGTCTATGTAAAGGAAGCATCGTTTCTGATGTCCCCCATTCACCAGTTTTATGGGCTCGTCTCTCAATATGCTTCCTATGAACTGTGTCACGACCCTTGAGCTTCCCTCCTTAGTAGTACTTATACTATCGAGTTTTGGCCCAAGCCAGTTATACGGCCTGAAGGTGGAAAAGTTGAAGTTCTTCTCAAACCCATATGCCCATAGCACTCTGTCGAGAAGCTGTTTACAGCAACTATATATCCATCTTTGCTTATTTATCGGGCCGAGGATGAAATTACTTTTATCTTCATCAAAAACCTCATCCGTACACATTCCGTATACCTCGGAAGTGGAAGGAAATATAACGCGCGTATTATACTTTACAGCGCTTTTAATCACCTCGAGATTTGCTTCGAAATCGAGATGAAATACTTTGAGGGGATTCTTCACGTATGTGGCGGGAGTCGCTATAGCAACCAGCGGGAACACAACGTCGCACTTCTTAATATTGTACTCGATCCATTCTTTATTGATCGTTATATCGCCTTCCACGAAATGAAATCTGGGATCGTCTATTATATTTCCCAGTTTATCAAATCCTATATCCAGCCCATACACATCCCAGTCTTTTTCGCGTAATATCGCTTCTGATAAATGGCTTCCTATAAAACCATTTACGCCCAATATCAACACCTTCATAAGTCACTCCCCCCTAAAGACAGCACCTATAGATCTTGCTGGCTTGTTATAAAACAAATTTTGTGAACTATTGATTTTTACAAACTACTTTCTTCACTACATCCGCCACGTAGTCAATATCGCCGGGTGTCATTTTAGGATACAGCGGCAGAGATATGAGGCGGTCAGATGCATATTCCGCGTTCGGGAAAGCCTCGCACTCGGCGCCGAAGTATCTCTTATAATATGATAAAAGGTGGACGGCCCTGAAATGAACACCGACGCCTATATTATCCGCTTGTATAGCATCTATAATTTCATCTCTGGTCATCTTAAGATTTTCAGTCTTAACTCTGATCGGATAGAGGTCATACGCGTTCTTGCTTCCTATGCCCGGGGGAGGAAGAGTGATTATATTCTTAATTCCCTTAAAATGACTGTCATACCTATCGGAATATTCTTTTCTCTTATTCCAAAAATCATCAATCTTTTTCAGCTGTTGTATCCCGAGAGATGCCTGAATATCGGTCATATTATATTTAAAGCCCAGATATTCCATATCCCAATGCCTGAACTGGCCTTTTTCGTATCTGCGCCAGGCGGTCTTATCCATACCATGGAGCCTGATAACCCGCACCCTGTCCGCAAGAGAAGATTCGTTGGTTGTCACCATGCCGCCTTCACCTGTGGTTATGTTTTTTATCGGGTGGAAACTGAAACATGCTGCGTTGCCCATAGAACCGATCTTCATCCCCTTGTATTCCGTCTCTATTGCATGTGCTGCATCGCATATGACAAATAAGTTATTTTCTTTTGCAATAGCCAATATCTCATCCATCTTGCATGGTTGTCCCGCATAATGAACCGGTATTATGGCCTTCGTACGTTTTGTGATCTTCTTACGGATCTCGCGGGGATCAATATTCATAGTATCGGGGTCAATATCTGCGAGCACCGGCTTCGCGGAAGCATAAAGTATCGAATTTATAGTGGCAACAAAAGTCATCGGAGTTGTTATGACTTCATCGCCCTGCTCTATGCCTAATCCCACTATTGAAAGGTGAAGAGCGGCTGTTCCGGAAGTAACGCCTATCGCATGATCAGATCTAACATATTTGGCAAAGTCCTCTTCGAAACGCTTAGTCTTAGGCCCGGTCGTGATCCATCCCGAGTCAAGCGTGTCCATAAGTTCCCGCTTCTCCTCATCCGAAAACGAATAGCTGTTAAAGTTCAGATAATCTCTCATAACCCCTTGTTGAAAAATTCCGTCACTTTGTTCACAACCAGCTGTTTTTCATCAGCCTCAAGCTCAGGATAGACCGGTAAGGCTAAAGTCCCCAGAGCCGCTTTTTCAGCTACCGATAGATCTCCTTTTTTATACCCCAGATCTTTATAGCAGTCTTGAAGATGCACGGGTATGGGATAGTAAACACGCGCTTCGATGCCATTAGCCCCCAGAAAATCCATAAGTTTATCGCGCTTTTTACTATCTACCATGACAACATATTGATGATAAACATGAATGTTATGATTGGTAACTGTTGGCACAGTTATTTCATTGATTTTAGAAAATGATCTGTTATAATATTCCGCATTCTCCCTTCTGGCCTCAGACCATTTATCCAAGTGCTTTAATTTTACCCTGAGGACTGCTGCCTGAATGGTGTCGAGCCTGGAATTATAACCTATGATCGAATGGATGTACCTGGCCGAGCTTCCGTGAAGATGGAGTAATTTTACCCTTTCGTACAGTTTCTCGTCGTCGGTAACAACCATGCCTCCATCGCCGAAACCTCCCAGATTTTTACTGGGGAAGAAGCTTATAGCGCCGGCGGAACCAAGTGATCCGGCTTTCTTATCCTTGAAGACAGCTCCGATTGCCTGAGCGCAATCTTCGACAACTTTAAGATCATGCTTCTTGGCTATGGCCATGATCCGGTCCATATCAACGCACTGCCCATATAGATGCACCGGTACTATAGCCTTTGTCTTATTAGTTATCTTCTTCTCGATCAGGGTGGGATCCATATTGTAGGTTTTCGGGTCGATGTCTACAAATACAGGTTTTGCGCCTATATTTGATATAGCTTCCGCAGTAGCGATAAAAGTAAACGGTACAGTAATAACTTCATCTGTCTTACCCACACCCGCCGCCTGTAACGCAAGCTGTATGGCATCTGTACCGGATGCGACTCCCACGGCATACTTCGTACCACAATAAGAAGCTATCTCTTTTTCAAGATCATCGACGTCCTTACCCAATATAAAACATTGCTCGTCGATCACCCTTTTTAACGCACCATCAACATCCTTCTTGATCGTTCCATATTGTTTTTTTAGATCCAATAACTGGACTTTATAACTCATTGTAGCCTTTCCTCGGATACGCAATACTATGACCCGTTATATAAGCGTGTTTTTTATATTATATTACTTTAATATATTAATAATCATGATAATAAAGCTGCGGGATTAGGGCTATATTTTATGATAGATTCGTCGGCGTGTCAATCACTAACGGGGTGCAGTAGAAACAGTTACCCTAAAAAAGCATTATTTCTCTTAAAGAAACCGATAGTGTCCTTAAGGCCGTCTTCTATACCTATTTCGGGATGCCATTTCAGGATGCGTTTTGCCCTGGATATATCCGGACATCTCACTTTAGGATCATCAATCGGCAAAGATTTATATATGACCTTACTGCGCGAATCGGTTAAATTACTTATTAATCTGGAAAGCCCGATAAGGGACATTTCGTCCGAGTTACCAATATTCACCGGCATGTTCTCTCTGGACATTAATAACTTGTATAGACCTTTAGTAAGATCGGATATATAACAAAAGCTCCTCGTTTGCTTACCTGATCCGTAAATCGTTATCGACTCACCACGCAATGCCTGACAGATAAAATTCGGTATCGCCCGGCCATCGTTGATACGCATCCTGGGTCCATAAGTATTAAATATGCGGACAATCTTGGTATCAAGCTTATGATAATGATGGTACGCCATGGTTATAGCTTCCGCAAACCGCTTGGCTTCATCGTAGACGCCGCGCGGGCCTATAGGATTGACGTTGCCCCAGTAGCTCTCAGGTTGCGGATTAATAAGCGGATCCCCATAGACCTCGCTGGTCGAGGCAAGTAAAAACCTGGCGCCTTTGGCCATAGCCAAACCGAGAGCATTATGTGTCCCGAGCGAACCGACCTTAAGCGTCTGTATAGGATATTTAAGATAATCTATAGGACTAGCGGGAGAGGCAAAGTGCATGATATAGTCTATCCGCCCCTTAACATCAATATATTCTGATACGTTATGTTTAACAAATTTAAAGCTTTCGTTCTTTAAATGATGCTTAATATTTTCGATCTTTCCAGTAATTAGGTTATCCATGCATATGACCTGATAGCCTTTTTCGATAAAAAGGTCACACAGATGCGAACCTATAAAACCAGCGCCGCCAGTTATTAGCACTCTTTTCTTGATGGAGCTCAATATATTCTCTCGCCTGTTGATTTATATATTTGGAGATCTCGCAACTTAAGTAAAGGGCGCAATTTTTCATTCATTAATATTAGTATGATCACATCTTCATTAGTGGCCTTATTAAAGGTACTGACAGTATATGATCCATAATTAGTTTTTTCTATTATGTAATAAGGTGGTGGTGGTGTGGCGGGCGTGGGGAGCTCTATCTTTTCTAGTTGAATCCTTTTTTGCATGCGAAAGTACATATTTCCGGACTTAAACCCTATACCAAACACAAGCAGATAAATCCCTAACATTAAAATCGCAATTTTAATCTTTTTACCCATATCTCTCCTATATTATTTATAATATTCATTATATAATACGCGGTCCATATTGCCAGTGAAATAAGGAAAACTCTGAACATATCTCTAGACATAGTGATAGAATAAACGAATAGAGTCGGTAAGAACAGTGCCAATAGTAAAAAAAAATTTGCCGTTACCCTTTCAAAATAACGCCTTGCGACATTATAAAGCAAATAGACGCTCAAGATGCTTAGGCAAATATTAAAAACTCTGACACAAATGGTGGAATATCCGAAAATAAAGTACAGGATACCTATTAAGCGGAAGTGAACGCCTACCGCACTGTTTAAAGGTGGTAACTGCATCTTTTCCCTTTTCAATGCATCAATAAATATCTGATCACTTGATTTATCACCCAAGAGCAGATCTTTTGTAAAAGGCATATTTTTTCCGCCATAACCTTCGAAAACGAGGCTCACATACCTGCCATTGATTGAGTAAAACTTGCTGTCTGGGGCAATAATATCTTTGCCGGTAACGGAGACAAAGATATCATATGCCGAGGCTACGATCAATCTCAGCAAGAATGCTATAATTATAAGCTTTTTATAATCCAGCCCGTGAAACCAGCTGAACCTATTAAGAGATATATCAGTTCGCATGACATGCTGTGCCTTATAAGAGCTTCAACTCCAGAATCGTATATACCCGCCTGAAATGAGATAATAATGAATATTGCCGCCATAAACCAGACTTTACTAAAGTATTTAATCAAGCCATACACAAAGAACGGGAAAAGCACCACATTCAGTAATACCTGAGGAGTAAATGGGCAAAAAAATACCGGTTGGAACAGAATATTAAAGATGCAGTTAAATAAAAGGCTCGCCATAATTGCCAAAGAGGGCGGCTCGGTACATAACTTTACTGTATAACCTCCTATTGGCCGAATAAAATAATGCTTTGAATCCACCTCGAGGTCTAACGTATGGTGATAAAGACGATTCAGGATATCGGATCCATATTTATCCGATATCTTTTTTGCACAATCTAAGACCATACCGGATGATAAAGAAAAACCGATGATAAATATTATCAAAACAATGAATGCCTGCCAAAATGCGTTTTTAAAAGATATCGTCATCTTATCTTTTATGCTTTTCGAACCACTCGACCGTGCGCTTCATGCCCTCTTCGAACCCGATTATCTTCTTTATCTTTAAGAGACGCTTCATCTTCGATATATCGGCGCGGGTCTTACGGACGTCGCCCTTTCGTTTCGGAGCATATTTGGGTTTAATTTTTGTCCCTAATATCTTATTGAGCTCGTTTACAATATCCATAATAGATGTCGTCGATCCGCATGCGACATTGAAGACCTGTCCGGATATCCCGGAAGCCGTGCACGCGCGAAGATTCGCTTCAACCACATTTCCGACAAATGTAAAGTCTCTGGACTGTTTCCCATCCCATTCCACGACAGGCGATCCACCCTTAGCCATAGTAAATAGAAACGCCGGAATAACCGCAGAATATTTGGAATCAGGGTTCTGCCTCGGTCCGAATACATTGAAATATCTTAATGACACAGTCTCGAGGCCAAACGTCTTGGCAAATACTACACAATATTGCTCAGCCGCCAACTTAGCTACACCATAGGGCGAAATGGGGCCAGGCAAATCGGTCTCCATTTGCGGAAAATGTTTCGCATCCCCATACGCAGAGCTCGATGAGGCATATACAACTCTTTTCACATCATGATCGCGTGCTGCTACCAGGAGATTCAGCGTGCCATTGATGTTTATATCGTTAGTGGTGAATGGGTCGTCAACGGATTTAGGGACAGACCTGAGAGCGGCCTGATGTATGACGTAATCTACACCGTTAAGCGCCTTGTCAAGATCTCGCCTGTTCCTGATATCTCCTTTGATGAGTGTGATTTTTTTAAGGAATGGCTTTAGATTCTCCATTTTACCGGTGACAAAGTTGTCGAGGACTCTGACTTCGGTGACTCTTGGGACAGTCCCCTTCGGGGACAGTCCCTGTCTCGCCTCCATCCTGCGAACCAGCTCCTCGACGATATTTGAACCTATGAATCCTGCTCCGCCTGTAACGAGATATTTTGCCATAGTTTTATCCGCCTTCGCTGCTATGCTGATATTAAATGAAGCTTCGGCGAGATCTTCAAGCCGAAGATTGCTCTTATAGTTTTATTATGTTGCTCCTATCTTCGACATTCTTCAGAATATTTCTGGTGTCCACTATAAGCTTCGAATTCTCGACGATGAAATCATAATCCACCTTCGTGTGATCCGTAACTATTACCACGCAGTCTGTGGATTTAAAAGTCTCCTTCGAGAATTTAGCGCATGTCAGATTTATCTCATCGATCTTAAGATACGAGAAGAGCGGATCGTAGTATGCTACATCCGCGCCCTTCTTAATGAACATGTCTATAATTTCGAGGGCCGGAGATTCGCGCAGATCCTTCACGTCCTTCTTGTATGCGACGCCAACGATAAGCACCTTCGAACCCTTTATCGGTTTTCTGTGTTCATTTAGGCCTTCCGCGGCCTTCGATACTACATAGTGAGGCATCTCAGAGTTTACCTGCGAGGCCAGATCAATAAATCGCGCCTCAAATCCATGCATGCGCGCCTTCCACGATAGGTATATAGGGTCTACGGGGATACAGTGTCCTCCGACTCCTGGACCCGGATAGAATGGCATAAAGCCGTAAGGCTTCGTCTTTGCCGCATCGATAACTTCCCATGCATCTATCTTAAGTTTGTCACACATCTGGAGTATTTCATTAACAAGCCCTATATTCACTATCCTGAAAGTATTTTCTAGAAGTTTGACCATCTCGGCGACTTTAGCCGAAGATACGGGAACCACCGTCTCGAGGGCTTCGGCATACAAAGCAGCTGAAACTTCCGTTGAGTGCTTAGATATACCGCCTATTATCTTAGGAGTATTCTTCGTATCATATTTGGGATTGCCCGGATCAACACGTTCGGGTGAGAAGGCCAGATAAAAATCCTTCCCTTCCTTTAAACCGTCACTTTCCAGTATCGGCAGCATCACTTCCTCTGTCGTACCCGGATAAGTCGTGGATTCAAGCACAATTATCTGCCCACGCTTCATATGAGCCTTAATATTCTTTACCGAGGCGACTATGTAGGAAACATCCGGCTCCCTGGTCTTATATAAAGGCGTCGGAACACATATGATCACGGCATCCAATTTCTTTATGATGCTAAAATCGGTCGTCACATCCAGCAGTTTATCGCGTGTAATCGATACGATATCCGCTTTAGAGACATCCAGTATGTAAGACTCACCCCTTCTTATCTTCTCTACCCTGTCTTTGTCAATGTCGATACCGTGGACCTTAAATCCTGCTTTAGCGAACGTAACACATAACGGAAGCCCTACATATCCCAGACCTATTATCCCTATCTTAGCCGATTTATTCGATATCTTCTTCTTCAGTTCATTAAACATACGCCCCTCTACTTTTTTCGTAAATATTCTCGTAGTGCAATATCCCAATCCGGCATCTTGTAGCCCGTAAACGTAACAAATTTCGAATTATTCATGACTGACATCCGAGGCCTCGGCGCAGGCCTGGCAAGATCCTCCGAAGTTATAGGTATAACCTTCGTCTTTGTTTTAACCAGCGATAACACCTTTATAGCGTAGTCATACCACGAAACCTTACCGGTATTAGAGACGTGATAAACTCCAAACCCTATGGCCTTCTTGGTCTCTTTTTGCGAAACAGCTTTATCGAGTAAAGCATGCAAGGCCTTAGCTAAATATTTCGTGAACGTCGGAGAACCGGACTGATCCTTAACTACCTTCAAAGAGCTCTCTGACTTTGCTTTGTTGATTATTGTATCGACAAAATTTTTACCGCATTTGCCGTAAAGCCAGCTTGTTCGGACAATGTAATAACTCTTTAAAATTTTTCTTACGAGACTCTCTCCCTTTAGCTTAGAGTCACCATAAGCGCTTATGGGGTGAGCCCTATCAGTCTCTCTGTAGGGTCGCCTGGACTTACCATCAAATACAAAATCCGTGCTTATATAGATTAGCGCCGCATCGATAGCCTTACATGCACGCGCAATATTGCCGGTGCCTTCGGAATTTATCCCATAAGCTTTTTGCTTATTCATCTCACAGCCGTCTACATCCGTCCATGCGGCAGTATGTACTACAAAATCGGGCTTAGCCTTATTAAAGATCGCGGTTACTAATTTTCCGTCGGTGATATCGCCTTTATAAAACTTTATAACCTCCGACTTAGAACTTCGGATCAGATCGAATCCTATAAGATCATAATCTCGACAGAGCTCCGTGCAAAGATCTGCCCCGAGCATCCCGCTTGAGCCGGTGATTAATACTTTATATCTTTTCGGCATGCGACCAACCGGCTCCACCAGACCTCGTTCTTCTTATACCAATCCACAGTAAGTTTAAGCGCATCACGGTAATCATGTCGAGGCCGCCAGCCAAGCGCCTTAAGTTTCGTCACATCGAGCGCATATCGCTTATCGTGGCCCGGCCTGTCTTTAACATATTCTATAAAGCTCTCATCCCTGCCCAGTATGCCGAGCAATCCTCGCGTCAGCTCCAGGTTAGTGATCTCGCCACCAACTCCTATGTTATAAATCTCTCCGGGATTGCCTTTATGCATCACGACGTCTATCGCTTCACAATTATCTACAACATACAGCCAATCGCGCATATTCATGCCATCGGCATACAGCGGCACCTTCTTACCCGCCATAAGATTAGTAATAAATAGCGGTATGATCTTTTCCGGATACTGGTATGGTCCGAAGTTATTCGAACTACGGGTGATTATAACGGGAAGTTTGAACGTAACGAAGTATGACCTGGCCAGGAGATCGGCCCCTGCTTTGGTCGCGGAGTAAGGACTATTAGGGTCGAGAGCATCGGTCTCTTTGCTCGATCCGGCCTCTACGCTACCGTAAACTTCATCGGTGGATATCTGGACAAATAGCTCCACGCCCGTCTTCTTTGCCGCCTCAAGGAGCGTAAATGTGCCGGAGATATTCGTATTAACAAATACGCCGGGATCTGTGATCGACCTGTCGACGTGGCTCTCAGCGGCAAAGTTGATCACTATATCGGACTCGCCCACAAGCTTCCCAACCAAAGAGGCGTCCGTGATATCACCTTTTACAAACTTGTAATTCTTATGATTCTCGATATCCTTAAGATTATCGAGATTTCCGCAATAGGTCAGCTTATCCAGGTTCACGATCTTATAATCAGGATATTTTTGGACAATATGCCTGATGAAATTTGAGCCTATGAATCCTGCGCCACCTGTAATCAGTAGTCTCTTCATATTTTATTGTCGCACTTTCCCACAGCCTGCTTTAGCCACGAGATTATTGGCCCTTAACAGAGAATCGAACGTGCCCGCATCGGTCCACCACCCGTCGAGGATACTGTGTTCCATCTGCCCCATCTTCAAATATGCGTTATTGACATCGGTTATCTCGAGCTCACCTCTATGGGATGGCTTAAGAGTCTTAATTATGTCGAACACCTGGCTGTCATACATGTAAATTCCTGTAACTGCGTATTTAGATTTAGGATTTTTCGGCTTCTCAACAATAGAAGTGATCTTACCGTTCTTAAAACCGGCCACTCCAAATCTGTGAGGATCTCCGACCTTTTTAAGTAATATCCTGGCCCCGCGCTCCTGGGTCCTGAATTCGTCGACCTGCTTTTTTATGCTCTTCTGGATAATGTTGTCCCCGAGAATTACTACTATCTTATCGTTATCCGCGAAATGCCTTGCCAGCCTAAGCGCCTCAGCAATACCACCTTCACCCTCCTGGTATGTATAATTGATATGCTTCAGCCCAAACTTCGCCCCATTACCGAGTAAGCGCAGGAACTCTCCGGCATGCGCGCCTCCGGTTACGATCAATATATCCGTTATGCCGGCATCTACCAGCGTCTGGATGGGATAATATATCATCGGTTTACAGTATATAGGGAGCAGGTGTTTGTTCGTAATTTTTGTGAGCGGCGATAGCCTACTGCCAAGACCGCCTGCCAATATCACGCCCTTAGGTCCCATTTGCTATTTCCTCCAGTCGTAGGAATATCGTTATCGTAAGCGTCCACCCTGTATTCGTCGGCCTCTTTATAATTATACGGTACGGTAACGTTATTTATAACAACAGCTTCGGTATCGCTTATGCATTTGAAACCGTGATAGACTTCTTTAGGTATATGTACCAGCATGGGGTTTTCCAGGCTTATCTCAAAATCATTTACTTCACCATACGTCGGAGAAGCTTTTCTGGCATCATAGAGGGCAAGGCGCATCTTTCCTGAGATGCACGTGAAGTTGTCATTCTGCTTTTTATGAAAATGCCATGCCTTTGCTACCCCAGGAAACGCGGTCGTCATATAGACCTGGCCGAACTTCTCATATATGGGATCGTCGCATCTCAATATCTCCATTAAACGCCCGCGATCATCGGGAATAATCTTCAGTCTTTTAACCTTCACTCCGTCTATCATAAGTCTCCGCTTAAAGAAAATGGGACAGGTACATTTTTACCAGTTTTTCCGTAGAAAAAAGTACCAGTCCCTATTTTCTTCATATTATCCTCTTCCCATACCTATGTACGTGAAACCAAGCTTCCTGATCTCTATCGGATCGTAAATATTCCTGCCATCGACGATAATGCCCCGCTTCATAAGCTTCTTAATCTTCTTCAGGTCAAGTTCCTTGAATTCACTCCATTCGGTCGCTATCACGAGGCAATCACTCTCTTTCGCGACATCGTAAGCATCTTTACAGAATTTTACCCGAGCCCTTAGGATCGGTTTGGCTTTAGGCATCGATATCGGATCATAGACCTTTACCTTTACCCCTTGCCTAAGCAACATCTCTATAATATCCAGCGCGGGCGCATAGCGCAGATCGTCGGTATCCGGTTTAAACGAAAGGCCGAGAATTCCCACTGTCTTTCCGGGGAGATTCCATACTATGCTCTCTATTTTCTTCATGAGGGCCAATTTCTGGCCTTCGTTTATTTTTTCAACCTCTTTTAATAGGCCAAAATCATAACCGGCCTTTTCCGAGATCCGGATAAAAGCGGCGAGGTCTTTAGGGAAACAGAATCCCCCGAAACCCAAGCCCGCGTTAAGAAACTTATCGCCTATCCTCTTATCAAGGCCGATACCTTTCGAGACTTCAATAACATCGGCGCCGAGTGAATCGCACACATTTGCGATAGCATTTATAAATGATATTTTCATTGCCAGAAATGAGTTGGCGGCGTGCTTAATTATCTCGGCTGACTTTATATCTGTTACCACGATCGGGGCTTTTAACGGTTTGTACAGAGCGCTCAATATCTCAGCGGCTTTCTTAGATTTTACTCCAAGGACCACCCTGTCCGGGTTCATAAAATCTTTTATCGCGGTACCTTCCCGTAAGAATTCAGGATTCGATGCCACATCGAACTTAACGCGACGCTTATTGAAAGTCTTTATGGTGTGCTCTACCCATTCTCCGGTATTGACAGGCACTGTCGACTTCTCTACTATAAGCTTATAAGAGTGCATGGACGCGGCTATCTCTTTGGATACTCCCTCGACAGCGGTAAGATCCGCCTCCCCATTATCTTTTGGGGGAGTGCCTACCGCTATAAATATGATCTCTGACTTTTTAACAGCCTCTCTTATTTTGGTCGTAAAAGATAATCTGGACTTCTTGACATTACGCTTAACGAGCTCGGATAAGCCCGGCTCATAAATAGGCATTATTCCGGCCTTAAGTTTCTTTATCTTGGCCTGGTCATTATCGACGCATACAACATCATTACCCAGCTCGGCAAAGCAGGCACCTGTCACTAACCCCACATACCCCGAGCCTATTATAGCTATATTCACGCGCTAACCTCCACAGATACTCCGTTTACAAATAGATAACATGGCACATGGCAGATAAAAATTATATCATAACGGTGTAATACCCCACAAGCGTTAATTGGACTCTGCAGAACCGGCGGAACCGAAGCGCGGCTGTGAATATGTCTGCTTAAGCCCTATGGGATATTGCGGGAAGGCCTTCAACGTCATTATGACCCAGAAAGTGTGGTTATTCATATCTGTTATATCGTACGTAAACTCCAAAACCCAGCAATGAAGATCTCTGGTGATAGTATACTGCTGCTGCTCGAATTTCTTTGTTTCCAGGTCAAACCTCTCGTATACCCTGGCTCTCCATTTGTCATTTATCATATATCTGCCATCCATAGTAACCTGATAACTCTGACCGCTGGACTCCAGATTGTAATATCTCTGGCCGGCGGATATGGACCATTTGTCCCCTCCGCTGGCTACAAAATCGATATTCGCCGTTTCGACTGAACATGTCTTTGTATTGACATGCATATCCGAATTAAGATACAACCAGTTGTATGGTATAAGCTCCAGCTTAAAATCCACACCGTTAAATTTATTGCTCTTAATATCGATAGACCGCTTCTCAAGCCTGAACAAGTAATCTGTGCCTACTATAAATCGTACCAGGTCTACGGACGCCATGGAATCACCGCTCTTCCTCTTGGTCTGCAGTTTATTCTCCAGTGACAAAGTAACGTGATTCTCAGTGTCGAGGGCATCTATCTCATCGTATTGATTAAGGTTGTCGGGCGATATGGTAGGTTGATGCACATGGGCATAGCCGGCTGTAGGCGTTATGATATGCCTCAGCTTATTTATATCGAGACCCATGAAATTAGTGTTAACATCATATACTTTGTAAAACTTCATAGAGGCATCAACGCCTTCCCTGAAAAGTGTCCTCACCTCATTAGTATCGCCCCACTTGTTCCTCGAATAATAAGTTTCGCGAATACCGGCGAAGGGCGTGACGCTTAACGTCTTAAAGAATCTTGCCGCATAGGAAACTTGGTTATAAGTATCGAACCTGATGGTCCCGACATCCTTCGGTGTTGTAGTAGCGGAAGGTATGCTTTTGGCGCTTTCCATGTCCAGATATACGCCGCTTGTGTTAGATGAATAATAGAAGGATGTGTTGCCTATCCTGTAATTCAAAATATCTATTTTATATTCCGGCAGGCGGTCAACTACTGTATAAAAATCATTAACCCTCTTGCGAATTAAAAATTCGGTTGTATAGTCCTGTTTTGCGGTGATGAGCGAGAAAAAAGTGTCCGGATTTGCTCCGAGCTCTTCGTATTCGTTATAGATATAATCTCTTATAATATTAGGATCGCTAAGGTAGTTGAATTCGACAACAGCCGTGCTGTCTACATCTTTCATGTCCCATCTGTGCCTATACTGATACCTGTACCGCTTGGCCTCCGCGCCGGTATTATCGACCTCAAAACCATTGTTCTCCAGGGTGTAGTAAAATTTAAATGCGCCCTTGCCGGCGTCGGTATCGATATAATGATTAACGCCCTCCGCCAGCCCCTTCTTAGATCTGTAATCCAGCAGAATATCACCGCGAAAATTATCGTCCATATAATATCTGAGGGAAGTGAGTGCATAATAACCCCAGTCTTTACTCTTACCTGGGATTACGGTTATATTGGTCTTCTTATTATGGCGAATAGGCTGCACATAATAAGGCAGGCATAAGACGGGGACGGTTCCGATAAGAAATACTACGTTATTCGCCTCAACTTTATCATTCAGATATATCTTAACCCTCTCAGCCTGTATACGATAATGCGGCTTGTCAAAATCACAAGTTGTAACACTGCCATTATTTAATCCGAATTCGTCCTTGCCGGCATCCTTCGTTATATTCTCTGCCCTGCCAAAGAACGGATTGGCGTTGACGTATCCATAATCGATAATAGCGGAACGTTTCTCAAAGTTATACCTTACTTTATCACCGATAAAATAGGCATCCTTCTGGGTTATATTAACATTCCCTTCGGCTTCGGCATCGTGGTTCTCCAGATCTACGGAGACCTTCTCGCATGTTAGAACAATGTCTTTATAAGTTATGGATACATTGCCGGTGCCTATAACTTTCTTCTGTTCTTGAAGATATTCGACGTGATCGCCATTTACGACAATGGGCTCTTTAGTGGGGAGAGTCTCAGCGCATACATTGCCGGCGGATAATATAGCTAAAGAGGCTACGAATATTATGGCAACGTATCTATAGAATTTCATAGTGCAGTATTATACTATCTTTTATATTCACACACAACATTTTTACCTGATTTCTTTGCCCTGTAAAGCGCTTCGTCAGCCCTGTCTATAACATCGTTTCTATCGGTGGAATCGTTCGGATAAGCGGCAATACCCACGCTAACCGTAAGTTTCAATTTAACGTCGTAGGCCTTGAAATCATTCTCCTCCACTTTTTTCCGTAATCTTTCCGCAACTTGTCTTGCGCTGGCTCTTGTGGTTTCAGGAAGGACTATGGCAAACTCTTCCCCCCCGTAACGGCCTACGATATCTATATCTCTGACACTCTCTTTTATTATACGGGCTACATCTTTTATAACAACGTCCCCTACCATGTGTCCATATAAATCGTTACATTTTTTAAAATCATCGATATCGACCATTATGACCGCAAATTCAAAATTATATCTCCTCGAGCGCTGGAGCTCCTCGTCAAGTCTCTCGTAAAAATACCGTCTCACATATAGATCCGTTAAGAAATCTGTCACGGCAAGCTTCTCTACCATCTCGTAAAGAAGCACCTTCTTTATTTCAAGCGCAAACTGCATGGCCAATATAATGAACCTTTCGAGATCCGATTTGGGCAGATTCTCTAATGCTAATACGCCTACCAGTTTATGTTCGCTAAGAAGCGGCAGAACTACTAAGGTCTCCACCCCATTCTTTTCTATGCCAAGGCTCTTCAATACTTTAGCATCATCTTTGCCTGTAAGCCACACATCTCTGGGGCCGTCTTTGAACAGATCCATCACTTTCTTACCGTTCAAAGATCCTGCACCCGAACCGTCGGCGGGATCTTTCTGCCACACCCTGTATGATCTGTCTATAACCGGCTTACCATCTGTGCGATCCAATATCATAAGATCACATTTTCTGAATGTAAAATTTTCCTTCAGGAACAAGCTAAACTCGTGGAATATGTCCCTGAAATTCAGATGCTCGGACATCTTCCTGGTTATCTCATAAAGATTTACTATCTCGGCTTCCTTAATCTTAATGCCGTTCCCAAACCTTATCGCCCGATCCCTCTCATCATTAAGCCCTTGCTTCTCTTCAATATTTTTATTAAGAATATTTTGAAGCGATGCCTTCTGGCGTCTGATCACATTTTTATACGAAAAGTAAACTAAGGTAAGCATGTTGAACAACAGGAGTGATGCGGCCGCATTAGCGGCGTCTGCTTTGAATATGAAAACAAGCGCGGGATAAACTATCAGCCATGATACGGGAATCGACGCGTACGTGAATATATTTGAGTAGAGATAACCCCCCGGAGCTATAAATACCAGAATTATATTCATGGTTACATAAAACATGTCGCCATGCGGGTGGATTATGACCAACATCGGCAGACATAAGGTTATAAATAAATTATATATGAGCTTTAGCCGGAACAGACTCTGTCCCTCCCCTGGCCCTTAGCCTCATAGAGCCTTGCGTCGGCAATTCTTATCAACTCCTCCTCCGTGACGGCGTCCTTAGGATATGCGGCCACTCCTATGGAAACGGTTACCCTGGTATCTTCCTTCTTTATTTCAATAGTCTTCCTTTTTATCAGCTTTCTTATCTTTTCCGCTAACAACACGGCTTCTTTTCTATTCTTTCTCCATAGCAATATAGCTATCTCCTCTCCTCCATAACGTCCCGCTATATCTTCCTCGTCCAATAACCCGATTATCGTATCTGCGATAGATCTCAGGATGATATCTCCGGATGAGTGCCCATATTTGTCGTTGTAATTCTTAAAATGGTCTATATCCAGCATCAATAACGACAGGGGTTCTCTTTTTCTTGTTGCCCTCCTGACTTCTCTGTGAAAATTTTCCATAAAGAAACGACGGACCTTCAGCCCGGTAAGCCCATCCCGTATCGCAAGCTCCTGAGTTCTGGAATAGAGTAGCGAATTTTGCACAGCCACCGCCGCAAGATTTGCAATTATATCGAGAAGCCTCAGGTCATCCTGTGTATATGCAAATCCGTCGGGGAAGTCCATCCTTAGAACGCCTATAACCTTATTCTCGCTTACAAGCGGCGATGAAATGATCGAGCGGAATGTGCCATAATCCGCAGCTATACCTTCCATGGAAAATCGAAAATCCTTTGTGGCATCTTCGATTAAAAGAGCTTTCTTGTGCCTTAAAACCCATTGATCAAAGAGATCTCCTTTCTTCGTCTTTATCTCCTGATCGTTTTTTGCATTAGAGGCGGACAACATAAGCTCTTGTTTATGTTGATCCGCCAGGAACAGAAGCACCCTGCCGCTCTTACCGAGCGTCTTAATGGTCTTTTCGACTATGGATGCAGTGATATCTTCGAGAGATAATACAGTGCTAAAACGCTCAGCCACTCCCTTCAGCATCGAATACCTTTTAAGTTTATCTTCGAATGCTTTTATTCCATTATTGCTATCTTTAACTTCGTTGGCAATAATATTTTTTTCTTCTTCTATCTTTTCCAATCGTAATGCATGCAGTTGGTTCATTCTATTTCTGTCTGTCGCAAATGAATATCCGATCCAGGCAGTCATGATAAGCGGAAGGATTAGAATATTACAGTTATGGCAACCTGTCCTGAACCCCAACAATAAGATAAAGATAAAGGCGGAGATAGTGACTACGGCTCCGCCTGTAAGGCCCAGCGTAATCCAGCCTAAAAGTATGGCAATATTGAATCCTGATGCCGCAGAACTAATCAAGACGATGTTAGATAGTGATCCTCCAGAGCTTTTGGGGGATATTGTCCATGAGAGATAAGTCGATATTGATAATGAGATTGTTAAAAAGATATAGAAGATCGATCTGGCGCGGTAAGATATCATCATGCCATTCGGTTTTAAAATTATATTATAGTCTTGCCCGTTTCCTTATCAAAAAAATGAACCTTAGACATATCTAATACCAGGTCCATATCGGAATTGATGGCCGGCTTATCATGGCCTCCGACCTTAGCAATGAGTTGATTCTTGCCGGTGTTAAGGTATAGATAGGCCTCTGAGCCCATGGGCTCTATGATTTCGCAGGTCGCTTTTATCGTATTATCCACAGAGGCTTCGGAGACGAACAGTTTATCATATATATCTTCAGGCCTTATCCCGAAGACCAATTCTTTGCCTATATATGGCTCCAGGACTTTATACATCGAATCCACTATCTTTACCATAAATCTGCTCTCATTAAAGAATAATTTACCATCCTTCTTTATTATGGTTCCGATCACAAAATTCATCGGCGGCGTACCTATGAAACCCGCCACAAATCTGTTCACCGGCTTGTCGTAAAGATTTATCGGGTCGGCTATCTGTTGTATATCGCCATCTTTCATTACAACGATCCTATCACCCATGGTCATGGCTTCCGTCTGATCGTGAGTTACATATATCATCGTGGTTTGAAGCCTTATATGCAGCTTCTTAATTTCGGTTCTCATCTGAACCCTCATCTTCGCATCCAGATTCGAGAGCGGCTCGTCGAACAGAAAGACTAAAGGCTTTCTTACGATCGCCCTTCCCACTGCGACGCGCTGGCGCTGTCCGCCGGATAGCTCGCGGGGCTTTCTATGCAGAAGTTGCTCAATGCCCAGCATTGTAGCCGCATCCTTGACTCTTGACTGAATCTCTATGGCAGGATATTTTCTTAACTTTAGCCCGAATGCCATATTATCGTAAACACTCATGTGGGGATATAACGCGTAATTCTGGAAGACCATCGCGATGTTTCTGTCTTTGGGGGGGATATTATTTACCAGCTGGTTGCCTATATATACGTCGCCGCCGGTAGCTTCCTCCAGGCCGGCGATTATTCTCAAAGTCGTCGACTTGCCGCATCCGGACGGGCCAACGAAGACCACGAACTCTTTATTCTCGATACCCAGGTTTATATCTCTAATAGCCCAGACATTTCCAGGATAACATTTTGATACTTTATTGAGACTTACTTGCGCCATAACATCCTTATCTTAGCATACCTTACCATACAAGGTATCAAGAATATCAGAAATAGCTTAATAATTTGGAGAGGGACTCTTTCATGAATTTTCTGTGTGTTATCGTATCGATAAGACCGTGTTTTAATAAAAACTCCGATCTCTGAAAACCCGGCGGAAGCTTCTGCCTTATCGTCTGCTCTATAACGCGCGGGCCCGTGAAGCCTATTAACGCTTTCGGCTCAGCGATGATAAAATCACCCAAAGAGGCAAAGCTCGCCATTATCCCGGCCATAGTAGGATTAGTTAATATCGATATGAATAGTCCGCCTGCTCTATCGAGTTTGTTCAGCGCCGCCGAGGTTTTAGCCATCTGCATCAGCGAATACATGCCTTCATACATCCTGGCTCCGCCGCCGGAACCCGAGACTATTATCAGGGGCACCTTGCGCGCGATCGAAGCTTCGATCGCCCTGGTAAGTTTCTCGCCTACTACAGAACCCATCGAACCCATAATGAACCGCGAATCTGTAACGCCAAACATAATATCTCTGCCGCCAAGCTTGCCTTCTCCGGTTATAACGGCGTCCTTTAGTCCTGTAAGCTCCTGGTCTTTCCGCAATTTTTCTTTATAGGTCTTAGGCCCCGAGAAAGATAACGGATCGAGAGCTTCCATATCTGCATCCATCTCCTTAAAGGTTCCATCATCGATAAGAAGTTTCACTCTTTCATGAGCACCTAAAGTAAAATGGTAGCCGCACTTATGACAGACCTTCAAATTTTCATCGAGCTTCTTCCTGTATATAAGCTCGCTGCACTCTTCGCATTTAGCCCAAAGATCCTCGGGAATGTCCCCCCTCTTTCTCGCGACTTTTACTATCGTATATTTGGGTTTTCTCGGAAACAGATGCATATCATCCCACCAACAGTTCTTTGACTTTATCCACGGCCGTAGCGGCATCCTTAGCATAGCCATCTGCGCCGATCGACTTTGCAAACTCCTGCGTTACAGGAGCACCACCCACAATCACTTTAACTTTATTGCGCAATCCGGAGGCAGTAAGGGCATTTATGGTTTCTCGCATAGCATGCATAGATGTAGTAAGGAGCGATGACATCGCGATCACGTCTATCTCTTTGGCTCTGACGGCATCGATGAACTTCTGCGGACTCACATCTATACCCAGATCGTCTATCTCAAAACACGCGCCTCTCAACATCATGCTGACTATATTTTTTCCGATATCGTGCAGGTCGCCCTTAACTGTGCCTATCAGCACCTTGCCGACAGGTTTTATGCCATGTTTTACGAAGTGCGGCTCGAGAACAGCCATTCCGGCATGCATCGCCCTGGCAGATATCAGGACCTCCGGAATAAAAATCTCATTTGCCTTAAACTTGGCGCCGATAATTTCCATCCCGGCTACGAGGGCTGAATTTATTATCTCCCTTATATTCACACCCTGTTCAAACGCCTGAGAAGTCAGTTTCTCTACAACCTTACGGTCACCCCTCTGGAGGGAATCTCTTATCTCTTTCAACATAGCATTGTACATCTTACAACCTTTCGCGTATTATTTCATCCATTTATCATACCACATTTCGAACATAAACAACGCCCAAATTTCTTTTCTCGTATCATTCCGGTTATTTAGAAACTCTTTTATCAGGCCGTCTATATAGGCATAATTGAATATGTCCTCCCTCTCGATCTTCTTCTTGTCGAATGCATCCATGAGGAGCCCTTTAAGGTCTTCTTTAAGCCACTTGGCCACCGGAACGGCGAAACCCTGCTTAGGCTTAGTAATATTGCTCTTCGGGAGCTTATCCTTTAATGCTTCTTTCAATATCCACTTAGTTGTAAAATTCTTCATCTTTAGTGATACGGGTATGCCTGTGACATATTCCGTAAATTCCGAATCGAGAAACGGCGCTCTGACTTCGAGAGAATTGGCCATGCTCGCCCTATCGACCTTAACCAGAATATCATCCGTCATATATGTCTTAATATATACATATATTGCCCGGTCTAAGGGGTGCAGCGTCTTAACATTATTATAATATCCTTCCGTAGTGCTATATATATTTTCCCGTCCGGATGGAAAGAGGCCCGGCGCAAACAACAATTCCTGCTCACTGGGCGTAAATGATCCTATCCATGCCTGATGACGATTCTTATGCGGGAAATCTAGTCCCCTGGCAAAGCGCTTTGCCTTAAAGTATAGGCTCATGTAATCATTTGATGGCTTAATACACTTCAATAGCAGGTTTAACGGCAACTTTTTTAATCCGGATGGAATAAAACCGAAACAGCTATCCAGTTTATGAGCAATGAATGACGGGTAACCGAGAAACAGTTCGTCCCCCCCGTCTCCCCCCAGCGCTACTTTAACGTGTTTAACCGTAAATCTTGATACGAGATATGTCGGTATTATCGATGAATCGGCAAAGGGCTCATCGAGGAGATCCAGTACTTTAGGAAATACATCCAGCATCACCTCCGGGCTTAGCAGTTCTTCGTGATGGTCTGTTCCAAAATGCTTAGCCACCCGCCTTGCATCAGGCGATTCGTCAAAAGACTTCTCATTAAAACCGATGGAGAAGGTCTTTATATCCTTCGGATCCATCAGTTCGGCCATCATGCAAACAACAGCGGAGGAATCAATCCCCCCGGATAAAAATACACCTAATGGGACATCGCTTATAAGGCGCTTTCTAACCGATTCCTTTAACAGCTCTATCAGGCGCGGTGCGGCTTCCCTGTAATCTAACTTTCTCTGAGTATTGAAACTAAGATCCCAGTAGCGATCCTTCTTTAGGGCGCCATCTTTGACCGATATGCGTGAACCGGCCTCCAGCTTATATATATTTTTGAATATAGAATGCGGACTCGGCACATACTCATAGGCCAGATACTTGCCGAGTGAATTTAAATCTATCTCTCTCTTCACTGATGGATGTTTTATGAGGGCTTTTAATTCTGAGCCAAATATAAATTGGTTATCCACTGAGGCATAATATAGCGGTTTTTTACCAAAGCGGTCTCTTGCGAGAAATAGAATTTTCTTTCCGGAGTCCCATATAGCAAGCGCAAACATACCATTAAAATGTTTTACACAATCTTCGCCATACTCCTCGTAGGCATGCAGTACAACTTCGGTGTCGGAATTAGTATTGAATCTGTGGCCTTTACCTAATAACACGGTCTTTAGCTCGAGAAAATTATATACCTCGCCGTTATATACGATAGCTTTGGAACCGTCGTTACTAAGCATGGGTTGGTGACCGGTCTTAAGATCAATGATAGATAGCCGTCTATGGCCGAGCGCGGCAGGCCCGTTTACGAATACGCCCGAATCATCAGGGCCGCGAGGCGCAATCGTATCCATCATCGACTTAAGGATATCCTCGGAAGGCCTCTTCGCGTTATCGAAATGTATGTAACCGCAGATACCGCACATTGCTTAGCGTCCGATCATTGTTATCATATAAAAATAATGACTGCCCCGCTTTTCCCGGCATTCTAACCGAGCTTGTTTATCACTATACCCGAGATTTGCTTCGGGAAGAAATATGTCGCCTTTCTCGGCATCTTCTCGCCGATCCTGGCTATACGTTTGACCTCGGAGACTTTCGTAGGATTGAGAAAAAAAGCCACTTTAAAATCACCCTTACTTACCAATCCTGCCGTCTCCTGCGGGCTCTTTACGAATTCCACGTTATCATCATCATCCTGAATACCAAGTACATGTTGGAATATGAATTGGTGAAGTATCGCGACATCGAGCCGCTTCCACTCTTTGGGCTTATTCTTAATAGCCGCATCGACAGGATTAAAGCTTTTAAGCTTCAGAATATAAAACTTCTTACTTCCGAGATATAAACCGAATACATGTTTATCGTGCAGGCGTTTGAGTCCGGCCATCATAGAGTTTAGGCTCGGGACGCTTTCGATTGTGAAATATTTATGGAGACGATACATAATCCCATTTCTGTCGAGTAGCCCTATGTCCTTTGGAAGCCTATGTGCCGGAAGGACGGTTAACATATCCTCCTTTGACTCAACAAAATATACCATCACATATTTGGATGATTCCTTAATATCTCCGGGCGCTTTTGTTCCGGCAATCTCTTTAGCGTACATTTTAGCGACCTCGAAACGATGATGACCGTCAGCGATAAACGTATTGGCATTACTCATCACAACCCGTATCCTTTTTATATCCGCCTTATCGTCAAGTCTCCAGGCCCTATTTCTTATGCCCTCGAAAGGTATATCTATAAAGGGCTTTTTTAGACAAGTCTTTTTTAATATACTTAGTATTGTATGCCGGGGGTCTTCGTATAGGATAAATATCGGGCTCAAATTAGCTTTAACACTGCGCATCAGGTCGAGTCTGTCCACTTTAGGCGCATGAAGAGTATTTTCATGCGGTAGGACTTTTTTTCTGCCTTCACTCAGCCCCATTAACGCAATAAATCCTATCCTGTCTATGGTCTCCCTACCTTCCTTATACCTCTGCGAATAGACGTATATGGACTCTTTATCATCACGGATCATCTGTTTATTCTTAAGCCATAGTTCCAAAAATTTATGGGCCCTGGTATAGCGGTTTTCATCGCGGTTATCGGAACTCTTTATCTTCCCCAGCTCCAGCCTTATTAAATTATAAGGGCTTTGGCGGTATAGTTCATTTTGCCTGGTTTTGGATATAATGTCATATGGAGGGGCAACTACTTTAGATAAGTTTCCTACGATCTTCTCATTATATACTACGCCCCTAAAGGGCTTTATATTAGCCATAAAATCTCCTCATATTTAGGATATGATTATATATGAAATTAATGCTTTTGCAAGAATGATATGTCGTAGCTATTTAAGAGCGGCTATTTACCGCTGGAGGGGCAGCCCTTACATGAAGATCCGCCGGATCCCGGACAGGCCGGGCCTGGCTTTGTTTTTTTCTTATAATCGGTTTCGTAGAAACCCGTTCCTTTAAATATAACTCCGCTGCCACCGGCAATGAGACGATGGGCCGCTCCGCCGCATTTCGGGCATTTCGCTTTCGGGTGATCGGTCATCTTCTCAAACTTCTCAAATTTACCACCGCATTTAGCGCAATGATAGTCGTAAGTAGGCATACATGCTCTCCTTAGATTATTTTATACTTTTACCTGAATATCCTTTTCATCTTTTCTACGAATGTTTTGGCCAACGGCCCTCTATCATCAGCGAACGACCTGGAATACTCCTTGAGAGCCCTCTTCTCTTCCTGGTTAAGGTCTGTCGGCACATCTATCTGAACCTTAACTATTTGATCGCCCCGGCCGTAATCATGAAGGTGCGCTATTCCTTTATTTCTTAATCGGAACTGCCTGCCGCCCTGAGTGCCCGGCGGTATCTTCATCATTATTTTGCCTTCGATGGTCGGCACCTCTATTTCACCGCCCAAAACAGCAGTAACGTAACTTATCGGCACTTCACAATAAATATCGGCTTCGTGGCGCTCGAATATCTCATGAGGTTTTACATGCATGAGTATATATAGATCTCCCCTGGGCCCACCTCTCTCGCCCGCTTCACCCTCACCATGAATCCTCAGTCTGGATCCGGAATCGACTCCTGCCGGAATCTTTACCTTAATATTACGTTTTGTCTTAACGCGCCCTCTGCCGCTACAAGATGGGCACGGGGTCTTTATAACGACCCCCTCACCGCCACACGCCTGACAGGTCTGCACAACATTAAAAAAACCATTTGAAGTTCTTACCTGCCCTTGTCCACCGCATTCGGAGCATCTCTCTTTTTTGGAACCGGCTTTTGCGCCCGTACCGCGGCATTCTTCGCATACCTCATACCTGGGTATGGTGATCGTCTCTTCGCCGCCGAAAGCAGCTTCATCGAAAGGTATCTCAAATTGATACTCCAGGTCGGAGCCGCGTCTGGCACCTCCACGACGGGAAGTGGAAGAGCCCCCAAAACTGCCTCCTCCAAAACCAAATTGCTTTAAGAGGTCGCTGACATCAGCGCCGCCGAATATATCTTTAAGATCGTCGAAATGATGGAAGTCCTGCCACTGGAAGCCGCCTTGCTTAAACGCATTCTCTACCCCGGCAGGGCCGTATTGATCATAACCGGTACGCTTCTCTTTATCGATCAGGACCTCGTAAGCCTCGGATATCTCCTTAAATCTCTCCTCAGCCTCTTTCTTTTTATCGGGAGTTACTCTGTCCGGATGAAATTTAAGCGCAAGGTTCCTGTAGGCCTTCTTCACCTCGTCCGAAGAAGCCGTCTTATTTATTCCCAGAACTTCGTAATAATCACGTTTTGCCATTACTCACCGTTCATAAAGCATTAAATTTCTACAGCGGCGTTTACTTTCGAGGCCAGCCTGAGCTGTACGCCTCAGGGATGATCTGCCGTTATCTGCCTATGCCGATTCAATTAATATTCTACTTCTTCTTTTTCTTACCGTCTTCGTCCTCGGCCGTATACTCGGCGTCTATGATATCTTCGCCCTGCTTTGGCTGCGCAGTGTCCTGGCCCTCTTCCTGTCCTGTCGCGCCTGGACCCTGCTGCTCACCACCGCCGGCGCCCGGGCCAGCCTTAGGTCCGGATGTCTTCTTATATACTTCCTCGGCTAATTTATGGGCCGCTTTAGTTACCTCCTCCATGCCGCGTTTTATGCTCGGCAAGTTCTTATCCTTTATGGCCTGCTTCAAATCATTAAGCCTCGATTCGATATCGGCTCTCTCGGACTGACCCACCTTTTCGCCGAAATCTTTCAGAGACTTCTCGGTAGAATATGCTAGCGCATCCGCCTGGTTAATTAACTCAACCTCTTCCTTCTTCTTTGAGTCCTCGGTGGCAAATTTCTCAGCCTCTTTAACCATCCTCTCGATCTCTTCCTTCGAAAGTTTCTTAGGCGCTGTGATCTTTATCGATTGCTCTTTACCTGTGCCAAGATCTTTCGCGGACACATGCACAATGCCGTTGGCATCGATGTCAAAAGCAACCTCGACCTGCGGTACGCCGCGCGGCGCCGGAGGTATGCCCACGAGATCAAACCTGCCGAGCTCCACATTGCCTTCTGCATCTGCAATCTGGCGCTCACCCTGTATAACACGTATGGTCACTGCCGTCTGGCTGTCCGCGGCCGTCGAGAATATCTGACTCTTCCTGGTCGGGACTGTCGTGTTGCGCTCGATAAGCTTAGTATTCACTCCGCCGAGCGTCTCGATGCCCAGAGAGAGCGGCGTTACGTCGAGAAGGAGAACCTCTTTGGTCTCACCCTTCATAATCGCCGCCTGTATGGCAGCGCCCAGCGCAACGCATTCCATTGGATCGACTCCACGTTCGATCTTCTTACCGACATAGTCTTCCACGAACTTCTGAACTATCGGCATCCTCGTAGGTCCACCCACCAATATGATTTTACTGATATCTTTAGCTGTAACCTTGGCATCGGTCAATGCCTGCTCTATCGGATGCTTACAGCGATCGATAATCGGCTGTATGAGCTCTTCGACCTTAGCCCTGTTCAGAGTCATGGTAAGATGTTTAGGTCCCGTCTGGTCGGCTGTGATGAACGGAAGGTTAATATCAGTAGATAGCGTGCTCGACAGTTCTACCTTAGCCTTCTCCGCAGCTTCCCTTACTCGTTGAATCGCCATTTTATCGTTCTTAAGGTCTATGCCGGTATCTTTCTTGAACTGGTTTATAACATAATCTATGAGAGTATTATCCATGTCTGTTCCGCCAAGCTGAGTGTCGCCCGATGTCGCCATTACCTCAAAAGTAGCGGCCTTATGCTCGTCGTCCCATCCCATCTCAAGCACCGTAACATCCAGCGTTCCTCCACCCAGGTCGAATACCATTATCTTCTGCTCTGTTCCTGCCTTATCGAGTCCGTAGGCAAGGCATGCGGCTGTCGGCTCATTGATTATTCTCAGCACTTTAAGCCCGGCAATCTCGCCGGCATCCTTGGTCGCCTGGCGCTGGTTATCATTGAAATACGCAGGGCATGTTATTACAACTTCGTTCACCGTATCACCAAGATACGCTTCAGAATCCTGCTTAATCTTCTGGAGCAGGAACGACGATATCTGCTGAGGCGTATATTCTTTCCCATAAACTTTGTATTTAAAATCGGTCCCCATTTTACGCTTGGCCGCAAATATTGTTCCTTCCGGATTAATAGAAGCCTGCCTCTTGGCCGGTTCACCCACTAATTTCTGTCCGTCTTTAGTGAAGGCAACGAACGATGGGAATGCCTTACCGCTTGCCACCCCTGCGCCCTCAGCTGACGGTATTATTACGGGCCTGCCGGCTTCCATATAAGCCGCCGCCGAATTCGAAGTCCCTAAATCTATTCCTATAACCTTTGCCATATACACCTCCGATTTTGTTTGCTAATATTTAAGTCTTCTATACGCTATTTTTAACGATCTTCACTGCCACCGGACGCAGAAGCCTGCCGTTAAACTTATAACCCGGCTTCAATTCTGCGACTATAGTGCCGTCTTCCTTATCAGGCGCCTCTACAGTCTCTATCGGCTCGTGCATGTGGGGATCGAACTTCCCTCCCACAGTATTTAACCGCTCCAGGCCGATACCCTTAAGGAAACTCTGAATCTGGAGCTGGATCATGTCGACACCATCCTGAACAGCCTTAAAATCCTTAGCTTCCTTGATATGTTTTTCGGCTATTTCTAGATTATCAATGATAGGAAGCAACTCTATTACAAAGCCTTCATTAGCATACTTAACAAATTCTGCCTTATCTTTCTCGAGGCGCTTCCGTATATTTTCAAATTCCGCTTGCGCCCTGAAATATTTATCGCTGAAGGCATCGCGCTCTTCACCCCTTACCTTCAACGCATCATATTCTTGCTTAGATATTGTTACCTGATCCTCACCGGACGAGCCGGAAACGTCATCATTTTTACAATCGTTATTTTTATGGGGCATATTATGCTATATCTCCATGTCATCGAATATCTTAGTCACCGTATCGGCAAGAAATTCTACCATCGGAATGACCTTTTCATAGACCATCCTCTTCGGGCCTATCACCCCGAGCCTGCCCGAAGTCTTACCCTTAACTTTATAACCTTTTGTGACTATACTGCAGTCACACAGCGAATTTGAAAAATTCTCCTTACCTATGTGTATTGTGACCCCTTCGGTATTAAAGTCATCACGCAATATATCCAATAACTCATTTTTTTGCTCCAGGCATTTTAGTAAGGCGTACAATTTTCTCAGGTCATGAAATTCCGGTTGTTCAACAATATGGCTCGTCCCGTCCAGATATAATTTTTCATACTGGGAGAATAGCGTAAGACCTACGTAGTTGGTTATATTAGATATCATATAAGACGTCCTGTCCAGCACATCTTCGACCGAACGTACAGAATTATTATACTGGTTTTTTACGGAGCGCTCCATATCAGTGTTCACATTTTTTGTGTGCATCAAAGATTCTATGTAGTAGCGGTACCCTGAATCGGTAGGTGACCTGCCGGCCGAGGTGTGAAGCTGCATTATGTAGCCCATATCCTCCAAGTCCGCCATTACATTGCGTATGGTAGCACTCGACAAATTCAGCTTTCTCGAAACATAGCGCGATCCGACCGGTTCCGCGGTCTCGACGTAGCTGCGCACGATCATCTCGAGCACTTCCTGCTGTCTTCGATTAAGCCCTTTAACGATATTCTTCTGAGTCATATATAATTAGCACTATATACCATTGAGTGCTAAATTTCAAGATTATTTTCTGGAAATTTTCCTTCCAGCATGTTTTTTAGGCGCAGAGGAACTTCAGCTTCGATCGCGACTGTGTCCGGGCCGTATTCCTGCTTTATTATGAAGCCGTTTTCACGGATAATATTGAGCGTCTTTATATCGCCGGTCGGAATATTGATATTAATTATAGCGGTAGAGCCTTTTAAATATATAAGGATCTTTGAGACTAGGTCATCGAACCCCAGTCTTTTCAAGGCAGATATCGCGACCGAGCCATCAAATTGCCTGCATAGGTTTTCTACTACCGTTTTATTCTCAACCTTATCTATCTTATTAATTGCGGTTATTTTCGGTTTGTCGACAGCGTTTATCTGTTTCAATACTTCATATACCGCATCCGCCTGTTCATTAACCTTAGGATGGCTCGCGTCGACCACGTGTAACAGAATGTCCGCTTCGGCGGCCTCTTCGAGCGTCGCTTTAAATGCCTCGACGAGGTGATGCGGAAGGCTCTTTATAAAACCGACCGTGTCAATAAAAAGGACTTTTTGATTATTAGGCATCACGAACTTTCTGATCGTAGGATCCAGGGTAGCGAATAGCTTGTCCCGCACCACAACATCGGAATTCGTCAATGCATTTAGAAGTGTCGATTTACCGACGTTCGTGTAGCCCACTATGGCTATCGTGAAGAGAGGGACTCGCGACCGTTTACTCCTCATCATGTCACGTCTATCGGCCAGTTTTTCCAGATCTTTTTTAAGTTTGGATATTCTCGATCTGATAGTGCGACGATCAACCTCCAGCTTCTGCTCTCCCGGCCCGCTCGTACCTATGCCTCCGCCGGTACGCGACATCTGCACGCCTTTTCCGGTAAGCCGCGGCAGCATATAGTTGAGTTGCGCCAGCTCGACCTGTAATTTGCCCTCATTCGAATGCGCGCGGCGCGCAAAAATATCCAGAATTAACTGTGTCCTGTCTATCGACTTAACACCCAGCGCCTCCTCCAAATTCTTTTGCTGGGAGGCCGTCAAGTCATTATTAAATATCGCGACGTCTATGTTATCTCTGCGGCATATTAAAGCGAGCTCCTCCACTTTCCCCTTACCGATAAAACATGCGGGAGATGGTTCGTGCCTCCTGACTATCTCCTGGTGCACAACCTTAGCCTGAGCTGAGGCGGCAAGCTCAGCCAGTTCGGTCGAACGTTCTTCGGCCGTCCATGGCTCCCTGCTTCCGAAATCCACCGTAACGAGCATTGCGCGTTCCATATCAACCAACTTTCTTCGTTATATTTGCTATAATCTTTGCTTCACTATTACGTTCGACATCGAACCATTTTATTCTTTTATTCTTACGGAACCAGGTAAGTTGCCTTTTAGCAAATCGTCTGGTATTCATCTTCAGCATATCCTTGGCATATTCGGCCTCATACTCCCCGTCCAGATAACCGGTTATTTCCTTAAGCCCGAGGGCCTCCTTCGAAGTCATCGCCAGTTTCTTCCTGGTAAGCCTTCGGACCTCTTTCACTATACCATCAGCAAACATCTTGTCTACACGCTCATCGATCCTTGAATATATAGAGGATCGTTTGGCCTTAAGTCCAAAAAGCTTTATGTCATAGACATCCCCCAGGCCTTTCGTCGCGGATTTTAGTTCTGTCATAGTCCTGCCGGTGGAGTGGAATATCTCGAGTGCTCTGATTATGCGTCTAACGTCATTAGCGTGTATTCGCGATGCGCAGTCCGGATCGATCTCCATGAGGCGCTTGTGCAGTCTACTTAATCCATGACGCGCGGCAAACCTCTGCATATTTTTTCTGAATTTCATGTCAGCGGCGGGTGATGGGAATAGTCCGTATATCAAAGCCTTTATATAGAGTCCGCTGCCACCGACGACTATCGGCGTCTTCCCTATTTTAAGAATTGATTTTATGATCGGTGCGGCTCTCTTAATAAATACCGCGGCACTATATTCCTTATCGGGAGATAATAGATTTACCAGGTGGTGTTTTACCAGCCGCCTATCGCTCCTCGACGGTGTCTGACTCAGTATATCCATGCCTTTATAGATCTGCATCGAATCACAGGATATGATCTCTCCGCGAAGCTTCATAGCGAGTTTGACGGCTAAACGGGTCTTACCTATTGCGGTAGGGCCTACGATAAAGACGACTTTTGGGGTTTTCCGAAACTTACTTATTCGCATACATCATCGGTGCAAGACTTAGCACCGTAGCCCTCGGATTTTAATTTGGAGGCAATGTTTGAAGCCTCGGCCTGAGACGAGAAATTTCCCACCTTTACCCTGTAAAATTTATCGCTCGATAGCACCGGTATGGAGATGTAACTCTTATAACCTTTGGCTGTTAACTTTCTGACGAGTTTCTCCGCATTTCTTTTATTCTTAAATGACCCAACCTGCAGTGAATATTTTCCCTCGTTAGCATTAGGAGACGATGTTTCCTTCTCCGCAAACTTTTTCGTATCAATCGTGCTCGGAGAGGCCAATTTTGCCTCAAAGCTGTAAGGCGCCTGGTCTCTAACCATCTTAAGATAACTATCGGCCTTATCGCGCAATCCCATTTTCGAATAACATAAATTCAACCTGCCGTAGACTATCGGGATGTTCTTATCCGTAGAATATTGGCTCGCAATATCGCTGTATACGCTTAGCGCTTTCGAGTTATTGCCCTCCAGGAGATATGAATCTCCCATACCGATGCGCGCATCGAATATCTTCTCGGACCAAGAATAATGGTCTATGATACAGCTAAAACTCTCCCTTGCGCCTGCAAACTTATTGCTTTTAAGTTCGCTCAGGCCTTTTAAGTAATAAAGCTCATCCTTCCTGCCTTCCCCGGAATTAATAAGCCCATCTGCTTCGGATATAACCGTGTTATATCTTCCGTCGAGGAATAATTTTTCTACCCTCGCCAGGCTCGAACCCGATGACGCGACCGCCGATTGTGCTAAGATAAAGAGCGACATCATAATCGATAGAATTATCTTCGCCATTAAACCATTCTTCCTTTTAGCGAATAGGGCGTTACCGATTGCACTTCGACATCCACCAGAGTGCCCACCAGCGACTTATCACCCTTAAAGATTACCTGTTTATTCGTCCTGGTCCTTCCGCTCATTAGAGTTACGTCCTTTTTATTCACGTCTTCGACGAGCGCCTCGACCGACTTAGAAACTAGCTTCATATTCCGACCCTCCGATATGCCGCGCTGGATCTTCATAATAATATCCAGGCGCTCGGCTTTAGTTTTAGCCGATACGTCATCGGTTAATTTTGATGATGCGGTCTTTAGGCGCAGTGAATACTTAAAAGTATAAGCGCTGTCAAAACCAATATCCTTCATAATATCACAGGTTCTCTTAAAATCGCTATCGGTTTCTGAGGGAAAACCGACAATGACATCGGTAGTGATACTGCCCGATGGCAATATCTTTTTATAACTCTCGACCAATTTCAAATATTTTTTTGCGGTATACTTACGGTTCATAAGCTTCAAAATGCGATCGGATCCGGCTTGTAGCGGCAGATGCAGATGTTCGCATACCTTTTGAAGGTCTCGCATAGCTATGAACAATTCCGTATGAGCATCCTTTGGATGACTCGTCATAAATCGGATTCGCTCTATGCCATCGATCTTATTCACAGCTCCGAGCAGCTTAATAAAATCTCTATCCCCGCCTGTTTTATAGGAGTTAACATTCTGGCCAAGGAGAGTTATCTCTTTAAATCCTCGTCCGGCGAGAGATTTGACTTCCCTGATTATATCTTTTGCGTCCCTTGAGCGCTCCCTGCCGCGGACATACGGCACAATGCAGTATGAGCAAAAGTTATCACACCCCTCACCTATAGATACGAGCGCCTTGAACTCATGTTCACGATATTCGGGGTATAGCTCGGGCCTCTTAGCGTCAACTTTATCGGTAGCTATTATGCGCAGTTTCTTCCGGCGTGCATATTTAATTAGGCGCGGTAAGTCCGCTTCGTTGCCCGTGCCGCATACGATATCTATAACGGGAGACCTGGTAATGGCCTCGCCTTTATATGCCTGAGCGGTACATCCCATCAATCCGATTATAAGACCGGGCCTCTTCTTCTTAAGTTTCTTGAGGTAGGTGATATTGCTGAACAATCTATCCTCGGCATGTTTTCTAACAGAGCACGAATTAAAGAGGATGACATCCGCTTCCTCGATAGAGCCTGACAACCTGAACCCATTATCGATCAATAACCCGGACACAAACTCCGAATCACGAACGTTCATCTGACATCCGAAGGTGCGGATGTATATCCGAGTACATTTGGATGTCATGCCGAATCCTAATCGAAAATTGTCGAGCCCATTTTTGGGCGAGAGAATTTTCGATTGTTTAGGATTCGGCGGAGACTTTTTGTTATTCAGCATATCACTTCACAAGCTTCTCTTTCTGCTTCCGCGTAAATTTCTTAATTCTCTTTTCCTCTAAAAATGCCGGTTTAAAATATTTATATTCCCTGTGCCAAATCAACTTCACCGGCCTTCTATCTCTCGTATATTTCGCTCCCCTTCCGCTATTGTGTAATTTTAATCGATTTTCCAGATGCGGCGTATATCCAGTATAATATGTCCCATCAATGCACTCAACAATATATACATAAAACTGCCCAACTTTCTTCATGATTTATCTTACACCTTGTTTAACATAGCGCTTTTTAATACGCGTTTGATCTTCCTTAAAAGGACCCTCATGCATACCAAAGATCCTTACAATAGGTTCAACTGCCTGAGGATACTCATCTTTGGCCTTTTTATAATCCAAACTTAATTTCGCTAACCCAGAAGACAGTATATTGCTTAGCTTTTCTTCTACTTTAGCTTTTTGATTTATATCCAATAATTCAAATTCAAAGCATGGACGCGGATTGCCACCAGTGTCTTCTTCGAGAGAAATAGAAAACGAATTTACACTGTTCGCTAAAAGAATATCTGAATATACTATACTTTCTACGTCTTCAGGATATATGTTCGCACCCATAACCGAAACAGTGCTGTCTTTTCTGCCATATATAAACAAGAACGGCACATACCAGCGGGGATAGCTACATCTTCTCTCCAGCTCTAAAATATCGATGTTGTGCAACTTTAATTTTTCTCTCATATCATCAAAGGTTATCATGCCTCCTTCATCTTTTATGTTATATCTTATCCTTGGAGAAAGAGTCCAGGGCTTGCTTATCGTCACCACTATCTCTCGGTCTATTATCTCTATGAAATGATCTATTGGATTATACTGAAATAGCATGGGCAGCCTATGATCGTCTCCAAAAAGTGTCTTTCGCAGGGCAACGTCCTGAGCGCACAATTTCCTGATTATTACGGTCAATGGATTCTCTCCCCCAATACCGATCTCCAGGTCTGATGCGCCATATCCGGAATACACAGTCTTTGCATGCCTGAGCAAATAATCACGCAATCCCTCCGACATCCCCTCGCCACCCACAAGAGCATGCATCGCATACTCATTCCAGTTAAATCCTCGCTTCTCCCCTTCATCAAAAAGATATTTCAAAAAAGGCGGATAGCCATTTAAAATATATGGATATTTATTGCCGAAGAATCGGAGAGTATGCAATATTTTATCCACGTCAGGGCCTGTAGATTTCACCACTCCCAACGCCTGAGCGGCCAAAGCCATATTAAAACCTGTTGCCCAAGCACCCATGCTAAAAGTATTAAGAACAATGTACTTTTTGTCACCATAGCAATATCTCAAATATACGCCAATAATATTTTTAACGATTTCACGCTCTTTAACGCCCCTGACCCAATTATATGGAATACCGGTCGACCCGGATGACTCATCAATAACTACACCTTTATGGAAGAAATTGCCATTAAGACACCTATCCTCGGTGCTATAAGGCAGAACGTAATTAGTCTTATCTGTTACCGGCAAAGATTTGAACATGTCATTGGCATTTGAAGTTTTAAAGGACCAACCGCTCTTATCTATGAACTTTTTGTAGGCCGGAACATGCTTATAGGCCGTAAGATACTCTTTAAAGGCCCGATAACAACAAGCTTGTGCGCCAAACTTTTGAGGAGCGCGACTTGCAATAAAAGCAAAGATAGCATAATTTCTTAAGAGACCTCCTTGAATAATATCCATAAATCTGATCAATAAAACACACAATCTGTCTCTAAGTCTGATTCTCATGTTATTCTGCAACTCCCGTTATTAAAAGTCACTAACGTACGGTTCCCTCAAGCTCAATTCTCGTAACTCATTACAAACAAAGCACTAAACGCTATTATATACGTCATCCAGAAAATGTATTATCAGTCTGTAATGCCGTAACCGTCTGGCTGCTTATAGTCACCGCGAAGCAAATCCGCGATGCCCCAGATGAAATTTGCGCTTTCTTTAAAATTTATCGTCACTCTTATTCTCCTTTATACCCCTGCTTGCCGGTGGCCACAACTTCCTATTGATAGCACCGCCTGAAGTCATTCTCTCGATAATGCCCCAATTGTCCCAAAACTCAAGATAGCCTCTTCGCTTCATCAAATAACTTTTTTATCTTATCATCGGATTTAAAATTCAATATTTCGTTAGCAACATCCGTGATTCTAATCAAAAAGGTTGTTGCCGCAGACAAAATTACCTTACCAGCTTCCCCACTAAATCTTACACTAACTAAGGCCGAACGAAATTCACCATCACCCGCAAAGAGCAAAACATCGCCATCAGGAACCTGAAGTTTCCGGTGCTTGGTATGAGTATCTCCGATAGCGACTATCCGCATTAATTACAATCTCCCGAGTTCCCATGGTCAATTTGTCGTGCCCTGCTTTTCCTGCAGTGCGTCGGGAATCCTGCACACAGCGCGTGCAGTTTTTAGTCAATTCGCGACGCAGTGCGTCACAATTCATCTAGTGCAAAATTTGCACTAGATGGGGCATGCAACTTAATAACCTACTGCGGTAAAAAGCAAGTAAAGACGCTGTAACTCTATGTAAATGAATAAGTTGTGCTTTACTTGCCCTGACGCCGAACAAGTACCACCCATCATTTCTTGCCTTGCTTCTTTAAATATTCCATGCCTTTCTTAGTCAAACGGTATTTCTGTAAACGGCTATTAGGTTTATCCGGAATGGTAAACTCAACCAACGAATCTGATAGAAGTTTTGTCAGGACAATCTTAAGCTGACCGGAGACCCTTTTTTGACCTAATCGCTTTGATAGAATAGAAACTGGCAAGGAATCTTCTTTCAGCAGGGCCAGAATACGTTCTTCCAATGACTGGTACTGAACTAGCACTGAACTGGTACTGAACTCCGGCTGCGACTCAGGCTTCCCTATGGCCTCTTTTCGCCATACTGTTAAAACAAAGAAGCCGTTTTCTAAACGAAACACGGGCAACCTCAAACCAGCCTTCCGGCAATTATCAAAAATATCAACTGTCCCAGTTCCGGCCTTTTCGATATACTTCGTTAAAAACAATGGTTCGGCAATCAATGGATTTCCGGGTTGAGACGAGTGAATCTTTGATAAGCTCTCGATTGTCAACGATGGCGGTAATGTTCCGGGATTCCATATCTCAAGACGATCCGCGAAAAGCATGATTTCGACACTGGCATTGCTTGTATAATCGCGGTGAGCCACGGCGTTGACAATCCCTTCCGTAACTACTTCTTTTGGGATATCGTATTCAACTGGTGCCTGCGGGCCATGCTTGCGAGTACCAACAAAACGATTAAGTTTTGACATTACAAAATCAGCCGCCTGATCTACCATATCAAAAACTGTGCCCTTATAAATTTGATACGATGGGATCGGCTTTAGTTTTTGCGTGCCATGAAAATGCATACATTTTACTTCTGAAGTGATAAGAAACCGCTGAGGCTTGACCCCGAATAATAAAATTGCCGCATGATTCGGTTTACCCTTATCAATCAAATCTAAATGCGTTAAGACGTCCTCAACTGGTGTTTTCTCAGATAACGCATAATCACGAGAATTACGGGCTTGGACAAGAAACCAGCGGATCTTGTCTTCGGAAATATCAGAGATTTCCGCATTGCGGCATACCGTCGCGTCAAAGGGTCCTGTTAAAATCCGACCTGAGCCAAGAAGATGCTGTACTAAACTTGCGTAGACCGCAGAATTCAAATCCGGTTGCATGTTAAAACGGCGTCGAATTAGCTGCTCACCCGCTAAACGGACGAGCGCAAGCATTTTTGGATGACGGCCAGAATCGCTATCCCCTTTAACATAAATCAACCGAAGTTTACCTAGCTGTGTTGATAGAAGAAACTCTTTATGTGTTGGAGATTTTCCTTCGTTATCCTCAATTCCATACTCATTGCCAAACAGCCCAAGATACAAATCGCTCGACTTCACCTCTTCTAAATAAACCTCATCTGCCCGACGGTCACTTGCGGGTAAATCTTCAAATATAAACACCTCAAAGAATTTCTTCAACAATGGATCGCCATGAATGTAGTCTCTCAATGCTCGACGATCATCCTTAAACTCTTTTTGAACACTACTAATAAATATTTTATATTTCATCTCTACTTCCCTTTCTTATCAGAAAATGGATATGAGCGTGACCATCTGTCAATCTCATCTTTTCTAAAGCGCCACTGACCGCCGACACGAAAAGCCGGTATCTTCTTCTCCCTAGCAAGACGGCGAACAGTGTACGGATGAAGTTTTAGATGTTGGGCTACGTCTTCTGCTGTATAAGTTTCTGCAAGGTTTTTCATAAGAAAAGCTCCTATTACATTTTATTCCACATTATATCATAGCCTATAATGGAAACAATCAAAAACTAACCTGACACCTAAATGCTTTTAACATGCAGGCGTCATATAAGATAGAACGGTTGTTCGATGACATAGAACAACTGTCAGAAAAACTATATACTTTTTCTGACACGATTTTCGCGCAACAATGTTCACTATTTAATGAACATTAGCGCAAACTGAACATTAAATGTCCACTATTTAGCAGACATTTCGATTTAGTAGGCATTTAGCCAGAATAATATTCGTCTTTTACCCAGTTGGCAGGATTATTGATGATGTATTCGCGAATGCGATTAAGGTCGGTTTCGTCGCGGATGACGTGTTCGTAATAATTGCGTTGCCAGAGGCGGGCATCAAATGGCGGCCATTTGTTTGTTTTTACACCATCACAATATCTTTTTGTTGTCATGGTTTTGAATCGATGAACAACATCCGATAACGATAACGTAGGGGCACCCCCCTGTGGGTGCCCTATATGTGTATGTGGTTGCCCTTTATTAAAATCGCATAATTTATTGCCACGGTTCGATTGTTTATTATTAGGGCAGGCACAGGGGCCTGCCCCTACGATCATGATTATGCCATGAATATGATTGGGCATAATTTGAAAATGGTCAATATCCATGCCCTAATAAAACCGTGGTATTTCACACCAAACGCGCTGGATCATCTCCCTGCATTATTCAATACCATTACACCGTCACGGACATCACCAAATGCACGCTTGCGATCATTGGCACACATCGTCACATAATACGCGCCTTGCTGTGTATAATCGTAATCCTTTAATCGAATTGATCTGCGGTTTCCGGGCATGTATCATTCCACCAATGCGGTTGCTAAGCTCGCCATCGCATTGCTATAAATCTGTCACCGGCCAGCCATAAGTTTTTATAAAAATCTTCATAGGGGTCGCTCATATCTGTTTTTAAAATAGAGCGCTACGTTGACCAGGCTGATCAATACCGGAACTTCTACCAGGGGCCCTATCACTGCCGCGAAAGCGGCGCCTGAATTAATACCGAAAACCGCTACCGAGACCGCAATCGCCAACTCGAAATTGTTGCTTGCGGCGGTAAAGGATAGAGTCGCTGTCTTGGCATATCCGGCATTAAACTTTCTGCCCATATAGAATGATACTAAAAACATGAATACAAAATAGAGGAATAGCGGCACCGCTATCCTAACGACATCCAAAGGAATTTTTATAATATACTCGCCTTTAAGCGAAAACATTACCACTATGGTAAATAATAAAGCTATAAAAGTTATCGGGCTTATTTTAGGAATAAACTTCTCCTCGTACCATTTTTTGCTCCTTAACTTCAAGAGAGCAATGCGCGTAATAATACCTGATAGAAACGGTATGCCCAGATATATGAAAACACTGTTGGCGATCTGCCCTATGGTAACATCTACATGAACGCCTTTTAATCCAAAATATGGCGGAAGGATCGTGATAAAGAACCACGCATATACCGAATAGAGTATCACCTGAAATAAAGAATTGAATGCGACAAGGCCTGCGCAGTATTCCGTATCTCCTTTTGCGAGTTCATTCCACACGATCACCATAGCTATACAACGAGCAAGGCCTATCATGATCAGTCCGACCATATATTCCGGATAGCCCCTTAAAAATAATATCGCCAGGGTAAACATCAAGATCGGACCAATGATCCAGTTTTGGACTAAAGAAAGTGTCAGTATCTTTACATCCTTAAAGACACTTCCCATCTCCTCATATTTAACCTTCGCCAGCGGCGGATACATCATGAGGATCAGTCCTATGGCAATGGGGATATTAGTTGTCCCAACCTGGAACTTGTTCCAGAAACTGGCAACCTGAGGACAGAGATATCCTGACGCAACCCCAACTGCCATGGCCAGAAAGATCCACAGCGTCAGGAATCTGTCCAGAAATGATAATCTTTTATTGATACCTTCTGCCATTTTTCATCCTTTTTCTATCGGCATAGACTATGGCGCTTTCTTTCCAAGCTCCGTCTGTGCCGCGGCAAATATGGCCTTTTTAATAATCTTCTTCATATTTATAAACAAAATATGAACAGGTTCGCGAAGAAATATAGGATGCTTATCACGAGTTCTTTCGGACTGCCCGACTGAGTAAATCTCAAAAATCCGGAAACCATAAGAAGTATCGACCCTGCTGTAGCAAAAATCTGATATGGGGTTAATTTCACAAAATGTCCCTCCCTGACCTACCGAACCGATACATCTTCCAGACTTCCATAGCCCATAAAGGAAACGAGGATATAATAATCATGAGCAGCCAATCAACTAATCCCAGAGGCTCCGTCTTAAATACCTTCTGTAAGATTGGCATATATACGACCGCCATCTGCAGGAGGAATGATACGAGCGCGGCCAGGACCAGCTTCTTATTGGTAAATATGCCTATCTTAAATATAGACTCCGTCATGCTTCTGCAATTAAATGAATGAAATAACTGCGAGCATGAAAGGACTATGAACGCCGCGGTTCTTGCGCGTTCGATTCCCCCCTTCTCCACGAATAGTACTAATACGAACGCCAGCAAGCTGCAGAATGCGATAAATGATCCCTGCGCCACCATTAACAACGCCCTATCTCTGGTCACCACAGCCTCCTCCGCTTTACGCGGCGGTCTGTTCATTACCCCGGGATCGGCGGGATCGACCCCGAGAGCCAGAGCGGGAAACCCGTCGGTTACAAGGTTAACCCATAGTATCTGTATGGGCAGTAGGGGCGCAGGCAAACCAGCCAGAGAGGATACGAACATGACCAGTATCTCACCTGCGTTACATGACAGAAGATAATGGATAAATTTTTTGATGTTATCATATATGCCGCGCCCCTCTTCGACCGCTGAGACGATCGATGCAAAGTTATCATCTGTCACAACCATGTCCGATACTTCTTTCGTTACATCCGTTCCCGTAATTCCCATCGCCACACCAATGTCGGCCTCTTTAACAGCCGGTGCGTCATTAACGCCATCGCCTGTCATGGCCACAACCTCGCCATGGGCGCGCCAGGCGCGAACGACACGCAATTTATGCTCCGGGGATACCCTCGCGTATACCGAGATATTTTTCACTTTTTCATAGAGCTCTTTGTCGCTTAACAGATCAAGCTCTTCACCGCTTAAGGCGATCATGCCGGAGCCGAAAAATCCGAGCGATCTGGCTATGGCCACAGCCGTATTCTTATGATCACCTGTTATCATGACCGTCTTTATACCGGCGGACTTACACTCCTGTATGGCTTGCCTGACTTCATCTCTCGGCGGGTCTATCATCGCAACCAATCCGGCGAAGATCAGATCACGTTCTACGAATTCGGCGCTATATTTTTTATGCTCTTCGCCCAGCACTCTATAGGTAACCGCCAAGACTCTCATGGCGTCAAGCGCCATTCGATCATTCACCTGTTGTATAGAATCTTTATCTTGAGTGGTGATTGCCCTGACAGCCCCGTTTTCCATAATACCGGTGCAATCTTCCAGCAGTACATCCGGGGCACCTTTTATGAATGCCGTAGCCTGGCCATTGTGCCTTCGTATTATCGTCATCTTTTTTCTGCCGGAATCGAAGGGTATTTCATCAATGAATGTATAATCGTTCTCGAGGGCGGGTTTTACAATCCCGGCTTTCCCGGCGGCGGTCAATATGGCCCCCTCCGTTGGATCTCCGATTATCTTATAAAGACCGTCGCTCTCGACCAGCCGCGCGCCGTTACATAAGACTCCCGAGCGCAATACAATCTCCAGATCAGGGCAATCGTTGGATTTAATATTCCTATTATCCAATATAAATTCCCCTTCAGGCGCATAACCGATCCCGGTCACTTCGAAGGACCGGCCTCCTGCAAATATCTTTTGGACCGTCATCTCATTCTTAGTTAGCGTCCCGGTCTTGTCGGAGCAGATCACCGTGGCACAGCCTAATGTTTCTACGGAGGGGAGTTTACGTATAAGGGCATTGCGCTTCACCATACGATGGACGCCTAATGCAAGAGCTATCGTCACCACTGCCGGCAGACCCTCCGGGATGGCGGCCACGGCCAAACTAACTGAAGTTAAAAAAACGTCTACGATACTGCCTCCACGCAGCCATCCAAGCAGGAATACCATCCCCACTAAAACAAAGCATAAATAGACTATCCATTTGCCGAACTCTTCCAGCTTCTTCTGTAATGGTGTGGCCTCACTGCCTATGGCCTGCACCATAACCGCGATTTTACCGAGCTCTGTATTCATGCCCGTATCTACGATCAAGGCCCTCGCTTTGCCCGACGAGACAGTAGTGCCCATATATACCATGTTTGCGCGATCGGCGAGCGGTATATCTTTCTCATCTAAAGGAAGAGTAGTCTTAATTACCGGGGAAGACTCCCCTGTCAGGCTCGCTTCCTGAACGCTGAAATTCAAACTGGTCCAGATGAGGCGGCTATCGGCTGGTATGCTGTCGCCGGCCTCTATCTCAATAATATCTCCGGGAACTAATTCTGTTGAAGGAATGACATTAAGCCCGCCTTCGCGGAGAACCTTTGAGACGGGATTTGATAACTTCCTTAATGCTGCCAGTGACTTCTCGGCCCGATACTCCTGAATAAAACCTAAAATGGCATTTAATATTACGATCGCGATAATCGCCAGCGCATCTACCCATTCCTGCAGGAACCCGGAAACAATGGCCGCGCCGACGAGAATCCAGACTATGAAATCCTGAAACTGCTCGAAAAATATGGAGAAAGGGCTAACGCCTTTCTTCTCTCTCAGCTGATTAAGACCGATCTTTGCTAATCTGCGCCCGGCCTCCTCGGCGCTAAGCCCTGTATGGGAATTGCTATTAAGCATTCCAATGGCTTTATCCGTATCTACTGAATAATATCGCAACTTGTTCATTTTTTATGCCTACTTTACAAACAGAATTCTATAAACACCACTTATGCCGAATAGTATAAATATACCTGCGGATATCCATTTGATCAACTTTTCAGGAATATGTCTACGCATCACTATGCCGACAATTATTCCTACTCCATCGGCAACGACCATACCCAGAGTCGTGCCTGCAAGCACTCCCAATACATTGTTGTACTCTATGGCGAGGCTTATAGTGGCCAGCTGCGTCTTATCACCCATCTCCGCGAGAAAGAATGCTATACCGACCGTAATAACAGGTCCGAATCGCGATTCTCTTTTGCCTGTATCTCCCAGTCTGTCTCCGCGCAGAGTCCATAGCCCAAAAAATATGAACGATAATGCCGCAATAAGAGATATCACATTCATGGGAATAATGGTGGCCAGAAAACGTCCAACCGCTACGGCAAGGGCGTGATTCAGCAGAGTAGCGATAAATACTGCTATGAGAACTTTGTGGGCGCTATATTTTGTCGCAAATGCCATGGCCAGAAGCTGAGTCTTATCACCCATTTCCGCCAGAACTATGAATACAAACGATGTCAGGAATGCTATCATTTAGCCTCTGTAAATTATATTAATAGTTCGGTCATATAAGTGCATACGTCATTCTCGAGGAGGGCTTTAGCCCGACCGTCTCCGACCCTAACGGGTCGTAAACCCGGAGGGAAGAATCTAAAGGCCGGAGGATGTTTCGACTATAATTAGAACCTGGTTCTATTCCTTAACAGCCTTTCGGCTTCAAGCCAATCATCCATGGCATGACCTGCCCTCTTACCGCGTTTTACATAAAGTTCGTAAGCCTTTTTCTGAACATCGCCACTTGTATCCTTATTCGAGGCAGCCTTTGAAATATCGATAGTTCTATTTTGGATTTTTGCCATCTTGGACCTCCGGTTGCGCTAAAATACCATCATTTATTATTCTTATCCTTCAGGACGTTTTCTATCTCTGCCTTTAACTCCACGGGATTTATGGGTTTCTTAAGACATTTCTTAATGCCGCAGAATTTCATGAGCCATAAATGTTCCTTCATTGTGTAGTGCCCGGTTATAGCAATAACCGGCACCTTACATGTCTGCGTAAGAGCTTTTAACCGATCGGCAACTTCGAACCCGCTCATGACCGGCATGCGAAGATCTATAAGCACCACATCCGGCACGCTGACCTGAGCCGCCTTTACCGCGGAGGAGCCATCGCTTAATGCGGTCACTTCGTATCCGGCGAGCGTTAACATTTCACTGAGTTCTTCCAGATACCCCTTATCATCGTCCACTATTAGAATCTTGCTCTTAACCATTTATACAGCCTCCTATTTTTTGTTTTTTTCCGTAACGGAACGATTGATATTAATCGGAAGATAAATAGTTACATTCGTCCCTTTACCATATGAACTTGATATATCCATCTCTCCGTTATGGAGATTTATTATCTGCTTACACACCGGCAGGCCTAACCCGGTTCCCTTAGCCTTAGTAGTATTGAAAGGTTCGAATATATGTTTAAGTAATCCTGCCCTCATGCCCGGGCCGTTGTCTTTGAAAACTATCTTAAGCCTGTTATTCATAACCATAGATACTTCTATATCAACAATACCCTTCTTATTCCTAAAGGATTCACAGGCATTATTGAGTATGTTATTGAAAACCTCCTGCAGCTGCACAGGATCCGCCTCCACCACGATATTGTTGGGGCACTTGAACGTACGGCGAATTTTAATCTTGCTCTTAGAGAATATGGATTGCACAAGATCGATGCATTCATCAAGAAGATCATATAATTTTACAGTCTCACGAATAGGCGACTTTATGCTCGAGTATAGCAATAAATTCTTTATTATCTGATCTGATTCGAGAACCTTTATTTCTATGTTTCGTATATTATTATTAAGACGAGGATCCTTATTCTTCGTTCGTATATTATAAACCGCTATGCCGATTGCTGCTAATGGGCTTCGAAGCTCATGGGCAACCGTAGCCGAAAGCTGACCTAATTCGGCGAGTCTGCCGGCCCTATCGAGTTTTTTTTGGGCGTCCAGAAGTTTCTGGCTATTAATCCTAATCAACCTCTCCAGCTCGCGCTTATCTCTCTCCAACACCTCTTCTGCCAGTCTGTGGCTCGTTACATCACGTGATATGCTTATAACGTGCACCACCTTGCCGCTGTCATCGGTTATGGGGCTGAGACGGGTATCCAGCCAGAACTTACTTCCATGAAATTCATATTCTCCAAACGAGAATACAGATTTACCCGTCCTAAAAACTTTATTTATATTCTTCATCATTCGCGATGCGACCTTGGATGGAAAATAATCCGGCAGGCGGGTACCTGTTACATCCGCCGGTTTCTTATTGAAATATGCGGCGCCGAAGGTATTTACATATATTATACTTCCCGACCTGCTGAGAATATATATCGGATCCTCTGCCATTTCGGCCAGCGCCTTATAACGCTTTTCGCTCTTATGCAGAGCATCCTCTACGCGCCTGAGATCAGTTATGTCAATATTGTCTGTCATATTTTGTTTTTCTTTTTAAATATATCTCCATCGAATCTTATCCGGCCGGAACCGCAGCTAATATCGCCGCGCCGCGCCCTGAACCGTCCTTAGTTAAAGACAGTCTTATCCTCGTAGAGCTTTGCCCTGCCAATTTTCTTAATTCGGCATTCACGTTGTTCGCAAATTCGGGGAGCTTTTCGTAAACACTGCCGTCTATGGCGATTGTATGTCTATTTTTAATTTTCGGATCAATCTTTGTAATAACAGCCGTCATTGCCGCTGCCGTTATGCATGCGGCCCTTAATGAGATTATACCGCATATCTTTCTTATTGTCTTTCTATCGTTAAGGGATTGATCGCGCACTCCTGCATCACACATTAATCTCCGTATTCCGGATAGATATTGTGTCTTGTCGGCAAGCACCTGCGATACAAATTCACCGGCAAGATAACCACATTGTTTGAACTTCTTGGGGATTATGCCGCCAAGAAGGGCTCCTTTTTCCACAAGGTCGAGTATAACTATCCTGCAGATCTCACCCAGATATTTTCCCGATACCATCTTTTCAAGCATCTGAGCTCCGGGGTTATTGGATTCCTTGTCGAGCTTTGCGTCATACCGCGTCACCTTAAGTTTGTTATAATTACCCCACTCGATATTGACAATCATATCTCCGGTATTCTTACCGCTACGCCTTATACTCTTTATATTATTTACCTTCTCCACGTAACAAGCGTTTGTACCGGTCCCCACTATCACACCAATATAGCAATCTTTATCGCTGTAGCTTCTGGAGGCAAGAGTACCCACCGTATCATTGATAAGCGCCGCAACCCGGATATTGTATATATGTTCTTTCTTAAGCGCGGCATTCAGTAAGGCCACAACGTCATTACCTTCCACTCCACTGGCACTAAAACTCTTAGTCCATGCGGTAAGTTTTCCGTTTGCAATGCCGGACTGTTTAACAGGGAACGAGAATGTGAAGCCAAGATTGATTTTCTTGCAGGTATGAATTTTATTTGTGGAGATGAATTTTTTAAGAGACCTCGCTAAGAATCCAAATAGCCTCTTGCCGGTAGATGTAATATCTCTTTTGTGTAGAGTGAATCTCATTACGTAATAATTCGAAATTCTACCTCTGCCTTTAAGCGTCAGACCCAGGATCCGGAAGTTGGTGCCTCCGAGATCTATGGCAATCTGCTCACCCCTTTCGTTGCCGGTAGGCCTGTCGACATAAGTGGGTATCATCCTGAGCGAGCTCGGTCTGCCTGAAAGCCCAGCCCTCATTTCAGAGTGGAAACCCTTAATAATTTTCCTCAGGTCTCTCTCCGATAACTCAAAATCTTTCTCGATCGCTTTTAGCGCGCCCGAAATCATCTCGATATCTTCAATACCTTATATTTCAATACCCCTGCAGGCACTTTTATCTCCACCGCATCACCTTCTTTATGATTTAATAGGCCGCTGCCGACCGGAGAAGATACGGAGATTTTACCCTGGGCATAGTCGGCCTCTTCTTCTGCCACCAGCATATACGTAAGCTCCCGACCCGATTTAATATCCTGAAGTTTTACGGAAGCCCCGACCAGTATCTCATCCGTAGGCATATTCTCCTCATCTATTATCTGAGAGAACGCCAGCATGTTCTCAAGCTCGGCAATCCTCTTCTCGTTAAGTCCCTGAGCTTCTTTTGCCGCATCGTATTCGGCATTCTCACTTATGTCTCCATGGGCCCTGGCCTCACCTATCGCCCTAGACAGCATTCTGCGTTTTACAGTCTTCATCTGCTCCAGCTCTTTACTTAACCTATCATAACCTGTTCTCGTAAGACGTGATCCTTGCTGCATATCGGTTTTCCTTTTTCTTATTTATTGACCAAATTCGCCATGTCATCGGGTAGTGGAGCTTCGAAGCTCATCCTACTGCCGCTGACCGGGTGAGTAAATTCTATTCGCCGGGCATGAAGCGCCACCCTTTTAAACTTTAGCTTAAAATCCTTCCTGAACGCATATACCGTCTCGCCTACAAGCGGATGGCCTATAGATTTCATGTGTATACGTATCTGGTTCGTTCTTCCGGTAACAGGCTCAACCTCTATAATACTGAAGGAGTTTTTGACGTTCAGAACCTTATATTTAGTTACAGCATCTTCGCACCGATGCTTATTCCTATTATAGATAGAACCTGTTATAGTATCAAACTTTTTTTTAACAGTCCCATTAACGAATGCTATATAGGTCTTCTTTACCGATCTCTTCCGGAATTCATCCATCATAGCCTGCTGCGAGACTTTACCTTTAGCATAGATGATAAGCCCCGAGGTCTCCCTGTCAATTCTGTGACACGGATACGCATTAATCTCGACTCCTCGCGCATCCAGTTCGCGATTTATAAGGTCGGTCAGCGTGTTGGTCTCTTTCTTCGGTGTCGGAACGACGAGCATGCCGGAAGGCTTATCGATAACGATAAGCGAATCATCTTCGTATACTATCTTATATCGCTTCGGATGGGTCATATTAATTTGAAAGTTAATAAGTTTTCATTGACCCCGGCTAAGAGACGTGGAAATTTCATTATATATGTCTGGTATTATAATTATTAACACGGACATCATACTCATCTTCTATCTCGCCTATTATCTCTTCTACGAGATCTTCGAGAGTGACGATGCCCTGAATCTTGTTTTGGTTATCCACAACGACAGCAAGATGAGTATGTCCCTTCTGAAATTCCTTAATAAGATCCGTGACCTTCTTCGACTCATTGACAATAGACGGCGGATACATGATATCCTGCAGCACAACGAGATCCTTATTTGAAGATAACATCAGCAGGTCTTTCATATTTATTACCCCGATTATATTTTCAGGAGTGCCCTGATATACAGGGATCCTTGAATATCCGGATTCGAGCACCCTGCTCAGTATATCATCGATAACAGAGCCGGAGCTGATCGCAAACATATCTTTTTTTGGAGTCATCACGTTTTTCACCAGGGCATCATGCAGGGCGTAGACCTTAGATATCATACTGTACTTGTCCTTCTGAAGACTGCCCTCCTCCTGCCCTAATTTAATCATGCCCCTTATCTCTTCATCGGAAACTAAGGATGACTTCGACTGTGTATTGACATTGAAGACCTTTAATATTGCATTGATTATAACTTCAAACCCCACGACGAGCGGGGCAACCACTTTTATGAATGCGCTCATAGGCCTGGCGAGGAATAGTGACACCCTTTCGGAATAGCTTGCCGCTAACGTTTTTGTCAAAACCTCGAAGATTGTTATAAGAAATGATACGACTATAGTGCAGGCCACCACTTCCCAGCCACCCTCGCCCATAAAACGTATGACAACGGCTGTCGCTAAGACGGCTATGAGGGCGCTTATAATATTATTCGATACAAGTATGGTGCTGAAGAAACGCTGTGGGGTCTCCAGCATCTTTAATACTATGGCGGCGCGCCTCGAACCCTCGGACGCAAGCCTTCTAAGCCTGATACGACTGGCAGATATTATAGAGATCTCCGCCGCGGCCATTATTGCAATCATCGTAAGAAGCAGAACAACTAATATGCTTTTAAAGAATTCGCTCATATTCGCTTTGTCACCTCCGAAACACCGGGCTTTACTATACCCCCGGACACTATAAGCTTTACGCCTTCCTCTATCGATATATCCAGGAACCTCACGTCATCTTTCGGAATAAGCGCCAGGAAGCCCGTTAACGGGCTGGGAGTTGTAGCTATAAATACGTGCAGAAGCTCCTTTCCCGCTTTATCGTTTGCTTCCTTAAAACTATCATTAGTAAGAAAACCTATCGCATACAGCCCCTTCGATGGGTATTCGGCCAGCACCACTTTCTTAAATGCCGGGCTGTCCTTTGATATGAACGAATCCACTATCTGTTTGGCGGCAGGGTATATCTGTCGAATAAAAGGAAATTTCAGAAACCAGTGCTCCAGCGCATGTATAATCCTCTTACCGAAAAAATTTGTCGCAACGAACCCTATTATGAATATGATGATGACGCTTAATATGAGGCCAATGCCGGGAACAACAAAACCGAAATGCTGTTTAATATAAAAGTTAGAAACTCTCCCTAGTATGCTGTCAACGAACCTTATCACGATAAATATTAAATATAGCGTGATAAATACCGGCAATGTTATCAGAAGCCCTGTACCGAAATAACGCCTTATGCTCATATATCCTTTCTTAAAATGCTCTAGCTAAATAATTTCAATATGGGTTTGATGAGCGGTGATACCATCAACACGACAGTAAGCGCGATAAGAATTACCGTAGCGGACCAGCCAACGACATTCTGAAAACCGTTGTTCACATGCGAGCCCATTATACGTTTATTATTGACCATTACTATCATTGAGATCAACACTACGGGTAATAACATTGCGTTCAGCACCTGAGACCAAATTGTAATCGCAATAAGCGGAGCGTTAGGCAATAATATTATGAAGACACCGATCACTATTATTAATGTGAATAGCGTATAAAACTGCGGCGCCTCTTTCATCTTTTTATTGATGCCGGCTTCAAAGCCGAATGCCTCGCAGACATAAAATGCTGTAGCCAGAGGTAATATCGTGGCTGAGAATATCGACGCAACTAATAACCCGAACGCAAACAGTTGGGATGCAAATATGCCCGCAAAAGGTTTTAAGGATACTGCGGCATCTTTGGCTTCATTAATCACGATACCGTTAACATGGAGCGTAGCGGCGCAAGCGACGATTATAAAGAACGCGACCACTATCGTCGCTACGCATCCTATAACAACGTCCCAAAACGCATATTTATACTCCTCTATTTTTATCCCTTTCTCCATTACGGCAGATTGCATATAAAATTGCATCCACGGCGCTATGGTGGTGCCGACAATACCGAGCACCATACTTAGATACTCTCCATTAAATTGTATGGTAGGATGCACGAATCCCGCTCCGACCTGTCTCCAGTCCGGCTTGGCAAATACCGCGGATACTATATAAGATAAAAGGCAGAAACTGAATAGAAGGAATATCCTTTCGGCCACTTTATAGTTACCCTTCACCACAAGGATCCACACGGCAATCGCCGCTATGGGCACCGATACATATTTATTCACTCCAAAAATAGCCATACTCCCGGCTACTCCGGCGAATTCGGTAGCGGTGTTACCTATATCTGCCGTTATTAGGCCCAGGAATATGAAGAACGTTACCTTGACTCCGAAGTTTTCACGGATAAGGTCGGCAAGCCCCTTACCGGTAACAACTCCCATCCTGGCATTCATCTCCTGCACGACAAGGAGCACTATGAATGACGGCACCAGCGTCCAGAGCAGATTATATCCATACATTGCTCCGGCAACAGAATAGGTGGTGATACCGCCGGCATCATTATCTACGCTTCCGGTTATTATACCGGGGCCTAAAACGGCCAAAAATATCGCGAGGTTTCTGAAAAAACTTACCTTCTTCGAATTTCCGTTATTATCCATTAGATTCCACGGTCCACGCGCGAACGTTTTCTCCAGGCTATAGATATAACCTGGCTCAATACGTCATCCATAGTAATTAAACCGTTCAACACCTTATCCTCGTCCACAACGGGTATGGCGGAAACCTTATACTTATCCATTATGTACGCGACCTCTTTCATGCCATCATGCAGATGAACGGAAAGCGTCTTAGGGAATGCCGTTTTCGAGATAGTCTCCTTCGGATCCGCAAACAGGAGTTTCCTTATGGTCGTAGCACCCCTGAGGTGGTTCTTATCATCGACTATGTATATATACGGTACAGTATCTACCTCTTTGGTGTGATTCCTTATGTATTCTATAGCGGCCTCAACCGTCATGTTTTCAGATATTGCGACGAACTCTGTCGTCATAAGCCCGCCGGCTGAATCGCTGGAGTAACCCAGAAGAGTGGAAAGTTTCTTAGCCCTTGCCGTCTCAATAAGTATTAAAAGATTTTTTACTGTGCTGGACGGAAGCCTTTCAAGAAGATCCGTAGCTTCATCCGAGGACATATGTGTCACAATCTGGGCGATCTCTTTCTTATCTAACTCTTTTAATATTGCCTTCTGTTCCTCAAACTCAAGGCTTTCGAAAACCCTGGCCTTTGTTTTTATATCCAAAGTCCTGAAGAGCGCTATACGTTGATTGGGATTCAGGTCGAATATCATCTCGCCAAGATCTGCCGCAGGTATCGACATCAGCTGTTTCTGGGGAAAAGCTAACTTCATCGTCATGCCGGATGCGTTCAGCGATACCGGTTGAACAAACTTCCAGGATACGAGATCCTCACGTTTAAGATAAGCGGCTTTATTATTAATAAGCCTTACGATGAAGTCGAAGGCCTTCTCCATGTCAAGCCTGCGTATCAATCCTCGTATGCCTATGTCAACATGAGCTATAACCAAATCCCTGTCCACGTGAAGAAGGTGCACATCGTTCACCCGCCTCACCTTATGGTTATACGTATCGACAACTTGCTGGTCTAAAATATCTCTCCTGAGAAGAAATTCATACTCGTTCATGGACGGAGAAAATCTCACATCATCAGCCTTAGCCTTAAGGATTATCTCATCATCTATCGATTCTATTAAAGACCACGGCAGGCTCGCATAAGTCTTTTTAATAAATCCTTTAAATATTATCAGGTCTTCGGCCTTTGGATATGTTTCACCGAGTTTAGCCGATATATCCCATATCTTACCTATAGAGACTCCGTCAATACTGCAGACATCTTTTTTAAGGATATCCGAGAAATTCACAAACATCTCTCTGGCGCGCCTGCTTGCATCACTTAAAATATTATTCATCATAAACTTATTAAATTCGCTTTCTAAAGACTATCACGGCTATAATCGTCAGCATGAAAAATACTACTGCCAATCGGACCCTTTCCCTAGAAACCTTCTCCTCTACTTTAAAACCCTCAAATTCAATAATAACCTTATCAGCGTGTATATCCAGTTCACCGCCATGCTCCGGACACGCCCTATGAAATACACCCGTTACCTCTAAGACATCCCCTTCATGTTTATAATCACCTAAAGTCTTTACGTCGGCGAGATCGCCCGTCCTACACCATATTCCTATCGCATTATAGCCGTCGTTCAAATTTATCCATGAATGCTCGCCTCGGTTCATGATAGCCGCTATTATCTCGCCTTTATATGTCACGGTTTGTTCATCGATAGTATTGGCGCCGCATATAAGTTCTTTACTCGTCAGCGTCTTGGCTTCCGCTCTATTAGCTACAGTGGAGACGATTATAAAAAAGATTATGCCAAATATGAAATATAAATGCCTCATCTTTTTCCTTTAAATGCAGCCAATACCATTCCGCCAAGCGCAAATATAGCCATAAATTCTAGCCTTCCCGCCCACATTTGGATCATATACGTAATCTTAAGCACCATTGGCATAGACGGTTTGGTTATCCCGCACGACAAGCCTACGTTCGCAGCCGCAGATACCGACTCGAAGGCCGCCTCGCTAAAAGAATAGCCGTACAACATAGTGATAAGTGCGCCGATGAGGTAAAGGCTAAGGTATGACAGCAAAATAATTGCGGATATCCTCACATGCCTGTCCTCCAGAATCACATCCTTAATATGATGAAACTTCGACATTACCACTGCGCTCTCGGGCATAAGTATCTTCTTTATATCCTGACGCAGTGCCTTATATATTATTCCAAGCCGCAGGACCTTTATCGCTCCTGTGGTCGAACACATGCTTCCACCGATAGCCATGGCCATAGTCACTCCCAGCATAGCCAGGGGCCCCCACTCATTAACAAATTGCGCCGGATATATCGTAGAATATCCTGTGCCGGTATGGCCGGATATTAGCTGAAAGAATACCTTTCTAAAAAATGGAAATATGCCTCCATATGGATCTCTCCCGAAAAACCCCCATATTGTTATCGACAAAGTTACAACCATACTTACTAAAAAAGTCGTCATTTCTATGTTCTTGCGGATCTCGCGCCTGTTACCGGACCACACGACGTAATGAAGGGCAAAATTCATTGAGCCGAGTATCATTATAACTACGGAGATTATTTCAAATGCGAAGTTGTGATAGAAGAGCACATTCTGAGACTGAGGAGTGAACCCTCCCGTATCCCAAGCCGCCATAAATACACAAACGGAATCAAATATCGCCTTGTTCGGAGAGAGTCCTCCCAATATCGCCGAAATGGAGAGAGCCGTGGTGCCAAGGATCATGTATATTATGCTTACGAGCCATATAAATCTGGCCGTATGTATGACGTTGGGGAGTATCTTCTCATCCCTGGCTTCACCGGTATATATCCTGAAAGCTCCAGCGGTGCCTTTAAAAAGAAATGTCAGCGCTATAACCACTATACCCTGCCCTCCAACAAACATCGTCAGATGGCGCCAAAGGTTATGTGCATGGGCCATACCGTCCAAATCATTCGCTAAGGATAATCCTGTGGTGGCATAGCCGCTCATAGTTTCGAAGCATGAATCCAGATACGAATTAAAATGCCCGCTCAAGAATAAAGGAATAGCAGATATCGCCATTGCTACCAGCCACGAAAGAGCAGCCACGCACATCGCATGTCCCGCCGCCAGATCCCTGTCTGTGCGGCATATGCCGGCAAGTAATGCCCCCAGAAATAGCGTGATCGATATACTTAGAAGATAGTCGATGACAGGTTCAAGTTCCGAATATCCCACGGCCACAGCCAGAGGTATGATCATTAATAACCCCAGGCCGATGGTTATCCTTCCCAGGTAGTGAAAAATTATCTTATAGTCTTCTGATGTTGGCCTTAATATCATCTAAGTAATCCCCACCACAACAGACAGACCATAAAACCGATGATCACAAAGAATAAAGCTGTCAGTATCTCAGTCGATATGCCTAATATACCGTTCCAGATGCTTTTAAAAAATACCCATAGCCTGATTCTCGCTATCATTATACTTTACCCACCATCATGTCCAATAATTGCTGTTCATTTTCAATGGTCGTGAGCGCCACAATATCGTCACCCTTCTGTAACACTGTATCGCCTTTAGGGACTATTATGTTCTCACCCCTTACGATCGTGACCAATACGGAGTTTTTCGGAAGCGCAACATCCTTGACACATTTATTGATAAGTGGAGATTCTATAGAAAGATCTACCCTAACCAGGGCGAGTTTACCGCGCTTGAAGGTCATAAGGTTTATAAAATCTTCGAATGAGACTTCTTCCTCTATGATCTTAGCTATAATTTTTGTGGCATTGACCGGAACATCTACTCCCAGCTCCGTAAATATATGCTCATTCTTCGGATTATTCACCCTGGCCACGGTACGCCTGACACCGAATACTTCTTTGGCAAGCTGACATATGACCAGATTATCTTCATCATCGGCAGTTACCGCCGCCAACACATCCGCTCTGCCAAGATCGGCATCCTCCAGAAATCTCGGCTCACAGCCATCACCATTTATAATTAGCGCATCCAGTTTGAGCGACATCTCCTCACACGTCTTCTTGTCCTTCTCTATTATCGTGATGGCATGCTTATCCTGAATGAGTTTCTCGGCAAGGTTATATCCTATTCTTCCGGCGCCCACTATAACGATATACATAGATAGCTCCCGATATTTGAGACAATTTTATAGTTTAAACTTCTCTTTTACCTTCTTAAGGCTTGATGTCCTGACAACGCCCATTACTTTATCATCGGCTTCGAGCCTCGTATCCGGCTGCGGTATGATAACCCGCTTCTTCCTCTCTATTACGTTCACCAGGAACTCATCCGGAATATTGATATCGCTTACCTTCTTGCCTTTAAGCGATGCGTGAACCGTCAGCTCTATAACTCCCAGTTCACCGGTCTCGACCAGGTAGCTCGTGAACAGATTTTCAATGATCTTATCCCTTATCATAGCGGCCACGAGCATCGTCCCGCTTATAGTGTCAAGTCCGAGCTTTCTGTATATGTCGGCCCGTCTAGGATCGTATACGCGGGCAATAACTCTTGGCACGTGAAAAATCTTTTTGGCTATCTGGCTTGCCATCAGGTTGGTATTATCACCACTGGTTACCGATATAAAGGCATCCTGCTTATCTATCTTAAGTTCCTTAAGTAAAACTTCATCGAACCCGCTGCCGGTAACAGCCACACCATTAAACGTTCCGCCAAGCTTCTTAAAGGCATCGAGATTTTTATCTATAATAGTAACATTATGACTTTCCTGTGCCAGTAATAAAGCAAGTTGAGAACCGACCCTGCCGCAACCCATTATCATTACATTCATATAATTGTCCTTTTTGATACTTATCTTAAGCTATTTATATTGTTGCAACCGATACGTAAATAGATCGTAATCTATGTAGATTTTTGTGACAGAAAATAAGAGATGGTGTCGAAGATACCTTTACGCATCATCATGACCGCTATAGCCGCAAGTAAAAGGTGCGCTATTTTCGATACGGCTTTAGAGCCAGCCTTGCCCAATACGTTAGATATAGCTTCAGCAAAGATGAAGACGACCCAGACAATGACCAGGTTTACTATGAAAGACGCTACGGTGAGCGGCATGCCGTATGAATCAAGCATCATCACCATGGTAGTTAACACAGCCGGGCCTGTAACTAGTGGAGTTCCGATGGGGACAGCCCCCATCGTTTCCGGTGATAATCTGTGAGGCTTCTCATGCTGGAGAAGATCGCGTAATGCTATCACCAGCAGGACCAGCCCCCCCGCTACCTTAAAGTCAAATACCATGACCCCGAGCATTCTAAATATCCATTTGCCCAAAAATAAGAAAGCTATGCCGATAACGAATGCGGTTATGATGGATTGAATGACGATCCTGTGCTTTTCTTTCTTCTTGAGATGCTCGGTGAACCCTATATACATCGGCAATATACCCAATGCATCGACAGCAACGAAGATGGGTATAAAGCAAAGTAGAAATGCGCGCATATTGTCCGCCCCTTATATATCATTACATTATTATTTTATTATTATATCATATAATGTAGGTAAGACAAGGGAAAGCCTTTGCCGGTCTGTGTCAAGGACTTGGTGGGGCTTTTTCTCAATATGAATAATCGTAGTGGATCAGTGAGAGCTGCCCCCAACGTGTCTATTACGGCCTATGAGGCCGGTGTTATTATCAATTAAATCTG
>Ga0114951_10000030_pt1 | contig 191306 bp, 143 predicted proteins | sample AM7aDNAmetaG_FD_88677 | JGI IMG/M metagenome (GOLD analysis project Ga0114951, IMG submission 88677) | Freshwater microbial communities from Finland to study Microbial Dark Matter (Phase II) - AM7a DNA metaG | ecosystem: Environmental > Aquatic > Freshwater > Lake | place: Finland: Lake... | reverse complement strand
TTTTATATATATAAAAAAATTAACAGGAGATCATATTGTTTTAAATACCACACAATCAACAAATGTTCTGTCGAAAAACAACTTCATTGATTTTTTGATGTCCCTCAGGAAAGGGGGACAAAAGAAAATTGTGGTAGACGGAAAAATCGACGATTATTTTGCCTGCCAGTTATGCAAAGCAGATATAAAGTTTGTCAGGCATTTTAATACTTTAATTGACGACGTGACCGAAAAACCTATGAAAACAAAATTAATTTTCATAGCGTCAAAAAACAAGCAAATACTTGGAGAACTATTTGAAACGAAAGGAACTGATGAATTAATGGAAATTGTTTACAAGGCGGAGCATATTCCAAACAGTGTTATTGTTGATAATAAGGAATTATTATTAAATGAAATTTCAGCGGCAGAAAAAAACAACGAAAAAGTAATTTTAATATTTAATAACAAAGATGCAAAGTTGTTTGATGTAAAAATTGATGATTATAAATTTAAACACATCATTACCTGTAACAGTTACAAAATAAGGGGTAATTTCTCATATTCATCAACAAACTATCTTAATTTTAAAGATATTGTTGAATCACTATCTGAGAGTTATACAGGTGAAGTTCAAAATACCGATGATTTTTTTTTCAGCCTCTCTGAAATTTACGATAAAAAAATCGGCATGAGAAATTACCGGAATGCAATGATAGGATTGGGGATAGGAGGTGGTACAACCGGAGGTATAGGATTAACAATATATTTAACAAAAAAGTTATGATTAAAATATTCGGAAGTACAGTTAGTGAGACAATGGATGCCCTGAGGCCAATCCATCTGGGTAAAAAAAAAGATCAGGGCACTAAAACTGTTGCTATTGCCCGCATAATTATTAGTATTATTCTCGTATTTATTGCAACATTTCTTACAGTTAATTCAGATACCAAAGAAGTTGGTACAGGTATTTTTGGTACGATCTTAGGATATTGGCTAAAATAAGTTAGTCGCATCATAAGGCTGAAACTCATGCTATGTTGTGCTGAGCGCGTTTGGTAAATCACTTCAGCAGCCTGAGTATTACTACAACTAAAAGATATTGCTACGGGTTGAATTTCTTGATCCCGGCGAACACCTGGTTAAACAGTTGCGGCGTTGCCGATCCGAAAATGGCGTCGCGGTTGGCTGTTGACCGGAGGTAGTATTTTTTCGATCCCTCATCGATAGCCCCGTTCACTTCTATCAGAGGCATGTTGTTGCCTTCAATTTTGAGAGTATACCTGTATGATGGGAAGATGGCCCCTTCGTCGGCAAATTCGCTGCCCATGGTGGTGGCGACCGAGCTCAGGTATTTTTCCGTCGCAGCCGAGTCGGCAGGCTGGCCGTTGACCGACCATTTGGTGCCATTCCTGGCAAGGACGAATGAGCTGTCGCCCGGGTAGACAAAGGTCAGTTTCGTGACGAGGTTCTTGTCGAACCGGATAACCAGCCTGTTTCTGAACTGTGCCGGGTTATCCGGGAACATCATCGAGAGCCAGCCGTCGACAACGTACACACGGTCGTCGCCCGCCACTCGGATGTGCGACTTCACCGTCATGTTCTGGCCCCCGCCATAGTTCTGCCGGCCCCGGTCCTGGGAGAAGGACATCTTGCCGGTGCGGAAGTCGGCCGAAACCTTGCCGCCCTGTTCAACCACCACGTGCGCGCTGGCAGAATCGGTGATTTCAAAGGCTTTCCACGACGACCTTTCTGTTCCCGCAACCCGCTCGGGGGTGAGGTGCGCGAGCGTATGGAGGATGTTGCGGATCACGGCTGAATCGGCCGGGTACCGCTTGCTGCCGATGATCACGTCCCATCCCTTGCCGGCTTTGCTGAGCTTCAGGGATTGTTTTCCTTTTTCCTTCGGGTATACAGTGATCGAGGTTACGGCAGCAGAATCGACAACGAACAACTCGCTTTTGAAACTCCGCTCCCCCTTGTGGTTGTCGTACAATACTACGATCACGGCAACCAGCGCCAGTGCCGCAAAAATGATCAGCAGGGTTTTTTGGTTTATTTTCCTGAACATGTTGACTTCTCCCTTGGTTTCTGTTTTCCTGTTTTACTGTTTTGGAATTCCTGTGTGTGTGGGTCAGATATAGTTTTCATCCCTCCGCTTCATCCGCAGGTTCGAGCGGTACTGCCAGCGGAAAATGCCGGCCCCGATGATAAGCAGGATTGGCAGGAGGAAGTTGAAATATTTCAGCAGCGCTTTCTTCGCGTCATCCATCTGATCAAGCGGGCGTGAAGTAACCTCTTTGGTACGAAGATCAATCAGACCGGTATCATCCGAAAGCCAGTCGATGGCATTCACCATGAAGTTCATGTTGTCGGGAGGGATCTGCCGCGCCTGCTGACCATCTCCGTTTACCGGGAAGTCGCCGTCGGAGGTGACAATGAGCCGCGACGGAAGATTTCCCACGATCTTCCCGGCAAGTAAACCGCTCACGGTCAGGTTCGACAACGGGAAATCCCGCTGCTGCCAGTTCCGGTTGATGTTGAAGGAAAGCGGCGGGTTTTCGGTGCCTGCCTTGTCGGAAGTCATAGCCAGCGGGGTGAAGGTTACCTCCTTATTCATCGCGAAGAAATCGATGGAACTGGCAAACTGGAGCAGAATCGAGGTAAGTCCCTTGGTAGCGGGGTTTACCGCAAATTTCGTGATGAGGGGGAGGTAGGGGAATTTCATGTTTGACTGGAATGTCATGTATCCCTGCTGCTGGTTTACCGTCACGCTTCCGCAATTCTGGTCTACGATGAAATTGGGATTGACCCTGACGCCCTTTTGCTCAAGCCAGCGCTCAAGGCCGGTGGTGACCACCGTTCCCTGGGAAGTCTGGAGATTGCCGTTAACGCGGTTCATGGCGATGTAAATGTTTTTGCCCGAAGCCAGAAACTCGTCAAGCTTGCGAAGGTGCGCATTGGGAATGGTGTCTTTGGGATCAACGATGACCAGGGTTTTGTATTTGTCAAGTTTGGCGGCCGAATCATTCAGGTTCACCGGCTCAACGTCGTACAAGACCGAAAGCGATTGCATCACCTGGATCATCGTGTTCGTGGAGTTTTCGCGATGGCCCTCGAGAAAGGCGACTTTTGGTTTGTTCTCAACCGACATTTTCTTGATGCTGGTCGAGAGGCTGTACTCCATCGCGGCGCCAGGCTGGATCAGGGGGATCACCTCCTTCCTGTCTCCGTAATGCACCACGGCCCCCAGGTAAGCCTTTTGCTGTTTAACCTGGTCCTTTTCCCGCACATTGATCAGCACCGGGTTGATCCCCTCCTGCATGGCCTTTTGCTCGGTCGCCTCATCCTTGTTCGGGTTGATGAACTCAAACATGACCTTGCCCTTCGAGCGGGTGGAATATTCAATCAGCTCCTCCTTGAAATCACGGCGAAGGCGGGCGAAGTCGGCCGGGAGCTCTTCGCTGAAATAGGCGGTCACTGTGACCGTTTCATTGATATTCCCCAGGATGTCTTTGGTTGCCTTGCTCAGCGTGTACCGCCTGTCTCCGGTAAAATCAAGCCTGACAAAGAACCGGTCGGCCAGGATGTTGACCAGGATGATCACGCCGATGACCAGCAAAATATAAGACAAAATCGATTTTCTGTTTTTCATCTTTCAACTATGTTAAGAACCCGTCTCAATCCCTCCTGCAGGTGTGGAAGGAAAGGTACCGGGCAGTAATTAATTCGAAATATTGCGTCTTGACAAGGCAAGTTCGGTGCCGATCAGGCCGGTGAAGATGATCGACAGGAAATAGAGGATGTCTTTCGAGTCGACCACCCCTCTTGCCATTGATTCATAATGATTTGAAAGGCTGAGATAACCCAGAATGCCGGCAACCCAGCCACCTGAACTTCCGGCAAGGCCGAAGATGAGGTGGAAAAAGATGCCGATGAAGAGCGCGATCAGGAAGGCAACGATCTGGTTGCTGGTGATACTGCTGGCAAATAACCCGATGCTGATATACGAAGCGCTCATAAAGAGCAGGCCAAAGTACCCCATCCATACTGCGCCATGATCAACTTTCCCGATGCTGGCGACTGTTATATAATAGGGGAGTGTCAGCGCCAGCGTAATGCAGATCAGGAAAAATGCAGCGAAGAACTTCCCTGCTATGATCTGCCAGTCGCTTACAGGCTTGGTCACCAGGAGCTCGAGGGTGCCCGATTTGCGTTCATCGGCCAGCAATCCCATGGTTACTGCCGGGATGAAGAAGAACAGGGTCCAGAAGGAGATGCCGAAGAATGACTGCAGACTCGCCTGGTTGACGAGAAAGATGTCGTTGCCGAAGAGCCAGGTAAAAAAACCGCTGAAACCCAGGAACAGGACAATCATCACATAGGCCATCAGTGAATCGAAAAATGACCGGAGTTCCCTTTTCGTAATGATCCAGATCTTATTCATACAATGATTATTTAGGATTATTATTTTGTTAATCAAGTTGTTGTATTAATTCGTGATGGTAAGCTCCCTGAACACCTCTTCAAGTTTGCGTTCGATCGGCGTCATTTCGGTCAGGGTCCATCCTTTGTCGGCACACAGCCTGAAAATCGCCTTCCTTGAACTGATGCCCGGCTTGCTCTGCACTTCATACGACTGGGTATTTGCCGGGAGCAGGTCGACCAGTTCAACGGCATCCAGCGCCTGGAGGCTGCGGTAGATTTCGTTCCTTTCGCCATCTTCGATGGTTACTTTAACGATCTCCTTGTCCTGGGCTTGTTTCCGTAATGTATTGGCAGTTCCGTCGGCAACCAGCTGGCCTTTGCTGATGATCAGGATGCGGTCGCAGGTGGCTTCCACCTCAGCCAGGATATGGGAACACAGGATCACGGTTTTTTCGCGTCCGATCCGGCGGATCAGTTCCCTGATTTCGACGATCTGGTTCGGGTCAAGGCCTGAAGTGGGCTCATCAAGGATGAGAACCTCCGGATCGTGGATCAGCGCCTGCGCCAGCCCGACCCGTTGCTGGTAGCCCTTCGACAACTCGTTGATCTTCTTGTACCGTTCCTGCTTCAGGCCGCATATTTTAATCATTTCCAGGATCCGTTCCCGGATCTTGCCGGAAGGAACACCCTGGATTTCGGCCACGAAATGCAGGTAATCGATCACCGGCATCTCCTTGTACAACGGGTTGGCTTCGGGAAGGTACCCGATGTGTTTTTTGACCTCTTCAGGATTTTCCAGCACCGAGACACCCCCGATCCTTACATCGCCCTCATTTGGCCGCATGTAACAGGTGATGATCTTCATGGTCGTGGTTTTCCCGGCGCCGTTGGGCCCCAGGAACCCGACGATCTCACCCTGGTTTACTTTGAAGGAGATGTTGTCGACTGCTTTTTGAAAGCCATAAGTTTTGGTAATATTCTCAACGATCACTTCCATAAAAAGCCATTTTTTAAATTGAAGCGCAAAAATAGAATGAAGTTTTTTTTCGTGAAACATGTTTAACAAAAGTTTAACAGAAATGCGTAAGGGCACAAGATACTGTGGCCTGGATTGAAACAGGGTAACAGGGTAACAGGGTAACAGGGTGACAAGGTAACATGGTGACAAGGTAACATGGTGACAAGGTAACAAGGTGACAAGGTAAAATGGTACCATGGTGAAAAAAAATCAAATAAAATTTGGAAATAATAAACACTGTTTAGTAAATTTGCAGCGTTAAAAATATGAACATGGGAATTGCTGAACGAAAAACCAAGGAAAAGACCGAGTTAAAGGCGCTGATACTGGCGGCTGCCCGCGGGTTGTTCCTGGAACGGGGCATCGAAGAGACCTCCATCCGGAACATTGCCGAGGTGATCGAATACAGTCCGGCCACGATTTACCTCTATTTTAAGGATAAGGATGAGATTCTGCATGAACTGCATTCGCAGGGGTTCCAGGAGATGGGTTCGCGCATGCGGGAACTGATGTCGGTTTCCGATCCCATGGAACGGCTGAAGGAGCTGGGACGTGTCTATCTTGAATTCGCCCGGGAAAACACAGAGATGTACGACCTGATGTTCATTGCCAAAGCCCCGATGCATTTCCTTGAAAAAATGGAAGAGCATAACTGGAGCGAAGGAAAGGTCGCCTTTGATTTTCTTTTGAATACAGTGGAAGAATGCATAGCCGCCGGACGTTTTGCCGGGCATGATCCCTGCGGTCTCTCGTTTATGATCTGGAGTTGCGTGCACGGCATGGTGGCCCTCGAAATCCGCGACCGCTGTAAGGGGATCTCCAACGAAAATCCCGACATAATCTTCCGGGGAGCGTTCGACGCGTTTATCAAAATCATTGACGTGTTATAACTATCCTAATTTCTGAACGATGGCAACTACATGCAGCATAAATATCAGAAACGTGATATCCGCAGGATTGTGCTTCATCCTGCTGGGAGTTGTTTTCCCGGGCACGGTTGGGGCGCAGACTTTCCTTAAAAAGTATATTGAGGAGGGTTTGTCCAATAACCTGGTAATGAAACAGAAAGACCTCAGCCTGCGGCGGAGTCTGCTGGCCCTGAAGGAGGCGCGGAGCTGGTTCTATCCTTCGGCCGCCTTCACCGGCGATTATACCTGGGCCGAAGGTGGGCGTACCATTGCCCTCCCGGTGGGGGACCTGCTCAACCCGGTATATTCGACCCTTAACCAGCTGACCCATTCCAATCACTTTCCGGTGATTGAAAATTCCGAGTTCCAGCTCCTGCCGCAGAATTTTTACGACGCCCGGTTCAGGGTGGCGTATCCCCTGTTGAACACCGACCTCTATTATAATTCCCGGATTAAAAAAGATGAGATCCGCATGGCGGAATACGAGATCGAGATTTACCGGCAGGAACTGACCCGCGAAATCGAATCGGCTTATTACAACTATTGCCTGGCTACCGATGCTGCAAAGATCTATGAGAGTGCAACAGCCCTTGTGAAACGGAACCTCCAGGTTAACCAGTCTCTGGAAAGGAACGGAAAGGGACTGGCAGCCAATGTTCTCAGGGCCGAAAGCGAAACGGAGGTCATCTCCTCCCGGTTGCGGGAAGCCGAAAACCAGCAGAAGAATGCGCGGTCGTGGTTTAACTTCCTGCTGAACCGCTCCTTTTCTGATTCGGTTGTTTACGAAACTCTGCCTTTCCCTGAAGATCTCGCTCAATCGCTCACCGTAACCCCGGTTACCGGGAACCGCAGTGAACTTAAGGAACTTGGAACCGCGATGAACATCCGGCATTCGGAACTCAGCATGAACAACCGCTACGCCATCCCGAAGGTCAACACCTTCGTCGACCTGGGATCACAGGCGGCCGACTGGCAATTCAACAGCCAGAGCCGCTATTTTATGGCCGGGGTGGAGGTAACAGTGCCTGTCTTCACCGGCTTCCGCAACAGGACAAAAATCTCCAAAACCAAACTTGAGCTGGAAGATCTTTCCATCCGCCTCGAAAATACGAACCGGCAAATCATGGTAGCAGCCGATGCCGCCCGGAACAACCTCAGTACTGCCATGGCCAACCTCACCTCTTCCGAAAAGCAATACCAGAGCGCCAGGGCCTATTTCAACCTGGTCGAAAAGGGATACGCAGCAGGAATCAACAGCCTGCTTGAATTCATGGACGCCCGCAACCAGCTAACCGCCTCTGAAATAGAGGTTAAACTAAACAGATATAAAGTTTTGTCGGCCTATTCCGATTTGAAACGACAAACCGCATCATCCACCCTGCAATAATCACCTTATGCATAAAAAGTTCGTGTATTCCATACTTTTATTGGCCATTACCGCGGGATGCAGCCATCCTGAATCAGGTCCAGCACGTATCGCCGAAGCGCCGGTTCCTGTAAAAACGGCCACCCTGCAGCAGCAGATGATCTATGAACCGGTGTATGCATCCGGTAATTTTACCACCGACGACGAAACCCTCCGCTCCTTCAAGACCGGGGGCATCGTCCAGCATCTCTTTGCCAGGGAGGGGGATGCCGTTAAAACCGGACAACTATTGGCCACGCTTGATCTTACGGAGATCACGGCCCAGGTTACCCAGGCAACCCTGGCCTATGAAAAAGCACAGCGCGACTACCAGCGGGTGAGCAACCTGTACAAAGACAGCGTTGTGACGCTGGAGCAGTTTCAGAACGCAGCGACGGGACTGGACATGGTACGGGAGCAACTCACAGCCGCCCGGTTTAACCGGACCTTTTCCGAAATACGGGCAACCGGCGATGGTTTTATCCTGAAGAAATTTGTAAACGAAGGACAGGTGGTCGGCGCAGGCACGCCCGTTTTCCAGACAAACGGCGCCGGCAACGGCAACTGGATCCTGCGGGTGGCCGTAAGCGACGGCCAATGGAGCAGCCTGGCTATCGGCGATTCTGCCGTCATCAGTTCCGACATGCCGGATCTGAAATCGGCCAGGGGCTTTGTTTTACATAAATCGGAAGGGGTTGACCCACTTTCCGGCACCTTTACCATCGACATCAGGCCTGTAATAAACCCGGGGCGGTTGGTTGCATCGGGCATGTTTGGCAAAGCGGCCATCACGCCCGCAAGGGGCCGTAAATTGTGGACCATTCCTTATGATGCCCTGCTCGACGCGGATGGAAACAAAGGTTACGTGTTTGTTACCTATGGCGACGGCAGGGCCTCGCGTGTGAAAGTTTCCGTGGCAGGAATCACCCGCGATCACGTGCTGATCGATGGCGGCCTCGAAGGGTGCAACACCCTGATCGTGAGCGGAAGCGCCTACCTTACCGACCAGTCGCCGATCACCGTCATTCGCTGAAAAAACCGGACGTATGAAAATTACAGAACTCGCACTCAAAAACTCCCAGTTTACGCTGGTGATGTTCCTCATGGTGGTCGTACTCGGCATCACCACCATCATCAGTATGCCGCGGTCGGAAGATCCCGAGATGAAAAGCCCGATGTTCCCGGTGGTGGTGATTTATCCGGGAACAAGCCCCAAGGACATGGAGGAGTTGGTGGTTAATCCGCTGGAAAAGAAAATATATTCACTGGAAGATATCAAACGCATCAAGAGCCGCTGCAGCGACGGCATAGCCGTGATCACGGTGGAATACAATTACAGGAGCAATGTCGATGATAAATACCAGGAACTGGTCAGGGAGGTGAACTCGATGCGCAAGGAGCTGCCCCAGGAGATTGTCAGCATCGACATTCCAAAATACACCCCTTCGAGTGTGAATGTGATCCAGGTCGCACTGGTCTCGGAGACGGTATCTTCTGAAAAATTGCGAAAAAAAGCGGAAGACCTCCAGGATGAGCTTGAAAAGATTCCCGCCCTCAAGAATATCGAGATCCACGGGCTTGACGAACAGCTTGCCAGGGTTGACCTGCGTCCTGAAAAAATGGCCAGGATGAACCTGCCGGCCAACTCGGTTTTTGCCGCGATCGGGAGTGAACTTTCGGCCATCCCCGGGGGAAATATTGAAGCCGGGAACAAAACGTACAATGTCAAGACCTCCGGCAAATTCACCAGTGTGGAGGATATCCGCAACACCATTGTTTATGCGGCAAACGGTCGGAATGTCTACCTTCGTGATATTGCAGACGTTTACCAGGACCTGGCGTCCTCCGATTATATCACCCGGCTTAACGGCCACCGGTGTGTTTTCGTGGTGGCGGCGCAAAAGCCCGGGGAGAATATTACGGCCACCCAGAAAGCGTGGAAACCGGTTATTGAACGGTTCAAAAAAAACCTGCCACCCTCCATCGACCTGGTGCACCATTTTGACCAGGGCGACAATGTGAATAAAAGGTTATCGGGGCTGGGTACCGATTTCCTTATCGCCATCCTGCTGGTGGCCATCACCCTGCTGCCGCTCGGGTTCCGGTCGTCGCTGGTGGTGATGATCTCCATCCCGCTTTCGCTGGCCATCGGCATCATCCTGCTCAACCTCACCGGCTTCACCCTGACTCAGCTGAGCATTGTAGGCCTGGTGGTAGCGCTTGGGCTGCTGGTCGACGACAGCATTGTCGTCATTGAAAACATTGAACGGTGGATGCTCCAGGGCTTCAGCCGGAAGGAATCGGTTGAGAAAGCCACGCGGCAGATAGGCATGGCGGTGGTTGGCTGCACTGTAACGCTGATCATCGCATTTCTGCCCCTTGCCCTGATGCCTGAAGCCTCCGGGGAGTTCATCCGGGGCCTGCCCATGGCTGTGATGATGAGCGTGCTGGCTTCGATGCTGGTTTCGCTCACAATCATCCCGCTGATCTCCGGACGGATACTCAAAGAACATGCAGGACCTTCTGAAGGAAATATCTTCATGCGCGGGATGAAACGGTTGCTCATCAGCGGGGCTTATGCCAAAACCCTCGAGCGTGCCCTGGCCCGTCCCTGGATCACCGTCGGCATCGCCCTGCTGCTGTTTGCAGGATCCCTGGCGCTGTTCTCCGTTACCGGGTTCAGCCTCTTCCCGGCTTCAGAAAAACCCCAGTTCCTGGTGCGCATTGAAACGCCGCTTCAGTCGGGGCTTGCCCGCACCGACTCGGTGACCCGTGCAATTGAACATGAACTGGCAAAGGTGCCGCAGGTGAAATATTTTTCGTCCAATGTCGGCAAAGGGAATCCGCAGGTATACTACAATGTCATCCAAACCAGCCAGCGGTCGGATTTTGCCGAAATTTTCGTTCAGCTCGACGATCATACCCTGGCAAAAGAGAAGCTTGAAATCATTGAATTTCTCAGGAAAAAATGGACGCCCTACCCGGGAGCCCGCGTGGAGGTGAAAAATTTCGAACAGGGTCCGCCTGTTGCCGCGCCGGTTGAGGTCAGGATATTTGGCGACAACCTCGACACCCTCCGGGCATTGGCAGGCCGGGTTGAAAACCTGCTTAAAGGTACCCCGGGAAGCATTTATGTCAACAATCCCATCCGTAACCTGAACACCGACATCGTGGTTGCCGTGAACCGGGAAAAAGCAATGCAGCTTGGCGTGCCAACGGTGAATATCGGGCGCACGGTGAGGATGGCTGTTGCGGGGATCAAAGCCGGCCGTTATACCGATGCCGGGGGAACAGGGCATGACATTGTTGTGGGGACACCCCGCGAAGGAAGACCCAGGCTTGATGTATTCAACGACCTGTATGTGAACAATGCAGCTGGCAGCGCCATCCCGCTGAAGCAGCTCACTTCGCTTTGCCTGGAGGCTTCGCCGCTTAACATCAACCACTTCAACAAGAACCGCGTGGTTTCCGTAACCGCGTTTGTACAAAAGGGATTTCTGAACGACAGGGTCAATTCCGAAGTCATCCGGAAGATGGACAACTTCGCCCTGCCTGCCGGGTATTCGTACGCCATGGGTGGGGAATTTGAAAGCCGCAACGAGTCGTTCGGGGGTTTTGCAGGGGTGATCATTGTTGCCGGGTTTCTCTTCATTGCCGTGCTGATATTGCTTTTCAAATCATTCCGCAACACGCTGATCGTACTGTCGGTGATCCCGCTCGGGCTGGTGGGGGCCATGACTGCCTTGTGGATCACCGGGAATTCAGTATCCTTTGTCGCCATTATCGGACTGATCGCCCTGGCCGGGATCGAAGTGAAAAACACCATCCTGCTGGTCGACTTCACCAACCAGATGCGCAGGGAAGGCGTGGATATGGGGGTGGCTATCCGCAGCGCCTCGGAAATCCGGTTTCTTCCGATCATCCTGACCTCCCTCACCGCGGTGGGGGGATTGATGCCAATCGCCATCTCAACAAATCCTTTGATCTCACCACTGGCAATCGTGATCATCGGAGGGCTCATCAGTTCCACGCTCCTGTCGCGCATCGTTACGCCGGTGGTTTATAAACTCATGCCGCCCACCTTGTAATTACAGTCTTTTCCTGGTGAAGAAATGTAAGGTAATGTGTCTCAGATAATACCGTACGATTTCAGAATACTGATCAGCTTGTCTTTCTGAACCGGTTTGGGAAGGTACTTGTCGCAACCGGCTTCGAGAATCATTTTCTCATCGCCGCTCATGGCAAATGCCGTAATGGCAACGATGGGCAGGTCGGCACGGAACGACTTTATCACGCGCGTGGCCTCCATCCCGTCCATCACCGGCATTTTCATGTCCATCAGAACGAGCGAAATTTCAGGATGGCTGCGGCAGCAATCGATGGCTTCCTGACCATTGAAAGCCGATATCATGGAGATTCCGGATTTGCCGAGGATGCTTTCAAGCAGGAATAAGTTTGAATCATCATCTTCGGCAACCAGGACAACCTTTTTCATTTCAGTTGCCGCAATGGGTTTGCTCCCGGTCACCAGGGGTGCTTCCCCCGTGGGGGTCTTGTACGGAATGGTGAAGGAAAAGGTCGAGCCGGCACCTTTTTCCGACTCCATCCTGGTTTCGCCCCCAAGTAATCTTACCAGGCCCGTAGCGATCGACAGTCCCAGTCCGCTTCCCTGGTAACCCCGGGTGTCGGAGATCTCCTCTTGCATGAAGTTTTCAAAAATGCGCGTCTGGGCATCTTTACTCACCCCAATGCCGGTATCTTTTACGAAGAAATCAAGGTTGTCGGCCCTGACAGCAAAACCGAAAACAATCTCTCCCTTGTGTGTGAACTTCACCGCGTTGTCGAGTAAATGTTCCAGTATTTTCTGCAGAAGATCACCGTCAGTCAGAATGGTAAATCCATCATTTACTTCAGGAAGATTCAGCCTCATTGCCACGTTCTTCTCAGCACTGTAAGGCTGGAATTTATTAAAGATCTCCTCGAGCAACGGGTACAGGTCGGTCGGCTTCAGTTTTACCGCCATATTCCCGGTAACGATCATCGAGATATCCATGTAGCTGTTGATCGTGTCAATCAGCCTGTTGCTGCTTAACCTGATCAGCATCTGATATTGTCTTTTCTCTTCCTCGGTGAGGTCGGGTTCGAGAAGAAGTCCGGTAAACCCAAGGATGCCGTTGAGCGGGGTGCGCACCTCGTGGGAGATGTTGTTCATAAAAGCTGTTTTGAGCCGGTCGCCTGCTTCGGCTCTCTCCTTCGCCTTCATCAGTTCCAGAGTAAGCATTTTGCTCCGGGTAATGTCTTTATGGATGCCCCTGAAGCCGGTAAAACTTCCGGTTTCGCTTAATATGGGCAAACCGTTGGTCAGCAAACACACCCTGTGCCCGTCTTTGTGAAGAGTCCAGGTTTCGATTTCCCTGATCACCCCGGTAGAGTTATTTATTTGCGAAATAAGGGTCATTGCCGGTTTTTTTTCATCCTGCACGATAAAATCCAGGATGGATTTGCCTAAGATCTCCTCGGGCAGGTAACCCAGTATTTGCTGCACATTTTCTGAAGAATAAGAGATTTTCCAGTCCAGGTCGGTTTCCCAAACCATGTCGTACATGCTCATGACAACATCATGGAAGCGGGTTTCCGACTCCCTTGCCAGTTTTTCAGCCTCTGTTCGCCCATGCCGGTCATCCATCTCCCTGAGAACCCGTTGAACGGAAATGGGCAATTTATGCAGCCGGTCTTTCAGGATGTAGTCGGCAGCCCCGAACTGCATCATCTCCACGGCAACATCCTCGCCGATCGTTCCTGAAACGCAAACAAACGGAACATCCGGGCATGTTTTTTTTGCAAGATAAAGCGCCCGGAGTCCGCTAAACCCGGGAAGGCTGTATTCAGACAGGATAAGGTCATACGAAACTGAACCAAGTTTTGCAGTAAACTCCTCCTCTGTTGAAACCTGGTCAAGGTTGACTTTCATGCCAATGGAGGTCAGTTTTTCCCGGATAAGTATTACGTCGGCCGGAGAATCTTCAAGGCAGAGTATATTGACAACATGTTGGGACATAAATATGGAATTTTAATGGTACGATTGAGGGACTTCGTTGAACAGAACGCCCATTTTCCCTGGGATGCTCGTTCAGAAGTTCTTCAGCCGGCATGCGCAGGTTCTCCTTTTCCGTTACTTTGCCGGTTCCCATTTTTTCGGCTTCCTGGTAAAACTTTAACCTTGGTTTCATTAAAACAGGATAAAGATATCTATAATTCAGTGATAAAAATAAAAAACAAAAAAAATCCCCGGCAAACCGGCCGGGGATTCTGTCATCAAATGATATTTGACAGTTAATAGATGTTTTCGGCCTTCCTGTAACCTGTTTTGTTCATGTACCAGTCAGGATAAAGATTTCCGGACGACTCGGCCCATTCGGCAAAGTGCAGGTAGGTTTGAACAATGTCGGTTTTTTCGAGGGGGTAGTCAAAATCAACCGGGATTTCAAGTCCCCAGGGTAAACCGGTGTTGGAGCGGTAATAGTGACCAAGTGCCGGGTTTGAGGCATCGTTGAGTGAACCGAAATAGACAGGGTTCGCGAGTTGGGTCGGGGCATGGTCTTTCAGGTGAACTTCCTTGCCGCGGTCCTGGTTTATGAAGATGAACGGGTTGTATGGCGCAGTGCCGATGCTGGCCTGCGGGGTTGAGAGGTGAACGGTAACGGTTTGAACCGCGGTCTGCACCGCATACCCGCCATGTTGGGTATTGATGATCGAACGTCCAAGCAACGTGTTCACAGCATCCACGGGGATGATCACGGTATTGGTGGTGTGGCCCGACTCAAACCCTTTCGGGTCAACTTTAACGACCGTACCTACTTTGATGCATCCTGTCACACTTTCAACGTTGGAGGGCGAGGTGCTTAATGCCAGGCCAAACCCGTTGTCGAACGACGCGCCAGACGCTTTAATTTTAAATTTCGCGATCAGGTCAACCACTTTGTTCTGGGCATTGGTGACGATCTTGTAATTAAAGTTCACAACCATATCGTTGCAGTCATAATCCCCGTAGGCCGGCCACAGATCTTCGAACGCGTAGGTGGCAAAATCAAGCTGGTTGGGATAGTAAGAAACGAATGCACGGGTGGCATCATTGGGGTAGGCATCGAGGGCATCGGGAACACCGTCGCCGTCGCTGTCAACAACCGCCTGGGAGGAAATGATCAGCACCAGCGTTTTGGTGCTGGAACCGGCGCTGTTGGTGGCCTTGAGGTTGATGTTGTAAGTTCCGGGCAGGGTCGGGATCCCGCTGATCACGTTGTATTGCGAATTGAAGGTGAGCCCTGCAGGAAGGTTGGTCGCCGAGAAAACGACGGGATGGGTGCCTGTTGCAGTCAACCCATAGCTGAATGGTTGGTTCTTCGCAGCAGCAGCGGTCAGCGGGCTTGTGAGGGCCGGAGCTTCTACCGGATCTTTGATGGTGATCACCAGGATCTTCGAGTCGTTGCCATATTCGTTCGAGGCGGTTAGCGTTACGTTGACCACATTCGGCAGGGAGGGCGTTCCGTTGATCGTGTGGGAGTCGTCGTCAAATTCCAGTCCGGCCGGAAGATTGGTCGCGTATAATTCAATTTGACCAGAACCTGTGGCCGTTACTTTGTAGCTGTTAAACTGGTGTCCGGTGGTGCCTGCCGCGATAAGTGCACTGGTGATCGATGGGGGAGTCCCCAGGGTAAGCGCCAGCACTTTGCTGTTGTTGCCAACGCTGTTCGTAGCCGTCATCGTGATGTTGAAGGTGCCGGCTGAAGAAGGCGTGCCGCCGATGGTGTGGTTGGAGGCGTTAAAGGTCAGCCCGGCGGGCAGGTTGGTAGCATTGTAGGTGATGGTACCTGACCCTGTGGCGGCAATGGTATAGGAAAACGATTGGTTAACCGGTGCATGCACGGTGGTGGAACTGGTAATTACAGGGGGGCTTGCGGGAGCCAGGATGGTGAAGGACAGGATTTTGGTATCCGTACCTACGAGATTGTCGGCCGTGAGGGTCACATTTTTGACCTGGGCGGTGGTTGGTGTTCCGCTGATAACATGCGTGTTGGCGTTGAACGAAAGTCCCGACGGGAGGCTGCTTGCGCTGAAGGTGATCGGGCCGGTGCCCGTGGCGGTGACGGTGTAGGGTGTGATCGGGGTTCCGACGATCCCTGCGCCGATAAGGGAGCTTGTAATAGCCGGAACGGCCGGTGCGCTGCAATTCTGTGCCGGGATGGTATATCCCGGGTTGTGCCAGGTGATGTTGGCGCCGAATGATCCGCTTTTTGGACTGATAGCGGTTGCCCAGAAATCGATATACCCCGTCAGGGTGCCTTGTGCAACCTGGCTCGACGTGGCCCCAAGGGCATGGATCTGCGAACCCTGCGAAACCGGGCCTGCAATGACGCCCTCTACCTGGAAGGTTCCTGTTTCAATCAGGCTTTGCGCACCAAGTGAAATAGCGGTGCCTCCTGTAAAATTGGTGTTCCCCGTAACTTTGATATAGGCGTTGGGGTTGTTGATCAGACCGGGTTTCGAAGCCGACCCTGATGTTATTTTAAAGGCATCGTTCGAATTGCTGTTGATAAACAGCTGGCAGAAATTGCTGATTTGTCCGCTTTCGCTGCATAGAGCCTTTTCGACAACCGTTGTGTGATATTCGTTGATCAGGGAGCCTTTCACGTTCAGACTGTTGGAAATGGTAAGCGTTCCCCAGTTATGGAGCGTAGCTTCCTCGCTGACGGTGAGTGTCTTTTCATTCCCCGCCTGGGCGAAATTCAGCGTTCCGTAATTTTCAATTTTGCCATTGATGGTGGAGATAGGCACAGTGACAACCCCTGAAGTTGAAACGATCAGTTTCCCTGAGCCGGAAATGGCGGTAATATTGGCGCTGCCGCAAATCCTTACGGTTCCTTCCTCGGCGATCGTCAGCTGGATGTTTGTGACGGATACGCCCGGCTGAACAACGTAAATCTGGCCCGAAGTCACAGAGTAACTGCCATTCACTGTTATTGGGGTACCCGTGTTGCAATCATTTGATTCCGTTGATTTGGTGGTCGATTTTCCAAAAGAATAGGTGAGCGTTGTGCCTGTGATTGGCACGGCAATGTAATCATTCACCCCTGTGGGTGAAACCCGGCTGATCCAAAGCTCTTTCAGGCGTGAGGGAACACGCTGGGTGGTTTTGAACTGGAAATTGGCATCAACCGCACCGGTCGCGATCAGTTTGCCGTCGACGCGGGGGTCGCCCTCGAAGACCTGGACCACGGCGAGCATCTGGTTGCCCGGATCCGGCACGCTGATGGTTATATCGAGATTGAGGAAATTATCAAATAGAAAAGAAGGGTTGATTTTAAGTTCCGTGAATTTTGTCGTGGCGGAGGCAGACGAACTTTCATTCTTCCTGCAACCAACCTGGACGAACAAAATAGTTAAAAGTAAAAATGACATTGCCAGGGAGGCAATTGATTTTATGAGTGAGGTGTATTTCATGGGTACTGTTTTTAAAGGTGTAAACAAAGATAATCAAAAACAGTGCCAGAAACAAAAATGTTTTGTTTTAAACTGACATACAATGGGGTATGACAATAAATTATTTAGAATGGGTCTAGAAATAAGAAAAAATCCCAAAATCGGAACATTTCCCGGGTTGGCCCGGTTCATTCAGCCGGGGACCAGTTTTGCCGTCATCGTCCAAGCCATTCCTTGAAATCGTTGACCCGTTCCCTGCTCACGATTGAATTGTCGTCGAGCAGGTAGGCCGCGGTGATCTTCAGCCGGCTGTTAAAGTAAGTCCCGGTTTTCTGGATCGAATTGATGTTGATGATTACTTTCCGGTTGATCCTGAAAAATTCAGCCGGGTCAAGCATCGGTTCCAGCTGGTCGAGCGTGAAGTCGACCGGGTAAAGATGGTTGGTGCTGGTTGCCAGGAGCACGATTCCGTCCTCGAAGATAAAATGGGAGATGTTTTCTGTTTTTACCGAAACAATGTTTTCGCCCATCCTGATCATGAACCGGCTTTTATACTGTTTGTTCAGGGATTGCCAGGCATGAACGATGTTGGTTGCAATCTGCGCGTGATCATTGCGGTTATATTTTTTAAACTTTAGAAGGGCATTTTTCAGCTCCTCCAGCCCGATTGGTTTCAGCAGATAATCAACACTGTTGAGCTTGAATGCACGGATGGCATATTCATCGTAAGCCGTGGTGAAGATGACCGGGGTGTCGATGGGCGTTTCGCTGAAGATGTCGAAACTCAGTCCGTCGGCCAGGTGAACATCCACAAACAGCAGGTCAGCTTTCACGCCATCCTGGAAAGCGGCTTTGCTTTGCTTGATGGTTTCGTAAATATCGAGTACCTCAATGTCCGGATCGGCCTTTGATAACAGTGTACAAAGATGTTCGGCCGAGAGTTTTTCATCTTCAATAATAATTGTTTTCATTTTGACGATAATAGCGGGATTTTTACGATAAACGATTGCGCGTCCTGGATCACCTCCACCGGAAGCCGGGTAAAAAAATGGTAACGGGCCGTGATGTTTTTAAGCCCGGTTTGTGATCCTGGTTCATGCTGTGGCCTCAGCTGCAGGTTGTTCGATACGATGAGCTTTTCATCCTCCGAGAATACAGAAATTGTCAGCGGGTGTTCCGAAGATGACTCGTTGTGCTTGATGGCGTTTTCGATCAGGACCTGGAGTGCCATCGGGGGTATCAGCCTGGAAAGATCCTCTTTTTTAACTTCCGTATTGATAACGAGGTTCCGTCCGAAACGAATATGCAGCAGGAAAATATAGGAACGGATGAAAACCAGCTCCTGGTCAACGGTTACCAGTTCGCTGCTCTGGTTGTCGAGCAGGTACCGGTATACCTTCGACAGTTGGTTGATGAATTCAACCGCTTTATCCTGGTCTTTGTAAACCAGCGAGGAAAGAACGCTCAGGTTGTTAAACAAAAAATGCGGGTTGATCTGGTTTTTCAGGTTCTGTAATTGCGCCTGGAGGCTTTCGGCGCGGTATTTCTCGATCTCGGTCAACGAATTTTTCCAGTGTCTGAAAAACTGGGTGCTGATCTCGATACTCAGCAGCAGGATTGACATCATGACAAGGCAAACAAGCACGATCATGGCGATTTTACCGAATTCACTGCTTGTAAATGGCAGGGCGTTGGTGAAACAGTTGAACACGAATGAAGCCAGGAAAATAAAGGTGGCGCTGAAGGTAACGCTCAGGGCCAGATGCACCATGATCCGTTTCGCGGGTTGCGTGATCCAGGGATATTTTTGATTCAGCCAGTGGTCGATGCGCAGGTTCCCCTCCCACACGATCACGGTGATGAGAATGGACTGGAAGGCATTGACCAGCTGCATGGCCCCCGAAGCATGCCCGGGAATAAAGAAGTTGAGCAGCAGGGATAAAACGATCCCCAGGAGGGCCATGTAGAGGAACCTTTTTTTGTTGTAGCGCATGGTTGTCAGAACTGGATCTTGTAAACAAAATTCGGATAAAATCCGATCTGATACAAGGTATTTATTTGCTGGGTTACCTGGTTGTATTGCTGGGCGAAAATATTCTGATGTCCGGTTACATTCTGGATGTCGAGGTAAATGGTCTGGGAGAGCTTCCATTTCTTGCTGTTGTAAGTGAATCCGGTTTTTACATCCAGCCTGTAGAAGTCGGGGTAGCGTTCCGAAAAGGCATATGCATCACCCATGTTTACCTGGTCGCGAGCGGCGCGTGAAGCCTCGAGGTCAACAGGAGTGTAGTATCTCCCTCCGGCGTGGGTAAACTTCAGGTCGATGGTGAATGCGTTCCGCTTTGCTTTTCCAACCTTGAACTCTTTGCCGGCCAGGATGTTGTAAACGAACTTGCCGTTGAAGGCCGTGTTGCGGGAAACCCCGTCGCTTCCCTTGTACGTGGCATTATACAGCGAACCGGTGATCAGGGCGTAATAGCCGTGAGAGAAGAACTTTTCCACGGTCAGTTCAACGCCATAGTTGGTGCCGGTGCCCTTGTTTGCGAGATGACTCTTCTCGGTGGGCGCGTAGGAGGCTCCCTCGTTGAGCATGGAGAAACTGTTCGTGCTTTGTGAAACGGGAACATTGTAAAGCATCTGGTAGTAGAACTCGGTCTTGACGCGCCAGTCCCTGAATGGCAGCACTTCATAGGAGGCCACGAAATGCCTGCTGTTGGTGAACCCAAGCTGGCGGTTCGACTCATCATAGGTGTTATCGGGTTTAAGAAAACGGTAGAAATAGACCGAAAGTGGCTGCATCTGGCTGTGAATGCCAAAGCCGATGCCGATGGTGTGTTTTTCGCCGGCCTGGTATTTCAGGCCGAGGCGGGGTTCAAAGGAAACATCATTGTTGAGGGTAAGCGATTGACTGCGGACCCCGGCGTTGATGGTGAGCTTTTCGGTAATGCGGTACTTTGCCTCCAGGTAGGCTGCCAACAGGGAGGTATTTCCATTGAAATCCCAATTGTATTTCCAATCCGGCGTAAACCGGTGGTCCTTTGAAAGGAGATTCAGCCGGAGAAAATCGCACTGGACGCCCCCCTTTATGTCGAAACGGGCATTTATCTTGTAATCGACAAATGAATTGACCGCGTAACGGATCTCGATGTCCTGTGCCGACCTCACCCGGACGGGCGGGGTCGAGGTGTTGACTGAATCGAGATCATACCCGTTTTCCGAGTAGGAGATTCCCACAACCGTGTTCCAGTAGAGGTTGTTGCTGAGACGGATAAAGTGATTTAATCCCAGCACCCCGATCTTGCTCCTGGAGTAGGCATCCTGGCCGGGATTGGCGAAGATATCGGAAGCTTTGACCTTGTTGTGCAGAAAGTCGATATGGCTGAGGCCGCCCAGTCCGAAAAAGGTAAAACGGCCCAGTTTTGTATCACCCGAGTTGACCTTGAAGGTGAGGTCCTGGTAAAACGGGGTGGCTTCGGTACCGATGGGAATGCCCAGATTCTGCGAGAGGCCGGTGAACGAGTAGCGGTAAGCCACGAGGTAGGTGGCTTTGCCGCCATTTTTAAACGGGCCCTCCGACATGGCTTCAAGCCCTGTAAGGGCGCCGAACTCGATCATATGCTCCCGTTTGTCGTTGTTCCCGTTCCGGAAATGGATGTCGAAAACGCCGGCAGTGGCATTGCCGTATTCGGCGGGAAAAGCGGAAGTTAAGAAGTCGGAGTTGTTAAGTGCGTTCGGGTTGAGGGCGCTCACCGGTCCACCGGTGGTGCCGAGGGTGACAAAATGGTTGGGATTGGGTACGTTCAGCCCCTCGATGCGCCACAGCACTCCTGCCGGCGAATTCCCGCGGATCACGATGTCGTTGCGCGAATCGTTCGGGGTGCTCACCCCGGCAAAATTCGAAACCAGACGCGAGGGGTCGGACCGCCCGCCCGAGTAACGGTTCACCTCTTCCATCGAGAATGACCGTGCGCTCACACTGGTCATCCGGTTGATGGTTTCATTTTTTTTCGCGCCGGAAATTTCCACCTCCTTCAGCGAACTGATATTTTCTTCCAGCCCGATCTCCAGCACCACCTCTTTCCCCACGGTTACCACGACACTGGGTACCACCACTGATTTATACCCTAGATACGTGGCTTGCAGGTCGTACCTTCCGGGGGCCACGCCGGTAATTCTGAAACTGCCGTCGGCACCTGTTGAGGCGCCCTTGGGCGGGGTTGACCCCACGATCACCACGTTGGCGCCGGGCAGGGTCATCTGCGATTGTTTGTCGGTCACCGTTCCGCGAATCACCTGCGTAGGCTGCTGTGCGAACTGGCTGTTTGAGATCATCATGGAGATCAGGAGGATGAAGGTTGAAAATGCTCGTTTCATGGATTTTGTTTTTTCCGGCAAAATAACAGCGGAATGGTAGTGCGGGAAAGCGGAAAGTTTGTGAATTGTCGAATTCGGGGGATGGATTGCAAAAATTGACGAACTTTTCTTAGTACCTTCGTCTCTTTATATTTGTTGAGCCCTGACCAGGGATGTTAATTTTAAAAACAATGAGAACTTTTTTCCTTATTTCTGCATTTAGTTTGGTTTCCATTTTTCATTGCCACTCCCAGAAACCCAACACCACCGCCACACCCGTGGCTCCCCGGGTGTCATCGGAGGTGCCGGCCGCCGTCATGCTGACCGCCTACAGCACCACCCTGCTGGCCAACGGGAAAGACCGCACCCGCCTTAGAATTGCCCTCACCGACAGCCTCGGGAAGGAGATCGCACCCGAAGGCGATACCATCCGGATTTATATCACCGGCGACGGGAAAGTCGCGACCCCCGAAGGAAAAAGCATGGCCATGCACACGGATAAGACCGGGAAGCAATATGCCGAATGCCTCCTGGCGAAAGGAACCTGCAACCTCGTGTTTATCGCAGGCACCAAACCCGACAAGGTAAAGGTTGAAGCGCAGTCGGGAAAGCTGTGGCCCGGATCGCACGAGATACATACGCTCCCGGCCGGCTTTGTCATGATGAAACCGAAGCCTGACCAGTTGCCCCCAACCGCCAAACCCATCGAAAAGATGATCGGCGCCGATATCTCCTTCCTGCCACAAATAGAAGCCCAGGGAAGAAAATTTTTTGACAGCGGCCAGGAGAAGGATGCCATTAAACTGCTCCGCGATCATGGGTTCAACTATATCCGTTTGAGGATATTCGTCAACCCGGAGACCAAATACGGCTATTCGCCTGGTACGGGCTATTGCGGGTTAAATCAAACCCTCGCCATGGCACAGCGGATCAGGAACGCCGGGATGAAACTGCTGCTCGATTTTCATTACAGCGACTACTGGGCCGACCCGCAGCAGCAAAACAAGCCGGAAGCATGGGCAGCCCTTGATTTCAAAACGCTGCAGGATTCGGTAAGGGCATACACCATCCGCGTGCTGCTCGCCCTGAAACAACAGGGAACCCTGCCCGACATGATCCAGGTGGGGAACGAGATCAACCACGGGATCCTGTGGCCCGACGGCCATGTCGGCAATCCTGACCAACTCGCATTTTTACTTAAAGCTGCTGTCTCGGGCATAGAGGCCGTTGATGCCGGCATCCCGGTTATGATGCATCTGGCGCTCGGGGGCCAGCACGACGAGTCGGTTTTCTGGCTCGACAACATGATCGCGCGCGGAGTCCGCTTCGATATCATTGGGCTCTCCTATTATCCGCGCTGGCACGGCACCCTCGAAGATCTGGGCAGCAATCTTGCCAGTTTGGCAAAACGCTACAACAAGCCGGTGAATGTTGTCGAATACTCCGATTATAAACGGGAGGTACACGACATCGTATTCGGCCTTCCCGGCAATGCGGGAAAAGGTGCCTGCATATGGGAACCCCTTGGCTGGAGGATCGGCCTGTTCGACCAGGCCGGCGCGGCTACAAGCCTGATTACTGTTTATGACGAGTTAAAGGAAAAGTACCTCGCGGCACCTTAAAAATTAATAATTATTAATTGCTTGGTCAACATTATTATGTGGTTCCATTTGAACAAAGATTTATCCTGACACATTATTAACAATTTTGCTATATTTGCTGGTTATCAAATAAATAATTCCTACAGTCAAATATTGGCAGATGAACACCTTGCCTCAGAAGCTGAACCCTGGTACAGATTTTGAATATATTTTCAACATTTCGCCTGACCTGATTTTTATCCTTGACAATGACCTAAACATTGTCAATGTTAATCAGACTGCAGCGGATCGTTTGGGGGTTACGGTTGAATCAATTATTGGAACGAAGTGTTTCAGCCTGATGCACCGTCAGAATGAGATGCCCAAATCGTGTCCATGCAGGAAATTCAGTGAGGATCATCGGGAACACAAGGCTGAATTTTTCCTGGAACAGTTTCAGGGATGGTTTTCTGTAACGGTAAAGCCATTGATTGACAAGGAAGGTAACCAAACCGGCTCAATTCATGTTGCCCATGATATCACCGACCGTAAGCGTGTCGAAGCCACCCTGCAGGAGCGTGAACGCATTTTACGGGCGATTTTCAATGCCACGGATGAATCGATTTTTCTGCTGGAAGCGGACAGCACAATCATCGCCCTGAATGATGTTGCCGCCACACGCCTGGGAAGCCCTTCCAAAGAACTCATCGGAAAAAAAGTGTATGATATCCTTCCTCCTGATGTGGTGGCGACACGTCGCCCTTACATTGAACAAGCATTGGCAACAGGCCGGCATATAAGTTTTGATGATGAACGGAATGGTCGTTGCATGGTAAATCACCTGCATCCCATCCTGGATGATTCAGGAACGGTGGCCGGACTCTCGATATACAGCCGCGACATCACCTGGAGGAGGGAGGCCGAAATCGCTTTAAAGGAAAATGAAGAAAAGTACCGGCAGTTGGTTGACAATTCACCTGATGCGATTTTCATTTACGTGGATGGGAAAATCGTATTTGCCAACAGGGAAAGCCTTCGGTTGCTGGCCGCAGCCGATCAAGGTGTATTGATTGGGAAGCCTGTACTCGGGTTTGTCCATCCCGACAGCCGTTCCTTGGTCATGGAGCGAATGCAGAAAGCCACGGGAGAAGGTGTTGTTTTACCCCTTGCGGAAGAAAAATTTATACGACTTGATGGCTCTGAGGTAGAAGCTGAAGTCGTTGCACTGGCAGTCAGGTATGAAAATAAGCCTGCCGTCCAGTTGATTATCCGGGAAATAACCGAGCGAAAAAAATCGGAGAAGGCCCTCATGCGCAGCGAAGAACGTTTGAGGGAGGTACTTGAAAATTCGCTGGATGCAACCTATAAAAGCGACCTGCAGACCAACAGGTATGATTACATGAGCCCGGTTTATTCGCAACTTACGGGTTTTGCCCTGGATGAGATTCTCACCATGTCGGTTGAAGATCTTATGGAGAAGATTCATCCCGATGACAGGCAGAAATTGATGGAAGCCTGGGAAAAAGCCAGGGCCGGCGATGCTGCAAACGAATATCAGGTGGATTATCGTTTCAGGCATAAGGACGGCGGGTACCGCTGGTTTCATAACAAGTCGCACCTATTCAGAAATGAGTCGGGTAAACCCATCGCCCGTATCGGGAGCATCAGCGATATCACCAGCCGCAAGCAGGTTGAAAAGGAGTTGAAGGAGAGTGAAACCCGCCTTCAAAGTTTGTTCGACACCATGGACGAAGGGGTTATCCTAATCAACCCTGACGGTAAGATCGTAAAGGCCAACCTGGCTGCCGAGCATATCCTGGGGATCAGCCGTTCGGGGATCGAAGGCCGGCATTATACTTCGCCCGACTGGGCCATCCTCAGGGTTGACGGGTCGCTTATGCCTCCCGCGGAAATGGCAGGCCCGCGGGCCATGACGGAAAAGCAACCGGTGAAAGACATGGTGATGGGCGTTTGCCGCCCCGACAGAATTGTTTCATGGATCAGCGTCAGCGCCACACCCATGTTAAACAGCCAGGGGGAGTTAGAAGGAATCGTAGGAACCTTTGCCAACATCACCAAACGGAAACACGCAGAGGATGCCGTTAAGGCAATGGCCTTACGCAACCTCACCCTGCTCCAGACTGCCACCGACGGAATTCACGTTCTTGACGAAGTGGGAAATGTTGTGGAAGCAAATCCGGCTTTCTGCCAAATGCTTGGGTATACGCGCGACGAGATGCTTAAACTTAACGTCAGGGACTGGGATATGAACTGGTCAGACGACCAGCTGCAGGCAAAAATTGATGAACTTTTCAAGCAGCCGGCAGTTTTCGACACAAGGCATCGACGGAAAGATGGCACATGTTACGATGTTGAGATCAACGCGGTGAGCGTAAAACTGGAAGGCCGGAATTACCTCTATAATGCTGCACGGGATATCAGCGGGCGTAAACGCGCCGAAGAATTCCTGGAACAGACAAGAAATAATTATGAGGCCTTTTTTAACACCATTGATGAACTCCTGTTTGTACTGGATACGCAAGGCAATATCATCCATACCAATAAATCGGTCATAGACCGGCTAGGATACAGCAGCGAAGAACTGGCAGGTCAATCGGTTCTGATGGTTCATCCTCCTGAACGACGTGAGGAGGCAGGCAGGATTGTCGGCGAAATGCTGGCTGGTGTAACCGAGTTTTGCCCGGTACCCCTGATAACAAAAACAGGCGTACAAATCCCGGTCGAAACAAGGGTTTCAAGTGGGTTCTGGGATAGCAAACCGGTAATTTTCGGTGTTAGCAAAGACATTTCAAAAATTAAATTCTCGGAAGAAAAATTTTCAAAATTATTTTTTCTGAATCCTTCGGCTTGCGGGTTAAGCGATATTAATACCCTGAAATACATCGAGGTCAATGATGCCTTTTGCAGGTTGTTCGGATATGCAAAGGAGGAAGTAATTGGGAAGACATCCCTGGAGATGGGTATTATTGATGCCGAAACCAGGATGACCATATTACAGAACGCCGGCAGTAACGGAAAGGTGACCAATGTCGAAGCCAGGCTGAAGGGCAAACACGGTGTAATAAAGCACGTGCTGCTTTCGGCCGAAAACATATTCGTGCAGGATCAGCAATACCGGTTTACCCTGGTTCATGACATCACTGAAATCAAAAAGGCCGAGCAGGAGATCAAACTCATAAACAAGGATCTCATTAAGCTGAATGCCGAAAAGGATAAGTTCTTCTCCATCATTGCCCATGACCTGCGCAACCCGTTCAACAGCCTGCTCGGTTTTTCGCAAATGCTGGTTGAAGACCTGCCTTCCCTTACATCGGAGGATATCCAAAAAATTGCGGCAACATTAAGAAACTCTGTTACACGACTCTACACCCTGCTTGAAAACCTGCTTGAATGGTCGCGCATGCAACGCGGGCAGATCAGTTTCAATCCTGTTTCTTTTGTACTTTCACAAGGCATTGTATCAGGGATTGAACTGGTTCACGAAGCATCAGAGAAAAAGAATATCCGGATTATTAGTAATGTTTCTAAAGACCTGGTTGTACTGGCCGATGAACAGATGTTTAAAAGCGTGGTGCGAAACCTGGTTTTCAATGCAGTCAAGTTTACACCGGCAAACGGGATGATAGTAATAAATGCAAAATTGTTACCCGGCAATTTTGTTCAGATCTCAATAACCGACACCGGCATCGGGATGAACACACTTATCCTTGAAAACCTGTTCCTTCTCGATAACCAGGTAAACCGCAAGGGAACGGATGGGGAACCGTCGACCGGCCTGGGTTTAATAATATGCAGGGATTTCATCGAAAAACATGGCGGCAGGATATGGGCAGAAAGTGAGGAAGGAAAAGGCGCCACCTTTTATTTTACTTTACCGGCTAATGAATGAAGTGCGCCTTCGATTAAATGAACACCAGGCACATTAGCAGGATACCTAGAATTCCCAGCGACATGCTGCCGTACCACAGCAATTTCCGCTTTGTGAGCGCTGAGATGGCACAAATGGCAATGGCAACCTGGAAAACGGTTACGCCCCTTGCAAGTTTGTTGTGGAGTACCAGGTCTTCTTCCGAAATGGTTTGCTTCTCACGGGCAACCTTGTCAATTTCTTTCTGTTCTTCCTTATATTTGGCGGCTTTTTCCAGGTCTTCGGGTTTTGCTTCTTCACCCATCTGTTTCATCAGGTCGATCTTGGTGTCAAGCACCACAAATTTGATCCCCTTTGCCTGGTAAAAGGCCCACTGGTCAGAGGCCTTGAGTTGTTCGATCATTGCCTCATTCGCATAATGGCCCGCCAGCAAAGCGGCAATGGCGGCAAACACGGCCAGGATGGCTGCCGTGAGGGCCACTTTCATGATCCATTTTTCCTCGTTTTCAAGGGCTTGTTCCTTCATTTTTTCCTGGAGCAGTTCCGTCGGAACTTCTATTTCTTCCATGGCGTGGTGTTTATTATCAAATAACAAAATTAGTGTTTATTATTTTGGCAGGCGAAGGAAAAACATAACTATTACGGCTTATTTATGCTGCCTGAACATCCACTCCAGCATGAGCGGGTCGCTGTAGGCAGCGAGCCATGAGAAATGACCTGTTCCGGGGTACATCGTCAACCCGGGATGAGCCCCGGCTTTGATCAGCGCCGTGGCCATATCGGTCGCATATTGGGGGTTCACTGCTGAATCCTCCGATCCATGGAAGATCCAGGTGGGAATATGTGCGATCTGCACTACCCTGGTCGCGTCGCCGCCCCCGCAAACCGGTACCGCCGCGGCAAACAGGTTCGGGTACCGTTCAATCGCTTCCCAGGTGCCATAGCCACCCATGGAAAGTCCCGTGATATAGATGCGGTTTGAGTCAACGGGCATCGTATTTACCAGGTTGTGAATGAGTTCGATGACGAGTTCCATGGGCCGGGTAGGGGAATTTTTCAGGGTAATTTCCCTGGTTTTTTCATTTTCGCTGATATTTGCCCAGTCCTGCCCGTCGGGGCACTGAGGCGCGACGACAAGGGCGGGGTGCATCACCATCGCCTGGTCGGTGGCAAAATTCATGACGCCCCATTTAAGCTGCGCATCGTTGTCATTTCCCCGTTCGCCCGACCCATGCAGGAAGATCACCAGGGGATACCTGCGCAGGGTGTCGTAATCTGGATAGAGCAGCCGGTAACGCAGCGTATCGCCTTTGGTACCGGCATACTTGTTAAAGCTGAACTTCGGGGGCTGGGCGCAGGAATAGTCTGCAAATGCAAAAAGAATAAAGAGCACAACCATAAGGTGGTGCCTGGAATCTGGTTTTTTCATTTTTCTGTACTTTAAAGGATCAGGCTGCAAAGGCGTATTGAAAATGCAGGCGCTACAGCTGTTCCTGGATCTCCTTGAACAGGGATTCCCAGAGTTTTATCTCTCCCGCTTTGCCTTTGATCACCCAGCAGGCCTTGTCTGAAATATCGGTCTCCTGGTGGAACAGTCTCGGGGTCATGACCACCGTGGTTTTTCCCGGCTCTTTTTCTTCGATCTTTATCACGTACTGCTTGTAATAAAAAGCTGCCGAATGGGCATCCCCATAGGCCGAGAGGATTTTCCTCTTGGTCTTGATCTCTCCCTTCTCAGGTTTCTCGATCCCGATGCCAAAATCCTGCTCGATCATGATCGCCTTTACGGCTTTGTACACCGAATCTTTCGGGGCATCGAATACTTTTGTCCCGTATTTTTCAATAATCTCGGGCTTCATGTGTGCACCCATGTACCATTGTGCCGAAAGCAGGGCCGGGAGCCCGAACACCATGAACCCGATCAGGAAGGTCAGTTTTGTTTTCATAATCAGCGGTTTTTATGATTAAAAGGTGAAAAGTCGTTGAATCTTTTAACAAACGGAATAAACAAAAATACAATATATTCTGAAGTCCTGAAGATCGGAATAATACTTTCGTGACATCCTTCTTCGCCTTTGTGGTTGCATTATTCTGAAAATCAAATTTTTGGCTTTTATACAAAGTCCTTCCCAAGGTTTTTATTACATTTGGCCCTGAAAAATCAGAAATTATTACATGAAAAGCCTGGTCAGAAAGAAACCGGCAAAATCTGAGGTGGTTAAACCACATCACCTGCCCGGTCCCTGCCTTAACTGTGCCGCTCATCTAGGAAGCGGTGATCTTTATTGCCCGCAGTGCGGACAAAAGCGAATTGAAAAGGAAGATATGTCGTTCCGCCACCTGATCGGGGAGTCGTTCTTCGATTATTTCCATTTCGATTCCAAATTCTTCAGGACGATCATACCACTGCTGGTCAAACCGGGAAAATTGACCGCGGAATTCATGGACGGAAAGCGGAAGACCTATGTGGAACCATTCAAGCTCTTCCTGGTGATCAGCGTGATCTATTTCCTTCTGCTGCCTCTTGGCGGTGAGCCGAACCAGGACCAGGAGAGAACAACGAGTGCGGCATTTCCGGAACAGGCGCAACAAACCGGCCTTGTCCAACAAAAAAAATATTCCATCGACCAAAAAAAATATTCTATCGACGGAGTACCGGTGACCGTGACCGGACGGGATTCGATGCGCAGGGAGATCGACAACATCGGCCTGAAAGCCTATGTAAATAAGCGTTGGCCCCAATACGGAACTGTTATAAAATTGTTTATCCGGCAGGGACTGAAAATCATCCTATACGCGGAAAAATCGTTTACCACCACGTTGGAACATACCGCTTCAAAAATGATCTTTCTCCTGATCCCGGTCTTTGCCCTGCTGCTGAAACTGGTTTACCGCAGAACCCAACGGCTCTACTACGAACATCTTATCTTTTCACTGCATCTGCATGCATTCATTTTCCTGGCGCTGACAGTCACCCTGCTGATCGGGTTTGTGGTGGAGGTGAACCTGCTGATCCTCGTTGCAATATTTCTGGCCTACCTCTTCTTCGCGTTAAAACGTTATTACGGCGAACGGACCGGGCGAAGTCTGGGAAAGTTATCCCTGCTTTCGCTGCTCTACCTGATTGTGGCCCTGCCGGTTTTCATGGTATTGCTCACCCTGGTGGCTGTTTTCCTGGTATAGGTCCGTTTACGGAATTCTTTCCGCGATTTCTACGCTACAATTTTATCCCGGCAAGCCGGCACAATTCCATCCGCGAGAGCAGCAGATTGTAGTCGAACTGGAGGCGGCTGAGCTGGGCATCTTTGAAATTGGTCAGGGAGGTGAGCAGGTCGAGGTTGGTGATCACCCCATATTTATAACGGTCGTTTGCAAGATCCATGGCCAGCTGGGCCTGCCTGATCAGGGTGTCGGCACTGGCCAGTTTTTTCCGGTTTTTCTGAATGTCGTCCAGTGCATTCAGCACATCCTTGTTCAACGTTGCTTTCTGGGTTTCCAACGCGAGTTTGGAAGCATTGTAGCTGATGGTGGCCAGTTTTTTCTGCAAACCGGGCCGGGAGGCCGATAGGATCGGGATGGAAATGCCAACCCCTGCGTAGTAATTGAAGGTCATGGCGTCGATGGCTGGCATGAAGCCATTTTTAAAGCCAAGGCCCGCGACCAGGTTCATCACGGGCAGATGCATGCGGCCGGCCGAAACAATATCCCAGGAAGCAGCATTGATTTTATCCCCGGCAATCCTGATCTCAGGGTTGTTCTTCAGGGCCAGGGTCATGATCGAATCGGTAGCCAGCTTAAAGGTTGCCTGGCTTACGATGGTATCGGTCAGATAAGCCGTTCCACTCTTGCCCGTGAGCATGTCAAGCATGTTGTACTGTTTGTCGAGCTGGGTCGTAAGATCGGTATAGAAATTTTCGGCATTGGTATATTTTACCTGCGTTGACACAAGGTCGTAAATCAGGGCATCGCCGTTGTTCACCTTCACTCCGATCTGCTGCAATGTAGATTGAAGCAGCCTGATCTGGTCCTGCTGGACAAGCAGGCTTTTATTGAGGAAAATGATTGAATAGTAGATCTGCGCTACCTGGTATGCCAGCTGGATCTTGAAATTTTCAAGATTGTCCTTTGAGGTTACAAGGTCGCTTTTTGCCTTGTTCACCGTTGCCGGCGTCCTCAGGTCGATCAGCGGCTGGGCAATGCTTACCGAGGCATTGTAATTGTCGGCCGGCAGGAATCTGACATCCATGTATTTTCCCTGCCCCTCCGGGAACTGGATGGACGGGGTAGGATACTGGCGGCGGTACGACAAATCCCCTCCCGCGACCGGCAGATACCCGGCCTTTCCCATACTCACCTTTACCTCATTCATGCTGACTATTTCAGCCATTTCCCCCACCCTCGGATATTTACCGTACGAAAGTTCCACAAGCTGTTTCAGCGAAGCAGGAACAACAACTTCCTGTGCAGCTAAAAATCCCTGCAAAAACAAAAACCCAAAAACAAAAAATAACGCTCTCATTCAACCCAATTTTTAATTCGTAATTTTTAATTCCCCACGTCCTTCGTCCCACGTCCTTCGTCCCTCGTCCCTCGTCCCTCGTCCCACGTCAATGCGCTTCCCCCGCCATCTTGATCTCCTCCCCGCCGATCTTCCTGTTTTTTGTAAGAAAGATCAGGGGAAAGGCAATGAGAATGAACAGGGTTGCATAGAGAAAAGCGTCGAGGTAACTCAACATGAAGGTTTGCTTCATGATCGAAAGTTCGATCAGTTTGTAAGTCTGCTGCGGCAGGTTCGCCGTTACCGGGAGCTTTGACTGGAGCCCCTGGGATATCTGGTTGTAACGCTCGGCGAACTGGTTGCTCCCGCTGTAGATGTTGCTGACCAGGTCCATCCTGTGAACGGCAACCCGGTGGGCGATATAATTGTTGATGATGGCGATCCCGAAGGAACCTCCCAGCTGGCGCATCATGTTGTTGAGGGCCACGCCCTGCGGGATGTCCCTTGGTTTCAGCCCGGCCACGGCCATGGCATTGAGGGGCACCATGAGACAGGCCAGCCCCGCGCCCCGGATCATCAATGGCAGGGCGAAAAACCCGGAAGAGACATTCAGATCGGCCCGCGACATTAAAATCCCGAACCCCATCAGGGTGATGAACCCGATGGTCACGAAAACTTTTGGCTGGGTGCCTGCCTGCAGCATCTTGCCGATAAAGGGCATGAACACCAGCGACAGGATCGAAGCCGGCAACAGGGTCAGGCCGGTTTCATAGGCCGTATAACCAAGCACCCGTTGTAACATCAGCGGGAATACGAATACCGAGGTAAACAGGATAAACCCGACAATGAAGGTGAGCAGGGTGGTTAACGACAGGTTCCAGTCTTTTAAAATGCGCAGGTTCACCACGGGTTGCTTTTGCCGCAGTTCCCACCAGATAAAGGTGACGAGCCCCACCACTGCCACAACGGTAAGCCAGATGATCAGCCGTGAATCGAACCAGTCTTCGGTTTCACCGCGTTCAAGCACATATTGCAGTGCACCGATGCCGACAGTGAGCAGGAAAATCCCCGACCAGTCGATCTTTGGTTTTACCGAGATGTCGTATTCATGCGGTATAAACCGGTAGGTAAGCAGGCTTGCAACAATCCCGAACGGAACATTGATATAGAAAATCAACGGCCAGGAATAGCTGTCGATGATGATCCCGCCGAGGGTAGGTCCGAGCGTCGGGCCCATTACGATGCCCATGCCGAACAAGGCGGCGGCAAGGCCGCGTTGTTTCCCAGGGAAGGTCTCGAAAAGGATCGATTGCGAGGTCGACAGCAGTCCGCCGCCACCAAGCCCCTGGACGAAGCGCCACAGCACGATCTGCCATAAGGAGGTTGACAATCCGCAGAAAACCGATGCGATGGTAAAAATAATAATGGACGCCATGTAATAGCGGCGGCGGCCGAAATAGGCGGCCAGGAATCCCGTCATCGGGATGATGATCACGTTGGCGATGGCGTAGGAGGTTATCACCCAGGCGATATCTTCGATGGAAGCACCCAGGTTCCCGGCCATCTGGTTCAGGGCGACATTCACAATGGAAGTGTCGATCAGCTCCATGATGGCCGCCGAAATGGTCGTTACTGCAATAATGATTTTTGCTGCTCTGGTGAGGGTCGTCATTGATCGTGTCAGATAGGTACCGAAACAATTACACTGATCCCGGCCCGCAGGATATCTTTGTATTTTGCAGCATCGATGATTTCGATCCTCACCGGGACCCGTTGCGTCACCTTGACAAAATTTCCTGTTGCATTATCGGGAGGGAGGAGCGAAAACCTGGCCCCGGTCGCTTCCGACATCGAAATCACTTTTCCCTGCACATCGATGCTGGAAAATCCGTCAATCCTGATCTGTACCAGTTGCCCGACATGGATGTTTTTTAACTGGTTTTCCTTGAAATTTGCCACCACCCACTGGCTCTGGTTGTTCACGATGGTAAAGAGCGGCGCTCCCGATTGAATGAACTGTCCCTCGTCAACATTTCGCTTGCCCAGCTTTCCGTCGGCAATGGCATAAATCCGGCAATAGGTGAGCTTTAGTTTCTGCTGGTCAATACGTGCCTGCTTGATGTCGGCCTGCGACTGTGCCTTGTTAACCAGCGACCTGAGTACTTCAAGTTTCGTTTCGGCAACCTTTACATCCATCTGGCTTGCTTCAAGCTGTTTGGCGGTGACATCTGCATTCGACTGGCTGTCGTCAAGCTGGCGTTTGGTGATGGCATTTCCCGCGTAAAGCTTGTTATCGCGGGCCAGGTCGCTGGTGTTTTTTGCCTGCTTCATCCTGATTACCTCCAGGTTTCCCCTGGCAAAGGCAAGCGTAGCTTCGGCGCTGGTGAGCGAGGCTTTTGCATTTTCAATGTCGGAAAGCGACTGGTTAAAATCAGCCTGCATCTCCTTCAGCTGCAACACCAGTTCTGAAGAATCAACCACCATCAGCAACTGTCCGCGCGTGACATTGGAATAATCATCAACATATATTTTATCAACGTACCCCGAAACCCTTGAAAGGATTGGAACAAGTCTCATTTCAACCTGTGCATTGTCGGTCTCTTCATGATGAAAGGCATACCAGACCTCCTTTGCCAGGTAAAGCAACCCTATCAAAACAACAGTGCCGATAATGATGCGGGGGAGTATTTTTTTTCCTGGTTTCTGTTCTTCTTTGAATTCGGTGTTCATGTAAATTCTTTTTTATATTTTTGCAAAAGTAAACCAAGTTGACGAAATATCGACAATTTGGTTGACTAAATTTTTTAAATTTATTTTCAATGCTTTCGAAATCCGTAAGAAAAAAAATCCTTGCCCGGAGTCTTTCAAAAGAAGAAAGTTTCGGACGCCAGATTTATTTTTTATACCGGTATATGGTTATTTCTGCTGACACACGGTGGCCTAAAATCGGGTCCAAGCAACTGGGACCCAGCCATATTCACCTGTTGTTCACCATCGGGTTGGATGGCGTGTCGAACAGCGAAATGGCGCGGCGTGCCAAGGTTTCAAAGCAGGCGATGAGCAAACTTGTAAAGGAAATGCTGGCCTATGAACTCATCGTGATTGATCCGAACGAACACGACAGCCGCTGCAACATCATCACGCTGACCGACAGTGGCGGTGAAGTGCTGATGAAGATGTGGGAGGCCAATAAACTGCTTGCTGCTGAATTTGAGAAGATGCTGGGAACGGCAAAGTCAAAAAAACTGCTTGCACTGATGGCTGAATTGGTTGGATCACTTGATGCAGAGTGCAAACCCCCGGTCACTCCCCCATCATCCGTTCATTAAAGGCTGCTTCCCCCATTTTTTCGATTTCTTCGGCCAGTCTTTGAGTAACGGAAACGATGTAGGCCTTTTGCTTGTTGAAATGGATGAACATGGCGGCGAGATTCACCGCTGGTTCGATCCCTTTCGGGTTCCTGGAGATGACGGTAAAGAACATTTTCCAGTAAAGCCACCCGGTTTCTCTTGAAAACCCGGCGCTTCTGCATACCTTCAGAAAGGAACGCATGTAAACCAGCCAGGTTTTAAAATCGGGTTTGTGCTTGTATTCGGGTTTGACGTTAAGCCCGGTATAAACCACCCGGTGGTAATAGTTGGATGGTTTGAAAATAGTTTCGATCACCTCGATGTATCCGCGGAGCATGTCAACCCGCGACCTGAGGGTCAGGAAATTCAGTCCGCTGGTCATCTGGTCGATATCGCCCGACCCCAACGATTGAGAGGTGCGGTGAAACAATCTTTTTTCCTCCTCCAGTCTGCGGGTGAGTTGGGTATTTGGTAGGGCGTACAACAGCCCGATCATGGCCATGCAGATCCCGGAATCCTGGATGGAGGTGATCATCTGCCCGGCAATCGTGGTGCGGTCGCTGTCAAATCCCATGATGTAACCGCCGTTACTCACCATCCCGTACGAGAGGATCTTCAGGACCGCTTCGGTGATCGGTTTGTTGACGTTCTGGGTTTTTTTGTTGAGCAGGAGCGTTTCGTTATCAGGGGTTTCAATCCCGAGGAAAACGTACCTGAAATCCGCATCTTTCATCAGCTGCAGGAGTTCATCATCGTCGGCAAGGTTTACCGAGGCTTCGGTGGTGAAGTAGAAGGGGTATTTGCGCGCCCTGGTCCAGGCGATCATCTCCCTGAGCAGTTCCTTCACCTTTTTCTTATTCCCGATAAAATTATCATCCACCATGTCAATGTGACCGCGGTAACCCAGGTCGTAGAGCGCCTGGAGTTCCCTGATTACCTGTTCGTTTGTTTTAAACCTTGGGATGCGGCCGTAAAGTTCGATGACATCGCAAAATTCACAGTTAAAGGGACAGCCCCTGATAAACTGCAGCCCGATCATGATGTAATCGCTGAACCTGATCAGGTCGTAACGGGGAACAACCGCCTTTTGCATATCGGCTTTTTCGGCGGAAACATAAGTTCCTCCGGATGCTCCTTTTTTCAGGTCATCGAGAAACATCGGGATGGTGATCTCGCCTTCGCCGAGTACCAGGAAATCGGCCTCCCTGTATAGCTCCGGCTGAGAGGTGGGATCCGGTCCGCCCATGACCACGGTGCAGTTCATGGCATGAGCCCGCCCGATAAGTTCAAGCATGCTGTTCTGCTGGGGGAGCATCCCACCGATGCAAACAAGGTCGGCTTCATGCAGGTGTTCATCGAGCAGGGGCTCAACATTTTCATCGATCAGCCGGAACTTCCAATGCTGGGGCAAGATGGCTGCAACGGTAAGCAGCCCGAGCGGGGCCGCCGGGTATTTTTTGCCTACGATCCTGCAAACATCCTGGTAATTCCAGAAACTTAAATCGGAAAATTTTGTCTGGACCAGCAGACACCGGGTGATCCCACTGAATAAATCTGTCATAATCAACAATTATCTGGTGCCGAAAACCTTTTTCAGCAACTCCGATGTGCGGGCAGCCGGATTCTGCCTGATCTTCACCTCCTCCTTCGCGATCATGATAAACAGGCCGCTGATGGCCTTGTCGGTACAATATGCGGTAAGGTCGGGATTTTGTTTGGAAACGAATGGGATCTTGTTGTAGGCTTTGACCAGGTCGGCCCAGTATTTTGTGGCATTCACCCTGTCGAGGGAAGCTTTAATTACCGGGGTGAACTTAACTTTCAGGTCGGGGGTGGTTGCACCTGAAAGATAATGGGTAGCGGCGTCCTGCTGGCCGCTTACAATATGCAGTGCATCGGAGATGGTCATTTTCTGCACGGCTGCCACGAAAATCGGCTCAGCCTCTTTCGCTGCATCTTCCGCGGCACGGTTGATGGCAACAATGGCCTCATCGACCTGGCTGCCCAGGCCGATGGCTCTCAGTTTTGTTTCAATCTCCCTGGCCGATGGCGGAAAGGGAATCTTGATTTCAGGGTTCTTGAAATAACCATCCATTTTCGAAACGAGCGCCACACTTTCACCGGTCCCCTTAATAAGGGCTTCCCTGATGCCATCTGCTGCATCTTTTTCAGTCAGGCCGGTTTTTCCCGGGCTGACCAGTTTCATGGCACCCTCGAGGATCTGGCTGCGGGAGCCGAAGGAAAACAGAAAGGAGAAAAATATAATAAAAATGATCTTTTTGTTCATCATGGGATCAGGGCTTTTAATGGGAAATGAAGGATAAAAATATAAACGAAGGGAAGCCTTTTTTGTTATCTGCAGCCAGAGATAAAAGGATTTTTAAAGTTGACTCTCTTGTTTAGCGAGTAAATTCCGGAATCGGATGCGGAATGAGGTGCCATGTTCCCTGGCAATTTCCACGGTTCCCTCAAGTTGTTCCACGAGCAGGCCGACAATGTATAGTCCCAGCGATTTTTCAGAATTCAGGGTCGAGCTTGCCGGAAGTCCGATCCCGTTATCCTCCACAACCAGCTGGCACATGCACTGCTCATCTCCGGTAAGCTGAACATGGATTGTTCCTTCGGTGCTATCGGGAAATGCGTATTTGAAGGCGTTGGTGAGCAGTTCATTCACGATGAGGCCGATGGGCAGTGCTGCCTGGATGCTTACATCGATGGGATCAAGATGCATCTCGAGTTTGGCGCGGTGTCCGCTGAAGGTGGTCAGGATCATGAACGAAAGCGATTCAATGTACGATGCAAGGGTGATCCGGTCGAGATTCTCTGAGCGGTAAAGATGTTCATGGATCAGCGCCATCGAACGAATCCGGGTTTGGATGTCGATGATCATACGGGTGATCTCCTCGTTGGAGGTGTTCCGGAGTTGAAAGTTTAGGAGGCTGATAACAATGGCCAGGTTGTTTTTAACCCGGTGGTGGATCTCCCTGAGCAGTACCTCCTTCTGTTCGGTGTTGCGGCGTTTCAACTCTTCGATCTCCTTCTCCTTTGAACGATCGCGGATTACCAGGATTACCTTCTCAATCTTGCTTTCCTTTAAAATCGGGACCACCGTGGTCTCCACCTGGATTATTTTATCGCCCCTTCTGAACTTCTGTCCGCATACAGCAACCTCCCCGGTACGAAATACCTTTTCGGTCCCGGCAATGGTTTGTTCGCTGATAAACGGGAACCCCGATCTTATCATTTCACCGGTGCAGGCGGGGTTTAATCCCAGTCTGACCAGTTCCTGTTTCAGGGCTGCGTTGCACATAACGATGTTAAACCGGGCATCAACCACGTAAATCCAGTCGGGGAGCGAATCAATGGTATCCCGGTATTGGATTTCCGAGCGAAGAAGCGCTTCTTCGGCTTGTTTTCTTTCGGTTATTTCGCGTACGATGGCCCACATCCCGACAGCTTCTCCGTCTGCATTCCTCACCAGGAATGTACGAAGTTCAACAGGGAAGATGGTGCTGTTTTTATTTATGTACTCCTTCTGGTATACCTGGGAGGCCCCGTTGACCAGGATTTGCTCTTCGACGATTTTTTGTTCAAATGCATGCCATTTTTCAGGTGTAAGATCACGGTAATTCAGGTTGTGGAGCTCCTCTGCCGGGTACCCGACCATGTGCTGGTATGCCTCGTTGCTTTCCCTGATCCGGCCCAGCATGTCGGACATGACATACCCGTCCATCATGCTCATATGGAGGTTCCTGTATTTCTGTTCCGATTCCGTGATCTTTATTTCAGCTCCTTTTCGTTCAGTAATATCCCTGAAAAAGGACTGGTAGGTTCCGTCAGGCATTTCCTTCGAATTCATTTCAACCAGGATTTGCTGCCCGGATTTGCTGATCAGGGTTCTTTCAGTGATCATGGTCAGTCCCTTTGCCAGCAGGTCATATCTCAGGGGTTTGGCAAAAAGATTATCTTCAGAAAACAGTTCCCGGATATTCATTTTCAGCAGTTCTTCCCTTGAATAACCAGTCATCTCTACGGCTTTGTTGTTGACTGTGATGAACCCTCCATGCCGATCCCCCTGAAAAAACGCATCAACCGCCATCTCAACGAGCATCTTGTATTTTTCTTCGCTCCCCGAAAGTGCATCCTGGGCCAATTTTTTTTCGGAAATATCAATAATGGCAATTTTACATGTTTCGTCTCCGGGTAAAGCGATGGCTTCCATGCGGATACAGATCTCATTACCGGCGTTTGGCAGTGAAAACTCCCTGACGACCTTCCTGTTGGAAATAAATGCCTCAGACAGTACACTGCGGAAAGTGTCGCTGTCGGCACTGTTCAGCATTGATTGAAACGGATGGTTTTTCACGACGGTTGCATCAATTCCCAGTACTGAGCAGGCAGCATGGTTGATCAGTATGACCCGGCCGACCCGATCGACTGAGATATAGCCAAAGGGAGCATGATCAAACAGGTCGGTAAATTGCTGGAGAATATCTTTTTGCATGACGGCCAAAAGTATATATTTTTCCTTAAATCAGGGCAAAATAAATGTGTGGCAATCGATCGTTCTCCTAAATTTTACCTGGTCAGGCTGCTGAATTATTTTTAATTTTGAACCGTGGGCAGGAAGGCCATTTTGTTTGAACATATTCATTTACGGAAGCATGAAAGGTATTTGTAGAAAGATTGGAGGCCTCTCCGCTGCATTCATCCTGGGGATGTCGTTTTTTCCCCGGGAGATCAGCGCCTTTCCCGCAAATGCTTCGCCTTCTGATGCGGTTACTCTTTCACAAGGCACGGCTGGTCCGGCAAGCGGCGATTCCATCATCCAGTTCAACCAGTTCGGTTCATACGGGTTGTTTATCGATGGAATCCGTGCGGCTACAGGGATCAATACTTCCAGGCTCATGACAAGTTACAGCTACCGGAATTTCGACGGTTACCGGGTTCACAGCAGCGATTATTCACACAACGTTGATCTGAAATTCGAATCTGCTCCCTCCGCCAACACCACTTTCCAGGTTATGGGCCATTATATCGACGGACAAACAAGGCGGCCGGGTTCGCTTACAAAAAAGGAGTTTGATTCCGCCTGTTTCCAGGCCGATCCCCGGGCCATCAACCGCGACGAAAAGAGGGTCACGCAAAAGGGGCAGGCTGAGGTAAAATATGAGGCCAGGTTCGGCAAGTCCCTCAACCAGAAAATTGAAGTCTCCGGAAATGGCCAGATCGAATATTTCGAACGGGTTACCAATGAGTTCAAAATAACTACAAGATATGTAATGGGGCTGACAGCCAGGTATGTTTGCCACTTCAGGATGTGGGACCGGACCAACGAATTTTCGATAGGCGGCAACCTGCTGTACCAGCCTGAACGGAAAGAGGAATATGATAACATGGCCGGTCAGAAAAGCGATAACCTCGAGCAGATCGAAGTTGAAAAGACCAGTTCCTCCTCCTGCCATGTGGCCGGGAATTTTGAACTGGTTGAGAGAAAGCTCTTTCTTGTCCTGAAAGGCAGGTATGATCATGTGGTTTACAGTGTAGCCGAAGAGTCGTTGCCTGCGCGTTCCGATACGAAGCATTACCAGGCTGTTACTCCCGAAATCGGGCTGAATTACAAAATATTGCATGGTATTACCCTGTTCGCCTCATGGGAAATGAACTTTAAAAATCCGACGGATAAGGAACTGGAGAGTTTTTACCCCGACGTTTTGTACAACCAGGATCTCAAACCCCAGACTTCCTCAACGCTGAAAACCGGGATCAAAGGAGTATTGGAAAAAAAAGGCACGACTTCGGCTTTTACTTCGCTGCATTTTGATGCAACCCTGTTCAGTAGCCGTATCGACCACGAAATAGTGCGGTATGAGATCTATGGCGATGAATTTTACAGAAATGCCACGCTCACAAACCGGTTGGGATTTACCCTGCACGGCAGTCTCGAATTCTTCAGAGCCTTGTCGTGCTCAGTCTCGTATACTTTTTCCGACTACCTTTACAAAACATACACTGCCCGATCGCTTGAAGCTGATCAGGCCGGAACCATCCTGGCTGTAAACAGGGATTTTTCCGGTCATGCCGAACCGAATATCCCCAGGAATAACCTGAACCTGGCACTGGCATACAGGCATCCCCTGGGAAAACTTTGCGGAATATCTGCAAAAGTCAGCTATTCCGCCTTAAGCGGGATCTGGGTTGATGACCTGAACAGCGACAAAACAGGTTCGTACAACCTGTTTAACACGCTCCTGGGATTTGATGTTAAAGCCGGGCATTTCGCCTTAAAGATTACCGGCGGAGTGAATAACATCTTTAACCAGGTATATGTTGGCAATTCAAACATCAATTCTGCCGACAGGCGGTTTTACGATGCTGGAAGCCCCAGGGACCTGGTAGGGTCGGTTAATTTGGGATATTTCTTTTAATGAGACTGTCCAGCTCTTCAAAACGGACTAATTTTGCACGGATGAAAATAAGATTCTTTTTGTTGTTCATACTGGCTGGCGTTATAAGCATACAGGCCCAGGATATTCCAGGCCGGGAGTCGCCCTTGAAAATTGGTGCGAACTACAGGATCTATCCCAGCAAGGTAAACCAGACCGAGGTTTTCCTGGTAAAAAGCCCCATTGATCAAAACGTGCTCTTTGCTGCCTGCAATACCCTCACGTTCGTGCCTTTTTTTATCAGCGAGGGAATATACAGGACCACCGATGGCGGCGCCAGCTGGCAGGGAAACGATACCTGTACAGGCGATCCCATCGCGTTTCACAGGGGTGATCCCGGGATCACCATCGATAAGAACGGCACGTTTTTGCTGACCCGTCTTGGCCAGTCACCTTTTGTCGGGTTATATTCCCATTATTCCCTTGACCAGGGGCGTACATGGTCGGCACAGAAAGTTGTTTCCACCGACGACCTCGAACGGGCTGCCCTTACCACGGATGCAAATCATGCAAGTCAGCACTTTGGCAGATCCTATGCGGCGTGGGTGAAATTTGCCAACCCCTTTCCGGTGATGTTTGCCTTTACCGATAACGGGGCACAAACCTGGAGCACACCGAAACAGGTGAACAATCCTTCGAGCAGGAGCGCCGGGGGAGACCTGGCAGTTGGCCCCAATGGAGAAGTTTATGCCTGCTGGGCCGGGGTTACCGACGTTTCGCCCTTCAAGGAGATCATGGTCGGGTTTGCTTCATCTGCAAATGGCGGGGCCGACTGGCACGTAACTGAGAATGCCTTCGCGGTGAACGGGATTACCGGGGTTCTGGCAGGCAAGAACAACATCCGGGTGAATGGTTTGCCGGTGATGGCGGTTGATACCACAAGCGGACCGCGCAAAGGCTGGATTTACATTGTTTCCGGACAGAAGGACCTTGCGCCTGCCGGTAACGATCCGGATATCATCCTCTACCGGTCAACCGACGGGGGGGTGACCTGGTCGGCCGGGATCAGGGTTAACCAGGATCCAAAAAACAATGGAAAGACCCAGTACTTCCCCAACATCCACATCGACAAATTCGGGGCTGTGAATGTGATCTTTTATGATGACAGGACTACGACCAACGACTCCACCGGGGTTTTCCTGGCAAGGAGTACCGACGGCGGAAATACCTGGAAGGAATATGAATTAAGCGATCACCACTTCAGGCCTGCGCCCATCGGCGGATTGGGCCAGGGATACCAGGGAGATGTCATCGACCTCACTTCAACCGATTCGACGATGTGGACGGTGTGGATGGATAATTCATCGGGGACCTATCAGATATGGACGGCGCCGGTTGCCTTTGCAAACATCAACGGGATCGGCGAAAGCGCATCTGCTTCCCGGCCCGCACTCATGCAGAACTACCCGAACCCCTTTATGGCCAGCACCACGATCGGATACCGGCTATCCGCCCCGGGATTCGTTTCCCTGAAGATATTTGATGTTCTCGGCAATGAAGTTGCTGAACCGGTCCGCCAGACCATGGCGCCGGGTTACCATGAGGCGGAATTTAAACGTGCGGATCAACATGCAGGAAGTGGGATTTATTTTTACCGGCTTACCCTGGATGACCGGGTTGAAACCAGGCGAATGATCAGCCTGGAATAATTCACAGGTTTTTAGCCTTGAGGTCGTTATAAAATAGTAATAAGTTGTTCAGTTAATTAGTCAATATTAATCAAATCGTATGAAAAAAAACCTGAAAATCAGTTTGTTATTAATCTTTGGATTTCTGTTGAGTGCTGAAAGTTTTTCACAAACCAGTAATGAGTACAAGACATCACCCACCGGGTTACGTTACAAGGTGTTCAAAAACAGCACGAACGACGCAAAACCCGTTGCCGGCGACTGGGTCTCGGTGGATATGCGGTATACCACGAAAGTAAAGCAGAAGGATTCCGTGCTGTTTGACACCAAAATCCAGTTAAAAGGGACGCCCGCAAGGTTCCAGCTTACGGCGTCGGAATTCAAAGGCGATCTTTATGAAGGGATCATGATGCTTTCGCCCGGCGACAGCGGTGTATTTCTCGTCAGTGCTGATTCCCTGTTCATGAAAACATTCCGCATGGCCAAACGGCCCGACGGCATCGACAGCAATTCAACCGTTTCGTTTTACGTCCATTTACTCACGGCTGATTCCCCGGTAAAAATGCAGAAAGACGAGGAAATTTCCCTGCAAAAGTACCTTAAGGACAATAATGTCACGGTTTCTCCGACAGCTTCCGGCGTCTACCTGATCGAATCGCAGAAGGGCGAAGGGATCAAAATAGACACCGGTTGCCAGGTGAAATTCCAGTTCAAGGTAGCCCTGATCGATGGCAAGCAGCTGTTTTCCTCCTATGAACGCCCGGAACCCATCAAATTCAGGTTTGGCAAGAAAGTTGATACGCGTGGCATGGAAGAGGCAATTGGCCTGCTGAAAAAAGGATCGAAGGCCAAAATCATTGTCCCTTCGAAGATGGCCTTTGGTGAAACCGGCCGCGGTTCAATCGTACCGCCTTACAGCACCCTTGTTTATGAGGTTGAGATACTTGACGTGCAGTCAAAAGCCGAATGCGACAAGGAGCAGGCCGAGGCTCTTGAAAAGGAGCAGAATGCCCCGAAACCGGCCGCACAGCCAAAGGATGATAAATTTATTAATAACCAAAAAGAAGAACCCATGTTAATCGAAAAGTATTTAGCGGATAATAAAATTACTGTAAAGCCCACGGCCTCCGGATTATATTACGTTGAGAAAGTGCCGGGAACAGGAAAACAGGCCGTAGCTGGTAAAAATGTAAAAGTTCATTATACCGGGACGTTGCTGAACGGAAAAAAATTCGATTCATCGCGCGACCGCAATGAACCCATCGCTTTCCCACTCGGGCAGGGCAGGGTCATTAAGGGATGGGATGAAGGCATTGCCATGATGAAAGAGGGAGGCAGAGCGATCCTGATCATCCCGTCGGCGATTGGTTACGGTCCCAGCGACATGGGGGTTATTCCCCCTTATTCCACCCTGGTTTTTGATGTGGAACTGGTTGAAGTAAATTAGCGGTCCCTTGCTGGTTAATCCAAACCCGGATCCGAGATGTATTATAAAGCGGCCATGAATGCTGTCATCAGGACAGGATACGCGATGCTCATGTCGCTGCTGCTTGCATTTACTGTGACAGTTAACGGGTTTTCACAGCAGGTCAAACCTGCCGACACCACTGCCAAAACCAGGGAAAAAGGTTCCGGGGAGTTAGGCAGGATCGTAACAGCGCCGGTCAGGATCCCGCTAAAGATCATCGATGTTCCGGGACCGGCAAACCGGCTGAATTTCTCAGCGTTTAAATTTGACCGCAACCTTGGAATTCCAGACCCGGCCGAATCGGTGCCCGGGTTGTTCGTTCAATCGCGTTATGGCGGCCAGGAGATCAGGTTTTCGGCCAGGGGTTATGGTTGCAGCCCCAGCCCTGCCGGCAATGGCATAAGGATACTGATGGATGGTTTTCCTGCGACTGTTCCCGATGGCCAGGCGGTGCCTGAAGCGCTGGAATATAATATGATCGGAAGAATCGAACTTGCCCGGGGCAATGCATCACCACTGTATGGCGATGCCCCGGGCGGGGTTGTCAACTTCGTTACCGACCTTGGCTTTAAAAAGTCGTCGGTGGCTCAGTTCAATGAGTATGGCTCCTTCGGGTTGCACAAAAACGGCATAAAGGTGGCCGTTAAAACGGATAAGTACCGACTGCTTGTCTCTTACGGCTATCTGAATTACAATGGTTACAGGCAACATAACCGGGAATACCGCCACATGCTTAACCTGGCGATGGAGACTACGTTGTCGCCCCATTCGAAAATTTCGGTGCTGGGTTATTTTGCCGGCGGAAGCATGAGGTTGCCGGGATCGCTTACGCTGTCGGAATTCGAACAGGACCCGCTCGGTGCCGATCCGGGGGCCGTGACGAGGGATGAGCGCAGGCTCACGACCGGCGGCAGGCTGGGCTTGCGCTACAGCAATACATTCGGCAGGAAATTGAACAATGAACTGGAGATAACGGCGTGGGGTACGATCAATTTTTCCGAACTTGCAACCATCGGCTACCGGATCATAAACCGCTACGGGGTGGGGATGAGCGGCATCTACACCCGTAAAATGATGCTTGGAAACCGTCATAACGAACTTTCGTTCGGGTGCGACCTCTTTACCCAGCCTGCGAGAACCGAGTATTACGAAAACAACCTGGGCGAAAAAGTGAACCTGATAGGGCAATTGGTGAAGGAGGATAACACAACCCGGGGTCTCTGGATTTCAGACAAGGTTGAACTTGTCAGGAAAAAGATGTTCCTTTTCTTAACCGGACGTTTTAATAATACCGTGTTTACCCAGGCACAGGAATCGCTGCCGTCGTTTAAGGGCAGTGCCGCGTTCAATTCATTTTCACCCAAACTGGCGCTGAATTACAGGCTGACGCAGGATATCTCACTCTACACATCCTATGCCATCAGTTCAGACGCCCCGGCCATCAATGAACTTGAAAATCCCGACCCGGCCTACCTGTTGAACAGGGATCTAAAATCCCCGCAATCGCGGAATTTCGAGATGGGGATCAAGGGCAGCCTGTTCCGGGATCATGCCCATTTTTTCAGGACGCTCGTCTACGAAGCGACCCTGTTTAGCATCAGGTTGAACAATGAGATCGTGCCATATGAGCAGCAGGATGTGATTTATTGCAGGAATGCCGCCAAATCACGCCGCCGCGGCATTGAACTGGCGGTGCGGCTGGAGGTCGTAAGAGAGCTGACATTCGGGGCAGCCTATACCTATTCTGCCTTTTCGTACATTGCCTATGAGGCGGCGGTGATGGCAATGGTTTCTCCCAGGGGAGCCTATGTGCCTGTTAACATGGATTTTTCGGGCAATAACTCCCCGGGGATACCGAAAAACAACCTGGAGCTTTCCCTTGCCTGGGCCCATCCCTTTGGCCGGCACCTGAACATATTTGTAAAACCCTCCTGCCGTAGGATCAGCCAGGTGTGGGCCGACGATGCAAACACCGCCAGGGCAACAGGTTACACCCTGCTGAACGGTGTCGCCGGACTGGAATTGAAATACGGGAAATTCAATGCAATGGCATCCGGCGGGGTGAATAACCTCCTCAACGAAGTTTATGCAGGCTATGTAAACATCAATTCGGCTGAACAACGGTTTTATGAAGCCGGGGCTCCGCGCAACTATTTTGTTTCGCTGAACCTGGGATATTCCTTTTAATTTTCACAGGACTTACCTGTTTTTCAGCACGATCATCCGCCTGGGGCCCGCCACGGTGACGGATTGACGGACATCATACAGGCGGAGGCTGTAAAAATAGCACCCGTCAGGCAGATCCGTTGCTTCGAACGTGACTTCATGCACGCCTGGAAGCATGTCATTGCCTGCAATCGCTGCAACTTCCTTTCCCAGGATGTCGAATACAACAACCTGTATCAACGGGTTTGGCCAATGGCTGATACCCGAAATCCATGGTCCGGCCGATGGGATTTCAAACCGGATTGTAGTTCCATGGTTTACCGGGTTAGGATAATTCTGGCTGAGAAAAAACCCGCCCTGTTTCAGCGTAACCGGTGTAACTGCCTGGACCACCGGGGGATGGTATTTCAGAAAGGCGCCGTCTTTTCCTGCAGCATACCCGTGGAGAGAATCGGGGAAGGTCAGTTTATAAATCGAGGTAGAATCGGGGGTCGGAACCGGTGTCCAGGTTACGCCGGCATCCAGGCTGTAGATCAGTTTTCGTTTGGCCCCCAGGGGCGACCAAACTTCGGAGGCGTTCCTGAAGCCCAGGTCGTAGGCGTTGCCCTGGATGGGAAGTTCGTGGTAGATCCAGGTCACGCCCCCGTCGGTCGACCGGATCATGCCGACCCCGTAACCAAAATCGGGGTCTCCCCCGGCGCCCATCACGTTGACCGAGTCGAACAGGTGCAGCTTGTGAACCTCATCGGCCGGGGCATAGGCCGGGTCAATGGCATCCCACGAATTACCGCCGTTTTTCGTTCGCCAGATGACCCCGGCAACATCCAGGATCCCACCGCTGGCATAGCCGTATTGCTGGTTGTAAAACGCGATGTCGAGCACCGGGAAAAAAGCCAGGGTGGAGGTGTCGATGAGGGCCTGCGTCCAGCTGGTCCCGCCGTCGGATGTTTTGTATATTCCGTTTGGTTTCCCGCCCATCCATCCGTGAAGGGAATCGGTGAACAGGATGCAGCTCATAAAAATATTCTCAACGGGAAACGGTTGACCCTGCCAAGTAGCCCCGCCGTTGGTGGTCTTCAGCAGGATGGTCCCGTAGGGCACGGTGGTATAGTTGAATTCTGACGCCCAACCCAGGTTCCGGTTGAGGAAATAGACGTACTCTATGTTGTTGGATGTCTGGGCGTTCTGCACGGTCCATGCCGCACCGCCGTTGGCTGTGTGCATGATCGTTCCCGAATCGCCCGCAACCCAGCCATAAAGGCTGTCGACAAAACAAATTGATTTCAGGAACCGGGAGGTTGGAATACTTTCCCTGACCCACGATCCCTGTGCAAACGACAGCGACTGGATGAATACCAATAATAGGCAGGTTGTTATCCTGATGGAACGGTTGGCCATGCGGCTACTCTTCCAGTGTAGTAAGGTCGCCGGTGTCGAGTCCGAGTGCAGCAGCCTTCAATACCCTGCGCATGATTTTCCCGCTCCGGGTTTTGGGAAGCTTGTCGGTAAAGACCACAAACGCGGGACGGGCAATGGGGCCGATCTCCTTTTCAACGTGGGTTTTCAGTTCATCGGCGAGTTTGTCGCTGGGGGCAATGCCTTCGCGCAGGATGACCGTTGTGTGTATGATGTTGCCGCGCAGTTCGTCGGGGAGCGCGATGGCTGCGGCTTCAGTCACGGCCGGGTGGCTGACAAGGGCGCTTTCAATCTCGGCGGAACCGAGCCGGTAGCCGCTCACCTTGATCACATCGTCAATACGGCCGATTACCCAGTAATAGCCATCGGCATCCTGCCGGGCTGAATCGCCTGCAAGGTACCAGCCCTGTTCCTGGTATTTTTCCCAGTATTTTTCCACATAACGGTCGGGATCGTGAAGGATGGTGCGCGCCATCCCCGGCCAGGGGTTTTTGATAATGAGGTTGCCCTCATCACCCTGGTTAACGGGAACGCCGTGATCGTCGACAATGGCGATCTCGTTCCCGAAGAAAGGCTTGGCGCATGAGCCCGGTTTCAGCGGCATCACCGGGATGGGGGTGATCATAAATCCCCCGGTTTCGGTTTGCCACCAGGTGTCCATGATGGGGCATTTGTTTCGGCCGATCACTTCGTGGTACCATTTCCAGGCCTCCGGGTTGATGGGCTCGCCCACCGACCCCAGCAGCCTCAGGGAACTGAGATCGTGGCGGTTTGCCCACGATGCGCCGTAACGCATCAGTCCGCGGATTGCGGTAGGCGAGGTGTAGAGAATGTTGATCCCGTATTTTTCGATCATCTGCCACCACCTGTTCGGATAGGGATGGTTGGGCGCCCCCTCGTACATCATGATGGTGGCCCCGTTGATGAGGGGTGCATAAACAATGTAGCTGTGGCCGGTGACCCAACCCGGGTCGGCGGCGCACCACCAGCGGTCTTCGGCCTTGATGTCGAAAACGTATTTGTGGGTGGTCGCCGTGTACACCGCGTACCCGCCATGGGTGTGGACGAGCCCTTTAGGTTTCCCGGTTGTACCCGAGGTATAGAGGATGAACAGGGGGTCTTCCGAATCCATCACTTCGGTCTTGCAATCCTTGCTGTCGAGCGGCATCATCATCAGGTCGTGGTACCAGAAATCGCGGTCGTTTTCCATGTAACACGCTTCGCCGGTGCGTTTCACGGTGATGCAAACCTCGATGGTGGCCGACCGTTGCATGGCTTCATTGGCGATGGCTTTGAGGTTGGTTGTTTTGCCTCTGCGGTAACCCCCGTCGGCCGTGATCAGGATCCGGCTTTCAGAATCGTGGATCCGTTCGGCCAGCGCTTCCACGCTGAAGCCCCCGTAAACGACGCTGTGCACGGCACCCATGCGGGCGCACGCCAGCATGGCGATCACCAGTTCGGGTATCTGGGGCATGTAGATGGTGATGACATCGCCTTTTTTGGCGCCCATGGCCTTGAGGATGTTGGCAAATTTCGAAACTTCACGGTTCAGGGCGTGATAGGAAAAGGTGCGCACATCGCCCGGTTCTCCCTCCCATATGATGGCCAGCTTGTTCCGCGTGGCATTTTTCTGGTGACGATCAAGGGCATTGTACACGATGTTGATCTTGCCGCCGGTAAACCATTTGTAAAAGGGTTTCTTCGTGTCGTCGAGCACCTTGTCCCATTTTTTAAACCAGTCGAGTTTTTTAGCCTCTGTTGCCCAGAATCCTTCGCGATCGGCAATGGATTGCTGGTAAAGGGTTTCATAATCTTTGACATTGGCTTTCCTGAGGATATCCTTCGGAGGATAATAGAAATTGCTATCGTTGTCGGCTTTTGTTTCCATGATCGGTTTTTTGGTAACCAAAGATATAAAATTTAGTTATGTTGCAACAGCAGAGTTGCCTGTATGACTTTTTTTGATCCTGGCCCCTGGCAGGTGCGGGAAGTGACCTGTTACCGGGAAGCGGGTGTTGTTGTTTTATGGCTTTACAACCGCAATCGGGTAGTCAGATCCCCCGGAAGGAGTGAAGGTTGGCGTTTGATTTCCCCCGGTCAGTACTTTGACCCGTTCGGCCATATAAGTGCCAAGGCTTAACACGGTGACCTTATTCTGCCGGAACAGGCTGGCCCTGCCCTTTATTCCTTCGACCAGCGCTTTTGTAAAAGCCCCGTTGCCCCACGAACGATCTTCAATAGAGTACTGGTTGCCGGTGGAGGAGGCGAAGATTACCATCGTTCCGTTTTCGGCGGAGATTAACTCATTTACCAACGCAGGAATGTCAGGCGATTTCAACTTGCGTCCTTTACCAGGCAGATAGCCTGAATGACATGCATCGATGAACAGAAGCATTTTCCCGGGAACGTTTCCTGTTATTTTATTAATTTCTTCCGACATCACGCAGGTTCGCAAAATATGGTCCAGGTCGGCGTTCACCGGGAGAAAACAAAACTCGCCGGTATTGTCCCTCACCCCATGTCCTGAAAGAAATAAAACAGCCACATCCCTGCTGGTGGTCTCTTTCCGGAGCCATTCGAGCGCATCAACAATGCTGTCGCGTGTTGCATTTTTATCGGTGAGTATTTTTGTTATTACATTGCTGTAAAGTTGACCTTTCTGGGGGGCAAAGGCAGCGGCAAAGTCACGGGCGTCTTTTGCCCCGAACATCAGCCTGTAATTGGTATCCTTATAGTCACTTATTCCTATGGCGACGATATAGAGCCTGGGTTTGGCCATTTCTTCGGCCTCGTTCCTGCCTTTCCATACCAGGCTCACAATGGCCGGGTCGCTGTAACCAAACCGGTTTTCGGCGACCAGGGAGATCTTGCAATCATTTTCAGGAATCGTGAGGGTGATCTGCTGTTGTTGGCCGGCAGGTTTCAGGACAGTCTGTGTTACGGCCGGCCGGCCATTGATGAAGGCCTTAACGGAAATGACCGGTTCATTGTTGGGTAATTGCAGCATGTATTTAAGCGTTACCGATTTGGCAATCACCTCCTGTCCCTGAAGCGGGTAGCTGATGTTCACGCCAGGGGGCAGCATGCGGGTGATATCGGTTTTTTGCATTTTCCGGTTGTTTTCAAGGTTTGCCAGGCGCAGGGCCTCGTCTTCGTCAAGCGTTTCGAGGATGTTGCTGATTACATCGGGGCGGTAGTAAGTGCTGCGGAATTTCGAAACAGGGTAATAATTTGCCTCATGGTCGAACCCATTATCGATATGCCAGCCGATCAGGTCCTCTGCGCCTTCGCTGCAGTCGTAATACCCCGAGGGAGCCCAGAGCACCCAGCGTTTGTTGTCGGGGTGGGCAAAGAGGGCCAGCAACTCCTTGCCGTCGCTCATCCTGTACCAGCGGATGGTGCCATCGCCAAATGCTGCAATCACCGCTTTGCCGTTTCCCGTAATTTTTACTGCCCAGGCGCATCCTGGTCCTGGGATTTCCCATTTTTTTTCGCCGGCACCATCGAGGCAATATAAATTCCAATCAGTTCCCAGGATGATGTTATTTTGGACTTTTGAAATATCTACACTTTGAGCAATTTCATTTTTCTCAATAAAGGAGAGGGTTTTACCATTGAGTTTTGGTGTGGGATTATCATCCCAATCGGATATAGACAGGTTACCCGATTTGTCTGTGAATGATGCTTCGTTAGTAAAACTTGTGTAGGGACTTATTTTTTTCTCAGTTATCGAAAAGCATATTGCATCTTTTCCATGTGATTTAAAAGCAATTATACTGCCAGATTCATCGGTTTTCAGATGCGATTTATCGTGTGTAGCATAGGTATTTGTTTCCGCCTTTTTATTATATTGTTTATTCCCTGTTGCTGATATTCTGCCAAAATCGGGAAAGCTGCTGGCAAAGAGGATATCCCCGCCAGGCAAGGATTTAATGTCAAAAAGTCCACTATAACCACCATCTATATCAAGATAACTCCCTCTGCCCGCATCCTTCCAGCAACGGATCTGAAACCTCAAACAATTGTTACTGAATTTCCTATTGTTACCTCCTCCGTACAGATACGCTCCATCGTATGAAAAGCTAAGGATTCCAATTCTGTTATAAGTCGAGGTTGCGCCGGTGATGTCAGGCCTGTAAAGCAAACGCAAGGACTTACCATCTAAAACTTCTATTACCGGCGAGTCCTCATAACCCACAGCCAGTTTATTGCCATCAGGGCTGAATGCGATCGAAAACGGCTGGCTTCCTGCCAGCTGATTTGTCTGGTTGATCAGGTTAAAGAATCTGTCATAAAGACGAACCTTGCCGTCGTAACAAACAGTGGCGAGCCGGCCAGTTTGGTCAAAGCATACATTGTAGGAGTCCTCCTTATAATCAGTCAGTGATTTGAACAGGCTCCAACCGTTTGTCAGGTAAATAATTATTCCGTTACCTCTGCTTATAGATGCAGCAAGGTAGCCTCCATCCGGTGAAAACTCAAGATCGCAAATCACATTAGGTACCCTGGCAATTCTCTTAATCATTGTACCGGTGTGGGCGTTGAAAATATAAATTGAGCAATTATGAAGCCAACCATCCCCGGTCCATCCACCAAGTGCGACCATTGTCCCGTCAGGGCTCAGGGCGCAGGAAAAGAGTTTACCTGCATTGCCTTTGTCGATGGGAATCCGGTATGTGCGGATAAGATCTCCTGTTGTGGCATCCCAGAGTTTTGCGGTTTTATCATCACTGGCAGTGAGCAGATATTTTCCAGATGCATCAATAGAAATTCGTTCAATTGTTCCCGTATGCATTTGAGTGTTGAGGGTGAGGAAGGGGGTTGAAGGCTGGGCAAGGCAACCGGGAACATGGAAAAATGAACCTTGAAAAAACAGAACCAGAACAACAACTATTTTCAGGATTTTAGTAATATGGGCAGTTTTATTCATGGTGTTGATTTATCTTATTTTACAGCCGCAATCGGGAAATCAGGCACACTTTCGGGGATGATGGCTGTGGGTGATTGCTTTCCGTGGGTAAGATCCTTGACGCGTTCGGCCACATAGAGATCAAGGCTCTTCACCGTTATCTTTCCTTTTTTTAAAAGGTCGGCCTTACCCCCGATCCCCTCTACAAGGGCCCTGGTGAAGGCCCCGTTGCTCCATGAAGGATCTTCGATCGAAAATTGCCTGCCGGTGCAGGAGGTGAAGACCACTACGCCGTTTTCGGCCGACGACAGTTCATTCGCGAGGGCAGGAATGTCAGGCGCCTTGTATCCGCGGTTCCTGCCCATCACATCCCCCGAATGGCAGGCATCCACAAACAGGAGCATCTTGCCGGCCACCGACCGGGTGGTGGTTCTAATATCACCGAACATCAGGCAGGTGCGTTTCATGGATTTCATGTCCGCATTCACCGGGAGATAATAAAACACCCCGGTGTTGTCGCTCACCCCGTGCCCCGAAAGGTAGATGACCGCCACATCGCGGCTGGTGGTCTCCTTCTGCAGCCACTCAAGCGCATCAAGGATGTTGTCTTTGGTAGCCTGGTGATCAGTAAGGATTTTGGCAACAACTTTGCTGTAAAGCACGCCTTCCTGTGATTTTAAGGAGGCGGCAAAATCCCGGGCGTCTTTCGCGGCGTATTTCAGTCTGAAACCTGGGTTGTCATACCTGGTCACGCCAATAGCGACCAGGTAGAGTTTGGGGTAAAAAATTTCTGCATCCGTATTCCTTCCCTTCCAAACGAGGTTCACGATGGCCGGATCGCTGTACCCGAAACGGTTTTCAGCAACAAGGGAGACCTTGCAGTCATTTTCGGGAATAGTGAGGGTGATCTTCTGCAGCTGGCCAGCTGGTTTCAGAACAGTCTGTGTTGCGGCCGGCCGGCCGTTGACGTAGGCTTTAACTGAAATGACCGGTTCTTTGTTGGGTGACTGCAGTATGTATTTCAGCGTTACCGTTCTTTCAGTAACCTGCTGTCCCGGCAGCGGGAAGCCGATATTCACCCCAGGGGGCAGCATCCCGGTGATATCTGTATTCTGCGGCTTCCGGTTGTTTTCAAAGTTAGCCAGGCGCACGGCTTTGCCTTCGTCAAGCGTTACGAGGATGTTGCTGATCACATCGGGCCGGTAGTAGGTGCCGCGGAATTTTGAGACGGGATAATAACTTGCCTCCCGGTCGGCCCCGTTGTTGATATGCCAGCCGATCAGAATTTCGGCGCCCGCACTGCAATCGTAATACCCCGAAGGGGTCCACAGCACCCAGCGTTTGTTGTCGGGGTGGGCATAAAGGGCAAGCAATTCCCTGCCGTCGCTCATCCTGTACCAACGGATGGTGCCATCGTTAAATGCAACAATCACTGCTTTGCCATTTCCGGTAATTTTTAATTCACTGGCGTATCCTGGTGCTGGTATTTCCCACATTTTTTCACCAAGCGCATTGAGGCAATATACATTCCAGGCAGTGCCTAAAGTGATGTTTTTGTTGGCTTTTGAAATATCTACACAGTTAGATATTTCATCTTTGGCCAGACAGGAAATTTGTTTTCCGTTTATTTTTGGGGTGGATTTAAATTTCCAATCGGTTATTGTCAGATTAAGCGATTTGCTTGTGAATGATTCTTCGTTAGCAAAACTTGCATAGGGACCAAGGTTTTTCTCACTCACTGAAAAGCGCACAGCATATTTCCCCAATGATTTAAATGAAATGAGATTGCCGGAAGCGTTTGTTTTCAGGTGTATATTGTCAGTTGAAACAAAGTCAGTTGTTTCGGCCTGCTTATAATATAGTTTACTGCCTGTTGCTGTTATTCTGCCAAAATCGGGATAGCTGGCGCAAAAGAGGATATCCCCGCCAGGTAAACTTCTAATATCCATTATACTGTTCTTGCCAGCATCAGTATCAAAATAACTCCCCATGCCTTCAGCCTTCCAGCATCGGATCTGAAACTTCCACTTCCCGTCGCCTGTTTTCGCATATAAACCACCACCATATAAGAAAGCTCCATTAGATGAAAAGGTGAGCATTTCAATCCTGTTGTCAACCGAGTTTGCCTTGGTATTATCCGGCCGGTAAAGCAAACGCAAGGTATTCCCGTCTAAGACTTCAATTACGGGCGAGTCGTCATAACCAATTGCCAGTTTATTCCCATCAGGACTGAAGGAAATTGAAAATGGTTTCCTTCCGGCCAGTTGACTTGTATGGGTTGTCATGTTGAAGAATCTATTATAGAGACGCACCTTGCCGTCATTACACAAAGTGGCAAGCCTTCCAGTATGATCAAAGCATACATTATAGGAATCCTCCTTGTAACCGGTTAGGGTTTTGAAGAGACTCCAACCACTTGTCCGATAAACAAATATTCCGCTCCCTCCACCGGTAGCTGCAGCAAGAAAACCTCCATCCGGTGAAAATTCAAGGTCCTCGATCATATTAGGTAATCCGGCAATTCGCTTAATCATCGCTCCGGTCCGGGCGTTGAAAATATAGATGGAATAATTTTGAAACCAGGTAACCCCGGTCCATCCTCCGAGTGCTACGGTTGCTCCATCAGGGCTCAGGGCACACGCAAAGAGTTTTCCTTCATCGCCTTTGTCGATGGGAACATGGTAGGTGCGGATATAATCTCCCCTTGTGGCGTCCCAGAGTTTTGCTGTCTTATCATCACTGGCAGTCACCAGGTATTTGCCTGATGCATCTGTAGAAATGCGGCGCATCGTTCCGGTATGCATTTGAGTATTGAGGGTAAGGATGGGGGGGGATGGCTTAGGGGGGGAAGGTCTGGGGTGCGAACAATTTAAAAAGGAAAACGAACAAAGAAAGAACAGGAAAAACAGGAAAGTGTTTTTCATAATGAGCTCTATTAACTCGTTTATTCTGTTACTGTTCACCCTTTGCTGCTCCATCACATGTGCTGTTCAAAAATTATTTCCTGTCATTCACCTTATATGGATTATTCAACATCAGGCTTAACCTGCCAACCAGGATATCCCCTTTGTTTGAAACAAGGCTGACGGTGCCGTCCCAGGTGGCGGCCCTGGGCGCATCTTTGCCGGCGCCCAGCACCAGGTCGAAGGTTTTCGATCGTCCCTTTTCAACAGCGATTTCATCTCCCTGCGTTGCAAAGGAGAATTCAACGATCCCTTTTTTATATGGAATGGTCAGCGAGTAGGTTGGGAAGGCGGAAGGGACCAGCACGGATTTAAAAACCCCGGTCGCGGTTATATCATACCTGAATTTATAGACTTGAATATCCTTGCTGCCTGCGGTGTTGTCAACGGTTAACCTTAACTTAAAGACCCACTGGCCGATATACCTGATAAAGTATTGCTGCACGATGACCTGCTCTTCCGGTGACATTTTCTGATAGATTTCCTTTGAAAAACAAAGGTCATTCACGATCTTCGGGTATTGTTTTGCCAGGTCAACCAGGTTTGCATCATATTTTGAGGCGCCCAGCCGGTTAAGGTAATCTTTATGGTTTAATTTTTTACTTTGGCTGCACAGGAAGTCATAGATCCGGTCGTAATATTCATCATCCTGGTTATGTAGCTTTTTTCCCTGGCCGGACAAGATCCGGCCGGTGATTTCATTGTCGGGCGAAACAGAAAGGTTGTTAAGCATATCCTTTTTGGCCGACAGCGAACAGAAATTATCAACCAGTTCCCACCTGACTTTTATTTTGTCGTTCGGCAGCAGGTGCATGCCGGCATTGGCCGCCCGGGCACCAGTAAAAAACCCGTTCAGGCTGGCCCAGGGTGGCAGTATATGCTGTTTTTCCTTGTGGGATTCTAATTTCACGGTGACCATAGCCAGTATAATGAGGAAAATTGCCGTATTTGCCAGCAGGATATATATCCTTAACCGGCGGGGAATTAACCTGGTTGTTTTAATATTTTCGGAACCATCGTTGTTATAGATACCTGTATGATGGCTGGAATAAAAAGGAATGAAGGTTATCCCGGCCAGCAGCAGGTAAGTGCCGGTTGCAAACCAGTAGGGGTAGTACCAGAACGGTTCCGATATTTTATCAATAAATACCAGGATCATCGACCCGGCCTGGACCAGGGAAAGGAAAAATGCCAGGACAAGTTGTACATTCGGAATTTTACTGAGGATTGACTTCATTGTCATAGCCGTAAATTTAATGATATGACAAATTTAGATTAAAAATCCACTTATTACAATAACCTGAAAAACAAGTTGCAAAGACATCCCTGCCAGGCTTTTACGGAGCAACTGATAAAAAGAATTGATTACTTTGAAACTTTTTTCAGTACTTTGCGTCAAATCTTCCTCAACATGTTTGTCATGAATCTCCGGGCGGGTTTTATCTTCACACTTCATATCGGGCTTGCAGCCGTCATTGCCGGGCTTCCGGGAATCAGCCGGGCCACAGGAGGGAACGAAAATCACACCACGGGAAACTTCGAAGAGCTGGTCATTGTCTCAACCCCTATCAGCGACTCCCATGGCAATATCGTCGGGGTGACCATCCCGCTCAGGCGGGCAGGGCGCTTGTTCCTGCTCGACGGCACCATCGACCAGGTAAGCGGCAACTTCATCCTCGACACCGGCGCCTCAGGCCTCGTACTGAACAAAACCTATTTCCGCAACGCGATCTCTGTCGATGACGAAGAAGGCGGGGGCGTTACCGGCACAACGGGGCAGGTAACCCGCACCAATGTCAGGAGCCTTAAAGTCTCAGACCTGGTGTTCCAGAATGTTTCGGCGGATGTGACGCCGCTCGGGCACCTGGAGAACCGCCGTGGCGTGAAAATCCTCGGCCTTTTCGGCATGAGCATGATGAAAAACCTGGAGATGGTGATCGACCTCAGGAACAATTCACTTCAACTCTACAAACTCGATAAAAACGGAACCCCCGTTGACGGGAACTTCCCGAAGGTGAAATTCGATATCATGAACAAGGTGGAAGAGTACCGCAACATCATGTTCGTGAAGGCCACCGTTGGCGGGAAAATCCTGGACTTCTGCCTCGATACCGGCGCCGAGTCGAACGTGATCAGTACCGATGCCCCTAAAAAAGCGCTCAATACGGTCACCATCACCCGCCGGTCGAGCCTGAACGGCGTGGGGTCGCGCCAGGGCGAAGTTCTATACGGAACCCTGAACGATTTTTTACTGGGCAACAACCAGATCAGCGCCATGGAAACGATCCTGTGCAGCCTGGCCGACATGTCGCGGCAATATGCCTGCCCCATCGACGGCATGCTCGGGTATGATTTCTTTTCAAGAGGGAAAATTTATATCAATTTGGTTAAGAAAGAGATGGGCATTTGCCTTAAAGCGGAGGGAAAGCTATGAGAAGATGCTATGCCTGCCTGATATCATTTTGTCTGCTGCTGGCCACCCTGGGAGGGCAGGCACAGTATGATCCGAAAAAGGTTTGCCGCGTGGAAGATGGCCGCCTGGTGCTGACCCTCGACTTGCGCTGGAATGCCGCCCAGCGCAGGGAGATCGCCCGGTTGTACGACCTCGACAGTGCGTTGCAGGCCGGCGCCTTCGCGCTGAAACCGGTCATCGCCGACAAAGGCAGTACCTGGACCACCCGCAAGCTCGACGCCAATCGGTTCGAGTTGTCGAAGGAACAGGAAAAATCGGGAGGAAAGGATAACGGGCAGGATAAAATTTTTCTGCTGGATGATAAATCCGTCGATATCTGGACGGCCAATGAACGGGAATCGGTGCCTTACGGCGTGAACCGCAACACCCGCAATTCGGTGCTCCAGCTGTCGCCCGGCAAGGTCCGGTTCTTCATGCCCGGGCACCGCAATGCCAGGTCGGTTTATCTTTCCGGATCGTTCAATTCCTGGTCGACGCGGAGAACCCCGATGCAGGCAAGCGACTCGGGATGGATGGTCACCCTGGACCTGCAACCAGGCAAGTACACCTACAAATTCATCGTTGACGGGCGATGGACCAACGACTCCTACAACAAATTGCTGGAGGACGACACCCAGGGCGGGCACAACAACGTATTTTTCTGCTATAATTACAAATTTGTGTTGAACGGATTCAGTTCAGCGCGCAGGGTTATCGTATCGGGTAGTTTCAACGGATGGAATACAACCGAACTACGAATGATCCATTTCGGCGGAAGCTGGATGCTGCCGCTTTATCTCCGGGAGGGAACCCACGCTTATAAATTCATCGTCGACCAGCATTGGATCACCGATCCGGCCGGCAAGGTTAACCGACCTGATGGCGCCGGGCATGACAACACTTTTGTGGGAATCGGGGATACGATGTATTTCAGGTTAAAGGGATATTCCAAAGCGCATAAGGTGGCGGTGGTTGGAAATTTCAATGTATGGAATTCCGGCGAGCTCTTCATGGAGAAAACCGACGGGGGCTGGGTCCTTCCCTATGTGCTGGCTCCCGGCAATTATGAGTATAAGTTTGTGGTCGATGGCCAATGGATCACCGATCCCGGGAATCCATATCTTTCAGGAGAAGGCAACCAGACGAACTCATTTCTCACCGTAAAACCGAACGTACTGTTCAAACTCGAGAAGCATGCCGATGCAAAGAAGGTGTCCGTTAGCGGGACTTTCAACGGGTGGAACAGCAATGGCTACAGGATGAGCCAAAACAATGGCGTGTGGTCACTGCCCATGCATCTCAGGCCCGGGAAACACACCTACAAGTTCCGGGTCGATAACAAATGGATCACCGATCCCGGTAACGAACTCTGGGAAGAAAATGAGTACAATACGGGAAATTCCATTATCTGGATAGATCCGTGATCCCGTGTTTTACGGCCGCATGATCACCCGCACTTCATTGCCCTGCGTGAGCGTTTGTTTTGCATAGTCATGAACAGCCTTCACGGTGAGCGCTTTTACGCTTGCATCAAAGCCGGTGATGTAATCCAGACCGTTAAAATAATAATCAGCAAGCATGCTGCCCCACCACTGGTTCTCCTTCATGTCTTCGGGACGTTGTTTCAGAAAATATTCCTTCGCCTTTTGAAGGTCGCTTTCCGAGGGACCGCTTGCGACCATGTTTCCGATTTCTTTGTAAACGATCGACAGCAGTTTATCTCCCTTTGCCGGGTCGGTGTCAAAGTTGACGGTGCAGCGGAAATCCGGCGACGGGTTCTTTTCAACAGCCCATGAAACCCTGACGCTGTATGCCCCGCCTTCATCTTCACGGATCGACTGCACATAACGCAGTTCAAGAATATGGCGGATGGCGGCGCCAAGCAGCCTGTCGCTGGCCGAATATTTGCAGGTGCCGTTCAGGTTCACAAAGATGGATGTACGCGGGGTGGTGCTTTCATGCCTGAAATCTCTTACTGCCTTTCCCTTAGGCGGATGAATGCCGTCATCTTTGAAAGTCTCGCTGCGTTTTACGGTGGGAAGGGAAGCCAGGTATTTTTCAAACAGCGGTTGCGCCTGCGACGGGCTGATCTTCCCGGTAAAGATGAAGGTGAAGTTGCCGGGATCGGCAAACCGCTGGGTATAGATGGCCTGGAGCTTTTCAAGGCTCACCTTGTCGAGCAGTTTGTAGTTCATCGGAACTGCCCGGGGATTATGGTCGCTCATCATCGCGGCAATGCTGTCGGACATCGCCGTGCGCGGGTCGGATGCCGCATTGATGTAACCTGATTTCACCTTGTCCATCCAGGTTTTATAGTCTGTAGCATCCCAGCGCGGGTTGGTGAAATAAAGATAGATCAGTTGCAGGGTTGTCTCGAGGTCTTTCGGGCTGGTGCGCGCTGTCACGAAATCCTGGTCGGACGAAAGCCCGATCGAAACGCTGGCGCGCTTTCCGGCCAGCAGCTTGTTCAGGTTGGTGCGCGATAATTTGCCGATGCCCATTTGTGTTACCGCATCCGAAAACAGGTCGGCCGAAGGCATCAGATCATCCGACAGCAGGGAGGTGCCGCCGGCTGAAAATCCACGAACAAGCAGTTCATCTTCCTTGATATCAGTAGGTTTGAACACGATATGCATGCCATTCGACAAAACCCATTCGGTAGTGCCGAAAACCAGGTTCGAGGTGGTTGAGGCTACCTTGCCTGGAACAGGCTCGTTGTCAATAAGCTTCATGCCGGTCGCCAGGTCGATATATGGCGTAATGGCGGCATTTTTATAGGTGTCGAGCACATGTTTGATCTCCGCTATGGCCGGCAGGGTGACGCCGGGTTTATCGGGACCGGTAATGGTGACTACCTGGTTGTCGCTGGTTACATACTTTTTTGTCTCCAGGTTTATCTCATCCAGCGAAATCCCGGGGACCATCCTTTGGGCGAACTGGTATTCATATTCAGCGCCGGGATTGGGATTATTGGTGAGGAAATGGCTGACATTCTGCATCACCAGTTCCCGGTTTTTACGTTTGTCGCGGTCCATGTAACGCGATTCATAGCTGCGCATGATTTCGGCTTTGGCTCGGTCTAATTCGCCCTGGGTAAAGCCATAGCGGGTCATCCTTTCCATCTCCGTGAGCAGGGCGGTGAGGGCTTCAAGCGATTTATTGTTCGCCGCCTGGGCCATGCCCGTGAAGGCATCCTTGCTGCGCGTGAATGAACCGTAATATGAACGTGCAAAGATGAATGGCGGATTTTCCCGGTTGGCCAGTTCGCTCATGCGCTGCCCAAACATGGTGCTGATAAAGCTGCGGATGAGTTGAATCCGCATGTAGAGCATGTTCTTATCGTTGTCACTGATGGCGTCATGTTTGTAATAAACGCTCACCAAGGTGCCTGTAGCTTCCTTGTCGGTGGCTGTGCCGATGAGGGGTTCGGTGTTGTCGGGCACCCCGTAAACCTCTTTTTCTGCAGGATTTTGCACTGCAGGAATGCTGCCGAAGAGTTTTTTGATTTTGGCCTCCATCAGGGCTTCATCAAAGTCGCCAACAACGACAATGGCTTGCAGATCGGGACGATACCATTTTTTATAGAAATTTTTGATGGTTTCGTATTTGAAATGGTTGATCACGGCCGTATCGCCGATCACGTTGCGCAAGGCATATTTGGAACCCTTGTAAATGACGGGGGCCAGTTTGTTGCTCATGCGTTCGGATGCCGATCCGTAGGTGCGCCACTCTTCCCGGATGACGCCTCTTTCAAGGTCGATCTCCGCCGGTTCGAAGGAGATGTAGTTTGACCAGTCGTGCAGGATGAGCAGCGCAGTGTCGATAACCCCCTCGCGGAGCAGCGGCACATTTGATACGTTGTACATCGTGCGTTCAAGGCCCGTGGAGGCGTTGACGTTTGTCCCGAATTTCACCCCGATGGTGGCCAGGTAATCGAGCAGCGCTTTTTTCGGGAAATTCTGGGTGCCGTTGAAGGCCATGTGTTCGGTAAAGTGGGCGAGCCCGTTCTGGCTGTCATCCTCCAGGATGGCCCCTACATTGTGAACAATGTAGAACTCGGCACGTTTTTCCTGTTGCTTGTTGGTGCGGATGAAATAGTGCATCCCGTTTCCCAGGACGCCGGTTCTCACCTGCGGATCGGCGGGAGGCATGTCACTCAGGTTAACCAGTTGTGCCATCATGCACGATGACATTGAAATGATGAAAGCAATCGTGAGGGCAAGGCGGGTAAAAGTCTGTTTCATAGTTGTGTTTTTTGTTTACTGGTATAAAAATCGCTTGATACTTCTTTTGGGCGTTTTCTCAAACTCTGAAGCGGTGATTTCAAAGTCGGCGACACGCATGTATTTTGGCACGTGGTGATTCAGGTCATGGATATACTCTTTGAATATCTGCGGTAGTTGCTCCCGGGTGCATCCTGCCGTTGTCATGGCATCCGCATCGGGGTAAATGAGCGCGATCAGTTTGTTGTCGCGCTCGATGACCAGCGATTCCATGATCATGAACCGGTTGTTGAGTACGGCTTCGATCTCTTCGGGATAGATGTTTTTGCCGGAGGGTCCGAGGATCATGCTCTTGCTGCGCCCCCGGATGTAAATATTGCCTTTGTGGTCGATCACGCCCAGGTCGCCGGTATGGAGCCAACCGGATGAATCAATCACCGCGTTGGTAGCCTCTTCGTTTTTGTAATAGCCAAGCATGACGTGGTTTCCGCGAAGCAGGATTTCGCCCGAGCGATGGGTTGGATGATCGGAATCGATCCGCACTTCAAGTTCGTCGACCACCCTGCCGGATGCCCCAAGCTGGGTGGTTTTCCAGGAGGCATAGGAGATCAGCGGGCCGCATTCGGTCATGCCGTAGCCTACCGTAAACGGGAAATTCATTTTCTTGAAGAAGTGCTCGGCCTGGGCGTTGAACGGAGCCCCCCCGATCACGAGTTCGCGGAAATTACCCCCGAACACCGCCACCATCAGATCCCTTATTTTCTTATAAATGAGTTTGTTGACCAGGGGGATGCGGGTCAGGAAATGCACGGCTGGTTTGCGCAGCGCAGGGATGATCTGTGATTTGTATATTTTTTCGATGACCAGCGGAACCGAGAGGATAAGTGCCGGGCGGATCTCCTGGAATGCCTGCATGATGATCTTGGGCGACGGGGTTTTGGTCAGGAAGGTGATGTCGCAGCCCAGGCTGAAAGGGAACAGGAATTCAAAGGCGCAGCCATAGGTATGGGCCAGGGGGAGGAAGGAGAGGATCTTATCCTGCCGGTTCAGCGGCATGTTGCGCTGGGCGTAAAGGATGTTTGCCAGGATGCTCTTGTGCTGGAGCACGACGCCTTTTGAAAACCCCGTGGTGCCGGAAGTATAGCTGATCACGGCAATGTCGTCGGGGGCCGAAGCGGGGAAACTGATTTGTTCGGGTGCCAGGGATGTTGCAGTCCCGCTCATTTCGGTTTTTTCATCTGCCACCTCACGCGTGAAGAGGACGGAATCATCCTGGATTTTCAGGATGCGCCTGAGCAACGGCATGGCTTCCGGGTCCAGTTCTTTGTAGATGGATTCTTCCACAAAGAGCAGAAGAGAGTCGGAGTGTGTCACAATGTAGTGGATGTCGGCCGGCTTAAAATCTGGAAGTATCGGAACAATCACGGCACCATAGGTAACGGTTGCCAGGTACATCATCCCCCAGTGCGATGAATTCTTGCCCAGCAACGCGATGTGGTCTCCTTTTTGAATACCGGCAGCCTGGAACAAAGCGTGGATTTTGACAATCCGTTCACCCACATTTTTGTAGGTAAAGGATTCTCCGCCATAATCAGAAAGCGAAGTCAGATTCCAGTTGTTGCGGATTGCATTTTCAAAAACAGCGATCAGACCGGTAGATTGTGAATTCATGGATCGTGCGTGTTAAAAGCCTACTAAGTTCCGAAAAATTCCTGGTTCTGAGCCACCTTCCTTAAAAAAGTTATGGCAGGTTAGGATTTCTGTTTCCGGTAGTATGCCGTAGTGAGATGGAAAGCCGAATCGCCGGAATATTTCGGCAGGAAATTGAAATCCTGCAACGCCCTGTCCGAAGTAAAGGTGAAATCACTGCAGGTGTAAATGACCGCAAACCGGCTGAATTTGGGCGCATACTTTTTCACGGGCCGCGCCGTCAGGGCAATCCCCTCCGAGATGAGTCCCATGACATAGGCCAGGTTACGCGGGATCCAGATATTTTTTGGCCATATCCGGAAGCCTGCCCCTTCAACGATGCGGTCGAAAAAGGTGAAAAAATTTGAAGGGAGGCCATCGGTAATGAAATAGGCCTTGCCTGCCACGGCCAGGTTACCGTCTAAAAGGGCTTTGGCAGCCAGCACATGCGCCCAGGCCATGTTGCCGGCGTACACATGTTGCGATTTCGACGACCCGTCGCCAAGACGCACATAGAATCCGCCTTTGGCCATGTTGATCAGCGAACCGATGTGGAAAGGGTCGCCCTCGCCATAAATATCGGCGGGACGCAAAACACAGGTTGTAAGAGACGGGCCTTCCTGATCTTGATCCTTCCCATTGATTCCCATAACAAGTTTTTCAGAAAGGTATTTGCTGCGGCAGTACATGTTTGGGTGTTTCGCAGGATAGGGAATGCTTTCGTCGATGTTGACCAGCGACTTGCCCCCAAAAACGGCATCCAGCGAACTGGTATAGACCAGGTGCCTTACCCGGTTTGCAAGGCAGCCGTTCACAATATTTTCAGTTCCGCCGAAATTGATTGCGAGCACCTCCTTTTCCGGTTTTGTACCCCAGTCGACCAGGGCAGCGGCATGGATTACCAGGTCAATATCCCTGCAGGCATTATTCACGGCTGAAGCATCACAAATGTCACCGGTGAGCATCTCAATCCTTTCGTCAGGAGGACCGGGATAGGGTACAAGGTCGAAAATCCGGAGCAGCGCCGGTTTTAACGGGGAACCAGCGTCAAGAAGTTCCTTTACAATGGCTTTGCCGAGGAACCCGGAACCCCCGGTCAGCAGGATGCGTGGAGGCTTGTAGCCGGGCAGGGAATGATTCGTCATGTTGCACGCGGTTTCGTCAATACTGGCCGCAAATGTAGTCAACTCTGGTAAGAAACAACCATGGAATCCGGGAAGGAGCCTGATTATAAACCGTGACGATATCCTGAAAGGGTATTTGATTTTACCGAAAGTTCCCTTAAGTTTGTAGAATAATTCTAAACCGATGACCATGAAGAAGTTTTTATACTGGGCACTCGCCATTGTGGTGGTTGTGCTGGCTTTTTTCCTCTACTGGAAATACAGTTTTACATACAGCGAAGGCAACCGTGCCGGGGTTCTGCAGAAATTCTCATACAAAGGCTCCATGTTCAAAACCTATGAAGGTGAATTGATCCTGAGCAGCATCAAGAGCAGCGACGATGTCGCCCTGGCCTCGGAGAAATTCTTTTTTTCGGTGCCGGATGAAGCCATTGCAAAGAAACTTTTAAACCTTGAAGGAACCCGGATCGTTCTGCATTACAAGGAGAAAAACGGCGCCCTTCCCTGGCGTGGTGAAACCAAATACCTTGTCGACAGCCTCGTATCCTCGACCCAACCTCCAAATTAATCGTTTATTTACCTGTCCACCTTGTCACCCTGTCACCCTGTCACCCTGTCACCCTGTCACCTTGTCACCTAGTCACCCGTTTACCAATTTTCACCCAAACCTCAACACCCCCCCCATATGACTGAACAATCCGATTATCTCATTATCGGCGCCGGCATCATTGGCCTGGCCATCGCCCGCGAACTAAGGTCCCGCTACCCCAAAGCCGCGATTACCATCATTGAGAAAGAACCCGATGTTGCCTATCATTCGAGCGGACGCAACAGCGGCGTGCTCCATGCCGGATTCTATTACTCAGCCGATTCCCTGAAAGCCAAATTTACGCGCGACGGCAACTTCGCCATGAAGGATTTTTGCCGGGAGAAGGGGCTGAAACTGAATGAATGTCAAAAGGTTGTTGTAGCCAAAGACGAATCGGAACTCGAACCCCTGTACGAACTCGACCGCCGCGGGAAGCGCAATGGTGTTGACGTGAAGATCATCGACGAACAGGAGCTGAAGGAAATCGACCCCAATGCAAAGACCTTCAAGTTTGCACTCTATTCTCCCAACACGGCCACGGTTGATCCAACCGAACTGAACAAGGCCGTGCGGGATGAACTGCTTGCCTCCGGGGTGAAAATGGTGTTCGGCCAGGGGTACAGGAAAAAAATTGACGGGAATACCATCGAAACCACGGCCGGAAACACCTTTACAGCGAAGAAGCTGATCAACACGGCCGGGTTGTATGCCGACAAAATCGCCCGGGATTTTGGTTATTCAGCGCATTACACCATCATCCCCTTTAAAGGCATCTACCTGAAATACACCAAAAAAGACAAGCCCATCAAGACCAACATTTACCCCGTTCCCAACCTTAAAAACCCCTTCCTTGGCGTTCATTACACCATAACCGTCGACGGGACCATCAAGATCGGGCCGACCTCTATCCCGGCCTTCTGGCGCGAGAATTACAAGGGAATGGATAATTTCAAAGGCGGGGAACTGGCTAATATCCTTGGCTGGGAAAGCAAATTGTTTTTTTCAAATGCCTTCGGATTCAGGAGCCTTGCTTTTGATGAGATGAAGAAATACAACAAATCCTATTTTGTCGACCTGGCTACCAGCATGGTTCATTCCATTGATAAGTCAGGATTCACCGAATGGAGTAAACCTGGCATCCGTGCACAGCTTCTGAACACAAAAACCTACGAACTGGTCATGGATTTCGTGGTTGAAGGCGACAATACCACCGTTCACGTGCTCAATGCCGTTTCACCGGCCTTTACCTGCAGCTTCCCCTTTGCAAAATGGGTCGTCGACAACTACATCGAAAAATCCTGAAAATCAAATTTTCACATCAGCACATCAGCACATCATCACATTAGCACATCAGCACATCATCACATCAGCACATTAGCACATTAGCACATCAGCACATTATCAAACTAACCTCCCATGGAAACAACATATAGATTCAAACACGAAGACCTGATGGACTTTGTAGTCCGTTACATGACCAGGCTGGGGGTTCCGGCCGAAGATGCCAGGATTGTCGGCGATGTCCTTATCTGTGCCGATATCCGCGGGGTGGAATCCCACGGATTGCACCGTTTGGGTTCTTATTACGGCAACCGCATCAGCAAAGGCTGGATTGATCCGCTTACGCCATTTAAGATCATCAGCGAAACGCCCACCACCGCCCTTATCGACGGCGGAAACGGTTGCGGACAGGTGGTGTCGCACAAAGCCATGCAGATGACCCTCGACAAGGCCAAAGCGGGCGGCATAGCAGCCGTCACCGTGCGCAACAGCAACCACTACGGCATTGCCGGTTATTATGCCATGATGGCCCTGAAACAGGACATGATCGGCATTTCGCTCACCAACTCCCAGCCCCTCGTGGCGCCAACCTTTGGCCGCACCGCCGTGCTGGGCACCAACCCCATCGCCATGGCGGCCCCCTCCGACAAGGCCTATCCCTATCTGCTCGATATGGCAACCAGTGCGGTGGCCTACGGGAAGATCCAGGTTTATGAAAAGAAACATGAACATATCCCCATCGGCTGGGGCATCGATGAAGACGGGCTGGCGACCAACGACCCCTCGCTGATCAAACCCGGCGGTCACGGCGCCCTGCTCCCCCTGGGCGGGATGGATATTACTGCCGGGTACAAGGGTTACGGACTGGCTGTGCTGGTCGAGATCCTTTGTTCAGCCCTTTCAGGCGGAAATTTCCTCACCAATGTGGGCGGCCCGGGCAAACCGGAGCCTACCGGGGTATCTCACTTTTTCATGGCCATCAACATCGAATCGTTCAGGCCCATCGTTGATTTCAAACAGCACATGGATGAGATGATCGCCCTGCTGAAAAGGTCACCGCTTGCCGTGGGCCGCGACGAAATTCACGTTGCCGGAGAAAAGGAGTTTGAATATGCCGAATTCAACGAAATTCACGGCGTTCCCCTGATCAAGCCCATCGTAGATGACTTGGTACGGGAGGGAGAGAAGATCGGCGTTCCGTTCGATTGCCCGCATGTGAACGAATAGGAAGCTGGGGGAGTTTACGATTTACGATTTACGATTTTGGATTTACGATTTGAGGGAGCGGGAGGCATGTTTCCGGCGCTTCAGCGTCGTGGCGTACTTCGTTTTCCGGGTTCGATGAAGTAAATACTGAACGGCATCCGTAATAAGTTTTCATTCTTCAATTTCCTTGATGTAACGGGTTCGGGATAAGGTCTCCAGCACGACTTTTCGGCGAAATGGCACTTTTTTTCGCCAAACTCCCTGACTTGTTCGTTATAAAATTAATAAATTAGTTGACAAACTAAAAAAATAGTTATATCTTTGCTTCTTATGAAAAGCATCTCCGCCATAACGACCGCCATTATTTTCTCCCTCCTGTTTTTTGCCATTCAACAGGTGGCGGGTCAGTCGAACGACGTTCTGGTACGGGTAAAGCAATTGATGGAAAATTTCAGGTACGACGAGGCCGACCAGGCTGCCGGCCTTTACCTGCAGGCCGACAGCAGCAATACAGCCATGCTGCTCCTGAAAAGCGCCTCCCTCTCAGCGCTGAACAAATACCGGGAAGCCCGGTCCGTGCTTGTCAGGGTGGTGAAAATCGATTCGGCCAACACCAGGGGGTGGTTTAACCTGTCGGGCTGCTACCGCCAGCTGGGGAATTTCAGCATGGCCATATACGCCTGCACCCGGGCCATCGCCCTGAATCCCGCGAACCGGTACTTCGCCCAGCAACTTGCTTCCCTGTACTACAGCAATGAGGAGTTTGACAAGGCAAAAAGCGTGCTTCTTCCCCTGTACAGGACCGACACGTCCGATTTCTACCTTGTCAAACAACTGGGAAACTGCTATGCGGAACTCAAGCAGGCTGATTCGGCCATTTTTTACTACGGCAACGCGCTTGCGCTCTATCCAGCGGATGCAGTGATCACGGGGAAACTCATCAACCTCAATATAAAGGCGAAGCAACCCCAAAAGGGTCTGGCTGTTGCCGACCATTACCTGCTGACCGATTCGGCCAACACCGGGATCCTGCAGTTAAGCGGTTATTGCCGCTACCTTCTGAAAGATTATAGCGGCGCTGAACAGCGGTTTCAGCAAAGTGCCGCCCTGGGCGACGATTCCTGGTTTTCACATAAATACCTGGGATTATGCTCCTACAAGCGGGAACTGTATGACCAGGCAGAACCGCATTTCCATAAGGCTTTCCTGATGGATACAACCGACTCTGAAATCTGTTTTTACTATGGGGTTTCAGCATACCGGTCGATGCTGGTGGATACCGGCCTGGTTTATCTGAACAGGACGCTCCGGCTGCTAATACCCCCCGGCCGGTTTTTATCCGCCCTCTACACCGAACTCGCCGGTGCCTGGAACGCGAAACAGCGCTACGATACGGCGCTGGCCATCCTGAAAAAGGCGCATGACAATTACCCTGCGAATGAACTCCTGCTGTTCCAGATCGCCTATCAGTATGATTTCTTCCTCAACCGGTCCGGGGAGGCCTTCGCCTGGTACAAGGAGTATCTTTTTAAAAGCAAGGATATCACTGTTGAAAAACCTCAGCAGGTACAACCTGTCTCTGACAGTTCAACGGCTGCAGGAAGTGAAAATGGCGGAAATCATGGTGAAGCCCCGGCAACAGGGCTCAATATATCGCATGCCTATTCCAACAGGGATTTCGCTGCTGGGAGAATGGAAGAAATTGCAGCATCAAAAAAAAATATTGTCCGATGAAGAATATCAAACAACCCATCCGTGAACTTACCAAAGCTGAAGAGCAGATCATGAAGATCCTGTGGGAGAAGCAACCTGCCCTGGTCCACGACATCCTGTCTGAATTCCCCGAGCCGAAACCGGCCTACAACACGGTTTCCACCATTATCCGTATCCTTGAACAGAAAGGGTTCGTGGGGCACAAGGCCTACGGGCGCACTTACGAATACTTCACGCTCATCAGCAGGGATGACTATTCAAGCGCCCATTTCGGGAATTTCCTCAACAACTACTTTGGCAATTCATTTAAATCGCTGGCATCCTTTTTTACTTCTGAAAACAAGATGACCATCAGGGAGTTGGAAGAGATCCAGCAGATGATAGCCGGTGAAATCGAAAAACAGAAAAAAACCACACCATGAACGCGCTGCTGATATACCTGGCCCAGTCATCCGTTTGCCTTGGGATGCTGCTGGGCGTTTACTGGTTCCTTCTCCGCCACGACACCTTCTTCCAGATGAACCGGTTTTTCCTGCTGCTTTCAGCAGTTTTTTCCCTGCTGATTCCCTTGTTTCCATTTCACCGGGTTTTAGCGGAACCCGCTTCGGTCCTGGTGGTGTTACTTGATCCGGTACTTATTTCACCAGGCAGGATACAGACGGCAGTTTCCGGCCACGTATCGTGGATTGAAATCCTGCAGGTGATCTATTTCACGGGCGTGGTGATCTTCCTTGCGCGCTACCTGTTCAGGCTTATCCAGATTTCGTGGATCATCCGAAGTTCATCCATGAAAAAGGCAGATGGTTACCGGCTGGTTTCCATCGATAAGGCGTACTCCCCATTCTCATTTTTTAACATGATCTTCATCAGCGACAGCACATTCACATCTGAGAACCGCGGGGCAATCCTGGCGCACGAAGAGGTCCACATCAGGCAGGCTCACACGCTCGACCTCATCATCGCCGAACTGATTATCATTGTACAGTGGTTCAACCCGTTTGCCTGGCTGATGGTGAGTGAACTTAAAAATATCCATGAATACCTTGCCGACGACGGGGTGATACGCAGGGGGGTTCCGGCTGCCAGTTACCAGCAGCTGATCCTGGATGAGACCCTGGGATTCCGGGTGAACAACATGGCAAATAACTTCAACATCTCACAATTAAAAAAACGAATCATGATGATGAAACAAAAACGTTCAGGGAACTGGGCCATCGGTAAGGTAATGATGGTTCTTCCCGTAGTTGTTGCAATGGGACTGCTGTTTTCGGCAGGTGCACTCAGTTCTGGTCTGTCGCAGGATAAGCGCACCGTGGAATCGAAAAAAACGGGAGTTTCGGTGGTGGTCCCCGACACCTCTAAAAAATACGTGGTGCCTGATAAACAGCCTGTTTTCCCGGGAGGGGATGATGCACGCAGGAAATTTTTCATCGACAACATAAAATATCCTGCAGAGGCGATGAAGAATAACGTTCAGGGAAAAGTGTTTGTAACGTTCAACGTGGAAATTGACGGCACCGTTACCGGTGTGAAAGTCATCAGGGGAATCGGCGCTGGATGCGATGAAGAGGCCGTAAGGGTAATCAAACTGATGCCGAAATGGACACCCGCCGAATTAAAGGGGAAGCCGGTTCCCTCCAACTTCGTGATCCCGATCAAATTCGCCCTTGACGGGGATAAAAAGGGAAAGCCGAAGCAGGAGGAAAAATTGACACCTGGTCCAACCGATACGCCTTCCGGAGTTAAGAAACAGGATTAATTGTTCCGGTTGAGGAATCCGACAAGCATCGCATTGAAGATCTCCGGGTGTGTTTCCATGGCCATATGACGGGCATTGGGAATCACCCGGAGTTCTATTGACGGAAAGGACTTCTTCAGTTTTTTCCCCTCCCTGAGCCCGATCGTACGGTCCTTTTCTCCCCAGATAACAAGCACAGGAAGGTGACCCAGTTCTTTTGCATCAAGGCTTTGGATTTCAGTGGAATTAGCCAGCAGGTTCACGATGGTTTCGTTGGTCCCTTCAATCTGCAGGGGTGTCCAGTATCCCCTTACCGTAACGGTGTCGGGGAGGAATCCATAAGTCCCTTTTAATTCACGTCTGAAATTGTTGAACGACAGATAGTAGTGTTTATAATAGGAGAGCAGGATTTTTTTATAGAGCGGCAGATGGACAAGTGCAACGATCCCGGCATTGAGGTTCCCGTTTTTAATGAAGACCATGCCATCGAGGATGGCCAGGCTTTTGGTTCGCCCGGGGTTCATCAGGGCAACGGCTTCCGCCGTTCCGCCTCCCATGGAGTGCCCTACGATGTTCCATTTTGTCGTATCCCGGCCGTCAATTTCTTCAAGGAGTTTCCAGATTATACGTCCCCGGTTGCTCTGCGACTGGTTCATGCTGGCCGACCGTTGGCTGTAGCCAAAACCGGGCAGGTCGATGGCGACAATTTTATACCCGGCAGCAATCAGCGTGTCATAGTTGTTGCGCCAGCAGAAGGTGGAACCGCAGAACCCGTGGATCAGCAGTACTTTTCCTCTCGGGTGGGCCAGGTGCTCATTCCAAACACGGTAATGGATGCTGCCGGAGTCAACCACGGCAAACCGGCTGTTCGGGTATGGTTTGCCGGGTTCAGACGAAAAAACTGCTACCGCCGGGCAGATGAGCAAGTAACAAAATAACAATGTTATCCCGGCAGTGCGCATAAAGAAGAAGTTTGGCGGCAAATTTACGTATTTTTGCATCGGCAACCGGGGAATCGGTCCGTTTATACCAATTTCGTGAATTTTACGTTCCTGTTATCACTAATGAACATACATGAAGAAGAATAATCCATATTTGCCGGTTTGGTTTGCGCTGGTGTTGTGCGGGGGGATCCTCCTGGGCATATTCCTCGGGAACCGGGCAGGAGAGTTGAATCCCTTCAGGGGAGAGAAAGACAAGCTGAAAGAGGTGGTCAACTATGTGCACGACAACTATGTAGATACGATGAGCCGCAAGGTGATCGAGGAGAAAGCGATCAACGGGTTGCTTGAAAAGCTCGACCCGCATTCCGTGTATATCTCTGCCGAGGATTTTCATTCGGCCAATGATCCCCTGCTGGGTAGTTTTGACGGCATTGGGGTCCAGTTCAGGATTGAAGGCGACACGGTGACCGTGGTCAACCCGGTGTCGGGCGGGCCCTCCGAAAAACTGGGCATCCGGGCAGGCGACCGCATTGTGAAGGTTGACGGCAAAAATATCGCGGGGATCAAGATCTCCAACAACGACGTGATGCGCAAGCTCAAAGGCCCCAAGGGAACCAAAGTCAAAGTTTCCATCTTCCGCAGGGGGACTCCCGGCCTGGTCGATTTCACCATTACGCGCGACGAAATTCCCACCTATAGCGTTGATATCTCGTACATGGCCAACCCGGGCATCGGGTATATCCGCCTTAGTAATTTTTCCAAAAGCACGCATGAAGAGGTGCATAAAGCCCTTGAAAACCTGCTGAAAAACGGGATGAAAAAGCTGATCCTCGATCTGCGCGGCAACGGTGGAGGCTACCTGCAGGCGGCCATCGATGTGGCCGATGAATTCCTGCATAAGGGCGACCTGATCGTATACACACAAGGGATGCATCATGAAAAGGAGGTTGCGAATGCAACTTCCGAAGGGTTGTTTGAAACCGGCGACCTGGTCGTGATGGTTGATGAAGGAACTGCATCTGCGGCCGAAATCGTTTCCGGCGCCATCCAGGACCATGACCGGGGCGTAATCCTCGGCCGCCGAACGTTTGGCAAAGGCCTTGTGCAGGAACAGCTCGACTTTAAGGACGGCAGTGCGCTGAGACTCACGGTATCAAGATATTACACACCCACCGGACGGTGTATCCAAAAGTCTTACAAGGACGGGCTGGAGGTGTACAACAGCGACTATTATCACCGCTTTATGAGCGGGGAGCTCGAGCATGCCGATTCGATCAAATTCCCCGATTCCCTGAAATTCAAAACCCCCAAGGGCAAAACCGTTTACGGCGGGGGGGGCATCATGCCCGACATCTACGTGCCCATTGAGAAAGATTCGACCCTGGCTTATTACAACCACTGCATTAACAAGGGGCTGATCTACCAATATGCGTTTGACTATACCGACCGGAACCGCCTGCAGATGATGCGCTTCAAAAGCGGCAGCCAGTTTGACCAGGGATTTAACGTACCCGACCAGGTTATGGATGATTTCATCAGCTATGCCGAAAAGAAAGGGGTGAAGCGGCCCGCAAAGATCCCGCAGAAAGCCGACCGCTATATCAGGGCCATGCTGAAGGCCTATATCGGGCGCAACCTGCTCGATAACCCCGGTTTTTACCCGGTGCTGAACTCCATCGATCCTGCATTTGAAAGAGCTGTCATGGAACTGAAGAAATGAATATCGAATATTGAATAAAAAATTTCCCTAATGCCTATTGCCTAATGCCTCTTTAACAACTATTATTAACCTTTAACATTTACACCCATGATTCATGAATTGCCCAAATTACCCTACGCCCTTGATGCACTGGAACCTTATATTTCACAGCGGACCATTGAATTTCATTATGGCAAGCATCACCAGGCCTATGTAAACAACCTCAACAAACTGATCGTCGGCACCGGCTTTGAAAACGCCTCGCTCGAGGATATCGTGCGCACGGCCGGCGGCGGAATTTTCAACAACGGCGCCCAGGTGTGGAACCACACGTTTTACTGGAACTGCCTTAAACCGCAGGGTGGGGGAGAACCTGCCGGCGCACTGGCCGACGCCCTGCTGAAAAACTTCGGCTCGTTCGGCGAGTTCAAGGAAAAATTCTCCACAGCGGCAGCCACCCTGTTCGGCAGCGGATGGGCCTGGCTGGTTAAAAAGGAGGATGGCAGCCTTGAAATCGTCCAGGAAAGCAATGCCGGCAACCCGCTGAAAAACGGCGCCGCGCCACTGCTCACCTGCGATGTGTGGGAACACGCGTACTACCTCGACAAACAGAATGTCCGCCCCGATTACATTGCCGATTTCTGGAAACTGATCGACTGGAACGCGGTTGCCTCGCGTCTCTAAGTCCCTTAACAAGGATGAATGACCTTTACGGTTGCCGGGATGATCATCATCCCGGCAACCGTATTTTTTTGGAATAAACCGGGATCGCAAGTAATAAACCGGGTTCCGCTTTGAAAACGGCCCCGGTGTGATTATATTTGTATGTAAAATCTTCTCTCATGAGAACCCGGTTCAGCAAACGGCTATTACCGTTCATTTGTTTCCTGGTTTTTGTTCCTGCCACAGGCTTTAGCCAGGGATGGAAAAATGTGCCGCCGCTTACCACCACGGCCAGTTTCAATGCATTGTCTTTTAGCGACTCCCTCAACGGCATCGCCGCGGGAAGCGGCGGAACCATCCTCAAAACCTCCACAGGCGGCCGGTATTGGCGGCAGGCCGCGGTTGCCTCCGCCGCTGATTTGTATGCCGTGTGTTTCGTTGATTCTACAACCAGTTTCGCTGCGGGTGATTCGGGAACGATTTTAAAGTCAACCGATGGGGGAAACCATTGGGCAAGGATGGCCAGCGGAACGACCCGGCATCTGTCGGGCTTGTTTTTTACCGGCAGCGGCACCGGCTATGCCGCCGGCGTAAAGGGGACCATCATGAAGACAACAAATGGCGGAGCTCAATGGACATCCATTGGGTTTCCATCGAAAGAAGACCTGTCAAACCTGTTTTTTACCTCTGCAACCACAGGCTATATGATCGGGGACAGCCTGTGGTATCCCAGTTCCGTCTATAAAACGACCGACGGGGGCCTCACCTGGAGCAAGCTTTCTATTCATCCTGAAAAGCAGTATCGTTTTTCGTCGATATTTTTCCCCAGCACGGATACCGGTTATATCGGCGGAGAGCACGGGGTCATTGTAAAAACCACCGACGGGGGATCAACCTGGACCAATCCGCCAAACACCCCCGGCATGCCCGACGTTTTCAGGATCTGTTTTATCAGCAGCAATAACGGGTGGGTGTCTGAACAAAACATGCAAAATTTCAGCGGACTGATTAAAACGACCAACGGCGGGGTAACCTGGGATACGGTCACCGGATACTATTTTGGCGGCGCTGTTAGCGGCATGTGCTTTCCCACCGCTCATACGGGGTTTATTGTCAGCGCAGGAACGATCCTATCAAAAACCGCCGACGGGGGTGCGACCTGGAAGGTCACAAATCCCACAGGGATTAGTGATTTCCGGAGCGTGGCGTTCACGGATACCCTCACCGGGTTCGTCGGGGGCGGCAACAACTCCATCCATAAAACCGTGAACGGTGGCGCCGACTGGGAAACGACCCACTTTGACATTGGCATGTTCTACGGACCGGTGATAAAATTGTCTTTCCCATCGAAACAAAACGGGTATGCACTGGGTTCCGACGGTTCCGGTATCCTGGTATTCAGCACCCGGAACGGGGGGCAGGCATGGGACTACCATTTCGTCACTGGTGGTACAAGTAACGGAGATGCAGAATCGTTTTCTTTTCCCGACGACAGTACCGGGTTTGTGTTAACCTATACGGCGATCCCCTGGGGGGCCCACTCCAGTATTTTTAAGACCAGCGACCGGGGATTGACCTGGAACTTTTTATCTAATGCAGTCCCGTATGAACTCTTTGATATTCACTTTGTAAATGCCGTCACCGGCTTCCTGGTGGGCGCCGGCGGTCATATCCTGCGGTCGGACGACGGGGGAATCACCTGGGCGATTATCCCGGCCGGGACACCAAACGACCTGCATGAAATTTGTTTCGCGGATGCCTCCACCGTGTATATCGCCGGCAGCAACGGCACAATCCTCAAAAGCGCCGACGGTGGATTGTCATGGACCCTGCTGAATTCGGGGACAACCTCCAACCTGTATGCTGTTTATTTTACCGACGCAGAGCATGGATATGCGGCCGGAAATGGTGGTATCATTCTCCACACCAACGATGGTGGTGCCACATGGGAAAAGCAGGATTCACAAACGGGCGAAATGATCCGGGACATCTGTTTTCCGGGCGCTACTACCGGCTTTGCTGCCGGATATGATGCTGTAAATTACCGGTTGCCGGGCGTGGTTTTAAAAACAACCAATGGCGGGTATGCCTCAGTGCCTCCTCCTGTCAGCCCCGAAACGGAGACCCCTTCGGTTTTCCCCAATCCGGCTGAAGGTTCTTTTTTTGTGTCCCTCTTCTCCTTCCGAAAAACAGCGGTCAGGATCGAACTTATTAATATCAGGGGTCAGAATGTTTCCAACCTTGCTGAAACGGAGGTAGCTACGGGAACATCACGCATCGGGATACAACGGCCACCCGTTCCAGACGGGTTTTATATCCTGAAAATCACGACCGGCAGTAAGATTTATATGAAGAAGATCATCTTTGAATAATTGGAGTCACATGAAAAGCACGTTGGTTTCTTTCCTTTTTTTACTCCTGATTACTTTGATGTTCATCGGTGGATGTAAGAAGGACAATGCACAAAACAATATCGTTCCAAAGGTCGAATATCCGGGAAATTATTCTTTTACCACCATCTTCCATTCCACGGGCTCCCCTGATACAACAATGCTGTATGATGGTTTTATCAGTTATGATGATTTTGATAAACATTGGACAATAATGTTTCTGTCAAATCATGAGATTCATCCAAATATTGACTCCATCGGGGTTATGTCCGATAAATATTGTTTACAACAGACCGGATGTTTTTTTTCCGGGAACATGGATAATTTCGGGAATGTCAACTTTATTAGCGGAGAAACTATTACCCATCATGGAGATGTTTGGACGCAATCATATACTGTAAAAGGTAAAAAAAAGCAAACCATGGAACAGAAAGAACATTGCATGAATCATCCCGGCGAGAAATGATATTACTAAGATTGAAGCTAAGATAGGCAAACCTGGAGTTAAAAGTGCTAAAAAGGAGAAACCATGTTGATTGATCGGAATCATAATTTTTTATTAAATTGGTTCCGTCATTATTGAATTCCTGATCAGCACTGATCATTTATTACCTGCTTATTGTCCTTTCTTTAAAAATTCTATTATGACGATCGCGCATTTTATTCCTGTTTTCTTCATCCTTTTTATGAATTCCCAATAAGGGGAAGTATAGTATCATTGTCGGGGGAATATCATGTTATTGTTAATCGAAAACATGATGTCATATTTCCCTGACAAGTTGCATGCATAACTGATTTTAATACAAATACTGAACATTTTATTCCCAAAAATAATTTCATTTACCAAAAAACAGAAAATCATGAAAAATCTACTCCTTTGTTTTTTAACCCTTCTGGGAATTGCAGGATTGAGTATTTCATTATCAGCACAGCCCCAGTATTATAATTATACCGGTGCAGGGAATGGATCAAATTCTTTTCCGTTCAATGTTGCGGCGGGGAAAGATGTTCAGATAATTTACCTTGCAGGGGATTTTAACCAGCCATCGGCAGCTCCGGCTGGAAATATCACGAGTGTTTCGATTTTTATGAATGCAGGGATGGGACCGGTTACTTATACCGATCTTACCATTAAACTGGCGCAATCGACGCTGACAGGGTTAACTGTTGGTGCCTTTTATGCAGGGACTATGACCACGGTTTATTACAAGTCTTCAGTTACTGTATCCTGTGCAGCCAGTTCATGGCTGACCTTTACATTGGATACTCCTTTCCCGTATGACCCTACTCAGAGTTTAATTGTTGACATTGGACAATGCGGTGGTACCGGTACCCTTGGCGGTACCTGTGCCTATACCAACTTAACAGGCGTCAGAAGAGTCTGGTCGGTTGGAGGATGCCCGTTTGCATGCTATAACAGCTCCAGCATATATGTTTATAATTTCGGAGTAAATATCGGAGCTGCCACCGCTGCGCCGGCTGTTGTTACTACTGCAGCCACCAGTATTACTACGACTGGCGCTTCGCTCAACGGGACAGTGAATGCCAATGGCGCCTCGACAACCGTTGGTTTTGACTGGGGACTGACCGCCGCTTACGGGAATACGGTTGCCGGAGTTCCTGTTACCATAACCGGCAATACGGTCACTGCATCCACAGCGGCTATCACAGGCCTCAGCCCGAACACCCTTTATCATTACAGGATCAACGGGACGAACTCGGTCGGTTCTGCCAGCGGTACGGATCTGACTTTTACCACTGCCGCAGCGCCACCCACCGTGGTGACAAATCCGGCAACCAACATTGCAGTATCTTCCGCCCAGTTGAATGGGACGGTCACTGCCATTAATGCGGGTACAAATGTCAGCTTCGACTGGGGATTGACTGCCGCTTACGGGAACAACATTGCAGCTGTTCCTGCAGCTGTTACCGGTAATACGGCGACTCCCGTCCTGGCCAACCTTACCGGACTGACAACTGGTATGACTTACCACTACCGCTGTCTCGGGGTGAATGCGGGCGGTACAACCAACGGAGTGGATCAATCGTTCGTTGTTGGGTGCCTGATGCCCGTCGCAGCAGGGGCCATCACCGGGCCGTCTAACGTATGCGCGAACAGTTCTGGAAATGTCTTTACCGTTGGAGCAATTACCAATGCAGTTTCCTATACCTGGGGGCTCCCGGCCGGGGCTGTCATTGTTTCCGGAACCGGCACCCCAACCATTACGGTTACCTTCGGATCCACATCAGGGAATGTTACCGTTGCCGGAACGAATGGTTGTGGCAGCGGGACTCAATCAACCCTGGCGGTAGCAGTTAATCCGTACCCGGTGCCAACGATTACGGGAACCGCCTCCGGTTGCCAGGGAATGTCGGCAGTTTATACCACACAACCGGGAATGACCGGTTATACCTGGACTACTTCGGCCGGGGGCAGCATTACGGCGGGAGCGGGAACGAACGCCGTAACCGTGACATGGAATGCATCCGGTGCCCAAACAGTATCCGTTAATTACACCAGTGCCAATGGTTGTACCGGAACGATACCAGTATCCTTCCCTGTTTCAGTGACAGTGGGCCCTGTGGTTACCATTACCGGGGCATCAAATTTATGTGTGAGTTCAGGATATATTATTTATACAACGCAAAGTGGTTTTTCCAATTATGTGTGGACGGTCTCACCAGGGGGAACCCTCTTCTGGGGGCAGGGAACCAACCAGGTTTTAGTATCCTGGAATCAGCCGGGTGCGCAATGGGTTGCTGCCAACTACACAAATTCTACAGGGTGCAGTGCTCCGGCACCGGTACAATTCCCGGTCACGGTAAATCCTTTGCCGGGTGCTGCAGGCACTATTACGGGGACGGCAACTGTTTGCGCAGGTGCGACCGGAGTGGGTTATACGGTACCGGCCATCACGGGCGCTACAACGTATATATGGGGACTTCCCACCGGAGCCGCCATTGTAACAGGAGCAAACACCAATTCTATCGTGGTCGCTTTTGCTCCAAATGCATCTTCGGGGAACATTACCGTTTATGGGAACAACGTTTGCGGCAACGGGCCCGTATCACAACCCTTTGCTGTTACGGTCAATCCGCTTCCGGCAGCTGCCGGGCCAATTACAGGACAGCCGGGTGTTTGCATTAATGCAACAGGCGTTGCTTACAACGTATTTCCCATCGCACAAGCCACTTCCTATATATGGACTCTCCCCACCGGGGCAACCATCGCTTCAGGAGGTACAACCAACAGCATCGCGGTTAACTTTGGCGCCACGATTGGCACGGGGGTGATAAAAGTACAGGGAACCAACGCCTGCGGCAACGGTATCGCTTCGGCTGGCTATAACGTGATAATGAGTGCGATACCGGCTGCCCCGGTTGTTACTGCAGCCGGACCGGTCCTTACCAGCAGTGCGGCCTGCTGCAATCAATGGTATTATGAAGGCACAGCGATCGCGGGAGCCACCAACCAGACCTACACCGTTACGCACAACACCGGGTATTACTGGTGTGTTGAGTTTAGCAACATGTGTTCATCTCCAATCTCCAACAAGGTATGGGTAGGGATAACCGGTCAAATGGAGTTGGAAAGCAGTAATTTCAGTGTTTACCCGGTTCCCAACGACGGGAGGTTCACCATTTCGGTAACCAGTCTTGTTCAGGAAACATACACGATCGCTGTTTATAATCAGGTGGGAGCAAAAATCTACGAGCAGCATGATTTGCAAGTTAACGGCAAAACCGAAAAACAGATCGATCTCCGCCCGCTTGCCAGCGGGATTTACCTGGTGGTATTTCTAAATAACGAGCATCATGTAGTGAAGAAAATTTTTGTAAATAACTAGAAGAGCTTTTTAGCAGCATTTAAAAAAGAGCCCTGCCGGTATCTGTCGGTGGGGTTCTCTTTTTTTAAGTTTTTGCGAACTCGGCCTTTTAAATCTGATCAAAAACGCTTGTGATGCAGGCAGGTTACTCCACCGTCACCGACTTCGCCAGATTCCTTGGCATGTCGACGTTGCATTTGCGCATGACGGCAATGTGGTACGAAAGCAGCTGGAGCGGCACCGTGGCGAGCATGGGGATAAGCATCTCTTCGGTGTCGGGGATCTCGATGTAGTGATCGGCCAGGTTTTTAACCGATTCGTCGCCCTCGGTGACGATGGCGATGATCTTGCCTTTTCGGGCTTTCACCTCCTCGATGTTGGTGATCACCTTTTCATAGATTCCGCGGCGTGTGGCGATAAACACCACCGGCATGTGCTCGTCGATGAGGGCGATGGGGCCGTGTTTCATCTCGGCAGCCGGATAACCTTCGGCATGAATATAGGAGATCTCTTTCAGTTTCAGGGCTCCTTCAAGCGCTACCGGGAAATTGTAGCCGCGGCCCAGGTAAAGCGAATTTTTCACATCCTTATAGATGTTCGCGATCTCCCTGATCTTTTCATTCAGTTTCAGGATCCGTTCAACCTTGGCAGGGATGGTGTCAAGTTCGATCAGCAACTTCTGGATATGCGACTCGGCGAGGGTTCCCTTCTTCTGGGCGATCAGCAATCCAAGCAGCGTAAGAACCGCCACCTGTGCAGTGAATGCTTTCGTTGAGGCAACGCCGATCTCCGGGCCCGCATGGGTGTATATGCCGGCATGGGTGGCCCGGGCAATAGATGAGCCTACCACGTTGCAGATCCCAAGCACCGTAGCTCCCTTTGATTTGGCCAGATCGATGGCTGCCAGGGTGTCGGCGGTTTCCCCCGACTGGGAAATGGCAATCACCACATCATCTTCACCCAGTACCGGGTTCCGGTAGCGGAATTCCGATGAATATTCCACCTCCACCGGGATGCGGGCACAGTCTTCAATAAGGTATTCTCCTACCAGCCCGGCATGCCAGGAAGTGCCGCACGCGGTGATGATGATGCGCTTGGCATTCATGAGTTTCTGTTCGTAATCGCGGATACCGCCCAGGGTTACGAGGCCCTGGTCAACATGAAGGCGCCCGCGCATCGAATCGTAGATCGAACGCGGTTGTTCATAAATCTCCTTAAGCATGAAGTGGGCAAACCCGCCTTTTTCAATTTCATTCAGGCTCATGGCCAGTTTCTGAATGTATGGCGTATGGTTTTGATTCCTGATGGTCTTAATCTTTAAATCCTGGTCGCGTTCAATGATGGCGATCTCCTCGTCATTCAGGTATACTACATTTTCGGTATATTCAATGAGCGGGGTGGCATCCGAAGCAACAAAAAATTCCCCCTTGCCTATTCCGATCACCATGGGACTGCCTTTGCGGGCGGCAATGATCTTGTTGGGAAACTCCTTGGCAAGTATCACGATGGCATAAGCGCCAATCACCTGGTTCAGGGCTATGCGCACAGCGTCTTCAACAGCTACCTGTTCGTTGTTCATGATATCCTCGATCAGGTGAACGAGGACCTCTGTATCGGTATCGCTGGTAAAGGAATATCCTCTGTTTTTCAGCTCGCTGCGCAGCACGGAATAGTTTTCGATGATTCCGTTATGGATCAGCGCGATGGTCTTGTTTTGCGAAAAATGGGGGTGGGCATTGATGGTGTTGGGTTCCCCATGGGTGGCCCAGCGGGTGTGAGCCATCCCGATGGTGCCGGAGAGATTTTCTCCCACCACGAATTTTTCCAGGTCAGAAACCCGGCCTTTGCATTTGAAAATGCGGATATCATCGTTTAAAAGGCAAACTCCGGCACTGTCGTAACCACGATATTCCAGCCGGTGCAACCCTTTAATCAGGATGGGATAAGCTTCACGGGGGCCTATATAGGCAACTATTCCACACATGTTCGGTAAAATTAATGCAATATTGTATAGGTCACTTTCAACCTGAGCCTGCCGGAATTATCACCCGGAATAAGCGGTTTTGTGCCGTTCAGAACGATACGGTTTGGCGAAGGCACACTGGTGATCGGGTTGTCGACCAGGATATACAGGTCAAAGTGACCGGAATAACCATTTTGAATAACTTTCTGCATGAACTCTGTTATCCTGAAATTATAGGTTCTGGAAGAAACGTTGTAAGTCCCTCCGAAATAGCCGGTGCCTTCGCTGTAGTCAGGCAAATAGGAGATTCTTCCGATGCTGTCCTGCCTGAGCATGACCAGCGTAGCAGGCGGTGCCAGCGAAGTGTCAGTCTCCAGGTTTTTCAGTTCCAGGATCGCCTCATTGATGGCCACGCTCCGTCCCAGTCCGAAATTGCGCATGTAGGGAAATTTAACCTTAACCTTTACGCCGGCCATTCCCTGCAGGTAAAGCTGCCCGGCCCCTTTGGCCGAATCATGGTTCAATACCTGCTGCTTCAGATCCTGGCTTGCATCGATATACCCGTTGTGATCAACATGGGTAAAACGGGCGCAACTGGAATTTATGAGCAGACTGTATTGCAATGAATCATTTGCCGGGTCGTTACCATTGTGATAATAGGCTACCAGTTCTGAAAGTCCGTTGGTGATGGAGAAATTCAGCATGGATCCCTTATTGCCGGCAGGAGTGGCCTTGATATAGAGACCTTTCATATAAGCCAGGAAGGCGGTGTTGCTGGCCAGCGCAGTGGAGGGGGCATAGAGAATCTTATTGCCCAGGTAGTTGCTCAGTTTACTCATGTTGATGCGCAGGTGCGGCCCGACTTTCTTGCCGAACAGGGAGACACTGTCGGAAAGTTTTGGTACAAAATCACGGTCGGCCAGCAGCGTAGGATAGGTCTTCAGGGTCTTATTCGAATAATAGATGCTGTCGTAACTGAAGTCTTCGCTGATTTCGTACACCTTGATGTTTTGCGGGGTGAGCGTATCCCCGTAATGCCCGGCGTAACCAAGCATAAGCACGAGCGAGTCAAGCACAGGGTGAGTCCCGAAATCAACTCCCTCCGATTCAAGGAGGAGCTGGGTATACACGCTGCTGGTGATTTTGCCGAACACAGGATCTGCGATGGAACCAATATGCAACGAACCGGATTTGTCGGTACGGATTGAATCCTGCCTGACCGAAAATGCCTGGACAAGGCAGGTGTCGGTGGTTTTAACATTGAGTGTGTCGGTAGGAGGCAGAAGATCAACCCCGATTTGGTATGGATCTTTCTTACATGAATAAACAGCCAGGAGGATCAGGATACCTGTGAGCAGAGCGGCCGAAAGTTTGGTAATGATAGTGTTCAAGCGGTTTGTATTAAGTTCAGTTAATCCACAATGACATGATCGTTCACCATGACCTCTTCATAAAAATCGTTATATGCATCCACATAACGGTCCATGGGCTGATACTCAAGGTATGGTTTGTCGGTTTCCTTCAGGTAACTGACAAGTTCGGGATTGATCTTGGGTGAACCAATGATCACGCCATCCGAAAAGTCAATAGCCGCCTTGATAACACTAACGTAGTTCGCACTCTTATAGTGTTTGAGGTCTTTGGAATTGATGCCTTCGAGTTTGATTTTATTTGCAAAGTCCTTATGCATAGGCTCTTCGAAATCGTCGTCATAAATGGAGTAGATGACTTTCGTGTCGCTGAACAGGGGGTTGTCGCAGTAAGCTTTCTTAATGTAGATGGGCACAAGGCTTGTTATCCAGCCGTGGCAATGCACCACGTCGGGGCCCCATCCCAGTTTTTTAACGGTTTCGAGTACGCCGCGCGAGAAAAAAATGGCCCGTTCGTCGTTATCAGCAAAAAATTTGTTGTTTTTATCATGCAACGTGTATTTACGCTGGAAATAATCTTCATTGTCAATAAAATAGATCTGCATGCGGGCTTGCTGGATGGAAGCCACCTTGATGATCAGCGGATGATCGGTATCGTCGATAATCAGGTTCATGCCCGACAAGCGGATTACCTCGTGAAGCTGGTTGCGGCGTTCGTTGATGCTGCCGTAACGAGGCATAAATGTACGGATTTCTCTTCCTTTTTCCTGGATCCCCTGCGGTAGGTAACGTCCGATGGTTCCCATCGGACTTTCTTTCAGATATGGGGTAATCTCCTGCGTGACAAATAAAACTTTCGCCTTTTCCATGTTTTTCCTCTCAGTTTAGTCCCTATTTGAAATTCGGTTGCAAAGATACTAAAAATTTTTCAGATAATTTCCAAGTGAAAACCGTAAAATAATGATTTATATCTGATTATATTTTTTTTAATGACTTTTTAAAAAAAAAGTGCTTCCTGATGTATTACCTTTTGCCTGCAAAACCGATTAAGCATAAAATTGAACAACGTGAAGGAGGTAATGTAAAATGGATGTTTGAGGATGGATGAAAAATTGCAACTCGGGGAGTGCGAATTTTTCGGTGGCGTGATCCGGCTTCCAAAACAGAACGGTCACCGCAGGCTGAACGCGGAAGGTTCAGCGAGAAAAAAGAACAAACAAAAACCTGAAATTATGAAGACACTGTTATCCTTATTCGTGATAAGCATGATGCTTTTTACTGAAAACGCCAATGCCGCGGGATTTGAATCTGCAGTTCCTTTGCCGCCGGGACCCTGGATCAGAATTGAATTGATCTTCCATCGCCCTTCGACAGACTGCAAAACCGGGTTTGGGTTCTGCTTTGATATCACTGCAGGGATTGAACGACCGGTAGCCGGTAACGACCAAACCAGATGCCCTGTAAAAGCCCAGCTGAATGAACGGAACCAGCTGATCGTCGAGATCACGGCGGATGCCCTGGCCAGCTACGAGAACGGATCGACCCTGCCATATTTTAAAGATAAGGGAAGCATCACGATCCAGGATCCCTATACGTTGTCGCCCGCTGCGTGCAGAGCCCTTGGCTCGGCAACCCCCATTACGATTAAACCAGGGAACTACCCGGTTTCTTTTGCCAGCGGGGTGTATACGGTGATACTCCAGTTGTAAAACAACACGGAACAGGCTGCAGGATCGGCAAACCTGCTCCGTGTTGAGTTGCTGCTTCCGGGCTGGCGTCATGGTTTAAGCTCGTGTTTCCTCTAAACCCTGCGCCGCCCGGGGCAGCTTTTATTCACTAAAAATTCACAATTAATCCTTGTAAAGATGAAATCAAAATTCCACATTCTGATCCTGGCCCTTCTTGTTGCCATGATCGCCGGAACCACCGGCTGCAAAACCTACATGAAATTAAAGCACGGAATGGCGGTGCCGGCCGAGGAGACCCCCGAATCGCTGATCTCCTTTCTCGAAAAGCACAAATTCCCGGCCGGAGATTTATACATGTTCTCCGACTCAACCTCCTACTACAGGCTGATGAAAAACACGGTCTACATGAAACACTTTTTAAGCCATATGATCTTTGACCGGAACGGGTTGCTGCTGCAGCGCGATACCGCGGAATGCCAGTGGGCCGGTAGCGATGCCATCAGGGCGCTTGATCCCAGTGCTGCCTGCAGTTACTGGCCCGGGTTCACACTTGACCAGATACTCCCGTTCATAAAGCCCTTTGGAAGGAAGGAGGCTTCATGGAGCACTGAAAAAAATCCCGATTTTACCATCATTGTGACCTGGGGGAAATTCCTGGGTCAATATAACTACCGCCTGTTCGACCTTGAAAAGGCAGTCAGGGAGAACAAAACAGCCGCAATCAGGGTGGTCTGGCTGAACATTGATATTCAGCAGAGCTGGCATGTCACGGAGCAGCAAAAACTGAGAATTAAATAAGCGGGCGGGAGGTTCCGGCTCAAACGATTACCACATGATCCCTGAAAAAAGCAAAACCGGTGCATGTTTTAAGAAGGATACTGGTCCTGGGGTGCATATGCACCTTTTTGCCGCTGGAATGCATCCTCAGCCAGAACCTGCTGTGGAGAGATTCCGTACTGGTCGACCTGAAACAGGTGTTTGGCCTGGGAAACACGCTCGTTATTTTTCACGTTGCGCAGGATATGGAATACCAGCTTACTTGTTCCGGTATGGTTGGAATCAACAGGGAACACGGGTCAAATTTCTTCGAGGCTTCGCTTTTGCAGCATTTCAGGTATCAAGCCCTTGTGAAAAATGAATGCAGGGTTAAATTTCTAAGCTCTTTTGTTCATGATCTCGGGGTTGACTGTTTCTTCGACAGCATTTCGCGGTTTCAGCCCGACGAAAACGCACTGGCTGCGAGGGTTGAGGTCACGCTTGCCCGGAATTTTGTTTTTACGGTTTCATCGCAGGTGACAACGAGGATCTTCAATGCCTATGATTACAGCATAAGCCAGACCGGAACACTGCTTAAAACACGCATTGCATCCTTCCTCACCCCCCTGCTTGGAACCTTGTCGGCAGGGTTTGGATGGACCGTACCCCGTTACGCCACCCTGGGTATCGGGTTATCCTCGGCCAAATTTACCTGCATCCTCGACCAGTCGGTTTTCGACCGGTTGAAGGTGACACGCTTTTATGGCGTACCCAGGGAGAAAAGCCACCTCTTTGAATACGGACTGAGCATGCACATGCTGCTCGATCATGATTTTACCGGCAGGGTTCACTGGAATTGCGACATGCAGGTATTTAAAAACTACCATAAACCGGTTGACCTGGTCATGACCAGCCTGGTGGGGATAAAACTCACCAGACTTTTGAGAACCAGTATCCGGACATATGTCTCCTACGATTCGGATGTGAGCAGGAACCTCCGGGTTGAAAACGTGATCTCACTGGGGGTCTGTTTTAACCTGTGAGTTGTGAATAATTTAACAGCGAGTCGGTTTTGTGTTTGGAAAATAAGTAGTTTTGCTGTCCCAATACTCAACCAGCTATGTTAAAGATCACGGCACATCCGATTCTGGAGATACAGGAAACAGAAAAATCCTCATTTTTATTTGACGGACAGACAGTAACCGGCGATAAGGGCTTTACCATTGCAGCAGCCCTGCACCAGGCGGGCCACCCGGTACACAGCCACAGCCTGACCAACCGCGAACGCAGCCTCGAATGCGGGATAGGAAAATGCGGTGCCTGTGAAATGCTGGTCGATGGCCAGATCAAAAGGATATGTATCACAACGGTTGACGGTGTAAAAGTTGTTGGTGAAATTCCCCATGACTATGCCCCCCACAGTGTCCCGGTTAAAAAGGATACGCCGGTAAATGTCTATAAAACAACGGTGGCGATCATCGGAGCAGGCCCTGCCGGCCTGGCTGCCCGTGAAGAACTTAACAAGCACCAGGTAACCAACATCGTTATTGATAACAACGATAAAATCGGCGGACAGTTCCTCATGCAGACCCACCAGTTTTTCTTTTTCGAGAAGATCAGGAAGTTCGGGGGAATGCGGGGTTTTGACATTGCAAAAACGCTGGCAGGTGATGATCATGACGGGATTTTCCTCAATTCAACGGTTTGGGACATTCTGGAAGGAGGCCGTATCGCCGTGAAAAACATCCGCACGGAGGAGATATTTTATGTGGATGCCGAAAACCTGATCGTTGCCACCGGTGCAGTGCCCTTCATGCCCACCTTTGAGAACGATGATCTCCCGGGCGTATTCACTGCGGCGGTGGTTCAGAAAATGATGAACCAGGAGCTCACACTGCTTGGAAAGAACATTCTCACCGTGGGAGCGGGAAACATAGGTTACTTGACCTCATACCAGCTCATGCAGGCCGGGGCAAACGTAAAAGCCATCCTCGAGGCCATGCCCCATGAAGGAGGCTTCCCTGTGCAGGCAAACAGGGTGCGGCGGCTGGGGATCCCGGTTCTCACTTCGCATATCCTGCTCAAGGCCATCCCGAATGAAAATCACGACGGCATAATCGGCGCGGTTGTGGCTGAATGCCTTAATTTCAAACCTGTTCCCGGAACAGAGAAGGTGATCGACGGGATTGATGCCATCAACATCTGTACCGGCCTTGTCCAGGACGACCAGTTGCTGATCAAGGGCAATGAAATTTTTGGCCGGCGGTGTTTCGGAGCCGGCGATTCCATCCGCATCGGCGAAGGGACCAGCGCCGTGCTGCGCGGCAGACAGGCTGCCTTTGACGTGCTGCAGGAACTTGGAGAACATTATGATTATGATGAATATCTTGCCCTGTCAAAAGAATATATCGACTCGCAGCAGCACCCTGTCAGGGTGATCCCCGAAGCCGCACAGCCAACCCCTGAGCGGATGAACGAAAAAGGCTTCGTGCTGATCGACTGTCTCTATGGATTTGCCTGCAACCCATGTGCATTTGCCTGCCCCCACGGGGCAATCACCAAATCCTCCACCAGCACCGTACCGGAGATTGATTTCGGGAAGTGCATTGGTTGCATGGATTGTGTTTTTCAGTGCCCCGGGCTGGCGATATTCGGATATAACCTGAAAAAGGACTGGCTTTTCCTGCCCATTGAATATGAGGTAAAGGAAAAATCGGCGTGTTTCCTTGTCGACAATTATGGGAAAAAACTTGGGGAAGGTATTGTTGAAAAGATAATGCGCAAGCCCAACAAGACCAACATTGCCCGGGTCCGTTCACTGGACCTTCACGGCGAGGAGCTCAGCCGTGTTCGCGGATTTATTGTAAAGGAGAACTACCCGGCGGCTATTGAATTTAAAACCTACCGGGAAGAGGCGAAGGAGGTGACTTATGTTTGCCATTGCGACGACGTTACCCTGGATGAAATTTTGGAAACTATCGGTGACCGGAAATTTATCTCAGTGGATGAAGTAAAGCATACCACCCGCCTGGGAATGGGGGCATGCCGTGGAAAACGATGCATCAAACGACTGAAATCAACGCTCTACGGATCCGGGATTTCCATCGTTGGCGAGCCAACGCCGAGAGGACCCCTGTCGAACCAGGTCGCCATGGGGGAACTCTATCCCCGTTCGGTGCATGAAAATGTGATTACCAGCCTTACCGGGCAAAAGCCCGAAAGGATCGTTGTGAAATCGCTGATTGCCGGCGGAGGTATCGGGGGAAGCGCCCTGTTCCGCTATCTTGGCGAAGCGGGGATGGAGCCTGTATTGCTCAACTATGGCCGGGGAGCCTCCTGGCGGAACATTGCCGGAGGACGCCCCAATTTTTCACTGCCCGAACTGTCGGATATCGCAACCCATAATCATGAAATTTTCAAGGAACTGCAGAAAGTCCATAACATCGACTACCGCCAGGGGCTCTACGTAACCTTTGCCCATGACGAGACCATGTATAAGGCGCTTGTCGATTCCATGTCGTGGTCGGATGCCTACATGGTCGATCCGGCTGACTTCGCGAAAGAAATATCACCGGCCATCAACCCCGCGCTGAACAACTACCTCGCAGCATTGATCACGCGCGATTGCTGGCAGGCCACACCCGGCCGGGTGATCGACCTGATCAGGCGCATGGGGATCGAGCGGGGCGGAAAGGTTGAGGAGGATTGCAGGCTCATCAATGTGAACAGGTCGGGCGGGCGCTATTATGTGCTTGTTCAGGATCATCAGCACCGGTATGTCGAATATGAAACGGAGATATTTATCAACGCCCTGGGACCTGAGGGTGAAAAGTTTGCCAAGCAGCTCGACATTGAAACAGGACTTTACCCGGTGAAGCACCAGGCTTTCATCACCCGGCGGCTGCCCATGCTTGGCAGGGATGGCGCGCCGCTGCCCATGCTCATCGACAGGCGGCGATATAAGGGTTTCACTGCCGTTTACGGACAGCAACTGGCCGAAACCGGGCAGATTATCGGGTGCGCTTCGCCGGCCGTTGAGCCTATGGAAGCAGGGAAAAATGTCAAGGTCAACTCGGTCGATTTCGTCGAAATTGCTGCCGAGATTTTCACGAACTGGATACCTGAACTCTCTTCCGTCGGGTTCCAGGCCGTTTGGGCCGGCTATTACGTGGAACCCCGCATGATCATTGACCCGGAACTCGGGTTGTTCCTTGGTTTGCGCGGACAGGGTTTCATGCTGGGCCAGTATCTGGCGAAAATCTATGTTGACAAACTCCTGGGCAAACCTTCGCCAGCGTATTTTGAGAGGTTGAAGCTTAACGGTGACGGGATGCTGGAAAAGGCGTTCAAATAAACACGGGAGTCTATCCCCGCACAAAAAGGGCCTTTATAATATGTGTCGCCATTTTCGGATTCTCCTTCAGCCTGCGGGTAGAATAACCAAACCACTCCTTGCCGAAAGGCACATAAACCCGCATGGCATGACCCTTGTCAACGATCGATTTTCTTAATTCCGGCGTAACTCCGTAAAGCATCTGGAATTCATATTTGTTCTTCGGAACCTTGTATTTTTCAATCAGGGCAAACGCCCCGTCGACCAGGGGTTTGTCGTGTGTGGCAATGCAGGGGTACATGCCCATCGATAACATGTATTCCAGGTCTAACAGATAATGGTCGTTGATTTCCTGGTACCTTTTGTAGGCAATGCTTTCATGTTCAACATAGATGCCTTTGCACAGGCGGAAGTTCAGCGGAGCCGCGGCATCGTGCATGTCATTCATGCTGCGGATGTCTTCAAACGTCCGTTTCATGTATGCCTGAAGCACAAGGCCTACATGCCCTGGAAATTCGTCGTGCAGTTTCCTGAACAGGGTGATCTCCGGGTCGACACATTGTGAATCCTCCATATCGACTCGTACAAAATTCCCGTATGATGCAGCCTTGGCAACGATTTCCCGGATGTTCCGGTAACAGGTTTCCTGATCGAGGAGTAACCCGAAACTGGTGGGCTTGAGCGAATAGTTGCCATCAATTTTTTCTTTCTCGATTCGTTCGATGATATCCAGGTAGGCATTTTTATTCGCCGTTGCTTCGTCAAGCCGCGTAATGAATTCACCAAGGAGGTCGATGGTGATTTTAATTTTCTGCGCATTCAGGGAATGACAAATCCTGACGGCGTCATCGATGGTTTCCCCGGCAATGTATTTTTTTGAAAAGATCCACACCAGCTTTTTGGGCATCAGTGGGAGCAGCTTGGTTATCAGTTGGTTGATCATGGCAATGGAATGTTAGGGTTCAAACAATACGACAAACTTAAGAATAAAATGGTTTCTTTTCGCTGCGATGAGGAAACAAACAGGATGAATTGACCTTCCCCGGCAGGTTCGCAGCAGCGGGAAATTAGCGCTGAATAAGGTGGTTCGGCCGGGTTTTAGGCAGCTGAATGTTATCCTGATTAAACCAGGTATTTGGTATTCATCAAATTAATTTTTACTTTTGCAGACTTTTCAGGTAAAAATTGAAGGACCGGGAACAATATCAGATTGAGTTCAGTGGGTTAAAACCAGGAACACACACGTTCGATTTTCATGTCGGAAAATTGTTCTTTGACCGGGTGGCAGATACGGAGATCAGCGATGGATCGGTTTCTGTTTCATTGACCATGGCAAAGGAAGAGCGTATGATGGACCTTCATTTTGCCATTAAAGGAACAGTGAAGGTTTCGTGTGACCGTTGCAACGAACTGATGGATGTTGAGGTAAGCGGGAATGAACGCCTGATCGTGAAATTCGGCGACCGGTATTTTGAAGAGAGCGAAGATGTGCAGATTATCCCGGAAACGGCGCACCAGTTTGATCTGAGCCCTTTCATCTATGAATACATTCACCTGCTGGTGCCAATCCGGAGGGTCCACCCTGAAGATGAAGAAGGAAATAGCCAGTGCGACCCAGAGATGCTCGAAAAATTAAATGAACTGAATACACATCATACAACAGATCCCCGATGGGACGCCCTGAAACAGCTAAAAAAAAATCGTAAATCGTAAATCGTAAATCGTAAATCGTAAATCGTAAATAATAAGTATTATGCCACATCCAAAACATAAAATTTCCACGACCCGCAGGGATAAGAGAAGAACGCATGATAAAGCCGTTGCCCGCACAACCATTGTTTGTTCAAATTGCGGATCGCCGGTATTGTACCACAGGGTATGCAATGAGTGTGGATATTATCGTGGAAAACAAGCTGTTGTGAAGGCTTCTGCGGAATAGTGTTTTTACATAATCTGTAGCCAATGAAAATCGGTCTGGATGTTTTAGGGGGGGATTTTGCCCCAAATGCCACGATACATGGGGCTATTATGGCTCAGAAAGAGCTTCCTGATACCGATCAGATCGTACTGATTGGTGATCGTGAAGCCATTTTGTCTTTTCTCAAAGTGGAAGGAGTCGATTCCGGTATTTTTGAAATCGTGAATGCTCCCGACATGATCGAGATGAATGAGCAGCCGACCAAGGCCTTTTTAAGCAAGCCGAATTCGAGTATTTCTGTCGGCTTCAGATTACTTAAAAATAATGAAATAGACGGCTTTTGCAGCGCCGGAAGCACCGGCGCCATCGTGGTCGGTTCTATTTCCTCTGTCAACCTCGTCCAGGGAATTATCCGTCCAAGTTTGCCAGCTACCCTCCCCAAGGAGTCGGGGGGGACTACAATCCTGATTGATGTTGGAACCAACCCCGACCCCAAGCCCGATGTACTTTACCAGTTCGGCATCCTGGGTTCCCTGTTTGCCCAGCACGTTTACAATATTGATCAGCCCCGCATCGCGCTGCTGAACATAGGGTCGGAAGAGAAAAAGGGCAACCTCACATCCCAGATTGTGTACCAGATGATGAAGGAGTCAAAAGATTTCTTCTTTATCGGGAATATCGAAGGACGCGATTTGTACAGCGATATAGCCGATGTTGTTGTTTGCGACGGTTTCGTAGGCAATGTTGTTTTAAAACAAGGTGAAGCGTTCTACGAAATCCTCAGGAAAAAAGGCATTCTTGATCCCTATTTCGAACGGTTTAACTTTGAAAATTACGGTGGAGCTCCAGTCCTTGGAATTAATTCTACTGTTGTTGTGGGCCATGGCATTTCAAACGACATCGCCATTCACAACATGATCCTCCTAACCAAAGAGGTTTACAATGCCAAACTTTCGGAAAAGATAAAGCAGGCGCTTGAGTCCTTCCCGAAATAATCATTTCACGTTTATTTTCTAATTCTACTTCTTTTTCATGTCAAAAATCAGAGCGAAAATTTCAGGAATCAACGCATGGGTTCCACCTTATATACTCACCAATAAGGAGCTGGAAACCATGGTGGATACTACTGATGAATGGATCATGACACGAACGGGCATCCGCGAGCGTCATATCCTCAAGGATGGGCTGGGTTCCTCCGATATGGGCGCCGAGGCAGTGAAAGGGTTGCTCGAAAAAACCGGTACAAAGCCGGAAGATGTTGACCTGCTGATATGTGCCACCGTGACCCCCGACATGATGTTCCCCGCCACAGGCAACATTATCAGCGACAAAACCGGGCTGAAGAATGCCTTCAGTTTCGATTTGAACGCCGCCTGTTCCGGATTCCTGTTTGCCCTGATTACCGCTTCAAAATATGTGGAGACAGGACAATATAAAAAGGTGATCGTGGTTGGCGCCGATAAAATGTCGGGCATAACCGACTATACAGCCCGTGAAACCTGTGTGCTGTTTGGAGATGCAGCCGGCGCCGTACTACTTGAACCGACCACCGAAGCCGTGGGAATCATGGATTCGATCACCGGCACCGACGGTTCCGGACGGAACTACCTTCATATGAAGGGCGGCGGTTCGCTGCGACCAGCATCCCATGAAACGGTTGATAACAAGGAACATTTTATTTACCAGGAAGGACAGCCGGTATTCAAGTTTGCCGTTACCCGCATGGCCGATGTATCTGCCGAGATCATGGAACGGAACAACCTTACGGCTGATGATATTTCATACCTGGTTCCCCACCAGGCCAACCTGAGGATCATTGATGCCACAGCCCGCCGCATGGGCGTTGGAAAAGATAAGGTGATGATCAACATCGAGCGTTATGGCAACACCACCGATGCAACCATCCCATTATGCCTGTGGGAATGGGAAAATAAATTAAAAAAAGGGGACAACATCATCCTGGCTGCTTTCGGCGGCGGTTTTACCTGGGGAAGTATATGGGTGAAATGGGCCTATTAACAGGGCTGAACAAAAAGCTAAAATGGCATGACCGGGGGAAATTCACTTTCTCCCGTTTTTTTTTCTATTCTTTCACAATTTTTGCCTGGTAAACCGAAGTTTCGCTGGTAAGAATCAGGATATAGATGCCCCTGGCCATGGCCTGGATGTTAAGGTCGAGGATGTTTCCCTGTACCGAAAAAACCGGGGTGTGCTTCACACCGGTCACCGAGACAAGCAAGGGGTGTAATGCTCCGGTGGCAGTGCCTTCCGGAAGTATCACCGAACACTGGTCCGTAGCAGGATTGGGGTAAACCGGCAACTGACGGGAAGATGCATCCTGATCGCCGGTACCCGTGGGATTGCCCCAAATCAGGTATGCATACTCGGGATGGTCGATAAAGGGGTTGCGGTTGTGCTGCATGCCGTAAACCGTGTTGTTGCGGTCGGTCTCTTTCTGCGATACCGAGTCGGCGTCCGACCAGTGCAGCATCAGTTGCAGTTCCCAGGTTTTCATCTGTGCACCGGTTGTTGCCGGACTGCCAGCCCAGCCGGCATCCTCTGTGTAATAGCGTGTTGACATATAGAAGTACCCGCGTGCAAGATCCCCTTTATAGGCGTTGATGGGTTCAAATACCGTTGCGGTGTAGCCAGGCCAGGTGCATGGCCCGAGTTTGCTGCCATTCAGCGAGGTCCACGACGGGGAGGATACCGTGCCGTAAGGATAATTGTCGCGCATGCCATTTACCTTTCCATCGGTTGGATAGATGTGGAACAGATCCGAATTCATGGGCGGCGTATCGTTGAACCAACTCTTGGGCCACGAATGTTCCCGGTTGTAACAATCGCCCTCAACGCTGTAATTTCCGCATTGGTCTGTCCCGAAGGTGTATGAATAGGGAGGGTTCCCGTTGGGTGTACCGTCGGGAACATCGGAATACATGTCCCATACCTTGCCGTTTGGCTTGTCGTCGGTGGTGTAATATGCCGTCCAGAGACCGGCATAGGAAATTACGGTATGTCCTTTGATGATGTTGTGCAGGGCAGCCTGTAGTGCAACCCCGGTTTTGCCGTTCGCAGCGTCGTAATACCCCGACGGGATCTGGGAGAAAACGCTGGAAACAAGCAGCAGCATTGCAAAAACAAGAACTGTACGGAAATTATGGCTAAGAAGGAAAGGTTTTTTCAAGTCGGTCGGATTTTTTGCAAAGGTACAAAAAAGTTGCACAGGGGGCGTCCGTCAAAAACCAGCCAGGGTTACCATTTTTCCCAGTGGATCTTATCCTCCCGGAACTTGTTTTTCGGTTGTTCGTTCCCTCCCGGGTGACCAACGGGGATGATGCAGAAGGGTGTGACCGACGGAGGCAATCTCAATATGCTGCAAACATGTGCTTCACGATCGGGATAAGGGTATAACGCCGACCAAACGGCGCCCAGTCCCATGGCTTCGGCTGCCAGAAGGATATTCTCCGCCGCTGCCGCGGCATCCTGGTACCACAGGTCGACCGCACCCTCCTGGAGAACGGTGGCAGCGTCGCCGCAAATCACGATGGCCGCCCCGGCCCTGAATATCATCTTGGTATAGGGCAGCCCGTTACCGATGGCATCCATGACCTGATGGTTGGTGAGGACAACAAAGGCCAGGGGTTGCCGGTTCCTGGCGGATGGAGCCGCCATGCCGGCTTTGAGCAGATCAAGCAGGCAGGATTTTGTCACCGGTTCGCCGGTAAAAGTCCGTACGCTCTTCCGGTTTTGAATATTTTCAAGTATGGTGGCAGTTTTATCAGTCATGTTCGATCAGTCGTTTTTGTAAAATTAATAAATAGGAGCTTACGCGGCTTCATAAAAATCATTTCCATATAGCGTATATCACTGGATTAAAGAAATTTTCGTAGTTTTGCACGCCTTTTTACGGCTTAATGCCGGCGGGCCGGGATATTCCCGGCCAAACGAATGAAAACGAAAAATGAGCGCACGATATACCGAATATAAAAACCTTGACCTGACGCGGATTGGCGATGAGATCCAATCCTACTGGCAGGAACACGACACCTTTGTAAAAAGCCTGGAGCTTACCGAAGGCCATCCCCCTTTTGTTTTCTACGAAGGGCCTCCTTCGGCCAATGGCATCCCGGGAATTCATCACGTCATGGCCCGCGCCATCAAGGACATTTTCTGCCGCTACAAAACCATGAAAGGCTTTTACGTGAGCCGCAAAGCAGGGTGGGATACGCATGGACTGCCCATCGAGATCGGGGTGGAGAAGAAACTCGGAATTACCAAGGAGGATATAGGAAAATCAATCTCTATCGAGGATTACAACAAGGAATGCCGTACGGAGGTGATGAAATACAAAGATCTCTGGGATGACCTTACCATCAGGATGGGTTACTGGCTGAATCTCGACGATCCATACATCACCTACGAAAACAAATATATTGAAAGCGTATGGTATCTCCTGGGCCAGCTCTATAAAAAGGGATTGCTCTACAAGGGATATACCATCCAGCCCTATTCCCCTGCTGCCGGAACCGGTTTGAGTACCCATGAGCTTAACCAGCCCGGAACCTATAAAATGGTGAAGGACAACACCGTGGTTGCACAGTTCAAGGTGATCCGCAATTCACAATCGGAATTCCTGTTCAGCGACCTCTTCGGCGAACTCTACATCCTTGCCTGGACAACCACACCCTGGACGCTCCCTTCGAATACCGGTCTGGCCATGGGCAAGGATATAAGTTACGTGCTGGTGAAGACCTTCAACCCGTATACCTTCACCGAACAAACCGTGGTGCTGGCCAAAGAACTGCTCCACCAGTATTTTCCCGAGAAGAACAGCGGGCTCGAAATGGAGAGTTATCACGAAGGCGACAAGCATATTCCATACCAGGTTGTTGCTGAATTCAAAGGCAGGGATTTTGAAGGCATCCGTTTTGAACAGCTCCTGCCTTATGCCCAACCCGACGACGGAGATCCGTTCCGCGTGGTGCTTGGCGATTTCGTTACCACCGAAGATGGCACCGGCATCGTTCACATCGCACCCAGTTTCGGCGCCGACGACTTCAGGGTAGGCAGGCAATACGGGCTGGGTTCGCTCACACTGGTGAACAAGCAGGGAAAATTTACGGAACAGATGGGTGAGTTTGCCGGCCGGTATGTAAAACCCGATTACGACGCCGACTGTGTGGCAGGAACCTGTCCGCCGGTGGATATCGATATCATTGTCAAACTGAAACATGAAAACAAAGCCTTCAAATCGGAAAAGTATGAACACTCTTATCCGCATTGCTGGCGCACCGACAAACCCATTCTCTATTACCCGCTCGATTCGTGGTTTATCCGCACAACAGCGTACAAGGATGAGATGATCGCCCTGAACAAAACCATCAACTGGAAACCCGAATCAACAGGCACCGGCCGTTTTGGAAACTGGCTCGAAAACCTGGTCGACTGGAACCTTTCGCGGTCGCGTTTCTGGGGAACGCCCCTGCCCATCTGGCGGTCGGAAGACAATAGCCAGGAGATCTGCATCGATTCTGTGGCGCAACTTAAAGAAGAGATTGAAAAGGCGGTTATCGCGGGTTTTATGAAGTCAAATCCGCTGGAAAGTTATAAACCGGAGGATACTTCGGATGAGAATTACCATTCGTTTGATCTTCACCGCCCGTTTGTCGACGATATTATTTTAGTGACGGCCGACGGAACACCGATGTACCGCGAACCCGACCTGATCGATGTGTGGTTTGATTCCGGGGCCATGCCATATGCACAGTATCATTACCCGTTTGAACAAACCCGGAAACTCGAAAGTTATTTTCCCGCCGATTTCATCGCCGAAGGCGTTGATCAGACCCGCGGGTGGTTTTTCACCCTGCATGCCATCGCAGTGATGCTCTTTAACGGGGTATCCTACAAGACCTGTGTTTCAAACGGTCTTGTGCTCGACAAGAACGGCAACAAGATGTCGAAGCGACTGGGAAATGCTGTGGATCCGTTCGAAACCATCAGCAAGTACGGCCCGGATGCCACCCGCTGGTACCTGATTACCAATTCGCAGCCATGGGATAACCTGAAATTCGACGTAGACGGGATCGAGGAGATCCGGCGCAAATTTTTCGGAACGTTATACAATACTTACGCTTTCTTTTCGCTCTATGCCAACATCGACGGATTTTGCTACAGTGAACCCGAAATACCGATCAGCGAGCGGCCTGAGATCGACCGGTGGATCCTTTCCGAACTCAATTCCCTGATCAAACAGGCGGATGAATATTATGACGATTACGAACCGACCAAAGCCGGACGTGCCATCTCCGATTTCGTGGATGAACACCTCAGCAACTGGTATGTGCGCCTGTGCCGCCGCCGCTTCTGGCGCGGTGATTATTCGCAGGATAAAATTTCAGCCTATCAGACGCTTTACCGGTGCCTGGAAGTGATCGCTCAGTTATCTTCACCCATAGCGCCTTTCTTCGCTGAACGTTTGTTCGTCGACCTCAACACCGTAACGCGCCGCCTTGATGCAGATTCAGTGCACCTCACCAGGTTCCCCAGGGCCGATCTTTCGCTCATCGACAAAAATCTTGAAGAACGGATGGAACTGGCGCAGAAGATCTCCTCCATGGTGCTTTCGATCAGGAAAAAAATGAACATCCGCGTTCGCCAGCCCCTTGGTAAAATCATGCTGCCCCTGCTGGCCGAGAACCTGAAAAACCAGGTTGAAGCCATCAAGCACCTGATCATCTCCGAAGTCAATGTAAAGGAAATCGAATACATCGAAGATACCGCCGGAATCCTGGTTAAAACCGTAAAACCCGATTTCAAGAAAATGGGATCCAAGTTCGGAAAACTGGTAAAGCCCATGGCCGAAATCATGAAAGAATGGGACCAGGCAGTGATCAATGCGTTCGAAAAATCGGGTGTGCATGAAATGACGGTGGATGGAACACCCGTAACCCTCACGATCGGTGAAGTCGAAATCCGCACCGAAGACCTGCCCGGAATGCAAACCGCTGCCATGGGGTCGCTTGTTGTCGCCCTCGACACCACGATTACCCCTGATCTCTGGCAGGAAGGCATCGCCCGCGAAGTGATCAACCGGATCCAGAATCTCCGCAAGGATAAAGGGTTTGAAGTAACAGATAAAATTATTGTTAAATTCCAGGCACAGCCCGACATTGACGAAGCTGTGCATCATAATATTACCTATATTTGCTCGGAAACTTTGGCTCAATCGTTTGAAATTGTTGATATGATTGAGGAGGGCGATAAGGTCCTGATAGACTTGACGGATGCAATTTCGACATTTATTGAAATAACTAAGGTTTAATAACATTGAATTATGAAAAAAGCAACAGGAACCACAACGACAGAAAAGAACCGTTATTCAGACGAGGAACTGGAGGAATTCAAACAGATTATTCTGAAGAAGCTGGTTAAAGCACACAATGACCTGAAGTTGCTGACAGAATCCTATACTACCGGGAATGAGCATGACACCAACGATACTTCGCCTACCTTCAAAGTGCTGGAAGAAGGATACCAGGTGTTTTCGAAGGAGGAAAACAGCAAATTTGCCGCCCGCCAGGAAAAGTTCATCAAATCGCTGGAAAATGCCCTGATCAGGATTGAAAATAAGACCTACGGCATTTGTCGTGTTACAGGGAAACTTATCCCCGCCGACCGTTTGCGCAGTGTCCCTCACGCTACATTAAGCATAGAAGCTAAACGGGTGCAGGTCACAGCCGCTCCTGCTGCACGCCCCATTGATCCTGACCTGGAATAATCCCCTCTGCATTAAATTCTTCGTTTGAAAAAAGCTGCCTTCATTATTCTGTCAGTGCTGGTTCTCGACCAGATACTGAAGTTCTGGATCAAGACCACCTTCTACATGGGTGAAAGCCATGCAGTTCTCGGCCATTGGTTCTATCTCCATTTTACCGAAAATGAAGGAATGGCTTTTGGTATGAAACTGGGAGGAAATTACGGAAAACTCTTGCTCACCCTCTTCCGCATCATTGCCGTTGTAATCATCGGATGGTGGCTATACCGGGTCACCCGTAAAAAGGCAGGGATACTGCTCGTCATCAGCATCTCCCTGATCCTTGCCGGTGCCCTTGGCAACATTCTCGACAGTGTATTTTACGGACTGATCTTCAGCGACAGTTCCTATATGCAGGTTGCCACCCTCTTTCCAAAAGGAGGCGGTTACGGAACGATCCTGTACGGAAAAGTCGTTGACATGCTCTATTTCCCCATCATCGAATCACACTACCCCTCATGGGTGCCTTTCGTAGGAGGAAGTGAACTGCTCTTTTTCAGCCCGATATTCAACATTGCCGATTCAGCCATCACCACCGGGGTTTTTATGATGATCCTCTTTCAGAAAAAACTCTTCGCCCCCGTTGCAAAGCCTGAAGAAAACCTCCCTGTTGAAGCTGGCATCAACGAGTAAAAAGCAGGTGCCCCCAGCGTAACCCGTAATTTTTAATTCGTAATTTTTAATTATTACCTGACCCTGATCGAGCGGCCAACCTGCAACCTGCTGGTTTGTTTGATCTTGTTCATTGCACAGATTTCCTTTACCGATGTGTGATACCGGTGTGCAAGTTTCCCGACAGTGTCCCCCCGTTTAATTTTTACAATGAGTGCATCTGCAGTATAATCGTTGGGGAAGAAAACCCGTTTGGTGATGGGGAAAGTATTGGAAATGAGTTTCTGGCTGTCGTAATCGATCAGCCGCAGCGGGTCAAGCGGGATATCCTTGTATCGTACTTCAAAGTGAAGGTGCGGCCCGCGGCTCCGGCCGGTTGATCCTCCCAGGCCAATGCGTTCTCCCGATTTCACCACTTCATTCACTTTGACGCGGATCTTCGACAGGTGGCCGTAATAGGTCTCCAGTCCGTTATAATGGCGTATGATGATCAGGTTCCCGAAACCGCCGCGGTTGTATCTGGCATACCTGACTACCCCGTCGAAAGCGGCTTTGACCGTATCGCCCCTGTTCAGTTTGATATCAAGGCCTTTGTGTGCATAGGTAAATCCCCTGAACAAATGGCCATAGATCGGCAGGGTGAAGGTGCGGTCGCCGGAGGTGAGCATGATCAGGGTATCGTGGATTGAATCGAGATGCACCCGGTAGGCAAAAATGGTGCTGTTAATCCATTGTGCAGAAAACAAGCCTGTTGAGTCTTCATCCTGGGTCATAAGTACCGGCTCGTTCTGCAGGTATTCCCATGTGAAATTCTTATAAAGAACAGCAGCTCCGTTTGGCGTTTCAACCGTATCAATGATGGCATTTACGTTTCGTTGTGCAAAAGAGAAAAGAGGGGCTAACAAAATAGGCAACATCCACAATTTTAGAAACTTCATCGGTAATTTGTTATGTTCACATGAAATAATATCTGCAAAACTACGTGAAAATTTTTCCACATCAAACATTTAATCAAACAGATATTTTATCTTTGCATAAATTATTATGCCTTATCATGCAAGCGAAGAAAAACGGAAAAATCTCGCAGATCATTGGTCCTGTTATTGATGTAGTCTTTGATGAAGATGTCAGACTGCCGAACATTTACGATGCTCTCGAAGTGACAAACGAAAAAGGGGATGTTATTGTACTCGAATGCCAGTACGACGTGGGTGAGCATACCATGCGCACGGTAGCCATGGATTCAACCGATGGCTTGCGCCGCGGGATGGATGTGGTTGCCAAAGGCCGCCCCATTTCAATGCCCGTCGGCGATATGGTCAGGGGCCGGTTGTTCAATGTGATCGGCAAGCCGATTGATGGCCTTGGCGCTGTTTCAGAAGAAAACGTGTATGCCATTCACCGCGATCCGCCTAAATTCGACACCCTCAGCACCTCTAAGGAGGTTCTGTTTACCGGCATCAAGGTCATCGACCTGATCGAGCCCTATTCAAAAGGTGGCAAAATCGGTTTGTTTGGCGGAGCCGGCGTCGGGAAAACGGTTATCATCATGGAACTCATCAACAACATCGCGAAAAAATATGCCGGGCTTTCGGTATTTGGCGGTGTTGGAGAGCGTACCCGCGAAGGGAACGACCTGCTCCGAGAAATGATCGAATCGGGCGTTATCCGTTATGGCAAGGAATTCGAGGAAGATATGGAAAAAGGCGGTTGGGATCTTTCGAAGGTCGATCATGAAGAACTGCTTAAATCACAGGCAACTCTCGTCTTCGGCCAAATGAACGAACCGCCGGGAGCACGCGCACGTGTTGCCCTTTCGGGACTTACCATGGCCGAATATTTCCGTGACGGAGACGAAAAATCGGGTGGCCGCGATATCCTGTTCTTTATTGATAACATTTTCCGTTTCACCCAGGCCGGTTCTGAAGTATCGGCGCTGCTTGGCCGTATGCCCTCCGCGGTAGGCTACCAGCCAACCCTGGCCTCTGAGATGGGGATCATGCAGGAACGCATCACCTCAACCAAACGCGGTTCTATCACCTCCGTGCAGGCGGTTTACGTACCTGCCGACGACCTTACCGACCCCGCACCTGCAACAACCTTCGCCCACCTTGACGCCACCACGGTATTGAGCCGTAAAATTTCGGAATTGGGTATCTACCCTGCCGTTGACCCGCTTGACTCAACCTCGCGAATCCTTTCGCCTGACGTAGTTGGCGAAGAGCATTACGAAACTGCCCAGCGTGTAAAACGCATCCTGCAGCGATACAAAGAACTCCAGGACATTATCGCCATCCTTGGGATGGATGAGTTGTCGGATGAGGATAAACTGGTTGTATCGCGCGCGCGCAGGGTGCAGCGGTTCCTTTCGCAACCCTTCTTCGTTGCAACACAATTTACCGGCATCCCCGGCGCATTCGTGAACATCGAGGACACCATCAAGGGATTCAACATGATCATGGATGGCGGTGTTGACGAATATCCCGAATCGGCGTTCAGCATGGTGGGAACCATTGAGGAAGCCATTGAAAAAGGGAAGAAGATGCTTGCCGACAGTAAATAGAAACAGTTAATCTCGAACAGTGAAAGTTGAAATTATCACACCCGACTCTACCATTTTTACCGGCGACAATGTCGGACTGATCCAGTTACCCGGCATCGACGGGTCGTTTGAGGTTTTAAATAACCATGCCCCGCTAATCTCCGTTCTTCAGAAGGGTAGGATCAAACTGGTTAACAAAGGAGCCAAAGAGGAACAATTCTTCGAAATAAAGGGAGGCGTGATCGAGGTCCTCAACAACAAAATACTGGTACTCGCCGAGTAAAAGGGATTCAATCGCACACTTTATAGAATAAAAAGGATGAGCCGGTTAATAGCCGGCTTTTTCTTTGCTGCCCGGATGAATACATGAATATTGATTATTCAAAAAAAAGGCTGTTTCACATTAGCGAAACAGCCTTTTGAATATGGGGTTTTATATTCCTAATAGAAACGTAAACGATTGTCGCTGATCTTGGCAGATTTCTCCAGGGCAGAATAAAGGGCTCCTGCTGCGCGCTGATTGAAATTCTGTTCCTGCTGCATTTTCTCCGCGATGAAATTATCCTTTGCAGGCGCTTCGATGACCTCACTGATGTAAACTGCATAAGCGCCATAATTCCCGGTGAGGGGTCCTTGCACTTCTCCTTTTTTCAAGGAGAAAAGCTTTCCGACGATCTCCATTTCACGGCCGATATTCGAACGGCTGTAGCCCGACAACGTAACCATGGCAGTATCCACTTTCACATTCAGTTTGGCTGCCAGTGAAGCGATATCTTTAGCGGAAGCCATCGCCTGCTTGATTTTCTCACATGCCATGTCGATCTTCTTCATGTTCTTTACCGACGGTTCAACGCGGGGTTTTACGGCTTCGAGCGGTTGCAGACCTTTCTTGGTGATCCCTTTCAGGATGGCGATCCCATATTTCCCGCTTAAGTCGAATACCGGGCTCACTTCACCAATCTTGGTAGTCTCGGCAAAAGCCCAGCGTACCATTTCACGGGCCGACTGCAGGCCGCTGACGTAGCTGTCCATTTCGCGGACATTCGGGGCGGAACGTTTCTGCAGGCCTTTTTCCACCGATGCTTTTTCAAAGGTTTCGGGGGTCTTGTTCTGTCCGGCAAAAGTACTTGCCTTCATATAGGTATCCTGGAAAGTCTGGTTGCTCGGTTCAATGGCACGGGTAAGTACGGCTGCCTTGACCTTCGCTACAGATTTGGATTTGTCGGTAAGTTTAAAGATGGAATAACCGATACGGGTTTCAACAACCTTCATTTCGTTGGTCTTTAACTCGAGGCCTGCTTTGAAAAACGGGTCAAAATTTGGATTTCCGTCGGGGAACCATTTCAGGTCTCCGCCATCTTCCTTGGCTGAAGGGTAATCGGAATATTTTTTAGCGGCATCTGCAAAAAGCGCCGGGTTCTTTTTCAGCACGGTCATCAGGCTGTCGATCTTTGCTTTGGCTTCGGCCTTGGTGCGCGTGATCTTTTCGTTTCCTGTGCCTGCAAAAGCGAGCAGGATTTGAGAACCTTTCATCGAGTCGGGACGTTCCTGGAGGTCGATCAGTTTGGCCATATACCAGGAATTGTTGAGTTCAAAAGGGGGAAAAACCGTGCCCGGTTTGGCTGCAAAAAGCAAAGTATCGAGCTGGGATGGAAATTTGCCTTTTTTTGCATAGGCGGTATCCATTTTAGTGTCGGAATTGGCGTTGGTGAAATTCATCACATCCGAACTAGATTGGAAATCTTTGAAAAGCTGTGCAACATCAGCCGAAGTTTTTTTCCGGTCGATGTCCGACGGCTTTACTTCGAACACGACATAGTCGAGGTCGCGGTAAGCTTCGTCCATCTGGAAATAGACTTTGTTCTTGTCATAGAATTTCTGGAAATCCTCATCCGTCAGTTTAACAGTATTGTCGGGAATGGAAGCGAGGTCAGCCGAGAGGGAGAAGACTTTGAGCGCCTTCGTCTGGTTGACGTATTCTCTTTTGAGGAACGCTTTCGGAGTATAAAATCCCTTGGTGATCAGGTTGTTGAATTTTGTCTCCTGGCGTTCGTCCTTGATGGCCTTTTCAAAGGCGAGCCACTGGTTTTTGGCTTTGGGTTCCATCTTGTCAAGGTTCTTGAGGTAATTGAGAACCATAGCCGGATTATACTGACCGGTGGCGGGGTCTTTGAAATACTGAAGGATGTACCGGTGCGGTTGCCTGCCCTGTACCTGGTCAAAAAGTTCCTCGGGAGTAACAGTAACACCCAATTCCTTGTATTCATTGCCCATGAGGATCTCCTTCACGGTCGAAGTCCATGTGCTTTGACGCACCTGATAAGTCTCCTGGTCTGTGATTTTTTCTTTCCCTGCAGATTCTTTCTGGGCTTCAAGGTTCTTTTCAACTTTGACATTGAATTCCACGTAAGGAATATTTTCTCCGTTAACCACCCCGATATCGTCGGTGCCTCTGACACGTTTCTTTCCAAAGTCCCCTATCACAAAGGCGGCAATTGCAACGCCCACGATGATGACAGCCAGTCCGGAATGCTTTCTGATTTTTCCAATAATCGCCATGCTATTATTTATTTTAATTTAAAACAGGGTGCAAAAGTATAGAATTTTCGGTAAACAACAAAGCAATGATGCCTTTAATCGACGGTATTTCTGTTATTTGATATGCCCGGAAGGGAAGAATTTTTGGAAAATGTGTTCCCGGGGAATCAGATCGAATCTTTTTTCACATCCATCTGCCCGGTGGGTTGCAGGATTGTGTAAATGGTAAAGGTTTCATTTGATTCGAGTCGCGATCCGTAGAGGACCTGGTCGGGCTTGGTGATTTTTACTTTCACATCCGACATAATCTTGTGTTTAAGCTCATCCCACACGAGGTGTTCGGTATTGAGCTGCTCGTTTTTCTTTTCATTGCGCACAACCACATTGCCCCAGGCTTCCATCACGCGCGAAAATTCCCTTCGCATTCCACGGTTGCCGGTGATGGTTGATTCGGTTTGCATCACCGAGTCGAACATGACAACCCTGAACCCGTTTGGAAATTCCATGAAGGGAGCTTCGCCGGTATAGCGGTTCATCAGCGGGCTGGTAAGCCTGGCCTCGATTTTTCCGGAATCGCTGAACAGTACCTCGATATTGTGGGCGGCCATCACCGGGTCATCCTCTGCTGCTTTAATAAAATCAGCGGTTTCCGGGGTTTTGTTGCAGGCAAGCAGCATCACCGCGGATACAGCAATAAAGGAAAGTTTAAGAAAAAAGGAAGCGTTCAAGGTTAGAAATACTTACGTTTGATAAACCATCGTTCGTAGATGGAGAACCCGACGACAATTTTGAAATAGCTTTCGCGGATGAGACCTTCGTTGGTGTTTCCCCGTGATCCGTATTCACCTCCCACATTCAGCATGGTTTTCATGCCGCGCAGCGGAATCCCGATCCCGAACGACATGCCGTATTCGTTGATATCCTGGCCACGAAGGTGGAGATAGGTCTTTGTGTAGGAGAATCCCAGCCGGTAATGCATCCGGGCCAGGAAATTAGTATAATTGTCGATTTTCGGGATAATCTCTCCACCGGCCGAAACATGCCAGCTGTTGACCAGCGAATCGCTCTGGTTGAATGCACTGAACTTTTGCCAGTTCTGCCATTTGTAATCAACGCCGATGAGCCACTTGTCTGTTTTATCAAACGAAAACCCTCCGCCAATCATGGTCGGGACGACGATTCTGCCTGAATAGCCGGTTTGCTTTATAAGGGTGTCGCGGGGTATTTCGGTGCCTGAAGAGTTTGAAAGGAAAGTATAGGCCAGGATGTCGGTTTTTGCGGCCATGCTCAGGGTTGGAGCAAACACTGCGCCAAGGGTGAGCGAAAGATCATTTTTGAGTTTAATCCGGTACTGTGCGCCGAAATCAAAATAGAGATCGTTCATGGTAACGTAGTACGATTGCCTGAAATTCATCGTGTAGGCCGAATCGGGAAAAAGTACGATGGCATCCCGTTTCATACTGCCAAAAAGATAGGAAATATTGGCCCCGATCGAAAAATTCTTAAAAGGCCGGAATGCATTTCCCCAGTAAAAACGGTTAATTCCGCCTGATCCGGCATAGTTTCGCTGAATCCTCCCGGTGGCCACATAACTGTCGTTGATCGCAACATTGTAGCCGACATCGCTGAACGGCACCAGCCCAAGGCTGGTCTTCCACCATTTATTCACCGGCATGCCGAAAAGCAGGTAGCCCAGTGAAGCATAGTTGCGGCTGGTCGATTGCAGGCTGGAGGTAAGGGTGACGAACTGGCCGTTGAACCCGCCTTCAAAAATAAAGGAAAGGGAGTCGTAGGCGATATAGGAGGCCGGGTTGGTGTTGTTGACGTGATAGGGGCTTTGCGCGCCGATGCCAAGCTGGCCCATTGTCATGTTCCAGGCGTTGTTGTTGTCCGACAGGTCGCCAATGCCAAAACGCGAGTAGGGTGAGGCGATCCGGATCTGGGAAAACAAAGTCAGGCTTAGAAACAAGGAGCAAATAAGGATCGGGAGCCGTAGGTTATTTGGTGTAATTGACATTAAACGCAAGAATTTGTTGTAAACCGTGTAGGACGATATTTGGTCGTGCAAAGATGCTAATTTTTAGCCGCTTATCAAAATATTTTTGATCTCCGCCACTTAGAAGGACCTTTAAATCAGGGTATTTCTGCTGGTAACGGGCAGTAATGCCCTCAATTTCAGCCACTGCCCCCGTGAGTACGCCTGAAAGGATCGATTCACGCGTATCTGTTCCGGTAAGGATCTCCTGGTCGTGGAAAGAGACTAACGGTAATTTGCCTGTAAAAGTATGCAAGGCATGGAAGCGCATGAGAATTCCCGGGGAGATGGCTCCACCGATATATTCGTTGTTTTCATTGACAAAATCGTACGTGATGCAGGTACCGGTATTGATCACCAGTACATTGCTGCCGGGAAACTGGGCACTGCCTGCCACGGCTGCGGCCAGGCGGTCTTTACCCAGTGTGCGGGGCGTTTTATACCGGTTTTTCAGCGGAACGGGCGTATTTTCGTCCAGTTCAATGAAGTTGCAGACAGAGGACAGGTACCGGGCTAACGACTCTCTGTGCGGGATGACCGACGACAGGATCCCGTTTTTAATTTCCGGGTTGCGCTGGATGAAATCACGGATGGTTTTCATTGTAAGCAGCGGGTATTGCTGCATTTCCACTGGCTGGCCCTGATAAAAGATGGCAAGTTTTTTATTGGTGTTGCCGAGATCGATAATGAGGTCCATGGGGATTTTTGATTTACGATTTTTAATTTACGATTTACGATTGATTGCTGCTTAACGATTGCAAAAAAAAAATCGTAAATCCAAAATCGTCAATCGTCAATCGTAAATTCTCCCAAAGGTATTGGTTTTTTCAAAAACATTCGTACATTTGCAGTCCCGAATTTTACAGGGAGGTCTGGCGTCGTAGCTCAGATGGTAGAGCAGAGGACTGAAAATCCTTGTGTCACTGGTTCAATTCCAGTCGATGCCACAGAAAAAAAAATAGCAGAATAGCAAAATGGCGAAATGGTGAAAACCGGTTCGCCATTTCGCATTTTATGGGTTTGGAAATCACGTTTTTGTAGCAAGCCGCAACGACCAAAGCCGTCACCTTCTCCACTTTATCACGGGTTGTCTTTGAGTAACAATTCTCCCTTGATCAGCCATGATATGCCGAAGGCTATCAGGGCAAGCCATTCTAACCAAAATACCGGTTTTAATTTATTTAATGCGGTTGATGTCTTCAAAAAGGCCATATAAAGTGCAATCAAAGCAATAAAAACCAAAATTAATATCCCACAAACCACATACACTTTGTTCCTCATCCTCTTTTTATCTGTTTTAACTCCTTTGCTTTTCGTGAACTGGAATATGGATAGCCATGCCAATAATATGAAAAAGGAAGCGGCACAAACTAAATGAACGATGTCACGGACATCGCTTAACGGCAGATGAAAAATCGCACAACTGTTTGCACTCGTATCGTTTGTAGGGAAAAAGGCTATGCCCAGTGCACATATTCCTGCCAGCGTTGTTGCAATATTATCTTTTATGTCGTCAGGGTACCCTTTATAAGCAAGTAAGAACATGGCTACAGCACACAGGATGCCCACAAACAAACTGCCCGTAACGGTGTAGTAATAATCACTGTTTGAATCTTGTATGTAGTGGCAATTGCCGAATAAAAAATTCCCAACAAGCATTGCGGCGGGTAATAAGATCCCAAGCCAGCCTATCGTTTTCCGCAACGTCAGAAATGAAATTATTCTTGGGTCAGGTTTAATCAGGTTTGCCATAATGTGCCGTTTAATTTATTGACAAACAAATGTAATAAGTTTTTTCATTTTTTTCTGATAACCGGTGCAGGAGTCTGTTTACGCAACCCGCTGAAAATGTTATCTGTTTTTCTTTGGTCACCATGCGTGCCGGCTGCGTCAATCCATAAGCAGGCACTGCAGGGTATTGTCGCGACAGAGGTGATTTCAGCTTTGAACAGACGATCAAATGCCGATAATTATTCAGGGTAGAATCAAACGTGACAAAGCGCGACATCAGCTTTTGTGCAGCATAACCAAAATCATAGTTTCAGGTTTTCTTAGTTTGTAATTGAAACATTTTTAATGGGGCAAATTAATCTCAAAACTCCACCTTTAATATCCAAAAGGTACATTTTGACCGTCTAAAAGGTACATTTCTAATTTTTTGGGCTATTTTTGCCAACGTATGGTACGAATCGTAATCTTATTGGCACCGGTATTTATGTCATTATTCTGGGCAATCACCCTGATGAGTGATCATAAAGGCCATCATTTATCCCGAAGGTACCTTTCGGTATTCATGCTGGTGCCTGCCCTGGTTTTATTCTGCCACTTTCTGTATTTTGCCCCTTTTCCCGAATGGTATGTCTGTTTTGATCTGCTTCTGCAGTTTTTTGGCATGATGGTTTTTCCGCTGTACCATATTTATTTCAGGCTGCTAACCGTGGATGATAAAATTTCATTCAAAAAACACATACGGTTCCTTCTTCTCCCGCTGGCAATCTTCATTGTTTACACAATTGCCGTTTTCAATGCCCCTTTGCCGGAATACAAGGCATGGCTATTTAATAAAATCATCAATCCGGGGTCGCAGTCCATTAAATTTCTGCATGTTGCACGAATAATGCTGCAAATTGGTTTTCTAATCCAATGTATCTATTGTATAGTCGCCAATCATATCCTTATCAATAAATATGCAGACCGGGCTGTGAAGTTTTATTCGGACATGCGCGATGCCAAAGCAAAGTATGCCCGAATGCTGAATTTGTCCATAATCGTGTCGGGCATGGTTACCCTGGCCCTTGTTGTGGTTGGACGCACATTCTTAATGACAGCGGATGAAATGATTTTTATGGGATGGTCAGTCTTAACGGTTGCCGTGTATCTCATCGGCAGCCTGGGGGCGAAACAGAAGGTGATCAATCCGGACATGGAGCTGCCAATGGAAGATGAACCTGCCCAATTGGTAAAGCAAACGGTTATTGAGCAGGATATTTTTATTAATAAAATCATGTCGGAATTCAGGGAAAACAAGATCTACCTGAATAGCGACCTGACCATCCATGATCTGGCAAAAATTGTCGGGACAAACAGAACGTACCTTTCAGCTGCCATTAACCAGAACTTCAATCAGAACTTCTGTGCCTTTGTTAATGGTTACCGTGTGACGGAACTGGAGCGCATAATGCTTGAAAATCCTGACTATTTGCTGGACCAGTACGTTTTGCTTTGCGGTTTCGGGTCGGTGAATTCGATGAAGCGCTCGGTTTCAGCCAGTAAAGGGATGTCATTTAGTAATTTCAGGTCAACGCTGCTGATGAAAAAGGGGGCCTGAAAACAGGGTGTAACTATGCTATCGAAAAGTGGTTGTTTTTGATAGCCCAAACGATTAATTCGCCAATATTCCTGACATCGGATTTGTGAAAAATATTGGCACGGTGCACTTCGACCGTTTTCACACTGATAAACAGTTTATCTGAAATTTCCTGCGAAGTTAAACCCTTGCAAACCAAATCCAGAACTTCCAGTTCGCGTTGCGTCATCCGATCGGGGCCCGTTGAGAAATTAACTGACCGGAAGGCCATCTTCTGCAATATTTCCTGGCTGAAGTAATTGCCTCCTGCATACACGGTTTGAATGGCCTGCTGAAGCTCGTACTTGTTGGATTTTTTTAATATAAAACCTTTTATCCCTGCATTGATCATGTGCGTGTAGTGGGTCGTATCCGAAAACATCGTAAGGGCGATAACATTCAGGTTTGGGTTGATCCCGATTGCTTTTCGTGTTGTTTCAACCCCGTCGATTACAGGCATGTTAATATCCATTAACACCACATCAGGAAACGAATTTTGAAGAAATTCCAGGAATAACAACCCGTTTGATGTGTCAAATACAACTTCAAAATGCTCGATCTGTCCTAAAACAAGCCTGATGCCTTCCCTGAAAAGGTCGTGGTCATCGATTATTGCTATCTTAATTTGCTTCATCGATGAGAACCTCCTGGTAGGGAATTTTTATTGTTACCTGCATCCCTTTGTTTTGCTGACTTTCAAAAGTAACAATTCCTTCAAAGGAATGAATGCGGCTTTCAATATTTTTCAATCCCATGCCTTGTTTTGCCACAATTTTTTCTTCAACAGCAAACCCAACACCGTTGTCCTTGTAAATAAGATGGAGGAGATCTCCCGATAGGAAAATATCAATGGTAATCAGGGTTGCGTTCGCGTGTTTTATCGTATTGTTGATCAATTCGGAGATTGTACGGTAAATTGTCAGTTCTTTCTTCAGATCGAAACGGCTGAACTTTTCAAAGTTTATATCAAACTTAATATTGTCGCTGATCTTTATCTCGCTTAAAAAATTTTCCAGGGCCGTGATCAGCCCATGTTTTTCAAGAATGTGGGGGCTGATATTGTGAGAAATTCGTGACATGTCGGCTATGGCATTATCCATGATGTCTTTAAGCTTCGATTCAATAGCATTTTTGCCCGCAAGTTCCTTTGCATCAATATAAGCCTGGAAATAAAGCTTTGCGGCCGATAATAATGGTCCAACGCCATCGTGTAAATCGGCAGCTATCCGTTTACGCTCTTTTTCTTCTGTCTGAATAACCGTTTCGATCATTTGCTGCTGAATTTCTTTTTTTTCGGATATTTCATTTTTCAGCGCAATATTCAGATTTTCCAGATCATCAGCCTTGGTCTTCAACTCATTCATGTTTGACTGAAGCCGGGAATAAAAGTTAACCAGGATGTAGTAAATTAAAAAACCTATAAGGAGGAAATGTAAAATGCGAACAGTTACACAGGTGTATTGACAGTTCTCAAAATGGTAATCCAGGGGAATAAATGTGCTTTTTGTAATCATTAAAATACCGACGATCAGGATAGCAATAAATGATATGATAAAAAGCCCGAGGGTTTCTCTTCTCTTCAGGGTAAAAAGAGAATATACGATCGCCAGCACGAACCACAGGCTGGCCATATCAAGAAGACCCAGTATCAGGTTAAAGCAGCCTGAAAGAAAGAGCAGGGCAATGAAACTCCATATTTTTAGTTTGAAATTCATCCTGCTTTTTAAAAATGACAGGATAATGGCAGCCAGGCCCAGAATGGGAGGAATAAATCGTGGCCACTGGTAAACGCTCTCATCCAGTGCAACATAGATGATCGCATTAAATGGCAAAACCATAAAAGCAATAAAAAGAATGCTGGTGTCGGCTATTTTATTGATCAGTTCGTCTTTCATGCCGTGTGATCGTATTTAACCTGAAGAAAGTGTATGCGGAAGAACTTTCAGGTTAAGCAAATCTAAAGAAAAAAATGGCATTGAAATACTATCTTTGCACGATGATCAGTCGGCACCATGCATCACCCTTCTGAAAACCACAAGGAACAAGAATACCATTCGAGAATCAGGAAGGTGCTGGCGCATATCCAGGAGAACCTCATGGGGGAGCTTTCGCTTGAAAAGCTCGCGGAAATAGCCTGCTTTTCGCCCTTCCATTTCCAGAAACTGTTTTCCCTGTATGTCGGCGAATCGCCAAAACAATACATAATGCGGTTGCGGCTTGAACGGATTGCCCATTACCTGAAAATCTATCCCGGGCTGAGCATCGGCGATGCCTCCTTCCAATGCGGGTTTTCCTCGCCCTCCACCTTTGTAAGGGCGTTTAAGAAGTTCTACGGGCATACACCTGAAGCGTTCCGAAAACTGTCATTTGATGAAATCAGCAAGATTGGCACATTGAAACCCCATAAAAGCAAATTATTACCCATTGAACCTGCCGAATTTTGGAGCATGAATCTGGCCATGGATGAAGGGCCGGGTGCAGGGATGAATATTGAGGTTAAAACAATGCGTTCTTTGAAAGTAGCTTTTGTTGATTCGCACCTTGGCGAGGAAGATGCCATTCCGAATACCTTTAAAGCACTCACCCGCTGGGCCGGCCCCAGGGACTTAATCACCGCGGATACGCAGTATATCGGCGTTTTTCTGGATATGCCGTTTTTTACCGAATTCGCGAAATGCAGGTTCAGGGCATGCATCACATTACCGCAAGGGGTTTCCCTCCCGAAAGACGCCGGTTCCATGTTGATCCCGGAAGGCCGTTATGCCAGTTACCAGTTCAAGGGAACGATCCGGGGTGTTTTCAGAAGCCTGGCTGAGTTCAAACACGGCTGGCTGGATCATTCGGGATACCAGATTGCGGAGGTTACCGGCTTTGAACAATATTCGGAGAATCCGGCGCTGAAACCATACGAAAGCATACAGCGTCAGATATTCATCCCTGTAAAACCCGCCTGACCTTCCCTCTGACCAGGTTCACCCGCTGAATACCTCAGCGGGAGCATCACGTATTTTAATTAAGGAGGATTTCGAAATGAAAAACGGACATTGGTTTTCTATGATGGGTCATACAAAAATTATGGCAGTCGTTGGCATTGCTGCCTCGGTCATGATCCTGGTCTTCATGCCGCAGTTGAAATGGATGGCCGGCATCACCGTTGGCGTGGTGCTGATCCATGTTGCCGTCCTGCTCGTGTTATCGCTTTCCGTCGCGGTGGTATTGCCTGAAAAGGTAAAGGAACACCTTTCGGGGGTATTCCATAAAAAAGGAAAAAAACAAAAGTTTAACGCCGGGTGGAGCATCGGGTGGTTAAACGGGTTCTGGGTCATCTCCGTGCTGTTCCTCGCCGCGGCGGTTCATCTTTACCTCTCCTTTCCCGACTTACGGCTCCTGGCATTTTTCCTGTTTCTCGTATCGATCAATTTTTTCATCGGGAACCTGGTGATTCGTTCGCCAAAGCACACGCGATACCTTACCCTGCCCTGGGTCAATTTGTTGCCGGAAGGCAGTTCGCGCGTAATGGATGCGGGTTGCGGCGCCGGGAGAACAACCATTGCCCTGGCCCGGATCTACCCGGGAAAGATCACCGCGTTCGACCTTTTTAATTCCGATTACATCGCCGGGGGCGGAAATACACTGCTTGAAAAAAACCTGGAGCTGGCAGGTATCAGCGACCGGGTAGAGATCGTTCAGGGCGACATTACAAATACAACCTACGCCGACGGAACATTCGACGCCGTTGTCAGTTCGTTCATGATCGATCACCTGGGCGACCAGAAACTCAATGCCCTGAAGGAGATCAACAGGATCCTCAAACCAGGCGGGAGGATGCTGATGATCGTACTGACCCCCACGCTTTCATCTTTCGCCATCATGAACGTCATGTCATTCATGCTGACTTCAATGAAACAATGGAAGAACCTGTTTGTGAAAGCCGGTCTCACCCTGGTGGAGGATGCTGAGTTGAACGGGGGGACCTATTTCCTCATCAAAAAATGAATTAATCAGCCACTGCAAAACAGAGCCCATGTACCAGATATTTATCGGAAGCGTAATTCTCAGTGTCATACATGCCTGCATCCCCAACCACTGGCTGCCGCTGATTGCCGTTGGCAAGTCAGAGAAATGGACGCAAAGGCAAACCCTGCAGGCTACGGTCATCACGGGATTCGCACATACCCTGAGTACGATCATGATCGGGATACTGGTTGGCCTGGCCGGCTTCAAACTCTCGGCCAGTTATTCCATAATATCGGAAACCATCGCCCCGGCCATCCTCATCGGGTTGGGGATGATCTATCTGATCCTCGGTTTTCGCCATCACAACCATCATCATGAAATGAACCCGGTGGTGGTTGAGCCGGTTCAGAAACAATCAAGATGGCTTGCCATCATCGCCTCCCTCAGCCTGGCCATGTTCCTGACTCCTTGTGTCGAGATTGAGGCCTTCTATTTCCAGGCAGGCACCCTGGGATGGCCGGGGATCTTCATGGTTTCAGTTGTTTACGTGACAACCACCGTGTTGTCCATGTTTTTGCTTGTGTTCCTTGGGATGAAAGGCGTGGGTACCTTCAGGTCCGGTTTCCTGGAACATCATGAAAAACAGGTAACCGGCGCTGTCCTGGTTCTGCTTGGCATATTGGCCCTGCTGGTTAGGTTTTAAGGTAAGTGCGGTTAACCGGGATTCAGTCCGTGGGAATTCAGAACGACCTTGTTTTTATGATGGCCACTCCGGCGCGAATGATTAATTTTACAGAAAAATTAAACCTCAATACCATGGATAGCATGCACAAAACAGCGGCTTCCTTCCTGATTATTATCATGCTGGCCTCAGCCGGAATGGTGAATGCACAATCCCGCATCAGCGAAGGCAGGTTAACTGTTTCAATTACCTGTCCCGACACAATTTCCGCGCAGGGAACCCGGGTAAAGCCCATGCCGCCGAAGGAAGAGGTTGTTTATTTTAAAAACGGAAAAACGCGCACCGAAACCAAATCCGGAACGGGGACACGCGTCATTTTAGCCGACACTGCGACCGGAGATGTTTATTCCTGCATAGAATCACGGGGCAGGAAAATTGCCCTAAAAATCTCGAGGGAGAGCCTGAACCATGCGAAAGAGAGGATAAGCCCCGGTATCCCTGAAATAGTTATCAGCGGCGAAACAAAGCTGATCGCCGGGGTCAAGTGCCGGAGGGCAACGATCATATACAAGGAAAAGGTCCCTCCATACGATGTCTGGTTCACCACAGAAGTGGAAGCCCCCAATTCAACAGAATCCCGGGTGGAGGGACTTGACGGGTATATCATGGAATCCAAAACGCCCGTGAAGGGGGTGACCGTTATGTCGACCTGCACCCGCCTTGAAAAAATCGCCGTTCCCGACAGTTTGTTCAGGGTCCCATTCGGTTACAAGGTAACCGACATGGAGGAGTTGCTGAAGAAAAAGTAGAGAATATTTGATTGCTGAAAGTTTGTTCCTCAACTGAAAACTCTGGCAGGGAGACGGCTAATATACGAAAGGGATCAGCCGTTTCGTTTTGCTGGCATAGTCGGTATAGCGGCTGCCGAACTGTTCGGTAAGCACCTGTTCTTCAAGGCGGATTCGCATCATGAATGTGACCAGCACCGGCACGAACACCACGATCATCGCCAGCCAGTTGTTCAGCGAAAGCCCGAAGCCGATCATCGACAGCAACGAGCCGGAGTAGGAGGGATGCCGCACGTATTTGTAAAATCCGCGCTGCATCAGTTCGTGGTCCTTCCTGATGGTAACATCCACGGTAAAAAACCTGCCCAGTTGTTTAATGGCGATAAACCGGATGAGGATCCCGGCGGCTATGATCCCGATGCCGATGATCCTGAGTTTTTCATCGGCAAAGACAGGGAATGAGAAAAGCATGGCGACCCAGATGGCGATGGCGATGGATGCAATGATCGACAGCCAGATGAACAGCAATGTTTTTTTGTCGGCATTTTGCCTGTCCGATTTGCCTGACCGGGTAAAACGGTTCAGCAGGATCTCGGATAAGATCCACACAAGGTAGGTGATGTTAAAGATATTCATCCAAAAGTTTGTTTAATCGTCATGAACAAGGGTAACGAGCGTTTCCTGAATCGGAACTGCTATGCATGATTTGTCATGCCAACCGGACATACCGCCACACAGATCCCGCAAATTACCTGTAATTTCCGGTTGATCTCTTCGTAATGATTAAAACATTCCAGTGTTGGCGCCTCTCTGAAGCCATCGGCAACCGGGTTTGACATTTACCGGGTTTATTGTACCTTGACGTTGGATTTTATTTCAGCGGAGAACTCCCTGGATGGTTTAAATGCCGGGATCATATGGGCTGGAATTTTAACCGAGGTGTTTTTGGTGATGTTCCTGCCGGTTTTCTCAGCCCTTTTCTTCAGCAGGAATGTGCCGAATCCCCTGAGATAGATGTTTTCACCCTTAGCCATCGACGATTTGATGGTTTCCATGATTGCTTCAACAGTTGCTTCAACGGCAAGCTTTTCAACGCCTGTCTTGTTGACGATTTCGGTTACGATTTCAGCTTTTGTCATTATTTAGCGGGTTTGATGGTTATTGAAAAGTTTTGATATGCAAATATTATTAAAAAATATTAAATAACAATGGGTTTGATGAAATATAGCGGATTTGGGGAGGCAGCAAGGCGCGAGAGCGTGTCAGAGGCTGACTTTGGTGCTGATGGCAGTATCGATGGCGTTGGTAATCTTGAGGAAATACTTGTTAAGGAGCCGTTCATTTGGCTTGTCAATTTCCACCAATTCATCAAACGGCATCAGTTTGTTTTTCTTCAAAGGGTCATTTACACCATATTCGCTTTGATAGGTTTTGACAAACTGGGTGGCTTTCAAAGCACCATTATTTTGAAAATTGCATTCCCGGAGCAGAACCGGAATGATATGATATCTCTCTGATTCCTGTCGATCAAGCATTTGTCTGAACTCGTCACCCGTACAATATTTGGAGCCAAGGAACCTCGGGCTTACCAGTAAGATTCCGATATTCGATGTTTGCAATGCAGACTGAATTTCATTGTGCCAGTTAACTCCTGCAGGAATTTCCACATCCGACCAAACTATTTCATAGTTGAATGTCGCACTTGCAAGATGGACTTTCAAGTGTTCTTCAAATATTTCCCGTAATTCCCTGTCTTTGCTTGAATAAGAGATAAAGATTTTGTTTGGTGAGTTTTTATCAACCATAAAACCATCCGCATTGTTAATTGCCCGCCTGATCACATCCGGATTCATCCCGGTTATGTTTATGGTGTTGTAGTTGTTGATGATGGTTTGACCCTGTTGTTGGATTTCATCAGCCGAATCGATACCATCCAGTAACTGGGAAATCTCAAAGACCTTATCGGTATCCAGATCTTCATAATGAAGATCACCTCTCCTTTCCAGTTTTATTAAGTGGTCATATTTTGCAGTTTTGTTTTGCAACCCGGGCAAGGGCATCAGCAAATTGGGTTTCAGGTTGAACTCTTCGTTAATTTTTTCTACGAAAAACCGGATGTGTGATAAATATTGCCGCTTATCTTTTTTATTGCCGACAAGGGTTATTAAAACCCTGTCGGCAAATGTCCTGATCAAGGCTGTTGCACTTATTGTTTTACTTTCCACGATAATCCCTGTGCGCCAGAATTTTTGAATTTCACCATTTACTTCTACGATTAAACGTGAAATAACCGAATGATGTAAAAAAGGATAATCATAAATAAATTCCAGTTTATCCTCATTGCTCAGGATCTTCTCAACTTCCGTGGCTGGCGTTTCCTTGTCAAAAAGGTCGGGGATAAAGATAATTTTTTTGTTTTCGGCAAAAAAACATAATTTGAACATTGCCATAATGTCGATGAGATACCGGCTTTCATTTGGCGTATATGAAATAGAAGAATATGCGTGATTTTCAGAATTTCCTTTCCCTATAACATTAATAATTTCCGTGAGATTTTCATACAAAATCATCCCTGACTGCTTTGCAGCTGTTTCAGAGGTGATAATCCGGTAAACGCCCGTGGTTACCCAGAGTGGGTCAAGTATGTAATATTCTGCTAAATCCAATTCGTCAAAATGTAAAACGATCCCCAGGTCATTCAGGAATTTCACGCATTCATGTTGTTCTTTCGAATCGGTAAGATTATATTTTTTACAAATGTTGATATAATCAGATTCCGTTAATTTATACGCTTCCCTCGTTTTTTGCTGTAACTCGTTTTTTATTTCAATCCAGCGTTCGTCGATTTCGGTATTAAATAATTCGGCATCCGGGATGCACTTCTCTAATTGAACTTTTAGTTCGTCCAGGTTTTCATTTGTTTCGCAGGATATTTTTATAAAACCGGATATTTGTGGAAAAACCTTAGTTAAATTATAAGTATCAATATCAAATGCGCGGTTTACTTCTATTTTATTTATTACAATAATAATCGGGGATTTACCTCCCTGTGATTGTATGCTTTCCAGCCATTTGGCAATTTGTTTCTCAGAGGATTTGTCATTCCTGGCTTCCAGTACAAGAATATATATACTCCGGTGAGTCAAAAAGAACTGGTGGGTGGATTTCATAATTTCCTGTCCGCCAAAATCCCAGAAATATCCTGTCAGCCCGTGAATTTGTTTTTGTTCTTTGAAAGTGGTTAATTTTTCAAATTCCAGTTTTTGAATTTTAATTCCATCGGTTTGTTTTTCATGTTTGTCGAAGGTGTCAAATTCAAGACGTTTACAAATGGAGGTTTTTCCTGCTTCCGCGTCCCCTATTACCAGAATTTTTATTTCCTTTAATGTTTTCTTTGTTGCTTTAAACCAGTTTATTACAGCCGTTTTGTTCTGTGATGCAATTTCAACAGGTGGCTTTAGCAAATTTGTGTTTTTCTCTATATTGAAATCGAAGTCGTCTTTTAAAAAAAACCTCGACAACCCTGCCAAATCAACCAGGTTGTTTTGATGCAAATACAAATATTTTAGTGAGGGGAAATCCTCAAAAGGCAGGTCTATTCGTGTGAGCGCGTTACGGCTTAAGTCGATGAGTTCGAGGTTGGGGAATGAGCCTTTGAACGTGATCTCTTCAATCTGATTGCCAAACAGGAAGAGTGTTTGCAGGTTGGGGCAGTTTTCGATCGTGATTTTTTTTAAGCCGCAGTTGTTGGCATTCAGGTACCGGAGCTTTGGCTGTATGGTTGCAAAAACCAGTTCAGTGAGTTCTTTGTTGTTTTCATGCTCATCATTGTTGGAATTGCGCAGGTACACAAATTCAAGATCCCGGGTGGTGTCGTCAAAAACAAACCGGTTGTTTTTGATTTTCGTTTTTACCCCGGGGATGGTTTGCTCCAGGGTTTTTAACTCCGCGTAGGTGTATCGCATGGGTGTTGTATGTTATTGTTTGTCATATCCATATCCAAATCAATTTCCGCCCCCGGTTCGTTATGATGGCATGCGGCAAAATTATCCAGGTTGCCAAACCATTCAATAACCTGTTCGCGCTGGAGGTTGCTTGCCGCCAGAGAAAAAAAGCTGGTGTAGGATGAATATTTCCATTCCCTCAAATGTTAAGCAAATCGATGATGAACGGGATTGTTATGAATATAAAGAACGAGCTTTTTGAAATACTGGTCGCTGTTAACCAGCCTCCGGTCAAATTCTGCCAGGTACAGCTTGCCTTTGCGGTGGAACATCTTATTGTATGCCTTGGTGTATGCGTTAAATAAATTGCCGAACGTTCGCGAATTTAATTTGGTGATCGCATCCGACGGGTTTTCACAACCCGTCGGATGTGAATAAAAATAACCACAGCGCTTTCGCCGTCGCTATCCGGCGATGGCTACTAACCCTGCGTTAAGAAGCGCTGCACGAGCGCCATATTTGCCGCAAAAAAAGCGGGCCGGGACAATAATCTGTTCGATGGAAGCTATCCGGCTATTCCTTTGAGCTACGGGACGAAGAGGAGGCGGAAGCCAAAATTATTGTTGGAATTGTCGGGGTTGTTGTTGTTGCGGTTAGCCGACTGGCAGTTTCCAGCATTGTTGATCCACGAGCCTCCGCGTATTACACGGTTCGTACCCACGATTATTGCCCGATATTGCAAAGAACTTGTTTACGAAAATACAAACTATCAGCATGAAAAACAAAGGAATTTAAAGCCATTGCATGCCTCTGGAATTCTGCCTGTGACCATATTTTTTTTTCTAAATTGCCGGTATATATTTTTGTTTTTAGCCGGTAACGTTTCCTGCTTCGGGCTGCAAGATATATTTTTTCGGGAAACACCAGGTAACTTAAAAATGTCAACCCTTTTGAAGTACTATTTAACGCGGCTGTTTTAAGGGTTAGTTCAAGGTTTTCACTTAAAAACGCAGTTATTTTATTTCCTGCCTGCTTAAGCATATCTTTATCATCGTGCCATATGATAAAATCGTCCATATACCTTACGTAGGCGGGCATATGTAAATGCTCCAAAACATAATGATCAAGCATTCCCAGATAATGGTTTGCAAAGTACTGGCTTGTAAGGTTCCCGATCGGAACACCTTTGGCGGGTTGTGTGTTGTAAGAATTAATTATCTGGCCGAAAATATGAAGTAAAACAGGATCCTTGAATTTATTCCGCAGCATTTTTTGAAGAATTGTCTGATCAATACTGTCGAAGTATTTTCGAATATCAAATTTATAGTACCACTGGTACTGTTTTTGAAATTGTGCCGAGCGTTCCAGTGCTTTATAGGTGCCCTTTCCAATGCGTGTGGCATAGCTGTCGAAAATCTGGTACTTTTCAAAAAAAAGATGACAAATATTCATCAGGGCATGATGCATGACACGTTCACCAAATCCTGCCGCACAGATTTGCCTTTTCTTAGGGTCATAAATGGTGAAATAATGATAAGTCCCGGCAATAATGTTCCCTGTCAGCAGCTTTTCTTGCAACTGTGCTAAATTTGACTGTAAATTCTTCCTGTATTCAATTACCTGGAGCTTATCCTCTTTTCCTTTTTTTGCTTTAAAATAGGCGAGTTCCAGGTTATCAAAACAAGTTATCCGGGGCATCAGTAACCCTGCTCGTTTCATCGTTTCCCGTTTTAAACATTTGAAGAAAAGGTGCCCCGTACTTTTCGGTTTTTTTATCCCCGATACCTTTAATTTTTTTCAAACTGGTCATGGTTAATTCCGGTAGTTTTGCTATTTCAGCAAGTTCAGCGTCGGTAAAAACCACGTAAGCAGACACACCGTCATCTGCGGCAATTTTTTTGCGTATTTCACGCAGTCGGGAAAACCTGGCAAACACATCCGGTTCAAGGGTTTTAATATAATCTGTTTTTTCCCTGGAAGAATTTTCAGCGACTCCTGAAACTAAATAACTTATGCAGATACACCAGTAGTCGCCATTTGAAGTCTGAACCAATTGCTTTTCGGTTTCAACAACTTTATGTGACCGTAAAAACGCGTTCAATTCTTCGTTGTAATCACTTACAGCGGTAATCGGGATGGTAAAAAATTTGATTTGCATGGAGGTCAAATGATTAAATTTAGTAAAAAGGCGGGCAATAAATTTTTTTTTCCGCCATGGCGGATTATTGAGCTCATAAGCCAAAAAATGAACCCTTTACCCGGCTACCGCCGGGCGCGCGTATCATTTTTTTGGCTTACTCACTGCCTGTTAGCTCAAAGGAATAAACCAAATAAACATCCATCAAACTACGGGACGAAGAGGAGGCGGAAGCCAAAATCATTGCCGGAATTGTCGGGGAAGTAGTTGAAGCGGCGCGCCGACCGGCAGTTCCCAGCACTGAGGATCCACGAGCCTCCGCGTATAACACGGTACGCACCCGAATTTTCACCTATTGGATTGTCAACCTGGTCGTTGTTATATTCCCCGGACCAGTCCCAGCACCATTCCCAAACGTTGCCGCTCATGTCGTACAGGCCAACCTGGTTCGGGAATTTTAGCCCGACGGGTTTGGATTCGTATTCGTTGTTCCCGTCATACCAGCCGACAAGGTCAAGGATATCGGAACCGGCGTAGCGTTGTGTCACATCCGACGGGTTTTGAAAACCCACATCCGACGGGTTTTCAAAACCCGTCGGATGTGCGGCATATTCCCACTCGGCCTCGGTTGGCAACCGGAAGCCCTTTGATGTCGGGTTGATTTTATATGAATTTAATTGCTCGTCGGTCAGGTTAACCAACTTGCACATATCCGACCCCTTTAATTGCGCTGAATTCATTAATTCTTCATTCAGCCTCCCGCAAAATCTCACGGCTTCATACCACGATACCGATTCAACCGGGTGATGAGAACCTTTAAACGAGGATGGATTGGCTCCGGTAACCGCTTCATAAAATTCCTGCGTTACGGGAAATTGTGCCATGCAAAAGCCATTCACTTTAACGGTTTGGCCGTCCTTACGCAAAAAGGAGCCGCCGGGGATGGATATCAGGTTACATAATGCCCGGTCGCCGATGGTCAACTGGTACCCGGTGTTGGTTTGTTTCAGTACAGGGTTTTCCATGATTTTTTCTGGTAATATGATGGTATAATCTGTTAGTATTGTTGCGACTTTGCGAAAATCCCCAAAGAACCTATCGGTCAAATATCCGGATTTGACCGATTCCTAATTTACAAATATATTAAAGTTATTTACAGGGATACTGCAAGTTAACAAAAATGAAAATCATTTATCGCCTTAATCAAAAAGATTTACCTTTGATAGCAACATCCTTTTCAAAAGGATACCAGTAAGTAAAATACCGACACCCTGTCATTATGATACCAAGCCAGCGACAAGCCACCCAAATTATTCCATCATGACCCAACCCACACGCTTCAAACTTTTTTCGATCCTCGCCTACTTCCTTGCTGTGGCAGGGCTTATATGGCTGCTCATGAATAAGTGCCTCATTTCGGCAAATCCAATCAGGATTGCAGTACAGGTTTTATGTGCGGCGCTCATGGTCTGGGCCCGTATCACCTTCGGACTCCGGAGCTTTCATGCCACGGCCAATACCACGAAAGGTGAACTTGTGACCAACGGCCCTTACCGGTGGTGGCGGCACCCGATCTATGCTTCGGTAACCTATTTTGTGTGGGTGGGGGCTGTCTCCTTTCTATTACCAGTTGCCTTTGCAGCGGCCGCACTGGTCACGGCTGGACTCGTTGCACGCATGCTCACCGAGGAAAAATTCCTGAAGACGGCCTACCATGAATATGAAGGTTATATGAAGCGTACCTTCAGGCTGGTGCCGTTTGTGTTTTAAATTTCAGAGTCCGGGGGATCCGCTTTTTCCGTTGCCGGCAGAGTGAAATAAAAGGTGGTTCCACGGCCTTCTTCACTCTCAGCCCTGATTTTACCGTTGTTTCGTTCAATGAAGTCCCTGCAGAGGACCAGCCCCAGGCCGGTGCTGGGCTCGCCCTCCGTGCCTTTGCGGCTGGTGTTGATGTCGAGATGGAAGAGGTTGCCGACCATTTCCCGGCTCATACCGATGCCGGTATCACGGATGGAAATTTCGATGGTATTGCCAGGCAGTTTTTTAGCGGCGATGGTAACCTCCCCGCCTTTTAGGGTGAACTTCACGGCATTCATCGACAGGTTGCGGATGATCGAGGCAAACATGTTTTCGTCGGCAAATACCTCCAGGTCCCCGGCAATCTGATAACCCACCGAGATCTCTTTTTTGTCGGCCGCTTCGAGGGCAAACACCATGCTTTCCTTCGTTTTGGCCAATAACGGCATGGATGCCGGGTTGAAAGCGGTAACCCCCCGCTGCAGCGACGACCATTCCAGCAGGTTTTCAAGCAACCGGTAGAGGTTTGTGGCCGATTTCCGCATCAGGAGCGCCATCTTCTGTATATCGTCAAGCCGCATGGAGGGCAGTTCTTCAGCCATGATGCGGGTGAAACCCAGGAAAGCATTGAAGGGGCTTCGGATGTCGTGGGCGATGATGGAAAAAAACTTATCCTTTTCTGTGTTGGCAGTTATCAGCTGCTCGTTTTTCAGCCGGAGTTCATCCTCCGCCCGTTTATGATCGGTGATATCCCTGGAGATGCCGAAGGTGCCGACGATTTTTTTGTCTTTGTCAAGCAACGGCATCTTGGTGGTGTTATACCAGTTCCGGCTCTGGTCATTCCTGATGGTCAGTTCTTCCTTGTTCAGTGCCCGGCCGGTCCGGATAATCTCCTGTTCATCATCATATTGCGGTTGCGCCGCCTCTTTAACGAAAAAGTCAAAATCGGATTTGTTCTTCATCTGGGCCGGATCACTGAGCCCGAATGACTGCAGGTGGGCCCGGTTGTTCCGGAAGAACCGGCTTGAAAGGTCCTTGAAATAGATATGATCAGGAATGTTATCCATCAGGGCCGCCATCAGGTACTGTTCCCTGAGCAGGTCTTCCTCGACCTGTTTGCGCTGCGTGATGTCGAGGAACGACCAGACCCTGCCTGCCGGTCCGCCCCCCAGGTAAATGGGTTTTGAAATGCGTTCGAGAATCCGGCCGTCCTTCAGGCAGACCAGGTCAAGGCTTTCATCTTCAGGATGTGTGTACAACTCTGTTACCTTGGACATGAACTCGCCGGGATCGGCAAGTTGTGTAACTGCATATTCCAGCAGGGTGCTGTCGAGCTTTGAAGCAAGAACATTTTCAGGTATATGCCACAGTTCAGCGAATTTGGTGTTGGTCCTGAGTACAATGCCATCGTGACTTACAACCAGGATGCCATGATGGATGGACTCAAGGATTGCCTCCAGCAGCGACAGCGAATTTTTAAGTGCCTCATCCGATGGGCTCATTTTATTCATTAAGATTCATTTGAGCTTAATTTGTTATACTTTTGATAAATATCACACAACAAACATGCCAAAGCGTAATCAAGGGAGTATAAATCTTTTGATAATGAATGGGTTAAAGGTACGACAAAAATCCCGAACATGCGGGATTATTTTGCATAACCATTGGATCGGGGCAATACGCCGGGTAACGGAGCCGGTTTTTTATAAATTCCGAAACACGCACCAGGCACAATAAACCGGATATTATGACAGGAAAAACAGGATTGCACAAAGAGAAGCATCTGAAAAGTTCGGATTTCATTACCGATATCGTGATCGGCATGTCCGACGGACTTACGGTTCCATTCGCGCTGGCAGCCGGGCTGAGTGGCGCCGTTCAGCACAATTCCGTGGTGATCACGGCAGGCATCGCCGAGATTGTGGCGGGGAGCATTGCCATGGGACTGGGCGGGTACCTTGCCGGGAAGACCGAGCAAGAGCATTTTCAGAGTGAGCTGAAGCGGGAATACGAGGAGGTCGAGACCATCCCTGAAAAGGAAAAAGGGGAGGTGAGGCAGATATTCGCTCAATACGGGTTGAATGAACCAACGCAGAACATCATCGCTGAGGAGCTGGCAAAAGATAAGGACAAATGGGTTGATTTCATGTTGAAATATGAGCTGGGACTTGAAAAACCTGACGTCAACAGGGCAAGAAACAGTGCTGCAACGATCGGAATTTCATACATCGTTGGAGGTCTGATCCCGTTGTCGGCCTACTTCTTCACGCCAACACCTTTCCGGGGACTGGTGATCTCTGCCCTGCTTACAGTCGTCTGTCTTTTCCTGTTCGGCTATTTTAAAAGCAAAGTAACCGGACAGCCCCCGGTTAAGGGGGCGCTGAAGGTGATGTTTATCGGCATAGCAGCGGCTTCAGCGGCGTTCGTGGTGGCCAAACTGTTCAGTCTTTTATTTTGAGCCGGGGTCAACTTCCCACCTTTCTTTCCCGTTTTTGATCCTGGGTTTATAAACAGGAATTTTGGGGTTAAAGGTGATGTCAATAAAGGAGATCTTGTTTTGATTATCCAGCTTTAACAGCAGCGATTGATAGGGATTGAATTGTAGGTCGGCGGGAACAGCGGCCCCGTGATAATTGATCGTGATGTGGTAACTCTCCGCTTTGTCATTCAACGACTGGCCATATTCCAGGGGGAAGGTGAGATGCTGCGATCGCGGGTTTGCAAAGAAGATATACAGCCCTTCCTCCGTTTTCCTGCACCAGTAGTCGAATTTTTCAGTTCCGGTTATGAAAGAGGTGACTTTTACCATCTCTTTCCAGGATGCTTTAACATTCCCTGATCGTTTCAATTTTTCCGTGAGAAGCTGGTACCGGCTTTTTGACTTATGCAACCCTGGTTCCGCGGGATCCTGTTTCAGGCATACGGGAAGGCCCTGTTCTGCAAGTTCGCCGATGCGTTTGAGCGCATCTGCATCCATGTACTTCACATCAACATAGAGTGCAGAAAAGGAAAAGTCGCCGGCGATGAGACGGCCATCCCGAACAGTTGCTTTTTTAAGGAAATCAGCATTGATCCATAGCGGGCGGAAGGCTTTGAGTTCGTCGGGCAGGTAAGTGTATCGATGTTCATATTCTCCCCAGGCCCAAATGAACTGCTTCTCAACGGGCAGTTCCCCGGCGATCCACCGGTCTTCGTTGGGCAGGTAAACAGCCACATCTGAATAAATAGTTCCCTTTTTCATGTAAGCGGATACCTTTTCCATATACTTGTTGAATGCGGGGATCTCTTCGGCCAGCGAACCGCTTTTCCCCACATGCACCGAGGCATAGAACTTTACGGTATCCTGCCCGGCCGGGTTAAATGGTTTTCCGTGCCAGATCACCTGGTTTACTCCGTTGGCAAAGAGCGCATCGGCGACCAGTTTCAGGTCGGCGGTCTGTTCTTCCGAATGATGGATGCGCGGCCAGCCATAGAGGCAGGTGAAGGTTTCAGAACTTACCACTGTTTTCCCGGTAAGCCCGGCAGCAGAAGCCACAATGTTGGCATAAGCGGGTTCATACAGCAGCGCTTCGGTTTCGGGTACGTCGACAGCGGCATACGATGAAATGATGTCGCAGGGAGCGCCTGCGCACTGTGCCCGGGAATAGGCGCCAAGTTCGTGGCTTTTTTGGGTAAAGGGTTTGTAAAATTCTTCGATCACATATTCGGAGAGGAGTTTCATGTAATCGTAACGGACACTGCGCCAGGGCTCTTTGTTTGAATAAAGACTGTCCCTATAACCTGAAATGGAATAGCTGTAGCGTTTTTGAAATTTCTCTGTAAAACCCGGTGTCGAAAGGAATTTGGTTTCAACCTCCCATGAATCGCAAAAGAGCCCCGACATCGAGCCCTTTAGGGCCGGTTTCAGCGCATCGCCGGTTCGCGAGGCATAATTATAAAAGGCTTTCCTGTTGAGGTGATCGATGATATATCCTTTTTTAGGATATTCCCACGAAGCAGTCATGTCCTGCCGCCAGGTCGAGTCGGTCATGTTCATAGTGGCCTCGCTGAAGGGGACTTTCGTATCGCCAAAGGGCCACAGCGAGCCGAAGGTAAAGTCGCACCCCAGCCCGAGACTGTCGGCGCTTTGCTTGGCAGCGGCAACCATGGCTGACCATTCGGGGCTGAGCCACTCCTGCCTCGGGGTGTAATTTACCGTATCTTTTTTCATCCGGTTGAGCGGGTACACCCAGGCAATTTCAACCCCGCCAAACCCATTGTTTTTCAGCCATACCAGGTTATCCGTTACCGATGCCCTGTCGATCACGGATGCAAACCACCACCAGCGTGTCCATGGCCGGGAATCGCGGTAGATCCGTGAATTTTTCATGTCGGGTTTACCTCCGGGTTCCATATTCTGCGGATGGGAGGGAAGTAAGAATGCAAGGAAGATGCAGGCAAGGAGAACCTGTTTTTTCATGGGAAGCAGCTTTTATGATGAACAAATATACTGCGACTGGTTGAGATTGCAATCACCGTGTCTGATTTTGAACCGGGGTAAAGCTTCGAATCGTACCTTTGCATCCTTTTAATTTAGTTTATCCTGAGATGAAAATCATGAAATTTGGGGGAACCTCCGTAGGGTCCCCGGAACGGATCAGGTCGGTTGCGGCATTGGTTGCCGGGCTTGATGAGCCCATGGTCGTCGTGCTGTCGGCCATGTCGGGAACCACCAACAGCCTGGTGGAAATTGCCGGCAGCCTGAGAAATAACAACCCGGACGAGGCTCGTGAAAAGATAAACCTGCTTGAGAAACGCTACGAACAGGTGGTGTCGGATTTGTTTGAAACCAGCGAATACATGGATAAGGGGGCAGAAATGATCCGGAACCATTTCAGGTATCTGGACTCATTTACGCAGGACCTCTTCACCGCCAACGAGGTAAAATGCGTGCTTGCCCAGGGAGAGCTTATTTCAACGGCCCTGTTCCAGTTCCATCTTGAAGAACGGAATATCCCTTCAGTGCTGCTGCCTGCGCTGAATTTCATGCGCATCGACCGCGAACAGGAGCCCGACCAGTATTATATCCGGGAGAACATCCAACGCGAAACCGATAAATACCCGGATAACAGGCTGTTCATTACCCAGGGGTTCATCTGCCGCAATGCCTATGGCGAAATCGATAACCTCCGACGCGGCGGAAGCGATTATTCAGCCTCGCTCATCGGTTCGGCAGTGGATGCTTCCACCATCGTAATCTGGACCGACATTGACGGGTTCCACGACAACGACCCGCGGTTTGTAGAGCAAACGCATCCGATTGCCGAACTTTCATTCGACGAAGCCGCCGAGCTCGCCTACTTCGGTGCCAAGATACTGCATCCTTCAACCATTCTCCCTGCCAAAGTCGCGGGCATCCCGGTGATCATCAAAAACACCCTGGACCCGGGCGCCACAGGAACAACCATCTCCGACAAGCCCGCCGGTAAAGGGGTCAAGGCGATCGCCGCCAAAGACGGCATTACCGCCATCCGGGTAAAATCGGGCAGGATGCTGCTTGCCTATGGTTTCATGCGCAAGGTATTCGAGATATTCGAACTTTACAAAACGCCGATCGATATGATCACCACCTCGGAGATCAGCGTTTCGGTGACCATTGACGACCTCACCCATCTAACCCAGGTTACCGGCGACCTTCAGCATTATGGCACGGTGGAGGTGGATCATGACCAGACCATCGTATGCGCCGTCGGGGAAGGAATTTCCTCCGAAACCAACATTGCCGCCGGCTTGTTCAAAGCGCTGGAGGGCATTCCCATCCGGATGATCTCTTATGGCGGAAGCCAGAACAACATCTCGATCCTCATCCCGTCGGCATTTAAGAAACAGGCGCTGAATGCGCTCAGTTCCCATCTTTTCAGCCATTGATCCCCGAATCCCCGCCCATGTTCAAGGAAGAAACCATCAGCCTATTCCGGACAATTCCAACCCCATTCTACTATTACGACATGGAGTTGCTCGCGGCAACGCTGTCGGAATGTTCAAAGGAAGCCGAAAAATACGGTTATCTGCTTCACTACGCGCTGAAGGCCAACTCCAATCCCGAAATACTCGCCATGATCAGCAGCACGGGTTATGGCGCCGACTGTGTAAGCGGAAACGAGATCAAGGCAGCCCTCACGAATGGGTTTAACCCCGGCCGCATCATGTTTTCCGGGGTGGGAAAGTCGGATGATGAGATCACACTGGCGTTACAATTGCGGATTCAAAGCATCAACGTGGAGTCGCGCCAGGAAATGGAGGTCATCAACGCACTGGCCGGGGCCATGGGGCTCACGGCGGATATTTCGCTGCGGATCATCCCCAACGTGGATGCCCGCACCCACCGGTACATCACCACAGGACTGGAGGAGAACAAGTTCGGGATTTTGCCCTGGGATTTTGACGAGGTGCTGGAGAAGCTGAAAACCCTGGGGAACCTCAGGTTGAAGGGGCTTCACTTTCACATCGGCTCCCAGATTACCGACCTGGATGTGTTTAAAAGCCTTTGCCACCGTGTCAACGACATCAATGGCTGGTTCATGACCAACCAGGTTTTCCCGGAGATCATCAATGTTGGCGGGGGGCTGGGGATCGATTACAGGGATCCTGACAGGAACGGGATTCCTGATTTTTCTTCCTATTTCAGGATTTTCAGCGATTTTATCGAACTCCAGGGAAACCAGCAGCTCCATTTTGAGCCGGGGCGTGCCCTGGTAGGCCAGTGCGGCAGCCTGATCACGAAGGTTCTCTTTGTTAAAAAGGGGATCAGCACCCGTTTTGCCATTGTCGATGCCGGGATGAACGACCTCATCCGCCCGGCCCTCTATCAAAGTTATCACAGGATAGAGAACCTGACCTCCGGGGAGAAACCCGAAAAATATGATGTGGTAGGTCCGATCTGCGAATCGTCCGACTGTTTCGGGAAGGCAGTCACATTGCCGTTAACGAACCGCGGGGACCTGCTGGCAATAAGGTCAGTGGGCGCTTACGGACAAACCATGGCGTCGCGTTACAACCTGCGGGATCTCGCTAAAGCATTTTACTCCAGTCCTACCAGATCTTAACCAGCTGGTTAGCGGGTTTCCACATGGCATCGCCTTTTTTAATGCCGAATGCGTTGAAAAATTCAGGCATATTGGCCAGCGGGCCGAGCACCCTGAATTTAGCAGGGGAATGTACGTCACTGCGAACCTGGTTTGCAATCCCCTCGGGACGATCATTGATCATCCATGCCAGGGCATAGCCTAAAAAGAAGCGTCTGTCGGGGTTCAGCCCGGCGATGATCTCCTGGTTTTTATACTGGCTGGTCTTCTCAAACGCCTCGTACCCCATCACGATCCCGCCAAGGTCGGCAATGTTTTCGCCCTGCGTCTGGTCACCGTTCACATGCAGGCTGTCAACAGCAATGAAACCGTTGAACTGGTTCACGATCATTTTCGTTTTTGCATAAAACTGCACGCTGTCGCTGGGAATCCACCAGTTGAACAAGTTGCCCTTTTCATCATACTTACTGCCCTGGTCGTCAAAGCCGTGTGTGATCTCATGCCCGAAGGTCGATCCCCCGATCACGGAATAAAGAATGGCGTCGTCGGCGAGTTTGCGTTCAAACCCGGGAACGATGATGTTGGAGCCCGGTACGACAATCTCGTTGTTTGAAGGATTGTAGTAAGCATTGTAAGTCTGGGGTTCCATGTCCCATTCGGTGCGGTCGACCGGTTTGCCGTATTTGGCGATCATGTACCCGAACCACCATTTATTGGTGTTCATGGCGTTGCGCACATACGACGAACGGTCGATCTGCAGGGCACTCATGTCTTTCCACTTGTCGGGATAACCTACTTTGATGATCACGGCGTCGAGTTTTTTCAGCGCTTTGACTTTGGTGGTTTCACTCATCCAGTCGAGTGATTTGATCCTTTCGGCATAAACGGTTTTTATGGAATTGCCGATTTCCTGCAGCTTTTCCTTGGTTCCTTTCGGCAGGTATTCGTCGACGTAGATCTGGCCGATCAGTTCGCCCAGAGAACCGTTTGTTTGCTCGACAACCCTTTTCCAGCGCGGCTTTGGTTCGGGAATGCCACGCAAGGTCGTGGAATAGAAACTGAAAGATTCAAGATAGGTTTTATCATCCATGTAGCGCGCCAGTCCACGGATGAGATGAAATTTGAGGTAATTTTTCCAGACATCCAGCGGGAAGGCCTTTAACTGGCTGTTGAGTGCGGTTAAAAATTCCGGCTGACCGACAATGACTGTATCGACTTTCTGCAACCCGGCGCTTTCGAAGAAGCGCATCCAGTCGAATCCGGGCGCCAGTTCTTTCAGCCTGGCAACCGGGAACTTGTTGTAATTTTTCAGGGGGTCGCGGGTATCGGCCAGTTTGCGGGAGCCTGCAGCAAGAGCGGTTTCAAGTTCCATGATTTTTGAGGCAGCCTGTTTTGAACCGGCATCGGCGTAGCCCATGATTTTGAACATGCCGGCAAGATGATCAACGAACTTGCCCCTGATCATAACCGCCCGGGCGTCTTTGTCAAAATAGTAGTCGCGGTTGGGGAGGCTGAGGCCGCCCTGGCTGATGAACACGGCGTTCTTGCTGCTGATGCGGTCATCCTGCCTGATTTCGAAACTGCACAGCGGAGACCCTGAAACGGAATGAATGTATGCAGCGACCACGGCAAGATCCTGCAGGGTTTTCACGCCGTCGATCCTGCCGAGATCCGATTTAAGCGGTGAAATCCCTGTTTTGTTGAGGGAAACGCTGTCCATGCCGGTAAAGAAGAAATCGCCGATCTTTTGTTTATTGCTTCCGGCCGGGTTGCCGGCCGACGTTGAAGCGGAAACACAGATATTTTTAACCTGGCTGTTGATCGTATCCTGGATGAGCTGCCACAGCCCGTTGCTCTGCTCGCTTGCAGGGATAGGATGTTCTTTGAACCATTTCCCGTTTGCGAACAAGAAAAAATCATCGCCGGGCTTCACGGTTGAATCAATGTGTGAAACCAGCGGGTCAGGGCTTTTTCCGCCATTTTTTTCGGTTTGGGGGTTGCACGATACTGCTGTGGCGACGAGGACAGCCAGGAACAGGTATAAAAAACTTTTACTCATCAGCATGAAATTAGGTTGTCGTTTTTACAGAGGAAATTTCCGCACTTGTCAATACCTGAGTGCCACCAGCAGCGCACCGGTGATGTAGGCTGCGATCCACCACAGGTATGCTCCGAGCGAATACCAGTGGATCCCTTTTGTTACTTTCACGGTGCGATCATTCCGTTTGTAAAACCGCCAGATCAGGATTGCGTCGGTTAGCATCCCGGCCAGGGAGGAGTATCCCAGGATCCCGTGCAGGGTGAATGCGCCGTGGCTCGACCCAAGGATCATGAAGGCGGTGGCTGTTATATCAAGCAGCACCCCAAGGCTGAGGAAGATCAGCACGGTGGGGCTGATCAGCCGTTTGCGTTGTTCGGTGATAATGGCCACGCTGTAGCAGGCCAGTGCTGTTTGAACGGTGATAATACCAGTAAGTGAAAAGAGATTCATCGTTAACGTTTTAATAAGTTACACCCTGTCAGGGTCCACCACCCTGTCAGGGTCCACCACCCCGTCAGGGTCCACCACCCCGTCAGGGTCCACCACCCCGTCAGGGTGGTCGGAACCGTCGACCTTCACGAGCGAACGAAACAAGGTTTGTTCCGAGGCAAGCCGGTCGGCATTGCCATATACACACAAGGCATCCTGGCTTAAAATATCGGTCACCAGTTGTGTAAAGCCCCGGATATCCTGCGGCGTGGTCGAAAGCACATCTTCCCGGTCATGCTGAACCTCTTCGGCAGTGCGCCTTGAGAAAAACATGCTCACAGCCTGGTCGCCTTTTTGTGAAGGAGTGAGTGGGGAATCCATCTCTGAAATGGTTCCGATTATATACCGGCTCATGAGCTTTTCATCTGCATCGAACGAACCGAGATACCCTGCTGTATTCCGGTAATTTTCAAGGGTGGCTCCCAGGTTGGGATCACGGTACGAATTGAAGGTAAAATCCCCCGACGGCGAAATGGAACAAAACCCGCCATAAGCACCGCCGATCACCCGGATCCGGGTTTGCAGCCAGTCGGTTGAAAGCACCTGGTTCAGCACACGCATTTTGGCGCTCCAGGTATAACCAAGCTTCTTGAAATTATACCCGTTCACAACATATTGTACATTCGAAGCTGCCTGCAACCCTTCATTGCTTTTTTCAAGGGTAAAGTTCCAGGTGTTGTACCCGGTACTGCCCTGAGGCAACTGCCGGGCAAGAAAATTCAGCCCGTTGCTGAATACCAGGTGGTCGCGCTTTTCGCAGGTAACCGACGAAACCATGTTGTTCCATGTGAAAAGCAAGGCAGCAGCCTTTTGCAGGCTGGCACAGATCGTGGGGGCAGCGGTGTCAAAATTCCTGACAAGATCAGATACAAACCAGTAGTAGGAGAGGCCGCCCGTAAGTTCATTGAACATCCCGTAATTGCTGATGTAGGAAGAAAACCGGCGGCTTGCCACATGGTACCCGCTGCCCTTCACCTGGGCATCGAGTTGCGAATGATGACGAAGTAACACTGTTTTCAACCGTTCTACATCGTCGAACAGGGTGTTATCAAGGATCTCCTCACCCAACTCAAAGAGTTTGCCAACCTTGTGGTTAATCGCCTTGGAAGTAACAACAAACTTGGGGATCATCTGGTTGTCGTCTGATTTTACCAGATAGGTCCGGAGCGATGTGAAGAACCCGCCTGTATGGATGTTCAGCATCTTGTTGAGTTCCCCGAATGAATAATTCTTCGTGTTCATGCTTCCTATCACGTGCGACAGGAGCGATGCATATGGGATCATCTCCTGAGGCAGGACCCGCAGGTCGAAAAACAGGTTTACATACACCACATCATTGGTAAATTCCTCGTGGGCCAGCACCGGAATCCCGGAGATATTTTGTTCATCGATCGTGTAATAGACCGACTTTGGCTCGATGTCGCCGAGGGCAAGCATGGGTACCGATGCCAGCGCTTCAGGTGTGTCTTCCCGTTGCTGGTAGGCAATGAGTGCTTCGGTCTGACTGATCAGCGCGGTAATGGCCTCATCGTCAAGGGTAGATTTGTGTTTTGCAAGTTCGGCATCCAGCAGGGATTGGCGTTCCTTTTCCATCCCCGGGGCGGGTTCCAGGCTGAGAAGCAGTGAATGAGGGTTGCCGAGGAACCAGGTACGGATGATGTTCTCGAAGTAATCGCTGGTCAGCCCTTTTTTTACCTCTGCCAGCACAAGTTCGTACTCCAGTCCGGTAAGCGGATCATCGGCAAAGAACCACCCGGCAAGGGTCATGTTCAGGTAGGTCAAACCTTTCTGGGCATCATCGCCTTCACGCAGGCGGAATTCAATGCGGTTGATCACCCCTTCTACTTCCTCCTTGTTCAATCCTTCGGCAACAACTTTTTCAAGGGTAGTGGTCACCACTTCCATGAACTTGGGCTTATCACCCGGGTTGGCGTTAATGGCCGCGATCTGCACGGCATGCTGGTTGAAGTTGGAGGATGACGCCGACACATCCTGGCCGATACCGGCCTCAAGCAGGGCCAGTCTTACCGGGCCGGATTCCTGGTTGACCAGCACCTCGCAAAGGATATCGAGTGCGAGCGAAAGGGCCAGGTCGGTATTGTGGCCGGCCACGAAATTATAAGTCAGAAATGTCTGGTTTTCAACAACCGACTCCTCCATCAGCGGGTAAAAAGCTGTAATGTCCTTCATGACAGTGAATGGAGGCTGGTCCCCGATGGTAATGGCATTCCCGGTCTTTTCATACTTTGAAAGGTAGGCTGAATCGATGAACTCCATTTCCTGGCCGGCATCGGCATTCCCATAAAGGAAAATATAGCTATTCTCAGGATGGTAGTTTTTACGGTGAAATTGCATAAATGAGTCGCGGGTGAGGGTCGGGATTGCTTCGGGTGTACCGCCTGATTCAAAGCCATAGGCGTTGTCGGGGAACAGGTGTTTGAAAACCTGGTACCACAATTCACGTTGCGGGTTGGAGAAAGACCCTTTCATCTCGTTATAGACGACGCCGGTGTAATTCAGCGGCTCATTCCTGTTGGTCAGTTCATAATGCCATCCCTCCTGTTGAAGGATCCTCGGATCATCATAGATCAGCGGGTTGAACACTGCGTCCAGGTATACATGCATCAGGTTGAAATAATCCCTGTCGTTCATGCTTGCAACCGGGTACATCGTATAATCCTTGGAAGTAAACGCATTGAGAAAGGTGCTCAGCGAGCCTTTGAGCAGCACATCGAAGGGGCTTTTCACGGGGAATCCTTTGGATCCGTTGAGTACCGAATGTTCCATGATGTGCGGGGCCCCATTGTCGGATTCGGGGAAGGTTTTAAACCCGATGCTGAAGGTCTTGTTGGCATCGTCGCAGGCGATCTTTACCAGGCGGGCACCGCTTTTTACATGGTGGAAATAGAAGCAGTCGGCATGCAACTCCTTCACAAAGCGCTGTTCGGCAAGCCGGAACCCATGATAAATATTGCCTGGAATATATGTTGTGGTCATAACGTCGGTTCAATTTGGTGACAAAGATAACGCAACATTGGGTAAACAATTTTGACAAGGAGGAGATATAGTTGTCGTTTTTCGAATTACCTTTTGGCCGTAATCCTCATTCATCAATAAAACCCATCATGACCTTATTCAGGAAAACATACCGTATTGAGGGGTCGCGGTGGCCCTGGCGGGATTATTTTATAAGCGACAGTCCTTCCAGGGCTGAAACATCCTTTGGCTTGTTCAGCAATACTTTGTTGAACATCACCTGGGCTTCACGGAACTTCCCGAGCTTGTAATTTGTCCAGCCATAAAGGAGCATGCTGTCATAATCAAAAGGGTAGAGGTTGATCACCTTTTCAAGATATTTTTCCGCTTTGGCGTAATCTTTTCGTCCATAATAGATCGAACCCATTCTGTAGTTGGCCAGGGTATTTTGCGGATCAATGGTCAGAATTTCATTGTACTGCTTAATCACCTGGTCCCAGTTCCCCAGGGCTGATGCGGGGTAAACAAACCCAAATTTTGGTTCAATGGCATAGGGTTTCAGATTAATCGCTTTTTGATAATAGGACGACGATTCGGTAAACTGTCCTGCCAGGTTGGTCAGCCAGCCCAGGCGCAGGTTGATTTCATAGGAATCTTCCTGGTAAATTTTCTTCATGGTGGCAATGGCTTCATTGAAATTACCCCTCCCTTCAAATTCCTGGCTCCTGGCAAAAGTCTCCTGGAGCGTAGCATTATTTGACTGGCTGAACAGATGCACTGAACAAAGCAGAAACAATGAAATGGCCAAACAGCGAAATGACGAATAATTTTTAATTTTTAATTTGTAATTTTTAATTTTCTCTATAGTTTCCATGTGATTCCTCCGATTATTGTGTTTGTGTTATAGGGATTGGTTTTGTATTGTGGTGTTTCCTTGATTGCATGGGTGTCAGGGTCCTGGGTCTTTATGTAATAAAGTTGCTGGCTCTCTTTACGGAAATACTGGTAAAGCAGCGAAAACTGGAGATGCTTGCCAGCCATGAAAACCAGGGTGGCTCCTCCTCTGTAATCAATGATATCAGTATTGTTATAGACTACAGATCCGTTAAGAATGTTGGAATTGGTAAAGTTGCCATAGTGGAAATTTGCTTCGGCCCACATCCATCTTGTGCATTTCAAGCCCAGAACCTGGCTGTATAACAGCCGGCTGTCGCTGCCCTGCATAAAACCGGTAATGGAAGTGCTCCCATAAATATTGAAGTTGCCAAATGGGAAATAGGTCAGCGACAAACCAGCCTGTTTCTGCGTTTTACCATTCAGGTCCGACCAACTGCCGGTAAGTGCAAGGGTTAACCTCCCTAAGTCTTTCGAAATGCGGAGGGAAGCCACATAGTTATTAAACGCCGTGTCTTTCCGGGCGTAGGAGTAGGTAAGCCGTGTAAAGGGAAATGTATGGTAGGTGCTGTTGTAGCTCGTATAAAAGGCGGTATCACTCACGGTATCCCTGGTATAAGATGGGTTGACCATGGTATAGCTCACATGAAGCCAGTGAAATGCGGGGATAATTTTAATTCCGAATGGCAGGGCGACAGAGGCATTGACATAGGCCTCATGTTGCATGACATGATAGGTGAAGCTGGTGTCATGAATCACCCAGGGAAAGGAATAGTTATAGCTCTTACCCCATGAGGAATCGGTGATGCTTTGCAGTTGATCTTCATTCCGGACATACTGGATGTACTTCGTTTTTGTGAAGTTAAGGTAGTTGTAGTCTATTGAAATGCCAACCCGGTTTGAGACCCTCAGCTTCAAACCAAGATTGGAGTATAAACTATTCCCGTAAAGATCCCGTTCCCCGTAAACGCTGTCTTTCCCCATCAGGGTGCTTAGGTTCGAGGGTGATTTGTCGCTGCTGATGGTATAACCGCTTTCAACATGAACCTGCTCCACGAACCCGGTCTTGTCAAGAACGGTATCCCGGTCCTCCCTCGGCATGGATGCCCTGAGGAGCCGTGCTTCTTCGTTACGGTTGGTATAGAAATAGGCACGATAGAGGTAATCTCCGGCCATCGGATCACTTGAATTGAATTGCCTTGCCTTTTTCAGATGGATGATGGCAGGGAAGTATTCCGCTTTTTGATAATAGGAGATGCCCATACGCAAGCGGAGGTAGTAATAATCGATATGCTGATGCAGGGCCTTCTTGCCGATCACAATCACACTGTCCCACTTTTGTTCCGTGAAGCACCGGTTTGTGACCGTCTCAACCGTAGAATAATCAAGCTTAACGGATGCATAAACCGGGGTGGTTGCAACGGATGCCAGTGTGATCAGGAACATGAGCAGTTTTTTTATCATCGGCCGCTAACCATTTTGACTGCTGTTTCTTTTTCATTTTCGCGTATGATGAACCGCTCCAGTCCGTGAATCCCGATAAAGAGATTACATTCCATTTTCTTAAGTTCATAACTGCCGATCCTGGCCGACACCTCCGACCGCAGGCGGATGTTGGTTTGCATCAGGGCATCATCCATACCCAGGTAGCTGAGAAGGTATTCAGAACGGGTGAAAATTATGAAAGGAGAAACGAAATCCTGAACGAGTCCTGCCAACGCATTGTTGAATGTATTGACAGGGTACTGGTCTTTTACCTGGAGATCCTTGTAATATCCCAACATTACTTTATAGGCTCCAAGGAAAAATTTATAAAGAATGGCCGACCGGTCACCTTCGAAAAAGGTGAAGTAATGAATGTCTCCATCGTTGCGGAACCAGGCCCGGGATTTTGTTCTTTCACAATAGATATAGGTCTGGTTTATTGCATCTGCCTTGATTTCCCAATCGATCATATATTCTTTGCCTGTCGCAGGCTTCACACTGAACAGGAACTTTTGGCCGGGGATGAAATGAAATGCCTTTTCCAGGGAACTGTTTTTTGTGATGTTGGAGACGATCACCTCATTTTCGGGTGATTCGTATGATTTCAATTCAAAAGCATTGTTCTTATGCCTGATGAAATGGCTGATGGGATAGTCGAGGGTAGGTGAACCGATGTAGGGTGTTCCCTGGAGCTGGAAATGAAGGTGAGGCACGGGAGAGCGGCCCGAATTCCCACAGGCTGCGACCACCTGGCCCTTTTTTACACTATCGCCTGCCGCGACTTTAAAGCTGCCCTTTTTCAGGTGCGATAATTTTGAATAAAGAAGATCGGCGTGGCGAAGGATCAGGGTGTTTCCCCAGTTGTGTTCCAGGTCAACGCTGCCGATCTCATTATCCTCTGCCTCGTCGGTGATTTCCTCCACGACGCCGTCGGCCGGGGCAATCACCGGTTTATTATAGGCATAGTAGTTTTCACGGAGGGCCCCATCTCCGGTATAAGTTAGTCCATCCTCATCGGTTATTTCGAAATCCCAGGCATGACGCCAGTCGCCCTGATGGGTATGTTTACCATTATGACTTTGTGTTACTTTCCATTCACCCCAGAACGGCAGCACGAACGCGAAATAAAGCGATTTCCCGAACCGGGCCTTATAATTCAAATGTGAGTAAAGATTTTTTTCCGGTGAGAATTGCTGGTAAACCACCAGTTCCGGCTTGTCATAAAAGCGTTCCCTGAATTTAAGGGCATACAGGAAGATCAGCACAACCAGGTTGAACGGGAGTGAGTAGACGGAAATCTGGAAAATTGAAAAGATTGCCTGCGTACTCGTCAGGATAATCGAAATAACGGGTGTAAGCAGGATGACCCACAGGAATGACCACCTCGACGGGATGATGAAAAATCCGCCCACGGCAATGGAAGTCAGGATGAAATTAAAACCTATATAACTGTAACTCAGTTCATGGATGTCGGCGCCAATGAAGTTGTAATAGGCATAAGCCGAAAAGAAACCCAGCAGCGACAGGATAAAGGAGATACGCGAACAAATAAGTAATCCCAGCGCAATCAGGATCCCCGCAAATAAATGATATTGAAAAAAAATGGCGCCCAGCGAAGTGAAATAGAGCCGCACCGGTTCAGGCATGCCAATGTTTGAGAGCCAGTTGTATGACAACACCAGGTGTTTGCCGCCGATCATGAACATCTCGTTTGTCATGTATATGCCCCGTTCGCTTACATGCAGCGCGGTAAATTGCCTTGTTGCCAGGCTTACAAGCCACGTTCCCAGCAAAAAAGAGAGGCTCAGGAACGGCAGTCCGTATTTCCCGATCACCCCTTCCATCAGAACCGTCAGTAAAAGAGTAAGCAGTGCGGCAAATCCAAGGATGATAAAGAACTCCAGGCCCGGCTGATAAAACACGCCCAACCCAAGCCCTACCAGCAAACTGTTGAACCCATAGTAACCCTTTTTGATCTTCTGCCGGTTCAAGCCGATCAGGTATGCCAGGGTGTTTGACACCATGACGGCCACCATGCCGCTCACCCCTGCCCAAACATCGAAAAACGAAACCGCAATCAGGATCACGGCAAAGATCATGCTGTTGGAAAAAAAGATCTGGGTATAGCTGTTCAGCACACTCCACAGGAAGGACGGGAAGATGTATGTAAGTCTCTTAAACGTCAAAGGCTGAAATAAATAAAAATTCAAAATTAATAAATAAAATTACGGGAAAGCGCTACTTATGTTCGTGTTCAGCGTGAACTAATGGTTATGTAGATGCTGTTAAAAATAAAATCCTGCGAAAAGAATTCCAAATCAACAATTTTCCCTCCATTATCACCTAATCACATTAGTACATCAGCACATCAGCACATCAGCACATTAGCACATTAGCACATCAGCACATCAGCACATCAGCACATTAGCACATCAGCACATCAGCACATCCCTCATTTATCAAACCTCTCCAGATGATTTGGCACCTTTTCCATGCTGTTCATATTCTCCAGCGACTCCTTGCTCCGGATCAGGTGGGGCTTTTCATCCATATCGATCAGCACCACGTTGGGCCGCAGGGTAATAAACTGCATCCATTGCGTCATATTGTATGCGCCGACATTATGGATAACCACATGTTCCCCCTTGTTGAGCAGCGGCAGGGTGGTGCTTTCACGGATCACGTCGATGTTCATGCAAAGCGGTCCGTAGAGGCAGGTATCCTCCGAATAGTGGGTGAATGACTGCGCCGGGGTGATCTTGTGATCATACCAGAACGAAGTAAAGAGGATATTTACCCCCACATCGAGGATGGTGTTGCGGCGGCCCGTGCTTGATCGCTTGTTTGAGATAACCGACCCCAGCAGGAACCCGGCTTCGTCAACCAGGGCGCGCCCGGTTTCAAGGATGAGCAATGGCAGCTTATCCTTCTTGAAATTGCTGTTGATCAGGGCGGTGGAGATGACCTCTGCAAAGTCATCAAACGTCGGATTCGTGTCATTTCCCGGGAGAAAGGAACCTTTAAGGGTGTTCTTTGAGGCAAAACCGCCGCCCAGGTCGATGTATTTGATCTCATGCTTGAACTTCTGCTCCAGGGCAAGAGCCAGGTCGGCCAGCTTTGCAGCCGCAATGCCGTAGGCAAAGGGCGACAGCATGAAGGTCCCGATATGGCAGTGCAGCCCGACCAGTTCCATTTTTTCAGAATGCATGATCTTGTTGATGGCATCCCATGCCTGGCCGTTTTCGTAATTAAAGCCAAAGCGGTCCCACATGGGATATACACCGGTATCCATGTTTACCCTGATGGCAACCCTGGGGCGTTTGTTCAGCTTTTCAGCCAGTTCGGTGATGGAATACAACTCGTCGAGATGATCGATGTGGATCAGCGAATCGTTGGTGATCGCCTTGGTGAGATCCTGCTCGCTTTTATCGGGCCCGTTGAAGATGATCTTGCGCCCGTCAACGCCCAGGTTGATCGCTTTGTCGTACTCAAACCCCGACACCACCTCGGCCCACGAGCCTTCCTGGTGGAATATACTGCATACCGCGTTGAGGTAGTTGGTTTTGTAAGACCATGCAAACTGCACCTTCGGATAGCGGGTTTCAAAGGCTTTTTTTGCCTTTTTAATGGTACTGCGGATGGTTTTTTCTGAAATGACGAACAGGGGAGAGCCGTATTTCCCGATGAGGTCGTTCACAGCAACCCCGTCGATGTGGGTCAAGGGTTCGTATTCCGTTTTTGTTCCGAATTTATTCGGCATGCCGGTTTCCAGTTTTTTAATCACCGGGCGTTCATATCTTGTTTTGCTCATTGTTTTAATTTTTATTGATTACAACTCTCCATAAATGCTGATCTGCTCGAACTCTTCCCTGTCAACAATCATATCCCATGAATAGCGGACAAACATTTTGCCCACGCTGTAGGTGCTGAAGGGTTTCACTTTTTCGCCCAGGGCAAGGTTGACCAGCGCCTCGGGGATATTCTGCCCTACTCCGACCGCCAGGTAAATCCATGCCGGCAAACGGGGATTTATTTCAAGGAGGTAAAGCTCCCCGTCCTTGTTTTTCATCAGTTCAAGTTCGAAGCCACCGCGCCACTTGGTGTTTTTCAGGAATTTCCGTGTCATGTCGAGCATTTTTTCATCGGCAATGGAGATGCCCCCCCACGCTTTCCCCTTGTCGGTGATGTACTGTTTGCGCATCGGAACCGCCGCAATGGTATTGCCCTTGCCATCGCCCAGCCCCGTCACGTTGAATTCAGTTCCGTGGACGAATTCCTGGATGATGATCGGAAGCCCCCATTTGGCGCTGATCTTGTTGAAATAGCTCTTCACCTGTTCGATGCTGTATGCAATGGAGGCATCGTAAAATTTGCCTTTCACGATCATGGGGAATGAAAACTCCGAAGGCAGGCTGTGTACCGTGTTCAGGTCATAGAGCACCTTGCTGTGCGGCACGCTGATGCCGTATTTTCTTCCGAAATCATTCAGATTCACCTTATGACGCTCTTCAAACTGATGAAGCGTAGGCAGGAACATATGAATGCCCATGGCTTTGAGTTTCGGCTCCAGTTTTATAAACGGGTAAAGCTCAGCGTCAAAATTGGGGATGATCACATCAATCTTTTCCTTTTCATGGATGTACTCAAGCCGGGCCAGCAGGGTGTCGATCCCGGCTGCGGGATAAGGGATCGAATAGGTGCGCGCAACAAGATCATGCATGTAGATGCCCGGCTCAAGCGATTCGTATGATAAACCGATGATGTTGACATTAAATGACGCGGCTTCATGCAACGCCCTGATCACCGATACCCCCGGGCCCGGCGAATCGATTGCATTCAACCCCGTGACGGCGATGTTAAGCGTTCGTTTCTTCATGGCTTTCAAGCAGGTTGTGGTGTTCAAGAATCCCAATGAAATCAAAGTAGTCTTTTTCAAAGGTTGCCTTATCGGTTGAATATTTTTCAAGGATGACCTTGATGATCTGTTCCGGGCTTTTATCTTCCCGGATGAGGTTGAGGATCTCAACCCCGATGGGGTTAAGTGAGTAAGATTCACCGTTTACCGGGTTGAACAGCAACCCGGCCTCACTGACTGCAACATTTTTTCGTAATTTCATGGGTCAACAATTTTATATCATTAGAAACATGGCCCCGGTACATTTCCGGGTCCGCAATTAATTTTCGTATTTATATGAACTTTGTCCTTCTGGATATTGCATGCCATTAAGATTTTATTGCAACGGAGGCGGCATGCCTTAGCTCTGAATCCGATGCAATATTACAACCTTCCCCCTGCCGGGATGTTATAAAATTTCACAAAGAATGTACAAGATTTTAATCAGGAAAAGTATGTGTTTTTTTCGGGAATTGGCATGCCATAAGACTTTCAGCTGATTTTGTCGAGCCCAAGCCTGCTGGTTGAAGGGGTCACTTTGTATTCGGTCACCGAAATTCCGGTCACCGACTTGAACTGGGTAGAAAGATATTGTACGCTGCTGTAACCCATCATATAAGCAATTTCGCTGAGGGTGAGTTCGCCGTATTCGATCAGTTCCTTGACTTTTTCAATTTTATGAAGAATGGTGAATTTTTCGAGCGTGGTGCCTTCATGTTTAGAAAAGAGGGAGGAGATGTAGGGATACGACATGCCGAAACGTTCAACAAGGTAGTCGGAATTGCGCACCATGGCATTGTAGGTGGAATTATGCACCAGGTCGATCACCGCGTGTCTGATCTGCTCCACAAGCATCTTCTCCTTGTCGCGGAGGATTTCAAATCCATAACATTCCAGGATGGCCTCAATCTTCTTCCAGGTAATTTTCTTCGGATCATGCGACAGCACCAGGGTCCCCAACCGGATATCATGGATCTCAATTCCGTCGAGGGTCAGTTCCCTGCGCAACAGGTGGATGCAGCAACTGCATGTCATGTTCTTCACATGGATGGTGCGGACCGGAAATGCTGTGTCTTTCTTCATGGTTGGGGGTCAGACAAGTTCGTAACGGTAGGAATCCTGCCGGATAAAAATGAACAGCATAATGGTAAAGGCCCACATCGATGATCCCCCGTAACTCACAAAGGGCAGGGGGATTCCGATCACAGGCACCAGCCCGAGGGTCATCCCGATATTGATGGCAAAGTGGAAAAACAGGATGGAGGCCACCCCGTAACCATAGAACCGGCTGAATCGCGACCGCTGTCGTTCGGCGAGGAAAATGAGGCGGGTGAAAAGGCTGAGATAGATTAAAACGAGTACCGACGAGCCAACGAACCCCCACTCTTCGCCCACGGTACAGAAAATGAAGTCGGTACTTTGCTCGGGTACGAAATTGTATTTTGTCTGGGTGCCCTGCAGAAAACCCTTGCCAAAAATCCTGCCCGACCCGATGGCAATAAGGGATTGATTTACATTATACCCGGCTCCCTTCAGATCGATTACCTGCCCGAGTAGCACATGGATGCGGTTGCGCTGATGGGGCTCCAGTATGCGGTTAACGCTGAAGTCGACCGAGAAAACAAAACCCACAGATCCCAGGAAAATGGCAATGATCAGAAAGATGGTACGCAGTTTCCTGTTGCTGTACAGGTAAAAAGCGCCAGCCCCGATCAGCAGCACAGCGACCAGGATGAGTTTTGGGACCACCAGGGCCAAAACCCCCAGTATCGGCAGCACGATGAAGGCCAGGGGGACGAACCCGGTGAGCCCTGCACGGTAAAGAACAATGACCAGAGCAAAGAACACAATGGCCGAACCGGTGTCGTGTTGCAGTAAAACGATGATGGCCGGCACCATGATGATGGTGCCTGCAACGACAATGCTCCGCAGCCGGGCAAGGCTTACATCCAGGGTGCCCAGGTATTTGGCAAGGGCCAGCACGGTGGCCATTTTGGCAAACTCGGCAGGCTGAATGCCAAATCCCCCGATGGCAAACCAGCCCTTCGACCCGGCAACAATGCGTCCTGAAAAGATCACTACCACCAGCATGAACAGGAAAAACCCGTAGATAAACCATGCAAACTGGGAAAAAAACTTGGGGTCGATGATCAGAATCCCCAGCGCCAGCAAAATCGCTGCAAGGATGAAGATCATCTGTTTGCCGTATTTCTGCGACAAATCGGCAATGTGGTTGTGGGTGTCGTTATACACGGCGGCATAGATGTTCAGCCAGCCAATGAAGACCAGTGCCAGGTAGAGCCCGACGACGACCCAATCAATCCGGTAAAAAATTCCCTTGTCCTCTCTCATTTTCGGGTAGTTTTCCGTTAATCAGGTTTCCGTTAATCATTCTATCTTCCAGGTCTTTGCGTTTGACCTGGCGCTTTAAATACTTTTCGATCATCAGGCTGGCGATGGGGGCGGCCCAGGCAGCTCCCATGCCTGCGTTCTCGCATACCACCGAGATGGCAATTTTAGGATTTTCCTTCGGGGCAAAGGCGATGAAAATCGAGTGGTTCTTGCCATGCGGGTTTTGTGCCGTTCCTGTTTTCCCGCAAACAACCACGCTGTCTATCTGGGCAATTCTCCCGGTGCCGCCGGTCACTACATCGGCCATTCCTTCAACCACGATGTCAAAATACCTGGTGTCTACCAGCGTATGGTGTTTTGTGCTGTATGCGGTATTCAGGCTGTCTTTCCGGCCGATCGCCCGGATGATGTGCGGGGAGTAATACCAGCCCTTGTTTGAAATAAGCGCCGCCAGGTTGGCAAGTTGTATCGGCGTAATGCCGATCTCTCCCTGCCCGATGCCCAGCGAAATGATGGTCATCGACCTCCAGCGGTTTACCCCATGGTATTTGTCGTAATAGGTTGGCGTCGGAATATTGCCGTTGAGTTCGCCCGGGATGTCAATCCCCAGCCGTTTGCCGAACCCGAAGCTCATCACCTCTTTTCGCCAGTTTTCATAAGCCTGGCGGGTGGTGGAAAAAGTTTTTTTGTCGATGATCGATTTGAAAACCCTGCAGAAATAGGAGTTGCACGAAATCTGGATCGCCCCGATCAGGTCGAGGGGGGAGGGATGGGGATGGCAACCAACCTTTTTCCCGTTCCCCAGGGGGAAGCCTCCCGGGCAACCGTAGCGGGTTTCGGGGGTAAGCACCCCCTCCTGCTGGCCCACCAGCGCATCCACCAGTTTGAAGGTCGATCCGGGCGGGTACATCGCCATGAGGGCCCGGTTGAACAGGGGCATGAAGATGGTGTCCTGGAGGAGCAGGGTGTAATTTTTCCTGCGAATATTGCCTGCCAGCAGGTTAGGGTCGTATGAAGGACTTGAAACCACGCAAAGCAGTTCGCCTGTCTGGGGTTCAATGGCCACAATGCTCCCCTTCTTATTGGTCATAAGCAGTTCGCCATATTGCTGCAACTCAACATCCAATGATGAGTAAAGGTTTGTGCCGGCCATAGAGGCCGTATCATATTTCCCCTCCCTGAAACTGCCTTTGTCGCGGTTAAGAACATCATAAACCCGGATCTTCATCCCCTTTTTTCCCCGAAGGATCTCTTCATACGACTTTTCAATGCCGCTGATCCCGATGTAATCGCCCGGCCGGTAATAGTCGTTGTTTTCAATGATATCGGGGCCTGCCTCCCCGATATAGCCAAAAGTGTGGGGTGCAACAGGGTAAGTGTATTTTCTCAGGGTACGCGACTGGACATAAAACCCGGGGAAGAGGAAAAGTTTCTCTTCGAGGAACCCGTAACTGTCGCGCGTTATCTGCGCTTCAAAGATGGACGGGCGGTAGGGAGAATAGCTCCTGGCCTTCTGAAGCCGGTTTATGTATTCTGCCTTGTCGATGCCGATCAGGTGGCACAGCGCCATGGTATCGGGATTTTTTACCTGGCGGGGAATGACCATGAGGTCATAAGCCGCTTCGTTGTAGACAAGCAGTTTTTCGTTGCGGTCAAATACCAGCCCCCGGGCCGGGTACTGGGTGACATACCGCAACACGTTGTTGTTTGCCGAAAGTATGTATTTGTCCACCATGATCTGCACATAGAAAAGCCGGGCCAGGAAAAACAGGCCGATCAACAGGAAAAACCCGATGATGATGTATTTCCGGTCAGCATAGATCCTTTCCATGGGCGGTTAATGTCTCCTCAGTATAATGGGAGGTGTGGAATCGGTATTGCTTTTGTGCAGTGCCCGGTCGTAAATGAAGAATTTGAATTTGATGGTATCATGGGCGGGATGCGGGTTCAGGGTGATGGTGTCGACGATGAACCCCTTGATGGCCTTGTTCGGGTCGTCGGGTGTGAGGTAAGGAATCCGGGCACTGAAAGGAACGGTGGTGTTGAGTTTTACATAAATACCGTTTTGTCGTTCATAGTAATCGATGATGAAATTGTAATAATAGATGCTGCCGGTGTCGTAGGGAGGCTGGGTCTCTTCCGGGCGGAGCCCGATATCACCGTTTCCATCCTTGAAGGAAATGGTCAGGTACCCTTTTTTGGCTATCTTTCCTGTGTCGAATACCGACACGAAATTCTGGTAAGCTATTACGGGAATGTCAGGATAAACCTCCTTTTTCATGCAGGATGAAATCAGCATCATGCACGTAACCACTACGATTGACGCGGAAAAAGGAGAACCCCGAAAATTGAGCTTAAACATCATGGGTTGATCGGTGTTAATTCAATACCTTTGCAGGCTGTAAAAGTACAATAAATTGGCGAAATAAAGCTGGAACAGCAACGATTGCCGCCGCGATTCGAAAGATAAATTCAGCAAAACGGCGGGCCGGTCGGGTACTATGGAATGAAACGCTTTAGCTGTACTATATTGTTTGCATGATAATTTTTGAGAAATATATTTGTGATGGAGTCGAGAGAAAAAATGTTTAAAATCGGATCGGATCGGGAGTTTAACCATTTTGCCCTGGAGGTGTTTCAAAATCAGTACAGTCAGAATGACGTGTATCGTGAATTCGTGGATGCGCGCCGGATCAATGTTAAAAGTGTAGGCAGGGTAGAGGAAATACCCTTTCTGCCTATCGAATTCTTTAAAACCCGCGATGTTGTTTGCGGGAAAGTACCACCCCAGGCTATCTTCAGGAGCAGCGGTACGACTGGCATGGTGCGCAGCCGGCACCTGGTTAAGGACCTTTCCCTTTACAGGCACTCCTTTATTAAAGGGTTTCAACGGCATTACGGCAATCCGGAGAATGTTCAGTTCCTGGCGCTCACGCCCACCCCTGAGCAGGCACCCGATTCGTCGCTTGTTTACATGATCCAGCAACTGATGGATTTGAGCAGCAGCCCCGAAAACGGTTTTTTCCTTGCCAATCATTCGGGATTGCATGCCAGGCTTCGTCAGCAGCGGGCAAGGGATAAAACAGTGATATTGATTGGGTTGACGTATGCATTGCTGGATTTTGCAGCCAGTTACCCGGGCGACTACAATCCCGTGATTGTCATCGAAACAGGCGGTATGAAGGGCAAACGCCGGGAGATCACCCGCGAAGAACTGCATTCAACCCTTTGCCCTGCATTTGGTGTGGAACTGATTCACTCTGAGTATGGAATGACCGAACTGCTGTCGCAGGCATGGTCGCAGGGCGACGGCCGTTTCAGCACCCCGCCCTGGATGAAGATCATGATCAGGGATACCAATGACCCGTTGAGTTACCTGGGGCCCGGCGAAACCGGAGGCATCAATATCATCGATCTTGCCAACCAGGACTCCTGTAGTTTCATTGCCACCGAAGACCTTGGCCGGCTTCACCTGGATGGGCAGTTTGAAGTGCTCGGCAGGTTTGACGCATCGGATGCAAGGGGATGCAGCCTGATGATATGAGCCAGCAACCCAACAACCCGCTCCACGGCGTTACCCTGGAGATGATGCTGAACCATCTTCTGACACATTACAGGTGGGAAGACCTCTATAAAATTATCAGGATCAATTGTTTCTACGAAAATCCAAGTATAAAATCAAGCCTTACTTTTTTACGAAAAACGCCTTGGGCGCGCGAAAAGGTGGAGAAACTGTATCTTCAAAGTGCATTGCCAATGAAAGCGCAGGAGGAACGAAAGGAGCGAGGATAAACATCTAAAAAAACCAGGAAAGGAGCAAGATGAAAAAAACCACTGTTAAGTTGTCGCTTATATCTGTTCTGCTGTTTTTTTGTTTTCTGAACGGGCATGCCCAGCGTGACTTCCGTCCGGGCTTCGTGATCAACAACCGGCACGACACCATCCATGGCTATCTTTTATATAAGGCCTCCAGCACCTCAGAAACCTGTGTTTTCAAGAAGGAACTTGCGGAAAAGCCGGTAATTTATTCGCCTTCCGACATCCTGGCGTTCAGGTTCAGCGACGGGAAATACTATGTCAGCAGGGAAGTGACGGTTGAAACCGGCAAAAAACTGCTTTTCCTGGAATTTTTGCTCAAAGGAAAGGCCAGCATCTATTATATGCGCGATGGAACCGACCACTATTTCATCGAAAAAGATGGCAGGATCATCGAACTGACCGAAAAAGAAAAGATCATAACCACTGATTGGGGGCAGAATTATGTAAAACCCGATATGTACCCCGGGAAACTAAAATCGGTCCTGTCTGATTGCCCTGAAATCTTTCCCGAAATTGACCGGTCAAACCTCAACCATTCCTCGCTGATCAGGCTGGCCAGGGATTACCATGCAAGGGTCTGTTCAACAGAAGAGTGCATCGTCTTTCAGCGCAGGAATGTCCCGGTGCATGTCCGCGTTGGATTATACGGCGGATTTACGATGAACAGAATCCAGTTCGGGGGTCGGCTGACTACCGTGCAATATTCGGGCGGCGTTGCCAAATATGGCAACCAGCTGGTTTCCGGGTTTTCCCCGGGTGCAACGGCTGGATGCCGGGTTGAAGTTGAAAACATCTTTTCTTCCTTTGAGCATGCAAGCCTGCTGGTTGATGTGGCCCTGCAGCAGTTTTCATCCTATCATCTCACCGAAACAGGGGAGTACGACATGGTGACCTATAACGGACACGTTTACTCATTATCCAGGGTCAGCGATTACTCGCACCAGACAAGCCTGGATGTAAATGTGAAAACCCTGGCGCTTAAAATCCCGCTTCAGTTTGGCTGTACATTTCTGAAGGGAGGGGTAAGGCCTTACGTGACCGCCGGGGTCATGAACATGTTTATCCTCAGCCAGAACAAGGATTTGATTGTACACCGGTTTGCCGATAAATTCGGGAAATCGATACCGACCTATCATGTAGGGTTTACGGGATCGGCCGGAGCGAAATTCATGATAAGGGACAATCACTATTTTTTCATTGATATGGGGTACGAATATACCATAACAACCAATGTGTGGGCCGACTGGCGTTTTATCAACAACCAGTTCGGGTTGAAAGCGGGTTTTGCATTTTAGGAGTTCATAACAGCGTCTGATGAAAAACCGGTTCTTTTTTGTATTACTGGCAACAGGATTGATGATCGCATATTCATCCTGTCTCCTGGCACAGCGTGATTTCAGGCCCGGCTACCTGGTTAAAAAGCCAAACGACACGGTCAGAGGGCTCATCCTGTATAAAGCCCTTAAAACCTCCGGATTTTGCGTCTTCAAACCGGGTCTGAACGACCAGCCTGTTGAATATAGACCCACCGACATCCTCGCTTTCAGGTTTGATGACGGCAGGTATTTCATCACGAAGGAGGTACGGCTTGACAGCGTGAAAAAACCGGTATTTGTTGAATTCCTGGTGAAAGGGAAGGCGAATGTCTATTACCTGCGGGATGAAACCGACCACTACTTCATTGAAAAGGGAGCTGATAGCCTGGTTGAACTATCTGAAAACGACAAGATAATAACAAACGAATTCGGCAACGCGTATGTTAAGTCAAAACAATACCATGGGAAGCTGAAGTCTGTGTTGTCCGACTGCCCCGATCTCTTCCCCGAGATTGATCAGGCCAGCCTAAGCCAATCCTCGCTGATCAGCCTGGCCAGGGATTATCATGCCAGGGTATGCACAACCGAGCTATGCATCGTATATGAACGAAAACTGAACCCGGTTCGGCTGAGGGTAGGGTTTTATGCGGGCATTACCCTGAATGAAGTGAAATTCGGTACAAAACTGGCAAATCCCCCCGGCTACGATTTCCTTTACCAGTATGGAAGCCAGCTTGTTTCAAACCGGGTCCCGGGGCAGGTTCTTGGATGCCGGTTTGAACTTGAAAACCTTTTCGCACCGTTCGAACATTTGAACATCGTGGCAGATATCGCGGTTCAGCGGTTTTCCGGGTACCGTCTCACCGAACTTGGGGCCTATGACAAGATAACCTATAACGGTACCGAGTACCTGATGACATGGAAAAACACGGATATCTTTAAGGATGCCGTTGATATCAATTTGAAAGCCTATGTCATTAAATTACCGCTGATGTTCCATTACACCTTTTTGCTGGGAAAGGTGCGGCCTTATCTGGGCGTCGGGGTAATGAACATGTTTATCATAAGCCAGAACAGCAGTTTCAAACTTGAAAGGTTCGTCCTTGAATTCGGGAAGTCAATACCCACTTACCACCTTGGGGCCCTCGGATCGGCGGGGATGAAATTCATGCTGCCAAAAAAGCACAGCCTGTTTTTTGACCTGTCATATGAGTCGACCCAGTCGCTGAATGAATATGCCGCGTTGAGGTTTGTTAACCACCTCTTCGCCCTGAAGGCCGGGTTTTCATTTTAGACCCACCCCGTCAGGGTCCCCCACCCCGTCAGGGTCCCCCACCCCGTCAGGGTGCACCACCCCGTCAGGGTGCACCACCCCGTCAGGGTGCACCACCCCGTCAGGGTCCCCCACCCTGACAGGGTCCCCCACCCTGACAGGGTCCCCCACCCCGTCAGGGTGGGGGTACGGAGAAGTAAAATTATTTTATTTCCTCCAAAGAAATGTTAATTTTGTTTGGTTGAACAGGGCTGGTATGTCTTACAGGGTTATTGTCTTAGCGTTATTCTTTTGCCTGATTTCGTTCAGGATGGTTACTGCAGGTGAGCAAGCCCGCTATACCGACAGCATCGAAAAGACCATACGGGGCACCCCCGCGAAAAAACTGCAGGCCGAACTCCTGTTGGCAGCGACCAGGCACTTCAATGCAACCGACCCCGACAAGGCCCTCGATTTTGCCTCCAGGGCATTGATCCTGGCATCCAAAGCCGATTTGCCGGAACTGAAGTTGCTGGCGATGATCGAAGTAGGGCGAATCCGCGCCCTTAAAACACAATTAACCCAGGGGATGGAAATGGCCCTGAAAGCCAGAGAACTCGCCGGAAGGCTTGATAACAAGAAGGCGCTTGGCGAAGCCTGCCTGATCATCGGAATGATCAGGATCTTCCAGGCAGATTACGCCGATAGTTATGAATCCCATTTTACCGCACTGCGTTTGTTTGAGGAGATCGGCGACCAGGAGGGTACCGTGAAGGCCCTGAATGGCATCGGCAACATCTGCTACTACCAGCGTAATTTCAACAAAGCCTACATTTACTATACCAAGGCACTGAAAATTGCCAGGGAACGGAATGATTCCATCCAGATCGCCAACGTGGTGAACAATGTCGGCCTGGTGCTTGTTGAGAGGGACCAGACAAACCAGGCCATCGACTGCTACCAGGAAGCCATCTGGATACATACCCGGCTGGGATTGAAAGTCAGACTTGCAACCAACTACATGAACCTGGGATCAGCCTACCTGAAACTCACCAGGTATACCGATTTTAAGGCAAATTACGACAAGGCCATTGACATCTATTCGTCGGTAGGTTCCCGGCATAACCTGGCTTTGTGCCACCTCGTTTTTTCCGATTACTACAAGGATATAAACGATCCGCAAAACGAGCTGAAATATGCCTTGCTGGCATACACCGACGGTGTTAGGTATAAATTGCGCGAAACCGTGTTCCAGTCGGCAACTGTTTTGCAGGAATTTTACCTGTCGGCCGGGAAAATCGACAGTGCCTATAAGTACGCAATGATCCGGAATACTGAAAAAGACAGCATCGACAATGAAAATTCGACGGCAAAGCTTACTTTGCTGGAGTTGGAATATAACTATGATAAAAAGGTCAAAGAGGATTCCATGAAACAGCAAAGGAGGGACTATATCACCATCATCCTCATCATTCTTGCTGTTTCCGGACTTATCACCACCATCCTGTTTCTATCCAGGCAAATCGTGAAAACCAAGAATATCCGCCTTGAGAAACAACGGCTCTCCGATGAGGTTGAGTTCAAAAACAAGGAACTTGCGATCAACGTGATGAACCTGCTTAAAAAAAATGAATTTCTTGTTGAACACACCAACCGGCTGATCGAGATCCAGCAGAAAGCTGCGGAACCTGATATAAAATCGGATATCCTCCAACTTATCAAAGGGCTCCAGCGGGGTTCCGGTGATGAAATATGGGATGAATTCGAAGTACGGTTCAGACAAGTCCACAGCGGCTTTTATGACCGGCTGCTGCTCAAATTTCCGGACCTTTCTTCCAACGAATTAAAATTGTGTGCGTTACTTAAACTAAACCTCTCAACCAAGGAGATTTGCGAACTTACCGGTCAGCGACCCGCCTCGCTGGATGTTGCACGGTCACGCCTGAGAAAAAAACTGGGTATGCTGAGCTCCCAAACCAATTTAGTCTCCTTCCTTTCCCAAATCTGATTACTTCCCGTTTTTTTAAAAACATGAATACCAGTGGTATGGCAATCATGTTAGAATTTGTTAAGACCAGAAACCGGCCGACATAAGATTTTGTTAAGCCGGTTTTAGAAAGGATTCCTTGTCCCTGCCCATATATTTGCCCCGAATTTGTTTTTGATCAGGAATCATTGAATAAGGAATTACTGCCCATGAAAAAAGCTGAAATAATTAAAACGCCATCAGATTTACCTCCCGACAAAACGTTGGACAAGGTCAGGAAAGAGTTGAAGAAAAAAAAGGTCCAGATTGACATTTTGAAGAAAATCATTGAAAACAACCAACATTAACCAAAAAAACCAACCATGAAAAAGTGTTTTATCAGTTTGTTTGTTTTATTGACTGTTTGCCTGACCACATTCGGTCAGATCAGTGGTATCAAAACCATCCCCGGCGACTATGCCACCGTTGCAGCGGCCATCACGGCTGCGAATGCCTCCGGCATCGGTTCCGGCGGTGTCACCTTCAACGTTGCAGCCGGTTACACTGAAACGTTTCCATCCCTGAACTCCGGACTGATAACGACAACAGGAACTTCAGCAAACCCGATCATGTTTAAAAAAAGCGGCACAGGGGCAAACCCGATAATCACCGCTGCTGCCGGAACTGCTTCGCCAGTTGAATGGATTATCTGTCTGCAAGGCACCGACTACATCACATTCGACGGGATCGATGTGACCGATCCTTCCGGTACTGTTGAATGGGGCTATGCCATATTCAAGAACTCCGCTACAGATGGTGCTCAATTCGTGACCATTAAGAATTGTAACATCACCATGAGCAAGGCCAACACCGCAACGGTCGGCATTTATGCCAACAACGTTATCCCTTCCTCCCCCGTCGCGCAGCTGACCGTGACCGCCCTGAGCGGCGCCAACAGCAATATCAAGATCTACAGCAACACGATCCAGAACTGTTACAACGGCATCTGGATTTCAGGGTGTGCCGATGCCGCCACACCTTATGTTTATTACGACCAGAACCTCGAGATCGGGAAGGATGGCGCCAACACCATCAGCAACTTTGGCGGAAGCACCGTGGCAAACAACGGGATCTACACGATTTACCAGAATGGCCAGAAGATCGCCAACAACATTGTCAACGGCCCGTGTGCCGGAAGCGGCACCTGTGCCGGGATTCAGATCGGCACAGCCAACAATGCCAACATTGATTACTACAACAACACGGTTTCGATTGCATATGCCGGTACTGGCGCCTTTTACGGAATCTGGGATGCCCATGGAAATGTTTACACCGGTGCAACTGTAATGAATGCCTATAATAACACAGTTACAAACTGTACTTACACGGCTGCGGTCGCCGGAACCTGCTACTACATGTACCTGAACGGGGGAGGCAATGCCTGCAATGTTTACAACAACCTCGTGACCAACAACACCTATGGTTCCGCCACAACAACCTCAACAGGAACCATCGAAGGCATCTATTTCAACGGTTGCCAGAACACAACCGGGATCGTGTCGTTCCATGACAATCAGGCAACTGGCAATACCAGGCTGCAATCTGTTCTGGGCGCCGGAACAACTTACTTCTTCTATTTAAACGGGGGCGGGAACCAATCCGACTTTTTCAACAACACCGTCAACAACAACACCCTTGCTTCAAATGGTTTGACCTACGCCATGTATGTGCTGAACAACCCTTCAGGTCCAAAGAATATCTACAACAACACCCTGACCAATTTCCTTGGCGGTAACGGTTCAATTTACGGGATATATACCGGCAACGCCTACACCACCTCTGTATATAAAAACAAGTTGCAGAATTTCAATACCGCCGGCACCTCTGCCGTTGTTTACGGGCTTTACCTGTCCAGTGTTTCCACAGGAGATATGATCTGCTACAACAATTTCGTAGGTGATCTGAAAACCACGGCAGTTTCATCTGCAGCCGCAATTTACGGCATCTACGGAGGCGCCTCCGGTGCAACAAACCTGGATGTCTACGATAATACGGTCTACCTGAATGCATCCTCAACTGGCGTCAACTATGGCACCGCAGCCCTTTATATCAGCACCAGCCCTTCAAATGTTGACATCCGGGGCAACATCCTTGTCAACACTTCGGTTCCATCAGGAACTGGACTGACATCCGCCTTAAAGTTTGCCTCGAACAGTTACCTCACGTATTCCATGTTGTCGAATAACAACGACTTTTATGCCGGGACCCCGGGACCGGCCAACGTGATTTTTACCGACGGCACCAGCAGCGACCAGACCCTGGCAGCCTACAAGACCAGGATGTCGCCCAGGGAGACTCAGTCCATTACGGAAAACCCGCCTTTCATCAGCATTACCCCCGGTTCCATGAACCTCCATATCAACCAGGCTATTGCCACGCAGGTTGAAAGCGCCGGTATCACCGTGGCCTCTCCCAATATCACGGCCGATTTTGACAATGATGCACGCTACCCGAACACCGGGTTTCCCGTCAACGCCTCTTATCCCCCGATCGCGCCGGATATGGGCGCCGATGAGTTTGGCGGCATCCCACTCGATCTCACCCCACCCGCTATCCTCTATTCAGCCTTGCTGAATACATCGTCGCTTACCAACCGGACACTGACCGCCACCATTACTGATATGCATGGCGTACCCACCTCGGGTGTGGGTCTCCCGCGCCTGGCCTGGAAGAAATTCTACAACGGCACCTGGGCCTATGTGACTGGAACGTCACTCGGCGGAAACCAGTACAGTTTTTCTTTCGGAGGTGGTGTTGTATTGAATGACTCCGTCTACTATTACGTTCTTGCCCAGGATAATGTTGCAACCCCCAATGTCGGCACCAGCCCGGGCATGGGCGCGGCCGGTTTCACGGCCAATCCCCCGTCGGCAACCACCGCCCCCACCACGCCCAATAAATACAAGATCATCCAGGGAATCTGCGGTTCGTTCAACGTGGGTGTTGGCCAGACCTATCCAACCCTCACCGCCGCTGTTGCAGATATCAGCACCAAGGACCTTACCTGCCCGGTAACCCTGTACCTTACCGATAATACCTATGCTGCAGAAACCTACCCGATCATCATCCCGCAACTTCCGGGAGCAAGTGCAACCAACACGCTTACCATTAAACCGGCACCCGGTGCAACACCCGTATTTGCGGCATCCTACCTTGGAGTAACACCCAACTATTACAGCCAGATTACCCTTTACGGAGCCCAGTGGGTCATCATCGACGGTTCCAACACCGCCGGCGGGACCGACCGGAGCCTTACTTTCCAGAATACAGCCAGTTCAGGCTATGCAGCAGCCATTGGCCTTTATAATAATGGTATCATTGGTGCATCGAATATTGTGATCAAGAATTGTGTATTGCAGGCACATAAAGAGGCCATCTATAATGCCCAGTGCTTTACCATGTATACCATCACCGGAAATGCCGGCTATCATAACATCACCTTAAATAACAATTCCATGAACAGCGCCAAATATCCTGTTACCATATTCGGCATTGCTTCAAATAAAACCACCAATGTTCAGTTGACGAACAACACCATCGGTTCAAATCTCGATGCACAGGCCGGCATGCAATGGGGTGTTGAGATCCAGAATGCCGACAGTTTGCTGATCGAAGGCAACGAGATCATCGGGGCCATCAACGGGAACCTTACTGCCCCCCAGTCGGTCATGGGGCTATATATCGCAACGGGTTCAACAAACCTAAAGATCCGTAAAAACACTTTTCACGACTGGTATGGCGGGGCCAATTCGGCTGTCGCTATCTTTTACAACGGTGAAGCTAACACGGTAAATGAAATATCGGATAATGTCATCTACACGATCAAATCTCCAGGATATTCACCCTATGGGATCTATGTCCAGTCGGGAGGCAACCTGCATATATACCACAACAGCATCTTCCTGGGTGGAAACTACATGTCACCCACGGCATCTGTGACTTCGGGATGCATCGGGCTATACAACAACATCTCCCAGGTCGATATCCGCGACAACATCCTGAAGAATTCTTCACAACCCTCTTCAGGCACCCCTGCCGCCAAATCCTATGCCATTTATGTCGGGACAAACCCAACCGGCATGACATTCAACTACAACGATTATTTCGTTGATGGCATCGGCCCCAACGTTGGCTATTACGGCGCAGCTGATCAGTTAACCCTTGCCAACTGGCAAACTGCTACCGGCCAGGATGCGAATTCGCTCAGCCTCGACCCGGTATTCACTTCAGCCACTAACCTGCTGCCAACCACGGTCTCCATGCCTCACGCGGGGTTGTATTTTGCCTCCGTTCCCACGGATATCACCGGCGCCAACCGTACCAATCCCCCCGACCTGGGTGCCTATGAGTTCACAGTCAACCCGCTGATCAGCACGACGGCCGCCTCCGGAATCACCAATAACTCGGCTGTTCTCAACGGAACCGCCAATGCCGCCGGTACAACATTCAACCTGTTCTTCGACTGGGGGCTCACCACCGCTTACGGCACTTCAACTGCCGCCCTGCCCTCATCCGCCACCGGCAACACCCTGACCAGCATGTCGCTCAGCCTTTCCGCACTTGCCGGAAATACAACATACCACTACCGTGCCCGCGGGGTTACCTCCGGCGGTTTAGTAGTTTTTGGCATCGATAAAACCTTTACCACAGCCCCTGACGCACCTGCAGTGGTTACTACGGCAGCCACCGCGGTCACCACCTCCGGCGCCACACTCAACGGAACCGTAAACGCCAATGGCGGAACCGCCACGGCATCCTTTGAATACGGCACTACAACAGCCTACGGAACCGTCGTAAGTTCAACACCGTCAACTGTTACAGGTGCGATCGTGACGAATGTTTCCTCAGTAATAACCGGACTTTTACCGAACCAGCTCTATCACTACAGGGCAAAAGGGGTCAATATCACCGGCACCACCAACGGAAATGACATGACCTTCACAACCGGTGCAGTCCTCCCTGTGGTTGTCACCAATTTTGCCAACCCGGTTGGCAGCACTACCGCCACCCTGAACGGAACAGTAACCGCAAACAACGCCGCCACTACCGTTACCTTCCAATGGGGACCAACTGTTGCTTATGGCAACACCACCGGCGCCACGCCGGGATCGGTTACCGGCATGACAGGGACAGCCGTACTGGCCAACCTGACCGGCCTGACCATCAACAGCACCTACCATTTCCGTTGCGTGGGCGTCAATTCGGCCGGGACCACCTACGGTCAGGACCAGACCTTTGCCACCAACTGCGTCGCTCCCGTAATTACCATCTCAGGGGCAGCAACAACCTGTTCCGGGACTGCCGGGTACGTTTATACCACGGAAGCAGGGATGTCGAGCTATTCCTGGAACATTTCTGCCGGAGGGGCCATCACCGCCGGTACAGGAACCAATTCCATCACCGTTACCTGGAATACGCCTGGAGCACAAACCATTAGTGTCAACTATAATAACACGTTCGGATGTTCTGCAGCTACTCCTTTTGTAAAGAACATTACCGTAAATGCTTCTCCTGTACCTGTGATCACCGGATCAGCCACTGCCTGTGTATCGTGGACAAACAACACCTACTCCACTCTGGCCGGCCAGTCGGGCTACGTGTGGACTGTTTCTGCAGGAGGGAACATCACAGCAGGCCAGGGTACCAGCTCCATTACTGTGACATGGACCACCACCGGGGCCAAGACAGTCACAGTTAACTACGCCAATGCTGCCGGCTGTCTTGCACCATCTGCAACTGTCATGAACGTAACGGTTAACGCACTTCCTTCGCCGACGATTGCCGGGCAAACCACTGTTTGTGCCAATTCCGGCTACATCGCCTATTCCACCGAATCAGGCATGAGTGGCTATGTATGGACAGTATCTCCCGGAGGCGTTATTTCTTCAGGGCAGGGAACAAATACCATCCAGGTTTCGTGGAACGCTACCGGCGCCCAGAGTGTAAGCGTGAACTATGCGAATACCAACGCCTGTATGGCACTTACGCCAACTGTTCAGAATGTGACAGTGAACGGTACGCCTGGTACGGCTGGTGTTATAACCGGAACCGCAACAGTCTGCGGCGGTGCACAGGGGGTTGCTTATTCTGTTGGTGCCATTTCAGGCGCCGTTGCCTATGCATGGAACGTGCCCGCCGGCGCTGTAATTGCTTCAGGTGCCAACACCAATGCCATCACTGTGAATTTTGCCGGTAATGCAACTTCAGGCAACATCAACGTTTCGGGGAATAACCTGTGCGGCAACGGAACGGCTTCACCGAACTTCCCGGTCACTGTAAATGCACTTCCTGCTGCGGCTTCCGCTATTACCGGCGATGCGAGTGTCTGCCTTGGTTCTTCAGGCCATGTCTATTCCGTTCCTGTCATCACCAATGCCACCAACTATACCTGGTCGATCCCTACCGGTGCCACCATCACCTCGGGCCAGAACAGCAGTTCGATTACCCTAACATTCGGTCCCTCGGCCGTTTCAGGCAACGTTACGGTTCTTGGTGTCAACAGTTGCGGAAACGGGACCATATCCCCGAATTTTGCAGTTTCCGTCCACGCGATCCCCTCAGCACCTGTTGTAACAATTGCGGGCAATGTGCTCACAAGCAGCGCCCCTGCCGGAAACCAGTGGTATTTCGAAGGAAACGCCATTGCCGGTGCAACAGGTCAATCCTACACCGTAACCCACAATACCGGTTATTATACCTGCGTTGCGACGCTCAGCGGCTGTGCATCCCCCATTTCCAACAAGGTTTGGGTTGTGGTTACCGGTCAGCAGGAACTGCAAAGCAGCAACTTCAGCATTTATCCCGTGCCCAACGACGGCAAATTCACCGTTTCGCTTAACAGCGCAACCGAGGAAACATTTACCATCACCATTTTCACCAACCTGGGGGTTCAGATCCGGGAGGTGAAGGATATCGTGGTAAACGGCCGTTACGACGAACTGATTGACTTAAGGCCCGCCGCCAATGGCGTGTACCTGGTCGTGATCAGGAACAGCAGTCAGCAGGTGGTGAAGAAGGTAATCATTAATAAGTAGCGAGGTAGCGAAATAGCGAGGTAGCGAAAATGCGAAATGGGGAAATGGCGGTGCTGTTTTCCCGTTTCGCATTTTTACATTTCAGGATGAAGATAGATGAATGTATCGCTTTTTTTGTAAATTGCACTTTGGCATTATAATTGTTACATTTTTGGTGTTATTATCATGACCATTGTTCATTCGTTCAATTAAAAACTTTTTCCGATGAAGATTTTCATTTCAAGACGGGCGTTTGTAAACCGGGTTTTACTCGCTGCGATTATGTTTCTTCCCGTTTTCCTGATGGCAGAAGGCAACTGGCCCAAGGAAATAAAAACGGCGAAATCCACCATCATTATGTATCAGCCACAGCCTGATTCAATCAAGGGGGATCATATTTATGCAAGGGCAGCCATGTCGTTCACAACATCCAAGACCCCAACACCGGTGTTCGGGGCAGTATGGACGGATTCCCGGTTCAGTACCGACCGCGAATCAGGCATCTGTACCATCTATGATGTAAACATAATGAATATCAGGTTCCCGGGGATCGATACGATGAATCCCGCAAAAGTCGGGAATTTCACTAAAATCCTGGAGGAGGAAACCACCAGCTGGAACATGGAATTCTCTATGGAGGAGTTAAAGGCTACCCTGGCACTGAACCAGGTGGCGGCGCGTAAATCATCCAACTTTAAAAACGATCCCCCGGATATCATATTCTCCAGGCAACATTCGGTACTGCTTATTTTTGACCACGAACCAGTTCTCAGAGAGATTGAAAACAGCGGGATAAAACGGGCCATGAATACCCCCTTCCTGGTGCTTTATGATATGCAGGACAGGAACTATTACCTGTATGGTGCAACATACTGGTTTAAATCAATGGATCCTGTAAAAGGTCCATGGGCAAACATACCGGCTCCTTCCCCTGGCGTGGCAAGGTATTTTAATGAACTGCAAAAGGAGAATGAGAATCTGGATGGCGCTGCTGACAACGGCGCGGCAAACCAAAAAGGTGGAGCTTATTCAGGCATCCCTAAAATTGTTGTCAGTACCCGGCCTGCAGAACTTATTCAATCGCAGGGCGAGCCCCAGTATGCCCCGATCCAGGGAACACATCTCCTTTACATGACCAACACCAACGACAATATTTTCATGACCACCGACGACAACCAGTATTACATACTGATTACGGGAAGGTGGTACCGCGCTTCGTCATTATCAGGACCCTGGGCATATATTGATTCAGACAATCTCCCGGCCGATTTTGCCAGAATCCCCGAAGGTTCTGAAAAGGATTTGGTACTGGCAAGCGTCGCAGGTACGGATGCCGCATCGGATGCCGTTATGGATGCACAGATCCCGCAAACCGCCGCGGTTGATCGTAAAACCGCCCGGTGTGAAGTGAGTTATAACGGGGATCCGAAATTTGAAACCATCAGGGGCACCGAACTCTATAAGGCGATGAATACAAACAGTACCGTACTGCTTTACAGGAATATCTACTTTGTGTGTGACAATGCGGTGTGGTTTACAGGGCAGAGCCCGGTTGGCCCCTGGGAAGTGGCAACCTCCATCCCGGATGAAATTCAGAAAATCCCGCCCGAGGATCCGGCCTATAATGTTAAATACGTCTATATCTATGATGTGAGGCCTGATGTTGTTTATATCGGCTACACGCCGGGATACACGGGTTGCTATGTTTACGGACCTACCGTGGTTTACGGCACCGGCTGGCGTTATGCCCCGTTCTTTGGCTCATACTATTATCCGCATCCGATGACGTATGGCTTCTGCATGCATTACAATCCCTGGTATGGCTGGAGCATGGGCTTTTCCATGTCTGGAGGCTGGTACCACTACGGGCATGGTGGCTACCGGGGGTACCATGGAGGTTGGTGGGGGCCATCGATGTACCGGCCGCCTTACCACCCGCCCTACAACCACTATTACGGATCAAGAAGGCCTTCATACAGGGGGGGCGACTATAATGTTAACATCAACAGCAACAGGACCAACATCTATAACAGGAGGACCGACGGCAGCGCCTGGACCGGTCGCCAGCCTTCGGTTTCCCCGCGGCCAGGCCAGGGTGAACGCCCCGGCAGCAGGCCATCAACAGGCAATGACAGGACCCGCCCGGGTAGCCAGCCTCCAGCAGGCAACGACAGAACCCGCCCTGGAAACCAGCAGCCTTCACGGGAGGCAAAACCACCTGAACGTACAGGCGGCCAGAAAAATAACGTGTTTACCGACAGGAGTGGCAATGTTTACCGTAATGAAAATGGCAACTGGCAGCAGCACAACGGCCGAAACTGGGAAACAACCCAGCCGAAGCCCCAGGACAGAAACGCACAACAGCAACAGTCGCCGCGGCCGCAGGATGTAAATACCCGGCAGGGAAACCCCGGTGGCAACAGCGGATTCAACCGCCAGGAGATGGAAAAACAGAACCAGGCGCGCCAGAGAGGCTCCCAGAATATGAATAACCGCAGCAATGTCCAGCAAGCTGCACCAGCAGGGAACAACGGCAGAGCACCTGCCAACGCACCCGGAACACGTTCGGGGAACAACAACGGAGGCCGCAAACGCTAAGTGGTTTCATGTTTACTTTATAAAAAATAACCCGCCATGTTGAAATATTCAGTTTCAGGTGTTCTCAAAGGCATGCTCGTTTTTTGCCTGTTTGTGTTGCCAGGCTTGTTTGCAAATAATGCCACTGCACAATTTGTGAAGGGAGCCGATATCGGCTGGCTCGACCAGATGGAAGCCACAGGGTATAAATTTTACGACAGCACGGGAACGCAGAGTGACTGTTTGAACATTCTCAGGGATCATGGGATCAACGCCGTAAGGCTGCGCGTTTGGGTGAACCCTTCGGGCGATAAGGTCAACGGGCATTGCAGTAAAAATGAGGTCGTCGCCATGGCACTGCGCGCAAAGCAAAAGGGGATGAAGGTGATGATCGATTTCCATTACAGCGACTCATGGGCCGACCCCGGGAAACAGAATAAACCTGCAGCCTGGGCGGGCCATACATTCAGCCAGTTGCTCACCGACGTTTACAACCATACCTGGGAAGTTCTTGATACGCTTAAGAAAGCCGGGGTTACCCCATCCTGGGTCCAGATCGGCAACGAGATTATTGGGGGCATGTTGTGGCCCGACGGGAGCACCTCGAACTGGACTCAACTGGGGAAGTTGCTCAACAAAGGCTATGATGCCGCCAGAGCGGTCGACAGCTCCATCAAGGTCATTGTCCATGTCGACCAGGGCAATGATAATGCACGGTGCCGGTATTTCTTCGACAACGCCAAAACTCAGGGGGTTAAATATGACATCATCGGGTTGTCCTATTACCCTTTCTGGCTTGGTACGGATTATACCACCACCATCAACAACCTTGCAACGAACATGAACGATATGGTTTCACGGTATGGCAAGGAGGTGATGGTGGTGGAAGTGGGGGGGGATTATACACAGGTTCAGAACACCTACAACATGCTCGTGGCAGTGATCCAGAAAGTGAAGGCGGTCCCGAACGGCAAAGGTTTGGGGGTGATCTACTGGGAACCTGAAGGTGAAAAAAGCTGGAGCGGGTACCAGTTAAACTGCTGGGGGGCTGACGGGAAGCCAACCGCAGCGCTCAATGCCTTCCTCGCCACTTTTTCAGGTTTGAATCTTTACCCAAACCCTTCAGATATCAGGATTTATCCCAATCCATGTTTTGGCGGTTTGCTGAATGTTGAATTCGCCTCCCCCGCGGGTACGCATGATGTCAGGATCTACGATATTTCCGGCCGGCTTATAAAACAACAAAGAACAACCGGTGCATTCACCGATGCCATCCAGCTCAACCTCCGTCCGGGGCTGTACCTTGTCAACGCAGATACCGGGCAGCCTGGAAAACTGGTGGTGAGGTAATGATAACGAAAAGGTAGCCGGCTATAATTTTTTAATCGTCACACGGCGATTCTGGGTTCTTCCTGCGGCAGTTTTATTGTCGGCAATCGGTTTTGAAGGACCGAATCCTTTGGTTTCCATCCTTCCTGAATCAATACCGCGTTTTACGATCTCATCCCTGATGCTTTGGGCTCTTTTTTCAGACAGCGCCAGGTTCAGTTCGGCTTTACCGGTGTTGTCGGTATGCCCTTCGATCATGACCCGCACCTGCGGATGTTCTTTCAGGTAAGTTGTGATCTGCTCGATAACCGGAAAACTTTCAGCCTTAACGATGGCTTTGCCGATATCGAAATTGATCCCGTAGATATCAATGAATCCCTTGGTATCAAGGTCGGACATCGGGTCGGCTTTGACCGGGGCTGGTTTTTTTACGACAGGTTCTCCGGGAATTGCCAGCCTGAACCCCAAACTCCGTGCACTGTTGTAAGGGTATTCATTGTTACGGTAGGAAATCCTCATGCGGCCCTCATCGTTTGCCCATGACCCGCCACGCAAAACACGGTGTGATCCGTTACCGGGACCAGCAGGATTCTCTTCTGGACTTGTCTGATAGTAATACTCTCCATACCAGTCGGCACACCACTCGCTGACGTTCCCTGCCATATCATAGATGCCAAGTTCATTGGCCATTTTCTTACCAACCGTGTGGGACCTGCTGTTCGAATTTTTACCGACCCATGCAACGTCATCCAGGATATTTCCGCCGGCATACTTGAAATTTTTACTTTTCAGTCCCCCCCTGGCGGCAAATTCCCATTCAGCCTCCGTCGGCAGCCGGAATGTTTTTCCGGTTGATTTGCTCAGCCATTTGCAGTATTCCATGGCATCATTCCAGCTTATATTTCCAACCGGGTTCATACTATCGGTAGTAGGCACCGGGCTGTTGTTCACATTCATTTTCCATGAACCGTTGTTAATTCCACGCGGCGGCAACCCATGTTTTCTTCTGAAAGTGTCGGGTTGTTCCGCATCGGTTTTGTAACCAGTGGCATTCACAAACTTCCTGAAATCCTTTAAGGTTACTTCATATTCACCGATAAAAAAACTGTTCAATGTAACCTTGTGGACTGGTTTTTCATCTTTGCTTCCCGCATTGTTTCCCATCATGAAAGTGCCGCCTTCAACGGGAATCATGTTCGGCATGGTCACGTCGGTTTGCTGGGCAAATATGGTTGTACATCCGAAAGTCATGACGGATATTAAAAGGTAGAGTTTCTTTTTCATAGTTTTTTTTTTGACAAATATAATACAGAATTATTTGAGGTCAATTAAAATGTGTCAGTGCTGAATGTTATGTTTTTTTTCTGGCATAGTAATATCTCCAGTCAAAAGCCAGCCTCAACCCGATGAACCAGGTTGTTCTTACATTAACCGGGCCGGCATCTACAGGGCTGATAATATGCACCTTGCCGGGAATGTCAAGTCCTGCATTGAGTTGCAGTACGATACTTGCACTCTGCCGGCGTGAAAAGGTCCTCATGGGGCGGTATTCCAGGATGGGAAAATCAAGATGGGTTGTTGGCATTGAAAACAATATAAGTGCTTCAGGGCCTTTGGTTTCATCTGCCATGATAAAAGAATCGGCACCCTGCAGCGATCCATAAAAACAGACGCCAATTTCCCTGCCCAGGATGAACTGAAACCGTCCGACGGGGGTTCCCATGCCCGATTGCCATGGGATAAGACCTCCCTGCCCGGCCTTTGCCACCATTTTATTCAGGTTCTGCGGTGAAGCGAGAAGCAGGACTGGTCCTGCAATTAAAAGATCTCCGGGAACCAGGTAAAAGGGCATGCGAAACCTGAAAAAAAACGCCTCGCGGGTGGGAATCGCCGAAAGGATTGATCCGAACTGGTTATACAACGGATCGTGCTGAACTTTAACCGAAGAAGCCCCATCGAGCCTCCAGCCCAGGTCGAGAAAGACAAGGCCGTCGCCCGACTCATTCAGCACGCCATCCATGCCCAGGCCGATATGCAGGGCAAATTCAAGCCCCGGCACCAGACCCGCGGTTTGCTGGTAGGTGCCAAAGCCACCCGAAATCCCCGACACCCTGGCGGCAGGCGCAATTCCGAGAAACGGACCGAGTTCCGAACGGAATCTCGGAATTTCTCCCAGTCCTGTTGCAAGACCCGGAACTGGTGTGGTAAGTAGAACCCCGCTGATCATTTCGTTGATGGCGGGATCGGTCGACCGGAATGGCATCTTTACCGCCCGTGCGATGTTAAACGTATCGGGGGTAAACACACCCGGCTGATCGTTGAACCGCGAAGGAGTTTTTTTGCCTGATGCCATGTCAAGTAGTTGCACCAGGCTCATCATGACTGAATTCGCAGCCCTGCTGCCATCAACATCACGCATGTAGGCATCACCGGTTAGTACCAGCCGCTCGCCCTTCCAGGTGGTGATTTCAAGGCCATGTTCGTCATAATTGTCGTGAGTTCCTTTCCTCAGGGCAGCGTTGCCCCATATGCCTGCAACATGGCCAGCAGCAAAACCGTCTTCAAGGAAATGCAACGCGAATGCTTCATCGGCTAGCATTGAAATGATGAGTGCCGATCGCTGATCGGGAGATAAATGTTCTGTGCTGAGCCTGCCCGCCTTAACCAGGGCGCTGGTATGAAACCATTTGTAGGTGCCCACCAGGTTGGGCTCGGCACCTTCACGGCAGCATTCATCAAAATAGGTTTCCGCCGACGTGTTCACATCGGGCCGGGCAATCATGAAGTGTACGTTGTTGGACCCCGCCCGCGTCACATAGTCAGGATCAACCCGGAGCAACCTCAAATCTGAATCCCTTAATTGATTAACACGGTCACTCCTGGTTTTTACATTGGCAAGGCCATTTTTCAACCTGGCTGCGACATCCGCCACCTCGAGAATCCATCGTGTTTGCAGGATGTTGTGGAGCATGTCGTCGGGCGAGGTTGAATGGTCTCCGGCAATTGCCGGCCAGGCAGCATAATCAAGGTAATGAGGGTGTTCGCCCTGGGATATGTCAGCAACAGATGCATCCAGCCTTTGTTCGAAACCCTTTCTTGCAAGCAGCCATAAGTTGTCAAGCGCTGCCCGGTGTGCAGAATCCAGTTGCCTTATGGCAAGCAGGGCGATATCCCGGTGTTCGGGGTATACCCAGGCTTTGCCAGGCAGGCTCAGCGTCACGATCATCATGCTGATCAGCAAGCCGTTTTTGAAAAGGGGACTAATGGCCTTCACTTGCAGAGAAAAAGTGTTTAATGACCCAATAAATGTAGAAACTTTTTCCGAATGGTAAGAATCATGACCGGATAAAAAAAAGCAGGAGCCATTTTCCGGCTCCTGCTCATCACAGTCAATGAATCATTGGAATACGCCTCCTGATTTTTCCCGGAAGATCGTTCTGCAGAAAAAGAAGCCTTTCAGGATGGTGCGTGCATCATGTCCCGCTATGCCGGGTTGTTTTTCTTTTTAAGGAAATAACTCAGCAGGAAAAGCCCGCCGGTAAGAACAAACGGGAAATTGATCATCAGTATGATAAACAGGCTTATCCATACTGAGTGATTCATGTTGTAGTTATGGATATAGATCATAGGGCACAACCCGAGGGCTAAAATCATCAGGAGTGTCCCTCCAATCAGTTCCCATTTCCAGGCAATCACCAGGAACAGGATCAGGCAATAAGTCGGGATGAGATGGATGGCAAATCCGGTAAGTTGCTGCCAGATTGTGAGGCGCGGATCAAAGGCATCGAGGGCGAACATGCTGATAAACAGGATGGCCAGGATGCAAAGGATTCTCGGGGTCCAATAGAGGATTTTCATGGATGCTTTCATATGTTTTCTGTTTTGTTGGATGGTTTCCTTTTTATTTCAGGATTATCTCAGGATGAATGGGACCACGGTGGCAATAACGCCGGTGCAGGTCACCACCATGATGAACAGGTTGTACCTGACGTTGTAATTTCCGAGCAGGGATTCATCGTAATACTTGTCAACCTTCTGGTCCCTGTACATAGCCATGAGCCCGTTAACCAGTTTGGTTCTGGTTTGCCTCCCTTTCATCAGCCCTATGATGACCACAATATTGACGAGTACGATCAGCACGACAAACATAAACATCACGGCCAGGGTGGAATTCCCGGTCCTTGATTTTTCAGCCATGCCGGAGTTGATCCCCAGCGTAATCAGGTTGAGTAAAATGGCAGTGAGAATGAAAATGGTGTCGGTACGGGTGTTCTGCTGCAACTCCGATGTAATGTGGGTATGAACATGTTCTATCATAATTCGTTGTTTTTAAGTTTGTATCAAAGGTAATATTATTTTTTTCCAAATCTTTTGCAATAGCCATCTATCATGTCATTTTCAATATCCAGATGATCTATCGGAATCGGATCCTGTTTGGTCATCTCACCGGCCATCTTATCGATATTATCCTTCGGATTGAACAGGGCAGCCACCTGGCTTGTTAGATCCACAATTTCAACGCCCGGGTCACTCCATGTCAGTTCCCATTTGCTCAGAATGATGCTTACCCCTGCACTTTTGGCAAGCCCGGGTAATTTGTCTTTTACAAGAGCCATGATAAACGCAGCCGAACCCGAACTGAATACCATCTGGTGCAGCAAATGCTGGTATGATATCGCGCCAACCGAAACTTCCTTCAGTTTTACAGTATCATGAGCCTTTTCGGCAGAATCACTCTGTTGCCGGATTTTTGCCAGGCGCTGGCCGAAAAAGTCAGACCGTGACCATGCAAATGTGACGATCCTGGAATCGTAGGTGCCAATCTTCATGGCGGCGGATTTCTGCTGGGCGAATCCTGTTGATGCACCGAACAGGAGCCATGAGACAAAGATTGCCGTGATAATTTGTAGAACTTGATGATTTCTTCTCTTCATTTTATTTCCCTCCTTTTTGTGAAATTGATTAACTGTTTTTCTTTTTTATAATTTTGATGCAGATTCCGGTCAGAAATCGTGGGAACAAAATTATCCAGGACCTGACCGGATGGATAGAAATACGTTTGTAAAACAGTTGTAAAACACTTTACAGGCGTTATGCATGCGAAAACAGGAAAAATCAGCCAACTTTGTCCCGGAACGATCAGGAATATTTTGAAACGTTAAAGAAACAGATTGTAGCCATGATGCAGCAGTCTTACCCGGGCATTAACCCATCGTTGTCCGAATGGAAAGGGCAGGAGATCACCGATTTCCAGGAAGAGCTCCTTAAGAAGGTGAATGCGAACATCAGCGAAAAATGGTTTTACACCCATATGAAATCAACGCACACCTCCCTTCCCAGGATCGATATGCTGAATTTTCTGAGCAAATACGCCGGGTATGCAAACTGGGATGATTTCGTTTTCAGAAACCGGAAACTGTTACCCGCAGTTGCATCCCGGAAATCGGAGAACCGCTATTTTATCATCATTCCTGCTTTGCTGCTTGCGGTAATTTGTATCCTTTTCCTGCTGTTCAAACTCTTCGATACGCAGGAATACAAGTTCTGTTTTTATGATGCCGACACCAGGGAACCGATCCTGAACTGTAAAATAGAGATCAGGCTCCTGCTTGAAAATGAGTCGCCGGTTACCTGCTACAGCCGGCCGGATGGCTGCTTTTTGCTGAAGACCGATAAAAGCAGGATCCGGATGGTGGTTTCCGGTTCCTATTATAAAACGGATACCATTGTCAGGGTTCTTAAAAAACTCGAACACAATGAGATCATCAGCCTCCATGCCAATGATTATGCCCTGATGATTCACCTCATCTCGCAAATGAATGTTACAGACTGGGAGAAACGAAGGAAACGGCTGGAATCGATGATTGACGACGGCGCTATGATCTGCCAGGTTTTTAACGATAAAACAGCCACCGGGATGGAATTGTACAACAAGCAGGAATTTATCGACAAGCTGACCATGCCATCGGGCAGCCTGAAAAATATTGAAATCCTTGACACGAAGTTCAGGGAAGATAAAATTGCGGTTCTGAAGTTCCGCGTAAAACCGGCAGCGAAATGAAACGGTTTTTGAGAATATCGGCTTTGATCCTGGTATACTTCGTAGCGAGCGCAAGGAGCTGCAACGATGCCGGGAAAGAGGATGCAGCTTTTGCCGAAGCGAAGGAGCGTGCCGCCAAAGACAGCATTGCATCCGCCTTTTCGTCCGATTCCCTGTCTCCGGCTTCCCTCAGGGCTTTTGAATCGACAGCCCGGTACAAACTAACCGATTTTGCCGATTATCTTCAGGTATTCACGGATAGCTCCACGAATCCTGCATTTAAAAACAAAGCCAGGCAGATGATCCGCGATCTGTTTGTCTCGGACGATGTCAGGGTGGAGATTGCCTGTCCAGGCCTTATGGCTGAAAAGGGGCTGATTCTTAAGAATATGCTGGAATCGGAAATGAAGCACCGGCCAACGGAAGAAAGAATGGTATTTGATTCAATAAGGTTAAAACAGGCACTTCACCGGGAAAACGACACCCTCTTTTCGGGACAGCTTGCCTTCCGCATCAGGTGTAATCATGCTGAAGGTCAAAACAGACCATCATTTACCGATTATGATCATAATGCGGAAATATTTGTGGTTAAAAGACAAATTACCTTTGGCAGTGATTCACTGAAAGTTTGGAAAGTATATCTTGGGGAAATACACTAACTACCCGATTTTTGTGACACTTCGGGAACCTCAGTGTTCCACGTCCTTCGTCCTTCGTCCTTCGTCCCACGTCCTTCGTCCCACGTCCCACGTCCTAAGTAACTTTCGAATGGCTGAATCCCAGCAATATCCTGAGGTAGATGCTGAAGTTGGGTTTCCAGGCGGTGTAGCCAGTCAGGTTAACGGGGTTGTACTGCATGGCGACGCCGGGTTCCAGCCCGAATTTGTCGGTAAGCGGAAGGCCCACGCCCCCGCCGACCAGGCCTCCGAAGCCAATGCCATACTGGTTCGTGGTGAATTCCTGGCTGTTGGAATTGGGAACATAGCCATTGTTGCCGTACACGTTGATCAGGTTGTACTCTTTTCCTGTAACGACAAGCACTGCCTTTTTCACATGAGTGTAGCACATGGTAACGCCGCAGTTGATAAAGTAATAAATCTTTGATTTTGTCAGGAATGACCGCTGGTACCCGAGGTCAAGCATGGCCCGTTCCTCCCGGCCTGCAATCGGGATCTGGCGGATATCAGGCAGGGTAAGGTAAGTCGGTGGGTCCACCTCCATGGTCACGACGTTCTCTGCTTTTAACTGCGCATAGTCTGCTTCCAGGAAAATCCCGTTTTTCCTGTTAAAATTGTACCGCATGAACACCCCTGCCATGATGGCAACCTGGTAATGCATGTTGGTTGGATAACCGCGAACGATAACCGTATCAGCGGAGTTCAGGGCCAGTTTGATATCGCGGTACCAATAGGTATTGGACATCACATAATTCACATTGTTGATATTCCCCGGCGCGCCGTTATAGAAATTAGCGGAATAATTATTCGGGAAATACCCTCCCAGGTTGATGCCAAATGCCCAGCGGCTTACCGAATCCTTCTCCTCTTTGTAATCGGCCCACGGATCTTCCTTCCCGTTTTTCACCTGTTCCTTCACATTGGAATGGGGCGATTTTTTCTGGCCCGCCGAGGGCAGGGCAAACGCCAGAAACAGTAAAATAGAAAAAACGGAAATTATCCTGATCTTGTTCATCATAGTCTAAATAGGTTATACCACCGCAAAAATACTCATTTTCACCATTTCACCATTTCACCATTTTACGATTTCACCATTTCGCTACCTCGCTACCTACAATTGAATGGTATACCCGTAAACAACGGGTTTCTCCTTTTCCGTTTCGGCCGGCGAATAGGTGATTCTGACCCCTCCAGGTAATTTGAAATTAATGGTCGTTTTGGTGGTAATCTTCAGCCGGAGGCCCCTGTTTTTCACGCTTTCAAACCGGAGCAGCCTGATCACCCGAAGGGCCTCCTCGTCGCAGCCATGTCCAAGGCCCTTTAACACCTTCATATTTTTCACGAGCCCGGTGTCATGGATGTCATATTCAATAACGACAGATCCTTCCACGTTGGCTTCAAGTGCAGCCTGTGGATAGTGAAGGTTGTCGGTGATAAACTGCCTGAAGGCGTCATTGCCGCCTGCGTACTTGGGCTTGTTCAGGAATGTCTTTTTCTTTTGGTTTCCGGCCATTACAGGGTTGTTGGTTCGGTTTTACGTTCTACGGGTTCCACGATCTTTTTTGTCAGGAAAGCGCCCAGCAATTGTCCCAGCCCGCCGCTGCCCCCGTCACCGCTGGTTACCAGGGTATCGGGCACCACCTTGACATTTCCTGTGGCAAGCTTTTCTGCAACCTGAACTGCAATAACCCCTTCCTGTCCGATAGCCTGCCGCTGCTTTTCGTAAGCTTCGGCCGTGGCGGTTCCTTCTGCAAGAATGGCTACCCCTTTTGCTTTCCCGATTGATTCGATCCCCGACGCCTCGCCCGCCTTTTCCAGTCGTGTTGATTCGCCTTTGCCTTCAGCCTCCTTGATGGCTTTCTGCTTGCGGTTCTCTGCAATTTTCACCTCGATCTCCGACTGCACCAGGTCAACCTGCTTGTCGGCTTCGGCGGTGGTTTTTGCCATCGCGATACGGGTTTGCTGCGCTTTCTGCTGTTCCACGTACATGGCCTGTTCCTGCTGGGCGATGATCCGTTCGGTTTGCGTTTTCATCAGGTTCTCAGGTAACTGGATCTGGCAGATCAGCACGGATACCAGTTCAACATGGTATTTCTCGAGTTCACGGCGTGCCCTGTCTTCCGCTTTTTGCTGCTCCTCATGCCTGTTTTGCATGAAGTTCATGGCGGAGGTAGCCGAGGCCTGGTTCCTGAAACTCGAGTCGATCATCGGGTGGATCACGTGCTCGATCAGGTTTTGGATCGAACCGATCTTGGCAACCATGTAAGGCGCCTGGTCGGGACGGACGCGGATGACCACCTTCACCGACACGCTGATCTCAAAACCATCATGCGACACTACCTTCAACGGGTCAAACCGGGTTTCCTGGGCTTCATCCCAGTCGATGGTGATGTTGGTCGTGTCAACGATGTAGGCGATGTAAGCACGGCGGTTCAGGTAATAGATACCCGGTCCGGCTACTTCCTGCTGGATCCCGCGGTATCCTTTGGGAACCACGTATCTTTCAATGCCGACATCAATGCGGGTTTCGGCATTTTTTGAATCATCGGTGCTCACATCCGGTGTTACATCGGTAATTTCGGCTTCGGCGACCTTTTTTGCAATTTCATGAATGTGGGGCGGTTCCATGCCTACGTTCGACACGACCACGGCTACCTGTCCGCGTTCAACCACGGCCACGCTGTCGAGTTCAACGCTGAACATCAGGGAGTTGATATAGTAGGTTCCCGGCTTGAGCACGTCAAACTGCGGTCCACGCTGGCCACCGTTTTCGAGAAAACTGGTGACATCCTGGAAGTTGTTGTGCCCGCTTACAGGTCTGGCAACGTACTCGGTTTCAGGCAGTGGCTGCCCGTCGCGTGCAACAACAATGCCTACTTTCTGGTCGGGAATGATGATGGTCTCCTTGATCTCAACCCTGAAAAGATCGGTGTTTATCCGGTATTTCCCGGGTAAAAGGATAGAGACCTGGGGCCCCTTTTCCCCGTTGTTGTTCAAAAAGGCTTCGCCGTCCTCGTAGTTGTTGTGTCCTTCCACGGTTTTCGCCAGGAGGCGTCCCCCGCTGATTTGCTTGCCATCCTGAGAAGTCACGATCCCGATCTGCCCTTTGTCGATCAGGGTTACGTTCACCGTTTTTACCTTGAAAAGCAGCGGGTTGATACGATAATTTCCCGGAGGCAGTGTCCTGATCTGGGGGCCTTTCTCCCCGCCATTTTTCAGGAAAGCTGCGCCATCCTGGTAGAGGTCGCAGTCAACAACCTTTCCGAAGATGCGGCCCGGAGGAATCGGGGCGCCGTCGATGGATTCTACAATGCCGACCTGGTTTTCGCCAATAATGGTCACCGGTTCTATCCTGACGTTGAACAACAGGGGATGGATACGATAAATACCCGGGGGGAGGAACTGGATCTGGGTTCCTTTTTCACCACCGTTTTTAAGGAACATCTCGCCGTCCTGGAACAGGTTGCATTCCACTGTCCTGGCAAAGATCTTGCCTGAAGGAACCGGGTTGCCGTCGACCGAAATGACTACACCAATTTCATCTTTGCCAATCACGGTAAACTCCTGTTTCTTGGTTTTGTAGATGAAGGGGATCAGTAAATAGAGACCGGGTCCCTTGGTCCTGGCCTGAACGCCGATCTCGTTGCTCATGGCAAATACGCGGTCTTTCGGCATCTCCTTGCCGAACCAGCGGCGTTCCAGCACGTTGATCTCTTTTCCGCCAACGATAAGGATCGAACTGTAGAGGAATACAATAAAAAAAACAGCAGCCACAATGATGACCGCCAACAACAACGCTGATGTGATAGCCATAACGAAAATATTTTTATCAAAGTTACAGAATTATTGGACGGGATGGCCAGGATTTCAGCATCAATTTTACACGCGGCTTGGTTTAGTGTTAACTTACTGTAAATAAACCACTAAGGCACTAAGAACACTGAGAGGCACTTCGAAAACAGGCTAAGACAATGTTCCTTAGTGATCTTTAGTGATCTTAGTGTCTCAGTGGTAAAAAAAGCACACTCAATCCCGGTAGCAGAATAGGAGTTGGCGCTACCCATGGAAAAAAATTGATATCTTCGTACGCCCTGGTCTATTTCGGGATACATGGAGGAAAAATCCCCAACCCTGATAACCTTGGCACCTTCAGATGTTACGAAACAGTATCCTTTCAGCGATCGTCTTCGTTCCGCTCCTTTTTTCAGGGCTGGTCATCCTGACCGGCTGTGAAAAAGGATATGATTCACCTGTTTATCATCCGGTCCCCGATTCGGTTACCGATATCGACGGATACATATACCACACGGTGAAGATCGGAACACAGGCATGGCTCGTTGAAAATCTGAAGACAATGCACTACCGGAACGGCGATCCCGTGGACTTGGTCAACGGTATCCCCGAATGGGGGACCGTTAAAACGGGAGCCTCCTGCGCTTATAATAATGATGAATCAAGTGTTGCAATATTTGGACGGTTGTATAACTGGTACGCGGCATCCGACAAGCGAAACCTTTGTCCGTCCGGCTGGCACATCCCTGCTGAGCCTGAATGGAAAATACTGATGGATTATCTTGGAGGAGAGCTTGCTGCCGGTGGGAAATTAAAATCAACCGGTTCTGCATACTGGTACGCACCAAACACTGACGCCACAAACAACTCAGGGTTCACGGCACTGCCGTCGGGCTACCGGAACGACACCGGGGTATTTGCAAACCGCCGTTTCAGCGCAATCTTCTGGTCGTCAACCCAACTCGACAGCACCCATGCCTGGTACCGCTATCTTTATGCCAATTACGGAGGCATGTACAAAGACTATTATCACAACAAATCCCACGGCTTCTCCATCCGATGTATCATGGATAATTAACCAACATCAAGGCCACAAAATATAGTGCCCCTACGATGTTTCCCCATTTTACGATTTTACGATTTTACGATTTTACCATTTCATTATTTCACCATCTCACCATTTCACCACCCGATGGCTATAGGGATCGCCACCTCATTTTTATCCCTCCAAATCCTTGACTTCGCTTCGCCGCCGAACTATCTTTGCAAAAAATAATCAAAATGAAAAAGTTTATTTTTTCCTTGTTGGTGATGTTACTGACTTTGCCCGCGTTCAATGTGTCGGCGCTTACCGTTGTATCGCCAAACGGAGGTGAAACCTGGACCATCGGCTGCGCCTATGCCATCCAGTGGCTTCCCGACAATACCGCAGGCACGATAAAAATTGAACTGTTCAATAACAATGTTTTCTGCCTGACCATCTGCCCCCAGGTACCGCCCACGATGACCACCTACACGTGGGTCCCGCCGGTATCGCTTGTGCCCGGGAATGCTTACAAGGTCAAGATTAGCAGCCTTACAAGTGCCGCCGGTTTCGATTTCAGCGACGGCAATTTCACCATCAACCAGGGAAGCATCATGGTGACTTCGCCCAACGGGGGCGAGACCTGGCAAAAGGGTTCGACGCACCAGGTTTTATGGACTGACAATATCTGCGACAATGTGCGCCTCGAACTTTGGAAGGGCGGCACCTATAATTCCCTGATAACTGCGTCGACTCCTTCGAACGGGTCGTTTACCTGGGCGATTCCTAACGTCAACACCCTCGTCCCGGGCAGCGACTATAAAATCAAGATTCTGAGTGTTTCCAACGTGGCAGGAACTACCGGCACCGTTTTTGATTTCAGCGATGCAAATTTCACCATCGGTGCGGCACCCACTTTGATCGTGGTCACCCCCAACGGGGGCGAGAACTGGTATGGCGGGGGAACCTACTCCATCACCTGGATCGATGCCATTGCCGAACCTGTCAGGATCGAGTTGTGGAAGGGAGGTTCGCTGAATTCGACGATCACCGCTTCGGCGACCGGGCCTTTCAGCTGGACAATTCCCTCAGCCACCGTTCCCGGAACGGATTACAAAGTAAAGGTAATTGGCCTCACCACTTCCGCCAGCTTTGATTTCAGCGACAACAATTTCAGCATCTCCCAGGGATCGTTTATCACCGTCACCTCACCCAACGGCGGCGAGGTGTGGGCGAAGGGTTCTACGCATATTATCACATGGCTCGACAATATTTCCTGGAATGTGCGGGTTGAATTGTGGAAAGGCGGGGCATATTACAGCCTCATCAATGCATCCACACCAAGCACAGGTTCCTGCTTTTGGGCTATCCCGGCAACCATCGCGGCCGGGGCAGACTACAAGGTGAAGATTTATGCCCTGAGCAATGCAGGCACTACCCTGTTCGATTTCAGCGACAACAATTTTACCATCGTCGGTCCCACGCCATCACCGGCCGTAACACCCTCCGCAGGTGTCAAAACCTATCCGAATCCGTGCAATAACCTGCTGAATATTAAATTTAAGGAAGGCACTGGTTCGGCTGTCGTGGTTGAAGTCCTGAATTTTTATGGGAATCTTTTGCTGCATAAGGAAGCCGGTTCAGTGACGGCTGATGAAACCCTGGAATTGAACACCTCGAACTTACCCGAAGGGAATTACCTGGTTGTCGTGAAATCTGGGTGCAATATTTTATCCCGCAACAATGTCCTGATCCGGCATTAATAGGTCCGGCCCCCGTTCATTCCCCCGCCACCCATCCGGTTGTGGGTTCCTCCCATGTTATGGGGCGGCGCACCCTGGTTCTGGTGCATAGGCTGCTTTTTGATATCCTCCAGTGTTATTAGGTATTTGTAGTATTTTGTGCTGTCGCGCAGGAGGTTTTTAACTTTGTCGTCCCGTGTTTTTGTCATGTAAGCGAAAACCTTCTCATTGGTTTCTGCATGATATTTCTGTATATCATCCATAAACTTCAGGAAAATGACGGAAAGCGTGTCTTTCTGACCCTTGTTGAGGTTGAGTTTTGGTGCAAGCTGATCGACGATGAACTTCGTGCCTTCCTCGGCGGTGATTGTCCGCTGGGCCGGCTGTGATGGATCCTGGGCCGCTGATCTTAAGGAAAACAGGAGGGCAAATACAACAATCAGGATATGCGGTTTCATAATTTTCATTTGAGATACAAAGATATATTTTTCTTGAATGACCCATTTCACAATTTGTTGACGGTCATAAAGCGATCTTTTCTAATTTCGTAAAAATTTCTGGAGCCTCAGGTCTGGGCGTATAGCCTTTATTGATTGGCTGGTAGTTTTTATGAAAAAACAGGATAACAAAAAGAACCCAAAACAGGCATCCGGAACAGCGCGGTTTGAAACAGGCCTGCGGAAAAATCACCTGTGGCTGGCAGGAATCCTGGCCATAACGCTGATTGCCTTCCTGCCCGCCGTCCGAAACCTTTTCATTACGTTCGACGACATGGAATATGTTGTTGAAAATCCCTTTATCAAGGGGTTTTCGATGAGCAACCTGAGGGCAATATTCCTGGGCGATGCGAACAACCTGGGTAATTATCACCCGCTCACCCTTTTATCCTACATTGTCAATTATTCCTTCTCCGAACTTCATCCTGCAGCATACCATTTAACCAATATCCTGGTTCACCTTGCCAACACCCTGCTTGTTTTCCAACTCTCCCTGCTGTTGTTTGCCAGACTGGGAACCCCACGGGAGAAGCTGCTGAGTGCGATGACGGCCCTTTTGTTTGGCATCCACCCGCTGCACGTTGAATCGGTTGCCTGGGTGTCGGAACGGAAAGACCTGATGTACACCTGTTTCTACCTGCTTTCGCTCATTTCATATATCCGGTATCTCGATAGAAAAGCGACAAAAAATTACCTGCTGTCGCTGTTTTTCTTTATTATGTCCCTTTTCTCGAAAGGGATGGCCGTAACCTTGTCACTCTCGCTGGTTGCAGTTGATTATCTATGGAAAAGAGACCTCCTCAGTAAAAAGGTCATCCTTGAAAAAATACCCTATTTCCTGCTTTCCTTTTTTTTCGGGATTGTAGCCATCATCGTACAGCAGGCACAGGGAACCACTAAGATGGTAAAGTTTGATTTTGCAGGAAATATGGCATTCGCCTCGTACGGATATACCCAGTACCTTGTTAAGTTGGTGGTTCCCTACAAATTATGTGGATATTACCCATACCCGGTGCCGCAGGGAGACAGCGTTCCATGGTTCTATTTTCTTTACCTGGTTCCCGTGCTGATCACGGCAGGATTGCTGGTTTATTTTATCCTGGTCAGGCCCAACCGCACCGTTGTATTCGGAAGTATGTTTTTCATCGTGAATGTCATGTTTGTCATCCAGCTCTTCCCGGTTGGCAGCGCCTTGATGGCTGATCGTTATACCTACCTCTCTTCGTTCGGACTGTTTTTCCTGATGGCTGCGGGCATGGGGCTCCTGCTGCGGAAATTTAAATCGCCAGGGACCGTTTTACTGATCATTTTTATGTTGTACTTGGCAACCCTGGCAGCGGTTTCATACCAGCGCTGCAGTGCCTGGCACGACAGCTTTAGCTTTTGGACCGACGTGATGGTGAAATACCCCGCATTTTACCCGGCCATCAACAACCTGGGAGTATTGAACGAGAAAGAGGGGCAGACTCAAAAGGCGGTTGAGTTTTACACCAGTTCGATCAAAGTGCATCCGGATAACCCCAAAGCTTATTATCACCGTGGGAGTATTTATGGCAAGTCAGGAAGACTCGCAGAAGCCATATCTGACATGGACAATGCCATCAGGTATGACAAAGCATTTACCCAGGCGTATATTAACCGTGCCATTGCCAAAGCAATGATCAAAGATCACCGGGGTGCGCTGGCTGACCTGGATTGGGTGCTGGCCAGAGAGAAAAACGGGGAGGCCTATCTAAACCGCGGCATACTTAAAAATGAGCTGGGAGACTATGCCGGGGCAATCCCTGATTTCCAGGAAGCGATCAATCTCGACCCATCGTGTTTGAAATGTTATTATGCCATGGGGCTGGCAAATTTTCATTCCAAGAGGTATAATGAAGCGATTGCCGCATTTTCATCCTGTATCTCCAGGGACCCGGGATCGGGGATGCCCTATTTCTACAGGGCTCTGTCGAACATCGAAGCAGGAAGGCCGGAAGAAGCCTGCATGGACCTTCAAAAAGCCAAAGCACGCAGGGTGAGCAAGGCTGACCCTTACCTTTCCCAATATTGTCGTTAATAAGGAATCTTGTCGTTTTTTTCAGTCCATTCCCTGAACAGTTCGGCTGCCCTGGGGTGTTCGACCTGGCTGAAGTTAATCCTCCGGCCGGAAGGATGAAGGTTGAGTTCTTCGTAAATATGATTGTCCTTAAATCCTATTTCTTCAGCCTGGTGGCGGGTTGAAACATAAAAAACCGAACGGATATTGGCCCAGTAGATTGCAGAAAGGCACATCGGGCAGGGCTCGCAGGTGGAATAGATTTCCGCGCCGGAGAGATCAAAGCTGCTGATATTTCTGCAGGCATCGCGGATTGCCATGATCTCGGCATGGGCAGTTGGATCGTTGAGAGAACTTACCTGGTTTCCTCCTTTGCCGATCACCCGGCCATTCATCAGGATGACTGCGCCAAAAGGCCCGCCGATATTATCCCTTACGGAATGAAATGCCTCATTGAAGGCCTCATTCATGTACGATTCAATTGTCTCCATATACAAGTCCCGGTTTTATGCCAGCCTCGCCCGGGGAGGGCAGGGAGTGGCATGACAAAATTAACCTGTAATACGAAACAAAATACATAATCGCGGAGAACCGGCTCATTTTTTCAGGCCTTTCCGGCCAACTCTCATGCATTATCTCTAATTTTGGACATCTTAAAAGCACTAAAATCCAACGCCCATTGTCCGCAAAATTTTACCCGATTGCACTGCCAGCGCTTATTCGATTTACACTTGACGAGATCCGGCAAGGTCAATTCATGGGAATTCCCGGAAGCCTCTTCTTTCGCCCGGAACCCGAAGATCCCTTCCGCATGATCAGGTACGGACATGTATTGGAAACACCCGTCGGCGTGGCGGCCGGTCCCCACACGCAGCTTTCGCAGAACATCATCGCTGCCTGGCTTTGCGGGGCAAGGTATATTGAACTTAAAACCATCCAGACCCTCGATGAGTTGGAGGTCTCAAAACCTTGTATCGATATGCAGGATGAAGGATATAACTGTGAATGGTCGCAGGAGCTGAAGATCAGGGAGTCATTCACCGAATACCTGAATGCCTGGATCACCATTCACGTCCTGCACAGGGAATTAGACTTCGGGGGCCCTTGCGGAACCATGTTCAACATGAGTGTCGGATATAACCTCGAAGGGATCAGGAATGACAATGTCCAGTGGTTTTTCGACAGGATGCTGGATTGTAGTGAAGAATTGGCAGAGGCGAAAAATTCCATCCGCAGAATCTACCCTGATATCGACCTGGTGTCCATCCCTTCGCTGATCTCGGACCATGTCACCCTCAGCACCATGCATGGCTGCCCGCCAGGGGAGGTGGAGAAAATCGGACTTTACCTGATCAGGGAAAAGAAATTACATATCGCCGTCAAATTGAACCCCACGCTGCTTGGAGCCATTGAACTGCGGGGGTTACTCAATACCCGGCTTGGTTTTACGGCAGAGGTGCCTGATGCAGCGTTCGAACACGACCTTAAGTATCCCGATGCACTGAATATTTTAGAATCCCTCTCGGCTGCCGCTGTGGAAAACGGGCTGCAGTTTGGCGTAAAACTCACCAACACGCTCGAGAGCGTCAACAACAAAACGGTCTTCGGCAGGGAAGAGCCCATGATGTACATGAGCGGCCGCGCACTGCATCCTGTCAGTATCAGACTGGCAAGAAAACTGCAAAACGATTTCAGGGGCTTGCTGGATATCTCGTTTTCAGGGGGAGCCGATTGTTTCAACATCGCAGAAACCATTGCCTGCGGCCTGAAACCAGTGACGGTTTGCACCGACCTGCTCAAGCCCGGCGGGTATTGCAGGCTTCACCAGTATATTGACCTTCTGAAAAAGGAGTTTGCCGCGATGGGGGCTGCATCGATCGATGAATACGTGTTGCAGGTTGCAGGCTCAAAGGCACCGCCGGGCCTGGAAGTTCCACAGGCTGCCCTGCAAAACCTCAACAGTTACGCTGACCGGGTGGCTGAAAATCCGGCTTACCATAAAAACAAACTGGCAGATCCCTCTGTCAAAACCAGCCGGCCGCTTGGCTGGTTTGACTGCATCCACGCACCCTGCACCGACACCTGCCCGACAAACCAGGAAATCCCTGAGTACATGCACCATACTGCCGCGGGCAACTTCGCAGCGGCCTTTGAGACGATTTTCAGGACGAATCCCTTTCCTTCGGTGACCGGCATGGTTTGTGACCATCTTTGCCAGTTGAAATGCACCCGGATAAATTACGACGAACCACTGCGGATCAGGGAAGTGAAAAGGTTTATTGCAGAAGCCTGCACAGGGGTTTCAATTACGGCAGAGAATTTGGCCGGTGAAGGGAGGAGGGCCGCCATCATCGGCGCCGGTCCCGCCGGACTGTCATGCGCCTGGTTCCTGCGGAAGGCAGGATTCGCGGTGGATGTGTTTGAACAGAAGAACCTGGCGGGAGGTATGGTATCCGCGGCAATCCCGTCGTTCCGGCTCACTTCCGCGGCCATCGAAACAGATATCAGGCGAATCCTTGAATCGGGGGTTTGCCTTCACGACAATTATCCGGTAGGAAAACCTGAATTCGACGCGTTGATGCGCGACTGTGACGCAGTATTCCTGGCGGCGGGAGCGCAGCAGTCGGTCAAACTTGACATGGAGGGCGCGGATGCCCCGGGAGTGCTGGATCCGCTTGAGTTTCTATCTGCCGTTAAGCAAAACCCCCAACAATCACCGGGCAGCCATTTCGTGATCATCGGCGGGGGAAATACCGCCATGGATGCGGCGCGCACGGCATACAGGCTGGCAGGGGAAAAGGGCAGTGTGACTATCATTTACCGGCGTACTATCAAAGAGATGCCTGCCGACCATGGAGAGATCAAAGCGGTGCTGGATGAGGGAATAAAAATCATGGAACTTACCTTTCCTGTTCGGACTGTCATTGCCGACGGGCATCTAACGTCAATAGTCTGCGGGCATAACATGTTGTCGGTGAAGGATAAGGACGGCCGTGGGATTCCTGTCGCCATTCCGGGTTCTGAATTCGTGATCCCATGCGATATCCTCATCCCTGCCATCGGGCAGAAACTGGCATTTGATTTCATTGATCGGGCGTTACTGGTCACCGAACCGGGTCATTACCAAACCCGGGTGCCCGGGCTGTTCATCGGCGGCGATGCCCTGAGGGGCGCATCAACCGCTATCAATGCCATTGCCGACGGGAGGAAGGCCGCCATGGAGATTGCACCCGTTGCCCAGGGTAAAAGAACCGAGCATAGGCACACGATCAGGGACCTTCTTCACCGCAAATCAACCCGGGAATATGGAATCAGCCCGGCCGAACTGCCGTTTGACCAGCGGCGGAACTTCGACCAGGTGGTTGGTTCGTTGTCGGCGGCAGAAGTGAAGGAAGAGGCTTCGCGTTGCCTGCATTGCGATGAAATCTGCAATGTATGTGTTTCGGTTTGCCCTAATCTGGCGAATTTCAGCTACGCGGTTGAGCCGGTATGCCATGCATTACAGAAGGCCATCCTGCACGAAGATGGTTCGATCCGCTTCATCCCCGACCTGGAATTCCGGACCGGTCAGTCCCTGCAAATCCTGAATATCAGGGACCTGTGCAATGAATGCGGCAACTGCACTACCTTTTGTCCATCGGGTGGCCGGCCTTTTGCCGACAAACCGGGTATCCACCTTTCGGTGAAATCGTTGAATGACGACGAAAACGGCTTTTTCCTCAGCCGGCACTCCGGGATGCACGTGCTGATCTTCAAAGAGAAGGAGAACATTAAAACCCTCACCCTTGCCGACGGACAATACATTTATGAAACGAACCAGATAAGGGCTGTTATCCGGCTGGAAGACTTCTGCCTGGCGGAGGTCAGCTTCCTGGCTCCTTGTGTGAGGGAGGCGCATTTTTCATTCGCCGCAGAAATGAGCATCATCATGAAAGGGGCCATGCAGCTCGGGTTGTATGATCGTTAATGGACGTGATAAAAAAATGAAAATCCTGCCTGGTTTATACGTGGTCTGCTTTTTGATGGGAGCAGCTGCTTTCGGTCAACACATGGATTGCTTGAAGCTTGCCCTGGAAATAAGGGCAGATACCACAAAATCCATTTGGGATTATGGCAACATTAATCCGAAAACCTGTTATTGCTTAGGGCAAATCTTCGCACAATGGGACCTCGATAAAAAAATTTATCGCCTGCAGTCTTTTGGTTTCCCCGATTTCAATGACCCCTGCACGGTATGTATTTATAAGAAGTATGGTTTTGAATTTGCGTACCAGGGTGATGTAATTACCGAACCAATGACCAGGTATATGGAAGGATACAACGAGGTCGTGAATGGCTATCTGAAATCAAAAATAGGAGACAGTGCATTCCTGCATCTTGACGACACCCCCGAAACATATTTCAACCCCCGTGATTTTATCAATAAAAATTTCGGTGATCATCGCCGTGGAAACCTTTTTATCACCGAAATTATCAACGATACGGTCATCAACGTGAAACTAATTACCGACAGCCTGTTCAGGGATTATCCTCAGTACCGGGAAAAAGTCAGCTACCTGTTAACAGATTTTGTTTATAAAACCATTATCGACAGCAACGAACAGGGGACAAGGTTAAATTACCCGGAATTTAAAGAAATTGGCTTCAGGCTGACAAAGAAGAAGAATAACCACTACTTCATGAAAATAGAATTTGATTTTTCAAACCTGGTAAATGATGAACCGTATTGCTGGTGCGCCCTCTCCGACCCGGAAGAATACAGCTACATCCAGCCTTTTTGCATAAAAAATTAACACTTCAATGAAACCTGCCTGATAAGTTCATCATACGTAAGTAAACCAAGCCACCGAATTCGTAAATCGTAAATCGTAAATCGTAAATCGTAAATCCAAAATCGTAAATCGTAAATCGTAAATCGTAAATCTCCTATGATCCCTCTCATCAACCACATCACCAACCCCGAAGTCCTTGAAAAAGCCATTGCCCGCTACCGTGAAAAGGGCATCATACTTCCAACTTTTGCACAGATGCAGAACCCGCAACTGATCCCTGGAATTATCATGGATAAACTGAAACACATTGGTTTGTGGGACCTCCATCCACTCAACCTGTTCCGGCTGACCTGGAAAAATGAACCAAAAGCCTCGGGCGGCCTGTTTGGCCCGCCGAATTTCATCGAACTTCCGAAAGCCCTGACGGGAATTGATGCCCGTATCCTGGTGATGCTCGGCAAATGGTTCCCCACGGGGGCGCATAAGGTAGGCGCCGCTTACGGGTGCCTGGCCCCGCAAATTATAACCGGCGGGTTTGACCCCACCTGCCAGAAAGCCGTGTGGCCTTCAACCGGGAACTATTGCCGGGGCGGGGCGTTCGATTCGTACCTCATGGATGTCACGGCTGTAGCCATTCTTCCGGAGGAGATGAGCCGCGAGCGGTTTGAATGGTTAAAGGAGATCGGTGCGGAGGTCATTGCCACGCCCGGGTCGGAATCGAATGTCAAGGAGATCTATGATAAATGCTGGGAAATCCGCCGGACCAGGAAGGATTGCATGATCTTCAACCAGTTCGAGGAGTTCGGGAACTCGTGCTGGCACTATGAAGTTACCGGCCACGCCATCGAAGAGGCGTTCAGGATTGCTGCAGGGAACGGGGCGCAGTTCGCAGCCTATATTTCGGCCACCGGTTCGGCCGGCACCATTGCCGCCGGCGATTACCTGCGCACAAAATTCCCGCACCTGAAGGTCGTGGCATCGGAGGCCCTCCAATGCCCGACCCTGCTGCAGAACGGATTCGGAAGCCATCGCATCGAAGGCATTGGCGACAAGCATGTTCCATGGATTCATAATGTCAGGAATACCGATGTGGTGACTGCCATCGATGATGAGGATTGCATGAGGCTCTTAAGACTCTTCAATGAAAAGGAAGGACAGGGTTATCTGGCATCGAACGGGGTGGATCCGGATTTGGCTGGCAAGCTTGATATGATCGGCATTTCCGGCATTGGCAACATCCTCTCGGCCATAAAAACTGCGAAATATTTTGATTTTACCGCCGACGACATTATCGTCACCATTGCCACCGATTCCGCCGCGATGTACGGATCGAGGCTCGAAGAGCTGACAGCTGATCGTGGGGCCTATTCGAGGCTGCAGGCTGCCCGCGATCATGAAAAGTGCATGCTGGGAACATCCCCGGCATGGATGAAGGAACTAGGCTATGCCGACCGCAAAGCCATCCACAACCTGAAGTATTTTACCTGGGTTGAGCAACAGGGGAAAGACGCGGATGACCTCCGCCAGTTGTGGGACGACCGGAACATCTGGCCGCAAATTTTCAGTCAGCCCGCCCGCTGGGATGAACTGATCGATGAATTCAACGACAGGACCGGGCTTCTTAAATAATGGATCAAGGCTGAGCAATAAAAAAATGTGGCTAAAGCCTGGAAATTGAATCATACCCCAGTTGGCTTACAGTTGGCTAAAGCCAACTGCAATAGATTGGGAATACTGAAGGAAGGTGAAATCCAATGCAGTCAGCTTGATCTGTCTGAAAACAGCATAAAAAATTAGCAGAGAAATCCATTGCTGTCAGCTTTAGCTGACTGATCAAAGGGGAAAAATGATAAATTTGGGGCTTTAGCCCCATTTTAAAAAACAATGTTATGAGTTGGGTCAGAATCTGGGTTCATCTGGTCTTTTCAACTAAAAACCGTGAACCATTCCTTCATTCTTCGCAATTGAGAACACAATTCTTTCAGCATATAAAACAAAATGCAGAAGAAAAACAAATCTGGCTTGATTGCATCAGTGGATATAAAGAACATGCACACTGCCTTATATCACTTGGGAAGGATCAGACAATCAGCAAAGTGTCTCAACTTATAAAAGGGGAATCATCCTTTTGGATCAACCGGCAAAAATTGATCCGTGCAAAATTTATCTGGCAGGATGATTACTGGGCGGTGGGTGTAAGTGAAAGTCATTTAACTAAAGTACGACAGTATATTCACGACCAGGAGATCCATCATCATTAGATGAGTTTTCATGAAGAAATTGAGGAGTTCATGGAGAAATATGGATGGAATCTGATTAAAGGGGATAAGGAATAAAAAAATGTGGCTAAAGCCGGGAAATGGAATCATACTCCATTTGGCTTTCAGTTGGCTAAAGCCAACTGCAATAGTTGGGAGCATTATGGTAGAAGTGAAAATTTATTGCAGTCAGCTTCAGCTGACTGATAAAAGTGTGGCAAATGATGAATCTGGGGCTTTAGCCCCATTAATATTAGGCATGATAAATCTGGTATAAAAAAATGGCCGATAAATTTCACTTTGAATGCAATGACTGCAGGGCGGAATACCCTGGAGACCGGCTAATCTACCTTTGCCCGGTGTGTGAAGCCGCCAACATCCCCGGCCAACCGCCGAAAGGTGTGTTAAAGACCCTCTACAACTATGCTGAAATCAGGAGACTGAGTCCGTCAGCAGGGCTTTTCGACAAATTACGCGGCCAGTCGTTTATACCGTTGCTTCCGCTTCGCGGGCTGGATTCATGTCCTGGGCTGAGGATCGGGGAGACGCCGCTGTACAGGGTAACAAGGTGGACAAGTGGACAGGTGGACAGGTGGACAGGTGGACAAGCTGACAAGCGGATTGGAGATTTTGAGGTATTTGTTAAAGATGATTCGCAGAATCCGACTTTCTCCTTTAAGGATCGGGCTTCGGCACTGGTTTCGGCATGGGCGCGGGAAAACGGAATCACAACCCTGGTTGCGGCATCCACGGGAAACGCGGGCTCTTCGCTGGCCGGGATTTGCGCTTCGCAGGGCCAGCGGGCCATCATCGTAGCCCCGGCTGCAGCACCGCTGGCCAAGCTCACACAAATCCTGATGTATGGTGCGACCCTGGTACCGGTGCAAGGAACCTATGACGATGCATATGACCTGAGTGTAAGGATTACTGCAAACTACGGCTGGTATAACCGCAATACGGCATACAACCCGCTCACCATCGAGGGTAAGAAAACAGTTGCCTGCGAGTTGTTCAGCCAACTCGGAAACAACGTCCCCGACCGCGTATTCATCCCGGTAGGCGACGGCGTTATCTTTTCCGGTGTGTGTAAAGGGTTTGAAGATCTTTTAAAACTGGGCATCATCGACCGGATGCCTGTGCTGGTGGGCGTCCAGGCGATTGGAAGCAGCAACCTGATCAATAACCTGGATCACGAAAAATTCGTTGCAGTTTCTTCCAAAACCATAGCAGATTCAATCTCTGTGGATGTGCCGCGTTGTTTCCATATGACAGCCGGTTATATTAAAAAATACAAG